>LNFM01013901.1_pt1 | contig 10097 bp, 9 predicted proteins | sample 596031 | NCBI WGS metagenome assembly LNFM01 (sample SAMN04254537, study PRJNA301005) | activated carbon metagenome | isolation source: dual media filters at the Ann Arbor, Michigan drinking water treatment plant | place: USA: Ann Arbor | reverse complement strand
TAACCCGGCCGCGCCGCCGATTAAGAAATCGCGTCGTCTTTGATGGGACTTCATTGCGGCTGAGCCTCCCCGCCCTCGCTGCCTTAACACTCTAACAGATTCCGGAAGTATTTCTCGTGAGTCGGCGGACACCGCTGGCTCAACCGGAAAAGATTGTCTAGATTCTCGCCCTGGCACACGCGACAGGTCTTGGGAGGGGTCGTGAAGCGGCGTGATTTCCTGGTAATGGCCGGAGCAGCGGCCGTCTGGCCCGGCTCTGCAGGGGCTCAGCCCCGGGTTCCGCGCGTCGGCGTGCTGGTAGCCCAGTCCGCACCCCATCCTTTTACCGACGCCTTTCGGGCAGGCATGCAGAGCCTCGGCTACGTCGAAGGTCGCAACATCGCCATCGACTGGCGCTATGCCGACGGCATGTTCAATCGCGCGGTGGAGCTGGCGACCGAGCTAGTGCGGCTCAACGTGGATGTGATCGCCGCGCATCACACGCCGGCCGTCAAGGCGGCGATGAGCGTCACCGGCGCCATCCCCATCGTCATGTCCCCGGCCGGCGCCCCGCTCGAAACCGGACTCGTTAAGAATCTTGCCCGGCCCGGCGCCAACGTCACCGGACTGTCATCGATGGAGGCCGAGCTCGGCCACAAGCGGCTGGAGCTCCTGCGCGAGGCGGTTCCGGGCCTCGGCCGCGTCGCCGTGCTGGGCTCGCGCACCGATCCGTTCACGGTCCCGTATGTGGAGGACTTCAAGAAGGCGGCGGCCCATCACGGCATCGGCCTGCAGCCGGTGCTGGTCGACGGGCTTAACGATTTCGAGCGAGCCTTCGAAGCGATGCAGAAGGCCGACGCGCAGGTGGCGATCATCCAGCCGCTGTTCTCGCCGCACAACCGACTCATCATCGAGATCGGCATGCGCCACCGCATCGCCGTGGTGACCAGCTATCGCGACGCGACGGAGATGGGCGCGCTGATGTCCTACTCCGCCGATCATGCGGCCTACTTCCAGCGCGCGGCGGGCTTCGTCGACCGCATCCTGAAAGGGGCCAAGCCCGGCGACCTGCCGGTCGAGCAGCCGACCCAGTTCGAGATGGTGCTCAACCTCAAGACCGCCAAAGCCCTGGGCATCACCCTGCCTCAATCGCTGCTGTTGAGCGCCGATCAGCTGATCGAATGAAGCGGCGGGCGTTCATTGCCGGGGCGGCGGGCACGGCCGCATGGTCCGCTCTCGCGCGGGCGCAGCAATCGACGCTTCCAACGATCGGCATCCTGCACAGTGCGGCCGCAGAACTGATCCTCAAGGGGCTGTTCAAGGGCCTGACGGAAGCGGGCCATCGCCAGGGCGAGACCTACACCCTGGAGTTCCGCTCGGCGCAAGGCCAGCCCGAGCGCCTGCCCGCCCTTGCCGCCGATCTCGTCGAGCGCAAGGTGACGGTGATCGTCGCTGCCGGCGGCAACCTCCCCGGCCTGGCCGTCAAGAAGGCGACAACGACGATCCCCATCGTCTTCGTCAGCGGCGGCGATCCGGTGGCCGGCGGGCTGGTGTCCAACATGGCGCGCCCGGGCGGAAACCTGACCGGTGTGAGCACCGTCGGCCGCGACCTCGACGCCAAGCGGCTCGATCTGCTGCATCAGCTCCTGCCGCCGGGCGCGGTCATCGGCGTGCTGGTGAACCCGACCTATGCCGACGCGGCCCTGCAGCTGCGCGACCTGCCGGCGGCCGGCGACGCGGTCCGGCGACGGGTGCTGACGGCGCGCGCCGGTACGCCGGACGCCATCGACGCGGCCATCGCCCAGCTGGTCCAGGACGGTGCGGGCGCCCTGGTGGTGGCTCAGGACCCCTTCCTCTACAGCCAGCGGGCGCGACTGACCGCGGCGGCGGCGCGCCACAGACTGCCGGCGATCTATCATCGCGCCGAGTTTGCCGAGGAAGGCGGCCTGATCAGCTACGGCACCAGCTTCCACGAAGGCTACCGGCAGGCCGGCCTTTATGTCGCGAAGATCCTGGCCGGCGCCAGGCCGGGTGACCTGCCCGTCCTGCAGCCCACCGAGTTCGACCTGGTGATCAACCTCAAGACCGCGCGAGCGCTGGGCCTCGAAATACCCACGACGGTTCTCGCCCGTGCCGATGAGGTCATCGAATGAGGCGGCGGGCGTTCATCGCCGGGGCATCGGCGGCCGCAGCGTGGCCGCAGCGATTGAGCGCGCAATCGCCGATGCTGCCGGTGATCGGCTTCTTGAGCGGCCAGTCAGCCGAGCGTAGTGATCGCAATGTCGCCGCATTCCTCGACGGCCTAAAGGAAGCTGGCCTGATCGATCGGCAGAACGTCACCGTCGACTATCGCTGGGCGGAGGATCAGCCGGAGCGATTGCCGGGGCTTGCCGCCGATCTGACGAGTCGTCCCCTCGCCGTGCTCGTCGCCGCTGGCGGAGACGCGTCGGCCCGCGCGGCACGATCAGCAACGCAGACGGTTCCGCTGGTGGTCCTCATCGGCGCCGACCCGGTCAAGGCCGGGTTCGCGCGCAGCCTGAACCACCCCGGCGGCAACGTCACCGGCATCACCGTCTTGACCTCGCAGCTGATCGAGAAGCGCCTTGGCCTGGTTCGTGAGCTGGTGCCGACGGCCAGGGCGATTTCGCTCCTGACCCATCGCGACAGTCCCAATGTCGAGGCGAATGTCCGGGAGGCCGCAGTCGCCGCCCAAGTCCTCGGCTTCCAGCTGCATCCCCGATCGGCAAAAACCGAGCAGGAGCTGGCATCCGCTTTTGCCGCCTCCGCCCGAGATCAAGCGCCCGTCGTGGTCAGCACGGGATCGTATTTCCTGCCGATGCGTGATCGGCTCCTCGCCCTGGCGGCAAGCCACGCGGTGCCCGTCTTCTACGACAGGCGGGAGTTCGTCACCGCAGGAGGCCTGGCGAGCTATGGCGTCAGCATCGCGGACACCTACCGGCATATCGGCGTTTACGCCGGCCAGATCGTCAAGGGCGGGAAAGCCGGCGAACTGCCGTTCCTGCAGCCGACGCAGTTCGAGCTGGCGCTGAACCTCAAGACAGCACGAACGCTCGGGCTGGCGGTACCGCCAACGTTGCTCGTGACTGCTGACGAGGTGATCGAATGAGGCGGCGGGCGTTCATCGCTGCCGGGACCGCAGCGCTCGCCTGGCCGCTCGTCGCCCGTGCGCAGCCGCAGCCGCTGCCGCTGGTCGGTTTCTTCCGCAGTTCGCCCGCGACACCGTTCGAGCACCTCGTGACCGCGTTCCGCCTCGGCCTGAAGGAAGCCGGCTTCATCGAGGGGCAGAACGTGGCCATCGCCTTTCGCAACGCGGACAATCAGCTCGACCGCCTGCCGGCTCTGGCCGCGGATCTGGTCCGCGCGCCGGCGGCCGTCATCGTTGCCGACAGCGTCGCGGCCATCGCGGCCAAGGCCGCGGGCACCGTGCCGGTTGTCTTCGTGACCGGCGGCGATCCCGTGGCCCAGGGCGTAGTCCCGAGTTTGAACCGGCCGGAGGGCCACGTCACCGGCATTACCTTCTCCGTCGGCACGTTCGGCGCGAAGCGCCTGGAGCTGCTGCACCAGTTTGTCGCCCGGCAGACGACGATCGCCATGCTCGTCAATGCGGGATCGCTCACCGCCGAGGCCGAGCGCCAGGACGTGGCCGCCGCCGCCCGGAGCATCGGGCAGCCTCTGACGATCATCGAGGTCAGGAACGATGGGGACATCGACGCGGCCCTGACACGGCTCGTTCAAGAGAAGGTCGGCGCGCTGTTCGTCGGCGCCGGCCCGTTCCTCAGCTCCCATCGCGAACGCCTCGCCGCCCTGGCGCAGCGGCATGCCCTGCCGAGCAGCTTTCCCTGGCGCGAAGCCGTGCAGGCGGGCGGCCTGACGAGCTATGGGCCCAGCGTCACCGATGCCTATCGCGAGGCCGGTGTCTATGCCGGTCGCATCCTCAAGGGTGAGAAGCCCGGCGACATGCCGGTCCTGCAATCGGCGCGCTTCGAGTTCCTGCTCAATCTCAGGACCGCAGGTGCTCTTGGCCTGACGGTGCCCGATAAGCTGCTCGCCCTCGCCGACGAGGTGATCGAATGATCTCGTGGCGCGGCATTCTTGCGGCCTCCGCCATGCTCGGCGCAACAACGGCGATGCCGCTCTCGGGGCTTGCACAACCGACGAACCCGGATAAGGTTTTCCGCGTCGGGATTGTCGGGCCTGCGGAGCAACCCCGGTTCTCTGACTTGGCCGCCGGGCTGCGCGAGGGATTGGCCGGGCGCGGCTATGCATCCGCGCGGCTTACCCTAGTCGAAGTAGCCGTAGTACGAGGCGATCCAACTGGTGTCGAGGCCGCAGTTCGGCGCCTGCAAGCCGAGAATGTCGCTGTCGTGTTCGCAATCGGGACAGAGGTGGCGCGGGTTGTTCGACGTGCCGCCGCCACGCTTCCGATGGTCTTCATTACGCCGGGAGACCCCGCCGCGATCGGCCTGATCACCAGCTATGCGCGGCCCGGGGCAGGCATGACCGGGGTCACGTTTGAGTACCCGGAGCTTTCCGGCAAGCGTATGGAACTGGCTCGCGACCTTTTAGGCGGCCCGGGTCGCGTTCTCGTCGTCGTCGACCCTCGTGATGCATCACCGCGCCAGGGGCTGGACATGCTCCGCAACGTCGCCAAGGAGCTCGCGATCACCGTGACCGAGCAAGCACTGACGTCGGAAGCCGATATGAAGGCAGCCGTTTCGGCGCTGGCAACGCACCAGGTCCTGCTCGTCGTTCCCGGCGGATCGCCGAGCGCGCACTATGCCGTGCTCATCCAGGCGGCACACGCGGCGCGCGTCATGACCGTATTCCCCGGCCGGACCCAGAGCACGGCCGATGCGCTCGTCACCTATGGCGCTAAGGACATCGACGTCGCTCGCGACGCAGCGCGATTGATTGCCCAAGTACTCGAAGGCGCCGATGCCGGCGACATTCCTGTCGAAAGGCCGACGAAAATGGATCTGATCGTCAACCTGAGGACCGCGAAAACGCTCGGCGCGACCGTCCCGCCATCGCTGCTGCTGCGCGCCGACGAGGTCATCGAATGAGGCGGCGGGCGTTCATCGCAGCGCTCGGCGCCGTGGCGGCCTTTCCGCATGCCGCTGCAGCGCAGTCCGGCCGGATGCCGCGCGTGGGCCTCTTGATGTTGGGTAATCCCGACCCCGGCCTGTTCCTGCGCGAGATCACGGCGGGATTGCGTGAGGCCGGCTACGAGGACGGCCGCAACGTGGCACTGGAGCTCCGCAACGCCGGCGGATCGACAGCGCAGCTCAATGTGCTCGCCCGCGAGCTGGCAACGCTTCGGGTCGACGTCATCGTCGCCTTCCAGACGCCCGTGGTCGCCGCCGCGAAGGCCGCGACCACGCAGATCCCGATCGTGATGTGTCCCGCCCAGGAGCCGATCGAATTGGGATTTGTCCAGAGCTTTGCCCGTCCGGGCGGCAACATCACCGGCATGACCACGGCCACGGCGGAGCTCGCCGGCAAGAACTTCGAACTGATCCGCGAGGTGCTGCCATCGGTGCGCCGCGTCGGTGTCGTCGGCAATGCCGCCGATCCGTTTCACAAGCCCTATCTCGCCAACATCGAAGCCGCAGCACGAACGCTTAATTTCGAGCTCAAGGTCGCGCTCAGCCAGGGCGCCGATCCTTTTCCGGCGACGTTCGCGGAAGTGGCCGGAAGCGGCGTGCAGGCGATGACGGTTCAGCCGAGCTTGCCACGCGACCGCGCCGCCGAGCTCGCGCTCAAGCACCGCCTGCCGCTGTTCGTGGCGAGCGCCGAAGCGGCCGAGGCCGGAGCCCTGATGGCCTATTCCGCCGATATCGCTGCCGTCTACCGGCAGTCGGCCACCTTTGTCGACAAGATCCTCAAGGGCCGCAAGCCGGCCGACCTGCCCGTGGAGCTCGCGACCAAGTTTCGGCTCGTCGTCAATCTCAAGACCGCGAATGCACTGGGACTGACCCTGTCGCCGGCGCTGCTCAACCGCGCCGATGAGGTCATCGAATGAAACGCCGTACCTTCATCACCTTGTCCGGCGCCGCTCTCGCCTGGCCGCTGGCGGCACGGGCGCAGCAACGCGTTCCCGTCATCGGCGTGCTGGTCCAGGGCGTGCCGGCGCCCGCCCCCTTCCTGGCCGCCCTGCGCGACGGCCTGCGTGAGGCCGGCTATGTCGAGGGCCAGAACATCCGCCTGGAGGTCCGCTCCGCCGAGGGCCAGGCCGATCGCCTGGCGGAGAAGGCCAAGGAGCTCCTCGGCCTGAACGTCGACCTCATCGTCGCCTTCCAGACCCCGGCGGTGATGGCGGCGAAGGCGGCGACCAGCCAGGTGCCCATCATCATGGCCCCGGCCGGCGACCCGCTGAGCACCGGCCTCGTCACCACGCTCGCCCGGCCGGGCGGGAATATCACCGGGGTGTCCGGCGCCTCGGCGGAGATCGGCGGCAAGACGGTCGAGTTGTTCCGCGAGCTGCTGCCCGCGGCGCGCCGCATCGCCGTGCTGGCCAGCGAGACCGACGCCTTCACCCGGCCCTTCCTGGCCGAGATCAGCCGCGCCGCGCAGATTCTGGGCGTGGAGATCGAACCCACCCTGGTCCGCCCGGGGCAGCCCCCGGACGCGACCATCGAAGGCATGGTGGCGCGCAAGGCGCAGGCGCTGATCGTCCAGGGCAGCCTGGCGCGCAAGGAGGTCTTTGAGGCGGCTCTGAAGCACCGGTTGCCGTCCTGCTCCTCAAACCAGATCGTCGCCACACTCGGCGGCCTGATGGCCTACGGGGCCAACCAGGCCCTGCTCTACCGGCAGGCGGTGCCGTACATCGATCGTATCTTGAGAGGCGCCAATCCGGGCGACCTGCCGGTCGAGCAGCCGACCAAGTTCGAGCTGGTCATCAACATGAAGACCGCGGCGGCGCTGGGCATCAATGTGCCCATCTCGCTGCTCGCCCGCGCCGATGAGGTCATCGAATGATGACCTCATCAAAGTTTTTAGTTTGCGCCAGTCGGCGGCCAGAAGGCCGGCGACGCCGCGCAAGCGAGATCATCGAGTGAGACGGCGTGCCGTCCTCATCGGCACGGCCGCCCTCCTCGCGAGCGCCGGGGTCGCTCACGGGCAAGGGGCCGTAAAGGTCTGGCGGGTGGGAATGCTCGATACGGCGTCCGCGGGGTCAAACGCCGCGAATATCGAGGCCTTCCGCAAGGGTTTGCGCGAGCTCGGCTATGTCGAGGGACAAAACCTGATCCTCGACTATCGCGCGGTCACCGACGGACGCGTCGAACTGTTTCGCGATTTGGCGTCGGAGCTCGTTGGCCTGAAGGTCGAGCTTATCGTCACCCGCAGCACGGCGGCAATTCTGGCGGTCCAGGACGCATCGGCGACCGTTCCGATCGTCATGGCGGCGCAAGCGGAACCGCTCGGCAGCGGCGTCATCGCCAACCTCGCGCATCCGGGCGGCAACATTACCGGGCTCAGCTCCTTTGCCCTCGATCTGGTGCCGAAACTGGTCGAGCTGCTGCGCGAGATCGTGCCTCGCATGACGCGCGTGGCGGTGCTCACCAATATGGGCAACCCGGTTTCGGTAACGCGCTGGGATCTGGCGCAGACCGCGGCGCGCTCGCTGGGCATCGAGGCCCAGCTTTGCGATGTGCGCAGCAGCCGGGACATCGGACCCTCCTTCGAAGCCGCCACCGGCCAGGGCGCCCGCGGAATCATCACCGGCAACGACCCCGTCCTGCGGAGCAATCTCCGGACGATCATCGACCTGGCCGCCATCCACAAGCTGCCGACGATTCATTCGGATCGAGAGTTTGTCGAAATGGGCGGCTTGATCTCATATGGCCCCAACTACCCGCTGCTCTATTTCCGCGCCGCCAGCTTCGTCGACAAGATATTCAAGGGTGCCAGGCCCGCCGATCTGCCGATCGAGCAACCGACGGCGGTGGAGATGGTGATCAACCTCAGGACGGCGAAGGCGCTCGGGTTGACCATCCCGCAATCGGTCCTGCTGCGCGCCGATGAGGTCATCGAGTGATGACCTCGTCGGAATTTTTAGTTTGCGCCCGCAAGCGCGGTGATCGAATGAAGCGGCGCGAGTTCGTCTTGGCCGGAGGCGCGGCACTGGCTTGGCCGTTTGGGGCAGGAGCGCAACAGCCTTCGATGCCGGTCGTTGGACTCCTCAGCAGTCGCTCCTCCGGCGACTCCGCGGCCCTTGTGGCCGCCTTCCGTGACGGCCTCGCCGAAGTCGGCTACAGCGAAGGCCGGAGCGTCGCCATTGAATACCGCTGGGCGGACGGTGAGTACGGCCGCCTGCCTGGCCTGGCGGCCGAACTGGCCGCGCTCCGGGTCGCGGTGATCGCCGCGGTCGGCGGCCCCGTCTCGGCGCTCGCGGCCAAAACGGCCGCCGGGACGATCCCGATCGTCTTCGTCGGTCTGGGAAATCCGGTGGCCCTGGGCCTGGTCGCCAGCCTCAACCGGCCGGGCGGCACCGTGACCGGCATCACCCCTTTCAGCAGGGAGCTGGAGGCGAAACGCCTGGAGCTGCTTCGCGAGCTGGTGCCCGACGCCAGGCTGATCGGCGTGCTGGTCAAAACCAGCAACTCGGACAGCGAGGCTCAATCGAGAGACCTGCAGCAGGCGGCGCGGACCCTCGGGCTCCAGCTCCTGGTCCTAGGCGCCGACAGCGATTCCGACATCGACGCCGCCTTCACGGCTCTCGTCCAGCGGCGGGCCGCCGCGCTCGTCGTGGCCGCCGACCCGTTTTTCGGCAGCCGGCACGAACAGATCGTCGCGCTGGCGGCGCGGCATTCGCTTCCCGCGATCTATACGTTCCGCCATTTCGCGGCGGCCGGTGGCCTTGTCAGCTATGGAACCAGCATCACGGGCGTTTATCGCCAGGTCGGGATTTATACGGGGCGGATCCTCAAAGGCGAAAAACCGGGCGACCTGCCTGTGCTGCAACCGACGACATTCGAGCTGGTGATCAACCTCAAGACCGCGAAGGCCCTGGGCCTGACCGTGCCGCTCCCGCTGCTCGGCCTTGCCGACGAGGTCATCGAGTGAGCGACGCGGCCCCCGCAGCAACGGCGCCGCCGCCCCCGTCCTCCCCGCCGAAGACGCGCGGTTCGCTGTTCCGCAAATACGTGCTGCTGTTCTCGTCGATCGTCGGCGCGGCGCTGTTGGCCAATGGCGCGGTCGAGGTCTGGTTCCTCTACCGCGACCACACCGAGCTGCTGCTGCGCGTGCAGCGCGAGCAGGCCGAGGCGGCGGCGACCAAGATCGGCCAGTTCGTCAAGGAGATCGAAGGCCAGCTCGGCTGGACGACGCAGCTGCCCTGGTCGGCGGGCGCGCTGGATCAACGTCGCTTTGATGCCTTGCGCCTGCTGCGCCAGGTGCCGGCGGTGACCGAGCTCACCCAGATCGACGCCGCCGGAAAGGAACGGCTGAAAGTCTCGCGCCTGGCCATGGACGTGATCAACAGCCAGAACGACCTGTCGCAGGAACCGCGCTTCACCCAGGCCGTGGCGCGGCGCACCTTCCACGGCCCGGTCTATTTCCGGCGCGAGTCCGAGCCCTACATGACGCTGGCGGTAGCCGGCACGCGGCGCGACGCCGGGGTGAGCGCCGCCGAGGTCAACCTCAAATTCATCTGGGACGTGGTCTCGCAGATCAAGGTGGGGAATGGCGGCCGCGCCTATGTCGTCGATGCGCAAGGCCGCCTGATCGCCCATCCCGACATCAGCCTGGTCCTGCGCAACACGGATTTCGCGTCGCTCGCCCAGGTGCAGGCGGCGCGCGCCGGCGGACAGTCGCCCGAGCGCGCCCTGTCGACCGAGGATTTCCAGGGCCACAAGGTTCTGGCCGCCTACGCCCCCATCGCCCCGCTCGGCTGGTGGGTTTTCGCCGAGCTGCCGCTCGACGAGGCCTACGCGCCGCTGATCGATTCCATCAAGCGCACCGGCCTCGTGCTGCTGCTCGGTATCGTCGGCGCGATCCTCGCCGCGTTGTTCCTGGCGCGACGCATGGTCGTGCCGATCCGCGCCCTGCAAGCCGGCGCGGCGCGCATCGGCGCCGGCGAGCTCGGCGCCCGGGTC
>LNFM01013899.1_pt1 | contig 10098 bp, 14 predicted proteins | sample 596031 | NCBI WGS metagenome assembly LNFM01 (sample SAMN04254537, study PRJNA301005) | activated carbon metagenome | isolation source: dual media filters at the Ann Arbor, Michigan drinking water treatment plant | place: USA: Ann Arbor | reverse complement strand
TCATCGGCGAGATCGAAGGCCGCAACTGCGTGATCATGGACGACATGATCGACACCGCCGGCACGCTGGTGAAGGCGGCCGAGGTGCTGAAGGCGCGCGGCGCGCTCAGCGTCTACGCCTACTGCACGCACCCGGTGTTCTCGGGCCCGGCGGTCGAGCGCATCAAGGCCTCGCAGATCGACGAGGTCGTCATCACCAACACCATCCCGCTGTCCGACGCGGCGCGCGCCTGTCCCAAGATCCGCCAACTTTCGGTGGCCTTCCTCTTTGCCGAGACCATCCGGCGCATCAGCGACGGCGAGTCGGTGACTTCGCTGTTTGCCGAGCAGAACAGCAACTTCTGAGATTCGGGCCGGCGGCTCCTTGCGAGCCATCGACCCTTTCGCGACGGGTTCACGCCCGTCAACCCCGAGCACCTGGTCGCGGGTGTCTCACCACTTGGAGAAACCATGAAATTCACCGCTTACGAGCGTACGCTGCAGGGGACCGGAGCGAGCCGCCGCCTGCGCCACGCTGCCAAGGTGCCCGGCATCGTCTACGGCGCCGGCACGCCCGCGATGGTCGAGCTCGACCACAACGCGCTGTTCTTCGCGCTCAAGAAGGAGGCCTTCCACTCGTCCATCCTCGAGATGGAACTGGGCGGCAAGACCGAGAAGGTGCTGCTGCGCGACTTCCAGATGCACGCCTGGAAGCCCATCGTCATGCACGTGGATTTCCAGCGCGTGGATGAGACCACGCGGCTGCGCAAGAAGGTGCCGCTGCACTTTGCGGGTGAAGAAAATTCGCCGGCAGTCAAGACCGACAAGTGCCTGATCAGCCATGTCCGCACCGATCTCGAGATCGAATGCCTGGCCTCCGAGCTGCCCGAGTTCGTGACCATCGACCTGTCGAACCTGGTCAAAAACCAGAGCCTGCACGCCAGCGACCTGAAGCTGCCCGAGGGCATCAAGGCCGTCAAGCACGGCACGCTCAACCCGGTGATCGTGGCCGTGACGCTGCCCCGCATCGAAGAAGAAGCCGCGCCCACCGTGGTGGTGGCCGCGCCCGAGAAGGGCAAGGGCGCCAAGCCCAAGAAGAACGAGAAGCAGAACGCGCGCTAGGCACCCGGATGGGGGAGCCCGCCTCCCCCGTCGCCGCCCGCTGCAGGCCCCACTCCGGTGGGGCCTTTTTCATGGGCGCGGCTTGGATAATCGTGCCCATGATTCGATTCTTCGTCGGCCTGGGCAACCCGGGCAGTGAATACGAGGCCACGCGCCACAACGCCGGCTTCTGGTGGCTGGACGCGCTGGCCGACAAGCTGGGTGCACGCCTGCAGCCCGAGCGCAGCTATCAGGCGCTGGCGGCGCGGGTGAACCGGGCCGACGGCCCCGTGTGGCTGCTCGAGCCCATGACCTTCATGAACCGCTCGGGCTTCTCGGTGGCGGCGCTGGCGCGCTTCTTCAAGATCGAGCCGGCGCAGATCCTGGTGGTGCACGACGAGCTCGACCTGCTGCCCGGCCAGGCCAAGCTCAAGTTCGGTGGCAGCGCCGCCGGGCACAACGGCCTGAAGGACATCCACAGCCAACTGGGCACGCAGGACTTCTGGCGCCTGCGCCTGGGCATAGGCCACCCGGGCGTCAAGGCCGAGGTCGTCAACTACGTGCTCAAGCGGCCCTCGCCCGACCACCGCGAGGCCATCGCCAAGGCCATCGAACAATCGTTGTCGGCCAGCGAGCCCCTGCTGGCAGGCGACATGGACAAGGCCCTGGCCCTGATCCACGCGCAGCCGCCGCGCCCCAAGCCGCCGCGCCGTCTGCCCCCGCCCCCGCCACCACCCGCTGCCCCGGAAGGAGAAGCCCCATGAAGATCGATCTGGCCGCCTGCACCCTGGCCACGACCCTGGCCCTGTCGGCAGCCTTCGCGCAGGCCGCGCAAGGCCCGGTGTGGCGCTGCGGCAATGACTACAGCGATCGGCCCTGCGCGCAAGGCCAGGCGCTGGCGCTGGACGACGCGCACGGGCCTGCGCAACTGGCGGCAGCCCGGCAGGCCGCGGCACAAGATCGGCAACTGGCCGCCCGCCTGGTGCGCGAGCGCGAGCGGCGTGAACGCCTGGCGCTGGCGCAGAACGCGCTGCCGGGCTCGCTGCGCGTGCAGGCCGCCCTACCCGCACGGCAGGCCGCGGCGCCGCGCCCGCAGGCTAAGCGGCAGCCGCTTGCAGACGGTGGTACTTGGCGAGCAGCTGCTCCGGCGTCTCCGCGTGCGCGGGACTGACCGGGATGCAGCTGACCGGGCACACCTGCACGCACTGCGGCTCGTCGAAGTGGCCCACGCATTCGGTGCAGCGGCCGGGGTCGATCTCATAGATCTCGACGCCCATGCTGATGGCCTGGTTGGGGCACTCGGGCTCGCACACGTCGCAGTTGATGCACTCGTCGGTGATCCACAGGGCCATGTGGATCAGTCCTCGTGCTGCATCAGACGTTCCTTCAGACGGCTCAACACCGTCGGCGCCACGAACTTGGAAACATCGCCGCCCAGGCTGGCGATCTCGCGCACGAAGGTGCCGCTGACGAACTGGAACTGGTCCGACGGCGTCATGAACACGGTCTCGACATCGGGCATCAGCTGGCGGTTCATGCCGGCCATCTGGAACTCGTACTCGAAGTCGCTCACCGCGCGCAGGCCGCGCACCACCACCTTGCCACCCGCATCGACGACAAAGTCGCGCAGCAGGCCGCGGAAGGGCGTGACCTCGACGTTGCCGTAGGGCCGGGCGATCTCGCGGGCGATCTCCAGCCGCTCGTCGATGGTGAACATCGTGCGCTTGTGGTGGCCCGCAGCCACGGCCAGGATCAGACGGTCGAACAGGCGCGAAGCACGGCGCATCAGGTCTTCGTGGCCCAGGGTCATGGGGTCGAAGGTGCCCGGGTAGACAGCGGTGAGCGGGGCTCGGATGGTCAAGGCTCGGGTCTCCTCAAGGCTTGGCGGCGCGGGCGCAGTGTAGCCCCGCGCAGGCTCAGGCCACGCGCCGCCACAGCGACGCGTGCACCGCACCGGCGCGCAGATGGCGCCAGGGCTCCAGGCCCGGCAGCGCTTCGGCCGGGGCTTCACCGGTCTCCAGGTACAGCAGCCCGCCTTCGGCCAGCAGCGGTGTGGCCAGGGCCACGGCCGGCTGCGCCAGAGCGGCGTCGAAAGGCGGGTCCAGCAGCACCAGGTCCCAGCGCGCCGGCTCGGCCGAGCCCATCCAGCTCAGCGCATCGCTGCGCTGCACGCGCAGCGCGGTGGCGCCCAGGCGCTGGCGGCTGGCGTCCAAGCTGGCCACCAGGGCCGCGTCGCGCTCCAGCAGCAGGGTCTCTGCGGCGCCGCGCGAGGCAGCCTCGAAACCCAGGGCGCCGCTGCCGGCAAAGGCGTCGAGCACGCGCCAGCCGCTCAGGTCCTGGCCCAGCCAGTTGAACAGGGTTTCGCGCACGCGGTCGGGCGTGGGCCGCAGGCCGGGGCGGTCGGCCACGGGCAGCTTGCTGCGCTTCCATTGGCCGCCGATCAGGCGCACCTCGCGTGGCAGCACGTTTTGCGGGCGGGGCGGGCGGGGCTTGCCGCCGGGCCAGGTGGCGGGCGGCTTCACAGGCGCACCGGGATGCCGTCGCGCGCCATCAGCGCCTTGGCCTGGCCCACCGTGAACTCGCCGTAGTGGAAGATGCTGGCCGCCAGCACTGCGTCGGCGCCGCCCACGCGGATGCCGTCGGCCAGGTGCTGCAGGCTGCCCACGCCGCCCGAGGCGATCACCGGCACCGGCACGGCATCGGCCACGGCGCGCGTGAGCTCGAGGTCGAAGCCGCTCTTGGTGCCGTCGCGGTCCATGCTGGTCAGCAGGATCTCGCCCGCGCCCAGTTCGGCCATGCGCGTGGCCCAGGCCACGGCGTCCAGGCCGGTGTTCTTGCGCCCGCCGTGGGTGTAGACGTCCCAGCCAGCCACGGCCTGGCCCTGGGCGTCTCGGCGACGCTTGGCGTCGATGGCCACCACGATGCACTGCGCGCCGTACTTGTCAGACGCGTCGCGGATGACCTGCGGCTCGGCCACCGCGGCCGAGTTGAAGCTCACCTTGTCGGCACCGGCGTTGAGCAGGCGCCGCACGTCGGCCACCGTGCGCACGCCGCCGCCCACGGTGAGCGGGATGAAGACCTGCGAGGCCACCGCCTCGATGATGTGCAGGATCAGGTCGCGGCCGTCGCTGGTGGCGGTGATGTCCAGGAAGGTCAGCTCGTCGGCACCCTGCTCGTTGTAGCGGGCGGCGATCTCCACGGGATCGCCGGCATCGCGCAGCTCGACGAAGTTGACGCCCTTGACCACGCGGCCACCAGTGACGTCCAGACAGGGAATGATGCGCTTGGCGAGCATGGGCTTGGGACCTTGAAGTGACCTGGGATTATCCCTGCCCCTAGCTCGAGGAGCCGGACGCATGGAATGGGTGACCCGACCGGCACGTAGAACCCACTGGAGGGCTTTCCTTCGGTATGGCCACATCGAGGAGTCTCGCGTGATGCGCGTTCAAACACTGCTATCGACCGCCCTGGTCGCTGCCGCCTTTGCGGCTCCTGCCTGGGCGCACCCCATCACCTACATCGGCACGCTCAGCAACCTGGGTGAACCGGCGCCGGCCAACCTGTCGCTGGGCACGGGCAACGTCGCCCTCACGGTCGACGTCGACACCTTCACCATGCGGGTCCAGGTCACCTTCAGCAACCTGACCGGCAATGTCAGCAACTCGCATATCCATTGCTGCACACCCACGGCGTTCAGCGGCAGCGCTGGCGTGGCGACGCCGCTGCCCACCTTCCCCGGATTCCCGGGCACCGGCGCGGGCATTCCGGACGTGAAAGCGGGCTCGTACGACCAGACCTTCGACATGACGCTGGCGTCCAGTTGGAATCCGGCCTTTGTCACGGCCAACGGCGGCACCACCGGTTCAGCATTTTCCGCGCTGGCCACAGGCATTGCCAGCGGCAAGGCCTACCTCAACATCCACACCTCGTTCGTGCCGGGCGGCGAGATCCGCGCCTTCGTCACCGCAGTCCCCGAGCCCGAGACTTACGCGATGATGTTCGGCGGTCTGGCGCTGGTGGGCGCCATGCTGCGCCGTCGTCGGCAGTCCTGAGCTGGATTTCGTGGCCAACGCAGGCGGCCCGCGGGCCGCCTGCGGTCGCTTCAGCGGCCCGCCAGTTCCTCGGCGCGCGCCTGCGCCGCAGCAAAATCCAGGTCGCCGTTGTAGATGCTGCGGCCGCAGATCACGCCGCTGATGCCCTCGAACTCCACCGCGCACAGCTTCTCGATGTCGGCCAGGCCCGACAGTCCGCCCGAAGCGATGACCGGGATGCTGAGCGCCTGCGCCAGCTTCACCGTGGCCTCGATGTTGATGCCGGTGAGCATGCCGTCGCGGCCGATGTCGGTGTAGATCACGCCCTCGACACCGTAGTCCTCGAACTTCTTGGCCAGGTCCACCACTTCGTGACCGGTGAGCTTGCTCCAGCCGTCGGTGGCCACGCGGCCGTCGCGTGCGTCCAGGCCCACGATGATGTGGCCGCCGAAGGCCGTGCAGGCGTCCTTCAGGAAGCCGGGGCTCTTGACCGCGGCGGTGCCGATGATCACGTAGCTCAGGCCGTCGTCGAGGTAGCGCTCGATGGTGTCCAGGTCGCGTATGCCGCCGCCCAGTTGCACCGGGATCTCATCGCCGACCTCGCGCAGGATGGCCTTGACCGCGCTTTCATTGATGGGCCGGCCGGCAAAGGCGCCGTTGAGGTCGACCAGGTGCAGGCGACGGGCGCCCGCATCCAGCCAGCGACGCGCCATGGCCGCCGGGTCTTCGCCGAAGGTGGTGGAGGCCTGCATGTCGCCTTGTTGCAGGCGGACGCACTTGCCGTCCTTGAGATCGATGGCCGGTATCAGCAGCATGGCTCGGGGGGAGCGTGGTGGGGGAAGTGGTGAAGAAGAGCGGGGCAGCCAGCGGGGGGGTCAGGGCTTCCAGCGCAGGAAGTTACGGTACAGGGCCAGGCCGTGCTCGGCGCTCTTCTCGGGGTGAAACTGGGTGGCAAAAATGTTATCCCGCGCCAGCGCGCAGGTAAAGCGCGGGCCGTAGTCCGTTTCGCCCGCGGTGTGGTGCGGGTCCGACGGGCAGGCATGGTAGCTATGCACGAAGTAGAACCAGCTGCCATCGGGCACACCGTCCCACAGGGCGTGGGCATGTTGCTGCACGCGGTTCCAGCCCATCTGCGGCACCTTGTAACGGCTGCCGTCGGGTTGGCGCTGGCCTTCCAGGCGGAAGCGGCGCACCTGGCCGGGGATCAGCCCCAGGCCGGGCGTGTCCTGCTCTTCGCTGTGGTCCAGCAGCATCTGCATGCCCACGCACACGCCCATCAGCGGCTTGTGGGCGGCGGCGTGCAGCACGGCATCTTTCAGGCCCGAATCGTGCAACTCGCGCATGCAGTCGCGCATCGCGCCCTGGCCGGGCAGCACCACGCGCTCGGCGGCGTAGACCTCTTCCGGGCGCTGGGTCACGATGACCTCGACGCCGCTGCCCGCGGCCACGTGCAGTACCGCCTGCGACACCGAGCGCAGGTTGCCCATCCCGTAGTCGACCACCGCGACAGTGCCCATGGCTAGAGCGTGCCCTTGGTCGAGGGGATGACGCCGGCCGAGCGCGGATCGGGCGTCAGCGCCATGCGCAGCGCGCGCGCGAAGGCCTTGAACACCGTCTCGCACTGGTGGTGCGCGTTCTGGCCCTTGAGGTTGTCGATGTGCAGCGTGACCAGCGCGTGGTTGGCAAAGCCCTGGAAGAACTCGAAGGCCAGCTGCGTATCGAACCCGCCGATCATGCCGGCCTTGAAGGGCACGTCCATGTGCAAACCGGGGCGGCCCGAGAAATCGACGACCACGCGCGACAGCGCCTCGTCCAGCGGCACGTAGGCGTGGCCGTAGCGCGTGATGCCCTTCTTGTCGCCCACGGCGCGGGCCACGGCCATGCCCAGGGTGATGCCCACGTCTTCGACCGTGTGGTGGCCGTCGATGTGCAGGTCGCCTTCGGCCTGGATGTCCAGGTCGATGAGGCCGTGGCGGGCGATCTGGTCGAGCATGTGGTCGAAGAAACCGATGCCGGTGGCCAGCACGGCCTTGCCGGTGCCGTCCAGGTCCAGACTGACGCGGATCTTGGTTTCCTGGGTGTCGCGGCGGATGTCCGCGGTGCGGGTGTTCATAGGCTTTCCTGCAGGGCGCGCAGCAGCTGCGCATTCTCGGGCGGCGTGCCCACGGTCAGGCGCAGGCAGTTGGCCAGCAGCGGATGCAGGCCGGCGATGTGCTTGACGAGCACGCCGCGCGCCTTCAGGCCGTCGAAGGCGCGCTTGGAGTCGGGCACGCGCACCAGGATCATGTTGGCCTCGCTGGGGAAGGGCCGCACGCCGGGCAGGGCCTGCAGCGCGGCCATCAGCTGCGCGCGCTGTTCGCACAGCAGCGCCGCCTGGCGCGCGTACTCGTCGGCGTGCTGCAGCGCGAAAAGCGCCGCCTCGGCGTTGAGCGCGCTCACGTTGTAGGGCGGGCGCACCTTGTCGATCTGCTCCATCAGCGCCGCCGGCCCGCACAGATAACCCAGGCGCACGCCGGCCAGGCCGAACTTGGACAGCGTGCGCAGCACCAGCACGTGGTCGTGCGCGGCCATGCGCTGCAGCCAGCTGCGCGAGGCAAAGGGCTGGTAGGCCTCGTCGAAGACCACCAGCCCGCTCTGGCGGCCCACGGCGGCGACGATGCGATCGATGACCGCGTCGTCCCACAGGTTGGCCGTGGGGTTGTTGGGGTAGGCGATGTAGGTGATGGCGGGGCGCTGCTGCTCGATGGCTGCGAGCATCGCCGGCTCGTCCAGCTCGAAATCGGCCGTCAGCGACACGCCCACGAAACGCAGGCCGCGCAACCGCGCCGACATCTCGTACATCACGAAGCCCGGCAGCGGCGCCAGCACCGTGGCACCGGGCACGTCACAGGCCACGGCCAGCAGGTCTATCAGTTCGTCCGAGCCGTTGCCCAGCATCAGGCCGCAGCCGGGCGGCAGGGCGATGTGGGCCTTGAGCGCCGCCGCCAGATCGGCCACGCAAGCCACCGGGTAGCGGTTGATGGCCACGCGGCCCAGGCGCTCTCCCAGTTCGCGCTGCAGCTCGGGCGGCAGTGCGAAGGGGTTTTCCATCGCGTCGAGCTTGACCATGCCGGCGCTGGGCTGGATGGCGTAGGCGTGCGTGGACTGCACGTCCTGGCGGATGGTGGCTTGCAGGCGTTCGGCCAATGCGCTCATGCGGGGCTGTCCAGGATCTCGGGGCCGAGAAGGAAGGGGTTGACGACGCGCACGCCGTCCAGCGTCTGGTCGTGCTGCAGGTCTTCTGTCAGCAGCAGGGTGCAGCCCTGATGCCGGGCCGCCGCCACCATCAGCGCGTCCCAGTAGTTGACCTGGTAGCGGCTTTCCACGGCCCAGGCGGTTTCCACCGTGGCCTGGTCCACCAACCAGGGATTCCATTGCTGGTAGCGGCGCACCTCGGCACGCGCGTCCCCAGCGCTGATGGCGCGGGTGAAGCGCTTGCGCGCGTTGGCATAGAACTCGTGCAGCACCTGCGTGCTCAGGCGCCCGCAGCGCCGTTGCCAGCACGACGCCAGCCACGCGCGCGCACGGTCGCGCTTGCCGGGGTCAGCGTCGTCGAAGGCGTAGAGCAGCACATTGGTGTCGACGAAAACTTCGCTCATCGCGGCTTGCTGCGGTCGTACATCTCTTCGCGCGTGAGGTAGGGACCGCTGGAGCTGCCCCAGCTGCGGAACTCCAGCGCCTCGCGCATCGCGCGTTCATACGCGTCGTCGTGGCGCATCTTCTCGGCCAGCAACTCACCCACCAGGCGCGAAACGCTGGTGTTGCGGCGCGCGGCTTCCATGCGCGCCCAGTCGGCGACGCTGTCTTCCATGGTGACGGTGACGTTCTTCATGCTGATGCGAACACACGAACTTCTTGTTGCACGATTCTCGTGGTGCACGAATATCGTGTCAAGACTCCAAGGTGAAGCGCATCACCCGCTCGCCCTCGTCCACCTCACCGGTGTATTCGAAGCCCAGCTTTTCGTAGAAGGGGCCGGCATGGCCCGCATGCACGGCATGCGACAGGCCCACGCTTTCCAGCCCCAGGCGCTGCGCCTCGGCAATGACCCAGGCCAGGGCTGCACGGCCGATGCCACGGCGCTGGTGGCGGGCGTCGACCATCAGCCGCCACACGTAGAGCTGCGGTGCCGGCTGATCGCGGTCCTGGCGCGCGTCGTAGACCAGCAGCAGGCCGACCGGCACGTCGCCGTCGTACAGCGCCAGCGGCCGGCTGGCGGGCTCGTACGCGGCCTGGGCCAGCGAGCGCGCCACGGGTGCCACCAGCCGCTGCTGCCCGGCCGCGACTTCCAGCTGCAACACCGCATCGACGTTGGCGGCCGTGACCTCGCGCACGCTGAAGTTCAGCGTTGCAGGCAGCGGGCGCGCTGCGTCGGCGGACAGACGCATCTCCGCCGAAGCATCCACCATGCGCAGCTCCGCTGCGCGGGCATGCCCCTGCAGCCCCTCGCCATACGCCAGCTCGGCCGCGATCGGCCCCAGCACCTGCGCGCCCGCCGCGCTGACCTCGATCAGGCTGCTGCGCTTGACGAAGTCGTACACCCCCAGCGGAGAGCTGAAACGCGCCGTGCCCGAGGTGGGCAGCACGTGGTTGGGCCCGGCGCAGTAGTCGCCCAGGCTTTCGCTGGTGTAGGCGCCCAGGAAGATGGCGCCGGCATGGCGCAGCAGTGGCTCCCATTGGCCGGGCTCGCGCGCGCTGACCTCCAGGTGCTCGGGCGCGACGCGGTTGCTGATGGCGCAGGCCTCTTCCATGCTGCGCGTGAGGATCAGCGCGCCGCGGCCTTCCAGGCTGGCGCGGATCACGTCGCGGCGCGGCATCTCGGGCAGCAGGCGGTCGATGGAGGCCTGCACCGCGGCGATGTAGGCGGCGTCGGGGCACAGCAGGATGCTCTGCGCCAGCTCGTCGTGCTCGGCCTGGCTGAAGAGGTCCATCGCCACCCAGTCGGCCGG
>LNFM01022043.1_pt1 | contig 10099 bp, 15 predicted proteins | sample 596031 | NCBI WGS metagenome assembly LNFM01 (sample SAMN04254537, study PRJNA301005) | activated carbon metagenome | isolation source: dual media filters at the Ann Arbor, Michigan drinking water treatment plant | place: USA: Ann Arbor | reverse complement strand
AGCCCATCACACCCCGTAACAAGCCAATAACGGCGCGGTATTTGCCCATCACAAAGCCCGTCACACCCCCATCACAACCCATCACAAAACTAGGCATGATCATCCCCTCGCGGGTAATCTTCGCCCTTGATGGCGTTGTAAAAGTCCAGCACGCAGTTAGTCACCCATTGCGATATGGTTAAATCAGCCGTGAATTTTTGCTTGTCTGATACCAGTCTATCGGGCGGGAAGATAACCGCGCGCTGGCGTGGGGTGCCTGCATGGTTATAGTTATCAAACACGCGGGGTTTATCGCGGCGCCAGCCTTCCATTTTTACGATGTTGCCAATCAGCTGGTTAAGCTCGCGCGGTCTGGCCACCCCGTTTTTATCGCAAAACTTTTTGTATGCGCTGTATATGTCCTCGCTGAGCGCAGGGCATACTGGCAGATCAAGCCCGCCATCCAACCAATCGCGCATAAAGCGCTCGGTAGATTCCAAATTAATATCGATTAAATCCACCTTGGATTGCGTCATTGGTGGTTTGCTATGTTCATTAAAATCACCCAGTGGAAGCTGTTGTAGGTAATCGTGTAGCGCTTCAATACCGCCGTTGGCGACTTCCTCAGCTACATCGCTGTAGTAGTTTTCACCCAGTTTGTGCGGTGTCCATATCACAGCAAAGCGCCTATCGTCTTGCTCTAAAACAAGCGGTTGCTTTTCGTTGGATAAAAACACCAGGTTGACGTGGTTGCGCTCATCGTGCGCGGCGACGTTTTTGGGGTTGATGCGGATAGTCTCACCCGTGATAAGGGCTTTGATTTTATTTTTGATGTGGAATAGCTCTTGTCGCGCCACCACCTCATCGGCAATCATGAATAGTTTTCCAGACGCCCAATCGTTAAATTTATCGTCAATCTCGGCTTGGCCAATGATACGGGCATACTTGCCAAAGATGGCGGCATACGCCTCAAAAAATAGGTTTTTACCAGCGCCTTGTGGACCATGAAAAATAAGTGCGGTGCGCATTTTTGCGCCCTGATGCTGTATTGGGTAAGCCAGCCATTTAAGCACCCATTGGTAAATAGCATCGTTGCCTTTTTCCTCACCGCTGCACAAATGTCGCAGCAGGCTAAGAAGGGTTTCACACTGCCCTACTTTGGGGGTTGTTGGCCAACCACCCCAGAGATTGCAAATGATTTGTCCGTCGCGCTCAGTAGGGTCAAAGCCCACCTCAGATAAACGTACTACGCTGCGATCAGGGTGTAGCTTCCACTCGCGCCAGGCGTGATCCACGCAAATATCCAGCACGTCAGATTTAGGGATAAGACTGGCCTCTTGGTGATCGTACATGGTACCGCCAGCACCATAAATTAAACTGTAACGCCGCACCGCCTCACTTACATCAAGCAGCGGTTTAAGTGTGCCTTTGTTATCGCCCCCGCCCCCTTGCGATGAGCGCCCCGCTGACGCGGGCGCTGAAACCCAACCAAGCTGGGCGAGCTTATCCTCAATTTGCACCATAACGGTGCTATTGCTGCAGCCAGGGAAGTTGGCCAGATCGTTAAAATCAGTGAGCTTTTTGCCATCCCTGTCAAACGGGAATGTTGGCTTAACCCATGAACCGCCCACGGCGATGGCGGCAGATTCAGCTGCAGCGCATCCTGGGTTGCCATCGCTTAAATAGTCATCATCAGCACACACCAATATTTTGGTGCGCGGGTATTTTTTGTGCAGTGCCTGAGCAACCGGCATCAGGTTGCCAGCATCAAAAGCCACCGCGATTGGATAGCCTGTGGACTCATGCAAGGTTGCGCAGGTTGCGTAGCCTTCAGCAACCAGCAAGATGCTTTGCGGGATGCCACCAAACAAATAGAAGTGGCCTTTTTTGCTTAGCCCCTTTGGAAAATACTCTTTTTCCATTTTGTTCTTAGGGTGGTTTTTGCCACGGATGATTTGCAGACCGTGTGTGATCCCATGCACATCCTGCATCGGGATAGCCACGGTACCAACACCGCTTGGGGCAAATCTTAAACCGTGCGCTTTTACGGCTTTGCGGTCTAAGTAGTCACTGGCGCCAGTGGCAACATAGGCAGCCCAAACACGCTGTGCTTCTTTGGCTGCAAGCTCGGCATCGCGCTTGCGCATGGCCTCTGCTTTTTTACTGGATTCTGCATGTTGGGCTTTGATTGCTGCCAGCTGATCCTTGCTGAGTTTGGCGCCCTCTCCTGGGCCAATCTTTTCTTTGAATGACTCACCGCCAATGAAATAACCAAAGCTACCAATTAACGCACCATCACCATTGTCCAAGGTAATTTCATGCAGGCTGTACCAGCCCCTTTGCGAATGGCCGGTGCGCTTGACTCTACGCATGCCACCAACATCAAGTCGTTGGATTTCAAACTCATGGCTGATGAGTAGGCTTAACACATCATCGTAGTTGCGCCAGATCATCGTGCAGTCCTAATGGCTTGCTTGAGCGCAAAAGTGAATTGCTGCGAGAAATTTTGCTTGGCGGTGACTGCATATTGCTGCAGGTCAAACCGCTTAGTATATCGAGCACGGCGCACAAACATTAGGATTGGCCTAACATCAGCACCATTAATACCGGTCTTTGCCCAAATACCACGGTGCAGGTGATCATCACCACGGGCATAGAAATACACCACACCATTGATAGTCACATATTTTGAGCGGCGCTTGCCTTTAGTGTTTTTGTCGGTGCGCTTGGCTAACTTGGCGCGGGTTTGTGCGGTGCTGTTGGCGGTGAAGCCTTGCTGTCCAAAGCCATTAAAGTATGCAATTAGCCGGACTATTAGCGATGACGGGATGTTGCCAAAACCATTAAGCTCGGCAAGGTTGCTGCCAGGCACAATGTCCTCATCGGGGCCAAGCATACCTAACCGCCTAAATGCATTTTCATAACGAGCGGACACAGCTGCACCGCCTTTGAAGTGATGCGCCAGCACGTCAGCTGGCGTTAGACCGCCTGATTTCTGAATGAGCGCCTGATCCTTCACGCCAAAACTTGCGGTGAGGTTGCGTTTATTGGCTGGGCCAACAAAAACAGAACTCAGCGTGTATCTGGTTGGCCTGTCAAACCTACTTTCAAATTCTGATCGCAGCTGCTTGGCCCCTGCCTGTGCAGTCCGCGTCAAAGCCACTGAAGCGGCAAAGGGAATTTGCGACTGATATTGCCCTAGCAATCCAGCCACCTCTCGCAATTCCACATCAACTTTAATATCAACCATGCACACTGCCCGCCAAAACAACCAATTAAACTTCTAACATTTCAGTAATAAATATGCCCATCGCCTAGCGGCACATCGAGCCTCGCATTACCCTCTTTTCATTAAGTCCAGGGAGTACCTTTTGCACCACCAAAACCTTGGCTAAAATTTTTTTTGTCATTTAATGTTTGCCAAATCCAAAGTGGGGCGCGGGGCTATTTCCTATGACTTAATCCCAGCCTGCGCTGCCAATCATCACGGCAATCACAGTCACAATACCGCTCACCATCAGACAGTGGCTCTTGGCAGTTATGGCGCTGGCAACAAGGGTGCGAGCGCCCGTTGGCGCTGGCAACAAGGGTGCGAGCGCCCGTTGATTAATGGAGTGCTGCAGGAATTGCTCTGCTCGCTCTTGGGCTTTATCTATGTCATCCATTGCGCACCATGTTGTCGATTCTGGTTTTAAAGGTAAGCAATGCGCTTACGGCCTCATCAATCTCATTGGCCAGCACTGATTGATCAATCTTGTCAATTTCGCCATCGGCATAAGCCTTTTGGAAATTGTGGGCAACATCCCCCAGCTCTTTGGTGATCTGCAAGAAGTCATCCAGGATCGCCATATCACTCTCAGATACATCTGGCAGCTGCACAACCACTGCATTGGCTTTATGCGCAAAGAATTGAGCAACCAATAAATTGCTATTGGTAACGTCTGCAATGGCTTCAAGCTCTTGGATGTACATGTGATGGGTGTCACTGTTAAAGTTGAGCTTATTAATTAACACCTGCTCAGATAGCTTTGTAGTGCGCCCAATGTTTAAAAAATCTAAAACGCCGCTCACCTTGCCTGGTGAGTTGTGCACCATGCGGTGCACTAATTGTCGAATGCTCACGTTTAAACTCCTTTTAACAAAATGTTTTAATAGTTATGTTGCATGCACATAATTAGCCACATGAATAAAATCGGGCTACTTATGGACTACTCACCAAACGAAAAAAAAGCCGTGCAGATCGTGGATAGATTCACGACTAGCACGGCGAACGTTTGGAGTTTGCCAGTTCTCTGGCATATCTTGCCAATATCCGGGCAAGCAGCGGAGCTACAAAAATCGTTAAATAGTCCATTACAGGTCATCGCTAAGCAACCTCACGTAAGTGAGATGGCAGGCCATCATGTGGGTGTGGGTAAATGTCTGGTCGCAGTTGATGTGGGCTAATTTGATAATTAATCACCTCACATGCGGCTATGACGTACTCAGCCGTAATGCCAAAGCTGTAGCGATTAAGCCAACCCCAAACATGCCCTTGTTTCAATGGTTTTTCGAGCTGCATGCGCTCAGATATTTTGTCTGCAAGCGCTCTTTGACCGCCAGCAAGATCAACCACTTTTTCAAGGTTTAATTTAGACATGCACACACAATACAACTACAGTTATATTCCTGTCAATAACTTCGGTTGTTTTACACAAAGAAATTTTGCTTGTATAAAAGACCATATGAAATATGGCGATAGACTAAAAGCTGCTAGACAGCATGCAAAACTGTCACAAGCATCACTTGCTGAGCTGGTTAAAGTCAGTCAAGCCAATATCTCAAAGCTTGAAGTTGGCGATGCAACAGGTTCTGAGTACACAGTACAAATTGCAATGGCTTGTAATGTGTCACCAGAGTGGCTGGCCACTGGTGAAGGTAGTATGGAAAAAAATAGCTACGGATTACCGCCCATACTTATGGAGCATATCAAGGTAATGGAACAACTGCCGGATTATGCCCAGACTGAGGTGATCCAAAATGCCATTAAAACTGTTGAATTCATCCGCAAAGCACAAGCAGCTACCAAACACAACGGGACCACCCAATAATGTAATATGCCTTAAAAGCTATAAACTTAAATATAAATCCGGCGCGAGCCTAGCGCGCCATCAACAGAAGAGATTCTGCGATGGCTATGATTGTATGCAAAGAATGTAAAAAAGAAATTAGCAACAATGCGGAAGCCTGCCCTCATTGCGGCTATAAGCCTTACATGCCTAAATTCGGATTCTTTGATTTCTTAATATTTGTTGTCGTCATTTTAATGGTTAAATCATGTGTTTTTGATAGTAAATCCACCTCAAAAACTGAAATTCTATACGACGAATCAAACAAAACAGAAGCTATAAATTCTGAACTACCTGTAAATTCAACCCAAGAATTACCAGCATCAAATATTCATGAAAAAACCATAGAATTACCAAATTGGAAATACAGCGCATCTGAGGATGAAATGACCTCAAAGCAAATTTATTTTGCAAGTTTAATAAGTACAAATACGGTTAATTTTGGTTTCCCATACGATGGCGAACAGAGAGGTCACTTATTGATCAGAGACTCTGGCAAAAAAGAGGTGATGTTTTTCATAGAGAAAGGCCAAATTCTATGCCGTAGTTATGATGATTGCACGGTTGAGATAAGGTTTGACGAAAATAAGCCCGAGACATTTAGCGCATCTGAGACTACCGACAATAGCAGCGAACATATATTTATATCAAACGGAAGCAGATTTTTTAACAAAATGAAAAAAGCAAAAATTGTAAAAATAAAAGCCACCATTTATAAAGAGGGATTACAGATTTTTGAATTTAAAACAGATGGCTTTAAAGAAGATTTATTTAAAGGAAATGGCAATGCAAATTAATGTAATTGGCATTGCCTGGTATAAGCGTGAACATTACCTGCAATTAAAATCAATGTTCGAAGATGGTGATAAACTCCATAGCACTTATGATGAGTGGCTTTTGGCTGCTGAAAATGGCCGCAAAGACCTCCAAATCAGGGGGTACAAGACTGTTAGAATTGACATAAACCCTGACAACTTTACCAAGTTCTGTAGTGCAAATGGGGTCAAATTCAACGTAGAGGGAAGGCAAGCTTTTGTTAATAGCAAGCTTGCTAGCGTCATCTGAATTGCGATTAATGTTAATTTTACTATAATTAAAACCCTCGTTACATCGGCTGTTAGTTAAATGTAGAGTATCCATCTCTAAATCATCGCCTGGCACAAAATCATCGATTGCATGTTTCATTCCCAATAAATTCATTAAAGCTTTTGCATTTTTAGTTTTACCGCAGCCCTGCGGTCCATATAAAACAACACCATTCATGATTAGCTCCTTTAACCCGCAAATGCGGGTTTTTTAATACCTACATTTCACAGCAATAGCGCTGCTTAAAAAAATATTAGCACAATTTTTCTATAAATATAACTTTAGTTGTTGACATTAATATAACTACAGTTGTATTCTCCATCTTGCATTACTTATTTAACCAAATTTAAGGGGCGCAAGATGATTAAACAAAACCTAGCAGCAACCTCAGTTAAACATTTGAAGCGTGACGATGTTGTGGTGCATTACGACCATGTGTTTGCAATAAAAGAGGATGCAAAACTTGTCAGCAAAACCCAAAGCGGTGAGCCGGTATATGCCACGGTAGGCATCTGCATACAGGGTGAAGGCAACGGCTACATGGCCAAAGGTGAGGATTGGACCTTTCAAGGCATTGAGTCTGTGACCTTTCGCACAGTGCAAGTTGCAATGGCCGCCTAACCGTGAATAAGCACATTACCCCTACCCAGTTTGACATTACGCGCGCCTTTCATCGCGCACGCCTTGCTGGGTTGGGCTACACCTTAGAAAAAGCTCTGGCGAATCCAGCATTACGCATATCACTTAATCGATTAGCGCAAGCTCTGGCCAGCCAAAGCCAACCAAAGCATTTAAGAGGAGCTTTAAATGATTAGCACCCCCATGCAAGAAACTATTTATATACGCATCCCGCTCAAGGCCCTGGATGATCTGGCCGCTATTTTTGCAGAGATAGATGGCATACAAGCCAAACTGCAAGATGGCAACATTAAAGATGAGGTGGCAAAAGGTCACGCCATTGTTGAGAAGTCTGCAGGTAAATACGCCAGCATGATTTATGCCGAGGATGAAGAACATGCCAACGCTTAGAGATTTGATTAAACAAGCCAAGCGCATTTTCCCTAACAGTAAAGCCATGCGTAAGCAGTGGGTAAGAAAAACCGCGTATTTACATCAAACAGGGCGGGCTGCCATTTTAAATGGTGGCTGGGTTGCGGGCACTCGTAGCCAGTTGTTAACCAAGCAACTAGGCAATGCCAGCACAGAAATGGCGGCACTGGTGGCCACCACCACTACGGCTTGTTTGTTAATTGGGCACAAGGTATCGGCCTATTTAATGGAGTTTTACACCGTATTACTTGGAAAGTTGGGCGGTTAATATGCAAGTAAGCGACCAATTACAACACCAATACATGCGCGAGGCCAACTACTGTGGCCGATTTAAAGCATGGCAACTGGCAGCAATGTTTATGGGCGGCGTCATGATTCTATCTGGCGGCTTACCTATGATAGCCCTGCACGTAATCCCTTGGCTTTGCGGTTTGGTGGGGTTGGTATGAGCGTTGTGATTGAATTAAGCATCACAGAACGTGTGTTGGACATACTGCCTACCAGCAAAGAGGCTGCCTATTCGCCAAAACAAATACTGGCTGCACTAGGCGTTAATCGTCGCCCTGATTACATCAGGCAAATATGCCGTGGCTTACTACAAGCTGGCCGCGTCGATGCTGTAAAAATATCTTATAAGGATGTGCGTTACTACAAAATCAATAGTGCAATTCCATTAAGCCAAGTGCCAGAGGTGCCTTGGTTAATCAAGCCACAAAGGTCTGCAGCATGACTAAATCACGTGGCATTTTAAGAAAACGCAAACAATGGACTGCGGACGAGCTAGCCCTATTAAAGGCGCTTTACCCCTGCACAAGATGCGAGGCATTGGCAACCCTGTTTAATTGCCAAAAAAATCAAGTCTACAAGATGGCCAAAATTCTCGGCGTGGCTAAATCACAATGGTTTAAAGATAGCCCAATGGCCAGCCGGTTGCGCCGTGGCGATAACCTTGGATGGGAATATCGATATAAAAAAGGAAATATCCCCGCCAATAAAGGCGTTAAGGGATTGCCTGTGCACCCTAACTCTGTGGCCACGCAATTTAAAAAAGGCATACAGCCACAAAACACCATGCCAATTGGTGCCTACCGCTACGACGCTTCTAACGTACTGCAGCGAAAAGTAAGCAATGCCAAAGGAAGCAACAGCAAGCGCTGGCGCAGTGTTCACGAATTGGTATGGATTGAACACAACGGCCCAGTCCCTGAAAAGCATTTTTGCGTATTTAAGCCAGGCATGTGGACCAATAAATTAGAAGAAATCACGATTGATCGCATCGATTGCATAGACCTTGCCGAAAACATGCGCCGCAATTCTTTTCATCGATACGGCAAAGAAGTTGCCCAGCTTTATCAGCTTAGCGCGCAGATCACCCGACAAATTAACAAAAGGACTGCCCAATGAGCGATATAGACAAACTTAGAGACCACTTATTTGCGACCTTAGATGGCATAAAAGCCGGCACGATTGACGTTGAGAAAGCCAAGGCCATCAATGATGTATCGCAAACCATCATTAACACTGCAAAAGCTGAAATTGATTTTGCCCGGGTCAATGGCAGTGTTGATACCAAGTTTTTCTCACGCCCGGGCTTACCAAACCACCCTGCTCTACCACACGAAAAAGAGGTTAAACAAACGGAGACCGGCACACTTACGCGTGATGGTAATGTCACCACGCACCGCATGAATTAACTATGAAAGTCTGGCTATTTGCAGCGCTTTTTTGTATCACTGCCAATGCAGCCGATGAAAAGAAGCCAGAACTTAAATGCGACGGGTACACCATGTACACTCACCCAGACGCAAAGTGCAGAGAGCAGCTGCAGCAGGAATACAAAACATTATTTGAACAGTTTTTAAAGCAACACCCACCACTAAAGGAGAATGTAAATGAATCAAGTAGCAGAAATTCCAGCACAAGCAGCACCCATGCAAATCACTAAACCTGAGCTTAAAGAAGGTGAGCATTATGCCGGTGCAATCATCCATCCAGATGGCACGGGGCATCATGTAATTCTCTTGCCAGGTGACAAAGATGACGGCACATGGCAAGACGCAATGGATTGGGCAAAAGAGCAAGGCGGCGATTTACCTGATCGTGTTGAGCAATCACTGTTATTTGCTAAATCAAGAGACCAATTTCAAAAAGACGTGTACTGGAGCAATACAACTCACGAACGTGAAACAGAGTGGGCTTGGTACCAGTATTTCAGTTACGGGTACCAGACCAATACCACCAAGACTGGCGAGCTCCGCGCCCGCGCTGTCCGCAGATTACCCATTTAATAATTTGATCATTTAATTATTTATCAGGAGCCATCCATGAACCAACCAGAACTTAATGAAGGTGAAATCTACATCGGCGGGTTTATCCATGCCGATGGCACTGGCCATCACACCATTCTATTGCCAAGCGATTACGATCCAGCGCCATGGAAAACACAGATGGAACGCGCTGCAGCAGAAAACTCAGACCTACCAACCCGTGCTGAGCTTGTGATTATGTATGAGCAGTTTCCAAATGAGTTTCAAGAAACTTGGTACTGGAGCAACACAACGGACAGTGATGGCGATCAGTGGGCTTGGTTCCAGGATTTCATTACCGGGAACCAGATCAATACCACCAAGTTTCGCGAGCTCCGCGCCCGCGCTGTCCGCAGAGTGCTTTTTTAATCATTTAGTCATTTAACAATTTTTAAGGGTTCAATTATGAGCACCATTACACTAGACCAAATTAAGGCAGAGCAAACCAAGCTAAACGCAATGATTGCCAGCTTTGAAGCTACCAATTCCGCAAAAAACATATTCCCCATCACCTTTGATTTTCCGGAGCTTAAAGAAGGCGAGCAATGGGTAGGCACCATCATCAGCGCA
>LNFM01018062.1_pt1 | contig 10099 bp, 9 predicted proteins | sample 596031 | NCBI WGS metagenome assembly LNFM01 (sample SAMN04254537, study PRJNA301005) | activated carbon metagenome | isolation source: dual media filters at the Ann Arbor, Michigan drinking water treatment plant | place: USA: Ann Arbor | reverse complement strand
GATGTTGGTCGGGCCGGGATTGTTGAAGAACTGGCGTCCGCGCGGTTTGGCGTTCACGTAGGTACCCTCGGTCTGCGAAAGGCGGGACTTTGGCCGGGGGCCCTTGGCGGCGCAAGCGATGCTTGCGATGCTCTGCCATTAGTTAATGTGAGGGCTCATGACCGTTGTCGCGCCGACCAACTCCGCCATCGTCACCGACTACAAGGCCCGCACACCCGGCTCCGGCGCCCTGTTCGAGCGTGCCCACAAGGTGCTGCCGAGCGGCATCACGCATGATGCCCGCTATCTCGACCCCTATTCGATCCATGTCGCGAAAGCGAAAGGGCCGCGCAAGTGGGACGTCGATGGCAACGAATATGTCGACTATTTCGGCGGCCACGGCGCCATGCTGCTGGGCCATTCGCATCCCGCCGTCGTCGAGGCGGTGAAGAAGCAGATGGACCTCGGCACGCATTACGGTTCGAGCCACGAGCTGGAAGTGCGTTGGGCCGAGCTGGTCTGCGAGCTGACCCCTTGCGCGGAGAGGGTGCGCTTCACGGCGTCGGGCACCGAGGCCTCGCACATGGCGATCCGGCTCGCGCGCGCCTACACGGCCAAGGACAAGATCGTGCGCTTCATCGGCCACTTCCACGGCTGGCACGACAATGTCACGGCCGGCGCCGGGGCCACCTATGACGGCGGCACCACGCCCGGCGTCCCGCAGGAGGTGAGCGCGCTCTCGATCGTGATGCCGAGCGACAATGTCGCCGCGGTCGTAAAACTGATCGAGGAGCGCGACGATATCGCGGCCGTCATGTTCGAGCCCTCGGGCGCGTCGTGGGGCCAGGCGCCGTTGCCTCCGGGCTTCATCCAGGCGGTACGCGACGCGACCCGGAAGAAGGGCGTCGTCATGTTGATGGACGAGGTCATCACCGGCTATCGCTGGTCCTCGGGTGGCGCGCAGAAGGCGTTCGGCATCACGCCCGACCTCTGCATCCAGGCCAAGATCGTGGCCGGCGGCCTGCCGGGCGGCGCCGTCGCGGGCAGTGCCGCGATTCTCGACCGCATCGATCACGATGCGACCGCCGCCAAGAAGATCGAGCGGATCCTGCATCCGGGCACCTACAACGCCAACCCGCTGTCGGCGGCGGCCGCCGTGACGGCGCTGACGCTGCTGCGCGACGAGGACCTGGCGGAGAAGGCCAACAGGACGGCGGCAGAACTGCGCCGCGCGCTCACCGAGGTGCTGGTGAAGGAAGGCGTGCCGTGGGGCATCTACGGCCAGAGCTCGACCTTCCTGATCTATCCCAACCCGTTCAACGATCCGATCGATCCCGCGACCTTCGACCCGCACAAGGTCCCATTCGCCAAGCTCAAGGGCGCGCGCGGCGCGGGGCCGCTGACCGGCAAGATCCGCATGGGCCTGATGACCCACGGCGTCGACGTGATGGGTGCGCCCGGTGGCTTCGTCTCGGCAACGCATGGCGGGGCGGAGATCGAGAAGACGGTCCATGCGCTGCGCGAGACCGTGCGGGCGCTCAAGGCCGAACGCGAAGTGAAGGCGGCGTAGATGTACGGCCTGACCAAGGCGGTGCCGGCCACCGAGTTCACGCGCCTGCCGGAGAAATTCCGCAAGCCCGGCCGCACCGCCTGGGGCGATGCCAATGCCGTCGGCATGGTGCTCGATTCCTTCCTCGAGGGACCGAGCTTCGATCGCGCCGGCAATCTCTACGTCACCGACATTCCCTTCGGCCGCGTCTTCCGCATCAGCCCGGCCGGCGAGTGGACATTGGTGACGGAATACGACGGCTGGCCCAACGGGCTGAAAATCCACAAGGACGGCCGGATCTTCATCACCGACTACAAGCGCGGCATCGTCCTGCTCGACGCCGCGAGCGGCAAGGTGACGCCGCTGATCGAGACTCGCGGCTCGGAGAGCTTCAAGGGCGTCAACGACCTGTTCTTTGCCCAGAACGGCGATCTCTACTTCACCGACCAGGGCCAGACCGGCCTGCACGACCCCTCCGGCCGCGTCTACCGCTACGACAAGGCGGGCAAGCTCACGATGCTGGTCAACACCGTGCCCAGCCCCAACGGCCTGGTCATGAACAAGGCCGAGGCCGTGCTCTATGTCGGCGTGACGCGCGGCGACGGCACGGTGAGCAGGGTCGGGTTGTTCATCCAGATGAGCGGCGGCCACGCCGGGCCCGACGGCATGGCCCTGGACGAGGAGGGCGGCCTGGTGATCGCCCATCCGAGCACCACGGCCTGGCGCTTCGACTCTCTGGGGCGGCCGACGCACCATGTCGATTGCGGCGACGACATCTATTGCACGAACGTCGCTTTCTCGGGGAACGACCTCTACGTCGTCGTGTCGCGCAAGAGCGACAAGGTGGCGAGCGGCACCATTCTCAAGGCCGCGATGCCCGTCGCCGGCAAGAAGATGTTCTCACACGCCTAGGGCAGGCAGGGTGCTAGCACTGCCAGCATCTGCTCACGCTGATGTGAGCAATCCGAAGTTGCAAGTTCAGCAGGAAGTTGGCTATACTTTCTGTAGGCTGGCGCTTGGAACGTGCCGGCCTTTTCCATTTCCGGCACGACCGCCCCCGGCACGCCCGCGGGTTGCGCACTTGCGCGGGTGCAGCCGCCACGGGTCCTGACCCGTGGACAGTCCCAACAACGACCCCGTCTCCACCACACGCGAATAACGACGTGGGAACAGACACTTAACGACGCCTGAGCAACACGGCGCGCCGGGGCCTGTATTCTTGAAGAAGGTGCGAGACGCGTAAAAGCCAGCAAAAATAGGCTTTTCTCGCAATAGTGGACATCTTTCTGGACACAAAACGTTACATTCAGGCGTCCACAAATAACGGGCGAAAAGCCCCCCGTTACAGGCTCTCCGGCGTGCGGAGAGCTTCTAGCGTTTACCTTTGCCGATGTGGGCGATCGCCTCGATCTCGACCAGGATCTCGGGCGCGGCAAGCGCGCTCACCTCGACCAGGGTCGAGGCCGGGAAATCGCCGGTGAAGAACTCGCGGCGTGCCGCCCAGACCTTGGTGTTGTTCTTGATGTTGGTGACATAGACGGTGATTTTTACGACGTCGGCCATGGTGCCGCCGGCCGCCTCGACCATCCCCTTGATCTTGCCGAAGATCACCTTGGACTGCTCGTACTCGTCGCTGCCCGAGACGGAGCTGCCGGCACGCGCGGTCATGCCCGAGACATAGGCGATGCCGTCCGACACCAGGCAGTTGGACCAGCGCTCGGGCGGCGGCTCGGGGACGGTTGGCGAAGTGACGCGTCTGATGCTCATGTCGTCTCCTCCTTATTCCGGCTTGGCGCCCGAGGCTTTGACGACGGGCACCCACTTGTCGATCTCGGCCTGGATGAACTTGGTCACCTCGGCCGGAGGCATGGTGCTGCTCTCGGCGCCGATCTCCTCCCAGCGCTTGATAACAGCCGGTTCCTTCAGCACCGCCTGCATCTCCTTGGCCAGCCGGGCGACGATCGCTGCCGGTGTCTTGGCCGGCACGGAGATGCCGAACCACGAATACGAGATCAGATCGGGAAAGCCCTGCTCCTTCATGGTCGGCACGTCGGGGAAGGCGGGGCTGCGCTCCTCGCTGCTGACGGCGAGCGCCCGGACCTTGCCGGCCTTGATATGCGGCGCGGCCGACGGCAGCGAGTCGAACATCGACGGCACGTTGCCCGCGATGGTGTCGATCATGGCGGGCCCGGCGCCGCGATAGGGCACATGGACCATCTCCGCGCCGATCACCTGCTGCAGCCGCGCACCCAGCAGATGGTTGCTCGAGCCCGCGCCCGAGGTGGCGAAGGCGAGCTTGCCGGGATTGGCCTTGGCGTAGGCGACGTATTCCTTGAACGTCTTGGCCTCAAAGGTCGGATTGACGACGAGGACGCTCGGATTGCGCGAGGCGATCGAGATATGGATGAAGTCGGCCATCGGGTCGAAGTCGCCGCCGCCGTAGAGCGTGGGCGAGATCGAGAGGCCGGAGATCACCGACATCAGCAGCGTGTAGCCGTCGGGCGCCGCCTTGGCGACCAGCGCGGTGCCGACCATCGCACCCTTGCCGGGCTTGTTGTCGACGATGATGTTCTGGCCGAGCTGCTTGCCGAGATATTCCGCGACCATGCGGGCCACGACATCGGTCGTGCCGCCGGGCGCATAGGGCACGACGAGCTTGATCGGTTTGGAAGGCCACGGTTGAGTTTGGGCGGCGGCGGGGAGTGCGAGGCCGGCCAGTGAGGAGGCAACGAATGTGCGGCGAGGGATCATGCGCCGAGTATACTCGCGCCATGAGCGATCCCAAACGCGATCCCGAGCATCTGTTCGCAGCCCTGTTCGAGCCAAAACGCATCGCCTTGATCGGCGCATCGGCCGATCCCGCCAAGACCACGTCGCGGCCGCAGCGCTTCCTGCGCAAGCACGGCTTCACCGGCGAGATCCTGCCGGTCAATCCCTCGCGCGGCGAAATCCTGGGTGAGATGGCCTACAAGGACCTGGCATCGATCCCGGGCGAGATCGACCACGCCTACATCCTGCTGAACGGTGCCGCGGCGGTGGCGGCCCTCGCCGAGTGCGGCAGGCGCGGCGTGAAAGTGGCGTCCATCCTGGCCGGCGGCTTCGCCGATGCCGGTGCCGCGGGCGCCTTGCTGCAGGACGATCTTGCGCGCATCGTGGCCGAGACCGGCATCCGCCTCGTGGGCCCCAACAGCATCGGCACGGTGAGCACCAACCCGCCGGTCGCGCTCACGGCCAATGCCGCCTTCGCCGTCGACAGGCTCCGCAGCGGCACCTGGGCGCTGGTGAGCCAGAGCGGCAGCCTGATCGGCGCGATGCTGTCACGCGCAGATGCGCGCGGCATCGGCTTTTCGCGGCTGATCTCGGTCGGCAACGAGGTCGACCTTGCGGTGGGCGAAATCGCCGATCTGCTGGTGGACGATCCGAAGACGGACGCGATCCTGCTGTTCATGGAGACCTTGCGCGATGGGGACCGTCTCGCCCGCGCAGCGCGCCGCGCCCATGCCGCGGGCAAGCCGGTGATCGCCTACAAGCTCGGCCGTTCCGCGATCGGGCAGGAGCTGGCGAAATCGCACACCGGCGCCATCGCCGGTTCCGACGCCACCTTCGATGCCTTCTGCCGCCGCCACGGCATCGCCCGCGTGTCGATGTTCGAATCGCTGATCGACGTGCCGGCGCTGCTGGTCGATCGTCCGCCCGCGACGGGCAAGCGCGTTGCCGTGGCGACCACCACCGGCGGCGGTGCCGCCATGGTGGTCGACAATATGGCGATGGCCGGCCTCGACATCGCGGGCCCGCCGCAGGCGCTGCTCGACTGGCTGAAACCGCTCGGCATTGCGGCGGGCGAGGGCAAGCTGGTCGATCTCACCCTGGCCGGCGCCAAGCCCGAGATCGTGGCCGGCACCATCGAGCGGCTGCTGGCCGACGACGGCAACGACGCGGTGATCTTCGTCGTGGGGTCGTCGGCGCAGTTCAACCCCGAGCTAGCGGTCGAGCCGCTGCTGCGCTTTGCCCGCACCGCCAAGCCCTTCGCCGTGGCGCTGACGCCGACGGCGGAAAAATCGCTGGCGTTGCTGACGGCTTCAGGCGTGCCGGCGTTCCGCCATCCAGAGTCCTGCAGCGAGGCGATGGCGCTGTGCCTTCTGCGGCCGACGCCGCAGCCCTTGCCCGTGCTGGCCGAACCGTCGCGTGCGTCGCGGGATGCGCTGGAGGCGGGCCGTGTCAACGGCTTCGACGAGCGCCGCGCCGCCGATCTTTTCGCCGCCCTCGGCGTGCCCATGGCCAGGTCGCTGGCGATCCCCGATGCCAAGCGGGTCGTTGCCGCCGTGGCCGAAGTCGGCGCGCCGGTGGTGCTCAAAATCCTGTCGAGCGACATCGCGCACAAGACCGAGGCGGGCGGCGTGGCGCTGGGCCTGATGGACGGCCCCTCCGCCGCCGTCGCCGCGCGCGAAATCGAGCGGCGCGTGAAGGCGCATTCGCCCGATGCGAAGCTCGACGGCTTCCTGATCCAGAAGATGGAGCGCGGCCTCGCCGAGGTGATCCTGGGCTTTCGCCGCGATCCGCTGGTGGGGCCGACCGTCACCGTCGGTCTCGGCGGTGTGCTGGCCGAAATTTATAGGGACGCCTCGACGCGGCTTGCGCCGGTCGACGAGGCCGAGGCACTGGAGATGATCGCGGAGGTGAAAGGCCTCGCCATCATCCGCGGCTATCGCAACCTGCCGAGGGGCGACGCGGCGGCGCTGGCAAGAACCATCGCGGCTTTCTCGACCCTGGCGCACAAGGCCTTTGCCGATGTCTCGGAGGCGGAGATCAATCCGCTGCTGGTCAAGGGCGACGGCGAAGGCGTCGTGGCTGTCGACGGGTTGGTCGTGCTGCGCTAGTGGGCAGGCGGCCGATCCAGGAGCTGGCGGAAATCGTCGAGCACGAAATAGGTCGGCTGCAGCTTGTCGATTTCGTAGGGCCTTTGCATCGCCATGGAAGCGTCGAACGGCACACGCTCGACATCTTCGCCTTCGATCGCGTGCTTCACTTCGGCGGCCGAAGACAGGATGCCGGCGCCGTAGGCCTTGAGGCCTTTGGCCGTGCGGATCAAACCGAACTCGACGGTGAACCAGTAGAGTCGTGCGAGACGATCGATGTTTTCCGCTCCGGCCGCGATGGCACGCCGGCCATAGGCCTGCATGAAGTCGGCGAACACCGGGTCGGTGAGCAGCGGCACGTGGCCGAAAAAATCGTGGAACAGGTCGGGCTCGACCAGATAGTCGAGTTCGGCGCGCGTGCGGATCCATACCGTCACCGGGAACCGGCGATGCGCGAGATGGTCGTAGAAGGCGGCGTCGGGGATCAGGCCCGGCACGCCCACGAGGCGCCAGCCTGTGAGCGCCTCCAGCCGCGCGTTGATCGCGGCGAAGTCCGGGATGGTGTCGCCGATCCCGAGCGACTCGAGGCCGCGCAGAAATTCGTCACAGGCGTAGCGCTGCGCGAGCGCGGTCTGGCGTTCGACCAGCAGCCGCCATACCGCCTGCTCCTCGTCGGAATAGAGGTCAGCACGCTGCGGCACGGTCCAGTCCGGCGCCATGCCGGCATAGTCGCCACGGAGCTGTTCGAGGGGGGCTGTGTCCATGCCTTAAATATGGAGGTGGGGAGCTGGTGAATCCTCGCGAAGTTGGCCTGTAGCGAGAGGCATTTTGGAGGTATTCTCCAGTATATTGATGATTTTGGGTGAATTGCGCCATGATTGAGCTCGATGACATCGACAGACGCATCGTGGCGGCGCTCCAGGTCGAGGGCCGCCTGCCGAACGTCGACCTCGCCGACCGCGTCGGGCTCTCGCCCACACCCTGCCAGCGCCGCGTGAAGCGGCTGGAGGAAGAAGGCGTGATCGCCCGCTACGCCGCACTGGTGTCGCCGCAGGCGATGGGGCTCGGCCTGCAGGCGCTGGTCCAGATCACGCTCGACGATCACTCCGAAAAGACCGTCGAGGCCTTCGAGGCCGCGATCCGCGCCCGGCCCGAGGTCGTGGCCTGCTACGCCGTGACCGGCGACATGGATTTCCAGCTCCATGTCTTCGCACCCGACCTCGCGAGCTTCAGCGAGTTCGCCATGAAGGCGCTGTTGCGCATGCCCGGCGTCAAAGGCACGCGGTCCTCGTTCATCATGCAGGCGGTGAAGAGCGATCTCGCGTGGGCACCTCAGAAGGCGGCGCCCCCGGCGCCGGCCCCTCAACCGTCCGCGAGGGCGCGCAAGTAGAGCGGCCGGTCGATGTTGCCGCCGCTCAGGATCAGGCCGACGCGCTTGCCGGTCATGCGGGCGCGTTCCTGCATCAAGGCGGCCAGCGAGGCGGCGCCGGCGCCTTCCGTGAGTTGGTGCGTGTCCTCGTAGTAGGCGCGCATCGCCGCCATCACTTCGTTGTCGCTCACCTGCGCGATGCGGTCGGCACCCTTCAGAATCACTTCCAGAGCCTCGGCATCAGGTCCGCGCACAGCCATGCCGTCGGCCATGGTGTCGGCGCTGTTGGTCGCCACCACCTTGCCGGCGGCGAAGGAGAGCGCATAGGCCGGCGCCTCGGTCGAAACCACGCCCACCACCTTGGTCGAGAGGCCCAGCGCGTCGCGCACGGCGATCACGCCGCAGATGCCCGAACCCAGGCCGATCGGCACATAGACCGTGTCGAGCGCCGGGGCGGCCCGGAAGAACTCCAGGGCGTAGGTCGCCACGCCCCGCACCAGGTCGCGGTGGAAGGACGGGACCATCGACAGGCCGCGCTCGCCTGCGAGCCGCATCGCGGTTTCGCGCGCGGCATCGAAATCGTGACCTTCCTCGACCAGCTCGGCGCCGAACGCCCGCATGGCGGCATTCTTCTCCACCGAATTGCCCCGGGGCACGACGATGGTGGCGGCAATGCCGGCCCGGGCAGCGGCGAGCGCAATGCTCTGGCCATGGTTGCCGCGGGTGGCGCTGATCACGCCTGCGACCTCGGGCTGTTCGCGCTTCAGGCGAGCCATGTAGACCAGCCCGCCACGCACCTTGAAGGCGCCGGTCGGCGTGTGGTTCTCGTGCTTGACCCAGACTTCGCAGCCCGAGCGTTTGGCGAGCAGGGGCCATGCGTACTGTGGCGTGGGTGGCATGGCGGCATAGACGACGGCCGCAGCGTCTTCGACATCCTGAAGGGACAACATGGTGCTACTCTGGGCTAAGATGCCCGAGGTTCCAACCGGAGTGCTTGATGCCTGTTCTGCCCCGTTCGCTCGAGATCCAGGGCGAGATTTCCGCCATCCGCCGCGACATCCACGCCCATCCCGAGCTCGCCTACGAGGAGAACCGGACCTCCGACATCGTCGCGGCCAGGCTGGAGGAATGGGGCCTCGAAGTGACTCGCGGGCTGGGAAAGACCGGCCTGGTGGGAACCTTGCGCAAGGGTAATTCGTTGAAGTCCATAGGCCTCAGGGCCGACATGGACTGCCTGCCAATGGATGAGACCAACGATTTCGAACACGCTTCCAAGAATCCCGGCCGCATGCATGCCTGCGGCCATGACGGCCACACCGCCATGCTGCTGGGCGCGGCCAAGGTGCTGAGCGAGAAGCGCGACTTCGAGGGCGCCGTCCACTTCATCTTCCAGCCGGCCGAAGAGGGCGGTGGCGGCGGCAAGGCGATGATCGACGACGGCCTGTTCGAGAAATTCCCCTGCGATGCGGTGTTCGCCATCCACAACAAGCCCGGCCTGCCGCTCGGCATGATCGCCACCAAGCCCAGCCCGCTGCTGGCCGCGGCCGACCGCTGGGACCTGCGCATCACCGGCAAGGGCGGCCATGCCGCGCATCCGCATCTCAGCCTCGATCCGCTGGTCGTCGCGGCCAACCTCGTGCTGTCGCTGCAGACCATCGTCAGCCGCAACATGGACCCGTTCGCCTCCTCGGTCGTCACCGTCGGCTTCGTCAAGGGCGGCTCGGCCTACAACGTCATCCCCACGGACGCCCATGTCGGCGGCACGACGCGCACCACGACGCCTGAGGCCCGCAAGCTGATCGAGAAGCGTATCCGCGAGATCTGCGAGGGCGCCGCCAGGATGTACGGCGTGAAGATCGACGTCGAATACCGCTACGGCTATCCGCCGACGATCAACAATGCCCAGCGGGCCGCTTTCGCCATCGACGTGGCGGCGGGCGTCTGCGGACCCAACGGTGTGCGCGACAACGTGCAGGCGAGCATGGGCGCCGAAGATTTCTCCTACATGCTGGAGAAGGTGCCGGGCGCCATGGTCTGGCTCGGCAATGGCGGCGAGGATGGCAACGGCGCGGGGTTGCACAACTCGCGCTACGACTTCAACGACATGGCGATCCCGTTCGGGGTCAGCTTTTTCGTGAAGACCGTCGAACGCTTCCTCGGCGAAAAGTAGAGCCGGTCGGGGATCCGGTCGCCCGAGGATGGAATTCCTTCGCGTCTACGGTCGGGTGATCGGGTTGCTGCGGGCCGAGAAGGGGCTCGCCATCGTCCTGGCCATCGCCAACGTGGCGGTGGCCGGCCTGCAGTTCTACGAGCCGGTGCTGTTCGGCCAGATGATCGATCTCCTGA
>LNFM01013897.1_pt1 | contig 10099 bp, 8 predicted proteins | sample 596031 | NCBI WGS metagenome assembly LNFM01 (sample SAMN04254537, study PRJNA301005) | activated carbon metagenome | isolation source: dual media filters at the Ann Arbor, Michigan drinking water treatment plant | place: USA: Ann Arbor | reverse complement strand
ACAGCGGCAACGCCGACAACCCGCGCATCCTGGAAGCCTTCAACGAAGAGACGCCCGACTGGCTGAGCTTCTTCATGTTCACCTACTTCACCGATCGCGACGGCAAGTTCCAGCTCTGCGCCCTGGCCGAGTCCAGCTTCGACCCGCTGGCCCGCACCACCAAGTTCATGCTGACCGAAGAAGCGCACCACATGTTCGTCGGCGAGTCGGGTGTGAGCCGTGTGATCAACCGCACCTGCCAGGTGATGAACGAGCTCAAGACCGACGACCCGGCCAAGCTGCGCGCCGCCGGTGTGATCGACCTGCCGACCATCCAGCGTTACCTGAACTTCCACTTCTCGGTGACCATCGACCTGTTCGGCGCCGACGAGTCCAGCAACGCCGCCACCTTCTACAGCACCGGTTTGAAAGGCCGTTACGAAGAAGGCAAACGCACCGATGACCACGTGCTCAAAGGCCAGTTCTACAAGGTGCTGAACGTGCAGAACGGCCAGCTGGTCGAAAAAGAAGTGCCGATGCTCAACGCGCTCAACGAAGTGCTGCGCGACGACTACATCAAGGACAGCATCGGTGGCGTGGAGCGCTGGAACAAGGTGATCGAGAAGGCCGGCATCCCCGTGCGCCTGACCGTGCCGCACAAGGCTTTCCACCGCAACATCGGCATGCTCAAGGGCGTGAAAGTGTCGCCCGAGGGCCGCGTGATCTCCGAGTCCGAGTGGGCCGCCCACCGCGACCAATGGCTGCCCAGCGAAGGCGACCGCGCCTTTGTGGCCAGCCTGATGGGCCGCGTCGTCGACCCCGGCAAGTTCGCCAACTGGATCGCCCCCCCGGTGATGGGCATCAACCGCCAGCCGGTGGACTTCGACTACGTCCGTTTTGCTTGAAGTGTTGACCCCCCGCGCCGCGCCTAAGGGCGCGTCACCCCCCAGGGGGCGATGCGAGTGGCCCGGCAAAGCCGGTTCCACCGCATCCACGTCGCAGGCACGTGCTTCGGCGAGGTTGTTGGTTTTCCGTTCTCCTTCTGGCTTGTGCGCCAGCGAGCATGGGTCGGGGTGACCGACGCAGTGAGGTAAAGGAGGAGCCGGCCGCAGGCCGGCGGGGGACACGAACGGAGTTGGTCACCCCGGCCCATGCGGTTCCACCCCGAAGTCAAAAAACGTCACACGTTAGACAATAGAACTCCCACCCACATAGGCGGAGACAACCCAATGGACATGGCCGTGACCACCATCAAGCAGCACCTGATCGACCCCGAGATCTGCATCCGCTGCAACACCTGCGAAGCGATCTGCCCGGTGGGCGCGATCACGCACGACTCGCGCAACTACGTGGTCGATGCCGAGAAGTGCAACTGGTGCAACGACTGCATCTCGCCGTGCCCCACCGGCTCGATCGACAACTACCGCACCATGCCGCGCATCAAGGCCTATTCACTGGCCGAGCAGCTCACCTGGGACAACCTGCCCGCCGAGCTGTCGGCGGCCGAACGCGCGGCGCTGGCTGGCGACGAAGCGGGTGATGTGGCGGTGGCCGAACCCGAAGCCGTGGCACCCGCCCCGGTGGACCCCACCGGCCAGACCGCCTTCAACTCCGCCCAGTACGGCGCCAGCATCCCGCCCTGGAGCGCCGCCCACGCCTACACCAACCTCTACGGCCCCAAGGCGGCGCAGAAAACCGTCACCGCCACCGTGGTCGGCAACCTGCGCGTCACCGCCGTGGGCAAAGACTACGACACCCACCACATCGTGCTGGACTTCGGCGCCATGCCCTTCCCGGTGCTCGAAGGGCAGTCCATCGGCATCGTGCCGCCGGGCACAGACGCCCACGGCAAACCGCACCACGCCCGCCAGTACTCCATCGCCAGCCCGCGCAACGGCGAACGCCCCGGCCACAACAACCTCTCGCTCACCATCAAGCGCGTGCTCGAAGACCACGTGGGCAAACCGGTGCGCGGCGTGGCCAGCAACTTCATGTGCGACCTGCAGGTCGGCGACAAGGTCGAAGTGATGGGTCCGTTCGGCTCCAGCTTCCTCATGCCCAACCACCCGCGCTCCAGCATCGTGATGATTTGCACCGGCACCGGTAGCGCCCCCATGCGCGCCATGACCGAATGGCGCCGTCGCCTGCGCGCCAGTGGCAAGTTCGAGGGCGGGAAGTTGATGCTGTTCTTCGGTGCCCGCACGCAGGAAGAGCTGCCGTACTTTGGCCCGCTGCAAAGCCTGCCCAAGGACTTCATCGACAGCAATTTCACCTTCAGCCGCACCCCTGGGCAACCCAAACGCTATGTGCAGGACGCGCTGCGCGAGCGCGCCGCCGACCTGGTGCCGCTGCTGCAGGACCCGAACGCCTGCTTCTATGTGTGCGGCCTCAAGGCCATGGAAGAGGGTGTGGTGCTCGCCCTGCGCGACGTGGCCACGCAGGCGGGTCTCGACTGGGACACCGTCGGTGCCGCGCTCAAGCGCGAAGGCCGCTTGCACCTCGAAACCTATTGAAACCCGGGCGTCCGCCAGCCACACCGGCATGCGGGCTAAGGGCAGACACGTACCGGGCGCGGCCGCCCCATCGCTTACAGTGCGGTCTGCCCATGCAAGCCGCCCCACAAGACCCCACACTGCCCACCGGGCGCCCCGCGTTGCCGGTGAACGTGGTCATGCGCCGCGAACCGGTGACCGGTCCCATGAGCCGCTGGCAAAGCTGGCGCTGGGTGCTGGCCGACGTGTTGCCGGCGGGTGAGCCCTTCCAGGTGCCCGTTCACGCCGCGCAACCGGTGGCTGCCGTGCCGCAAGAAGTGCAGCCCCTGCCCGGTGCCGTGGCCGTTGAGGGTGCCACCTATTGGCTCTTCACCGGCCTGCATGTGACCCTGTACCGCGACGACGCCGAGGGCCTGTACCTCAACCTCAACAGCCCGCTGCCCTGCATCTGGGTTTTCTGGCGGGCGGAAGAAGAACGGATGCTCGACGGTGAACCCATGGCCGTGCCCCAGATTGCCACCCTGAGCTACCACGACGCCGGCCGCTGGCTCGATGCGCAGGAGAAGGTCGACCAGGTACCCGCTCCCTCCGAGGTGGTGGAGTGGCTGCGCGCCTTCGTCGACGGGCATTACCAGCCCGAGGCCAAACGCCGCAAACGCCCCGACAGCTTCAAGCCCCTCACCGACCGCTTCGGCCAGCCGGTGCGCATCTCGACGGAGAAGCGATGAACCACCCCCTGCGCCGCTTCGCGTCTTCACCCTCCCTCTCGCGAGGGGCACGCAGCCAGAGGCCCGGCGAAGCCGGTTCCTCGGCTGCCACTGGCTGCGTTCGCCGCGCGCATGGATGAGCCCATGAGTGCCGAAGACGATAGTTTCTTTTCACGCTGGTCGCGCCGCAAGGCGCAGGAGCGTGCGGGTGTGACCTTGCCGCACGAGGCGCCAGCCACCGCCCCGGTCGCGCCTGCGGCGCCGGTGGCAGCCGTGGCGGCCCGGGCACCGGCCGAAGCGCGCGAGGGCGAGGCGGCTCCTCCCCTGCCCACGTTGGAAGACACGCACAGCCTCACGCCGGCTTCCGACTTCAGCCGCTTCGTCGCCAAAGGCGTGTCGCCCGAGGTGCGCAACGCCGCCGTGAAGAAGCTGTTTGCCGATCCGCACTTCAACATCATGGACGGGCTGGACACCTACATCGACGACTACTCCAAGCCGAGCCCGCTGTCGGCCGCCGACATGGCCCAGATGGTCAGCGCCCAGTTTTTGAAACTGGTGGACGATCCCGAAGACACGAAGAAATCCGAAGCCATCCGGCCCGAACTGCCCGTTGCCCAGGCGCCCTCGGAAGAGCCTGGCGCCGAACCGATTCAGCCCACCGAAGACACCCGCGCACCAGACGCGGCAGAACCCGAAGAGACACCCCACGATGACCACGCTGATCTGCAACTGCAACCAGACCATGCCCCTGGACCCCAAGGCCCTGGGCCAGGCGCTGGATGAAGACCTGACGCTGCACACCACGCTGTGCCGCCGCGACGCGCCCGCCTTCCAGCGCGCCACCCGCAGCCGCGACGACCTGGTGGTGGCCTGCACCCAGGAGAGTCGCCTGTTCAACGAGCTGTCGAGCCAGACCGAAGGCGCGGTCGATCTGGACGTGCGGCCGATCCGTTTCGTCAACATCCGCGAAACCGGTGGCTGGGGCCGTGAGGCGAAACAGGCCACGCCCAAGATGGCGGCCCTGCTGGCAGCGGCCCGCCTGCCCGACGCCGAGCCCGTGGCCACCGTCACCTACAAGAGTGAGGGCCGCCTGCTCATCATCGGCCCGCTGGAGCAGGCCGAAGCCATGGCCACGCTGGTGAACGACGCGCTGGATGTGACCCTGCTCGCCACCGGCGGCAGCGGCATGCAGGCGCGCCAGTACCCGGTGCTCGCCGGGCAACTGAAAAGCCTGCGCGGCTGGCTCGGCGCTTTTGACGTGACGGTGAGCGCCAGCAACCCGATCGACCTTGACCTCTGCACCCGCTGCAACGCCTGCGTGGCTGCCTGCCCCGAAGGCGCCATCGGCCTGGACTACCAGGTGGACCTGTCGCGCTGCCAGTCGCACCGCGCCTGTGTGAAGTCTTGCGAGGCGGTCGGCGCCATCAACTTCCAGCGCGACGCCCAGGAACGCGAAGAAAAGTACGATCTCGTGCTCGACCTGCGCGCCGCGCCCGGCTTCACCCAGCACGCGCTGCCGCAGGGCTATGTGCACCTGCCGCCTTCGGCCGACGCGCTGGCCCAGGTGCGCGCGGTCACGCAATTGCGCGACCTGGTGGGCGAATTCGAGAAGCCCAAATTCTTCACCTACAAGCAGAAGATTTGCGCCCACGGCCGCAACCAGAGCGTGGGCTGCAACGCCTGTGTCGACGTGTGCTCGGCCTCGGCGATCAGCAGCGACCTCAAGCGCAACCAGATCGTCGTCAACCCCAACCTCTGCGTGGGCTGCGGCACCTGCACCACCGTCTGCCCCACCGGTGCGCTGAGCTACACCTACCCGCGCGCCAGCGAAAAGGGCGTGAAGCTGCGCACACTGCTGGCCACCTACGCCAAAGCCGGCGGAAAAGACGCGGCCCTGCTGCTGCACAGCCAGCAAGCCGGCGCGGCGCTGGTCAACGACCTCGGCCGCATGGCCCAGCTCGACAAGACCGTGCGCGGCGTGCCCGCCCGCGTGATCCCGCTGCCGCTGTGGCACACCGCCTCCACCGGCATCGACCTCTGGCTCACCGCGTTTGCCTACGGCGCGCGCCAGGTCTGGGTGCTGATGAGCAGCGAAGAAGCGCCGCAGTACGTTGATGCCCTGCGTGAGCAGATGGCCGTGGCCGAATCGATCGTGCAGGCGCTGGGCTACAGCGGCCGCCACTTCAAGCTGATCGAAGTGCGCGACGCGCGCGACCTGCCCGCGCTCGACGCCGAGCTGGGTGAAGCGCCCGCGCAAGGCGTCACCAAAGCCGCCAGCTTTGCGGTGCAACCCGAAAAGCGCGCCACGCTCGACCTCGCGCTCGACCACCTGCTGCAAGACAGCGCCAACCGCCCGACCCGCACCAAGGACGCCGCCATCGCGCTGCCCGCCGCCTCGCCCTTCGGCAGCCTCGCCATCAACCGCGACACCTGCACCCTGTGCCTGAGCTGCGTCAGCGCCTGCCCGGCCAGCGCGCTGCAGGACAACGCCGAACGCCCGCAACTGCGCTTCATTGAGAAGAATTGCGTGCAGTGCGGCCTGTGCGCCACCACCTGCCCCGAGAACGCCATCACCCTGCAGCCGCGCCTGCTGCTGAGCGACGAACGCCGCCAGCCGCGCGTGCTCAACGAAGCGCAGCCCTACCAGTGCATCCGCTGCAGCAAACCCTTCGGCACGCTCAAAGGCATCGAGGTCATGCTCGCCAAACTCAGTGGCCACGCCATGTTCCAGGGCGAAGCGCTGGAACGCCTGAAAATGTGCGGTGACTGCCGCGTGGTGGACATCTACTCCAATCCTGGTGAATCCAAGATCACGGACATGTGAACGATATGAACGACCAGATACCCGTTTCCTCCGCCCTCGACGAAGAAACCGCCCGCGCCGAGGTCTACGGCCTGCTGGCCGCGCTGTTCTACGCACCACCCGGCGCTGAATTGCTGTCCCAGCTGCGCGTGGCTGTGACCGAAGCGCCCGCAGCGGGCGGCTTCCTCGAAGAACCGTGGCGCCAGTTCGTGGGCACTGCGCGCGAATTGAGCGACGAGCAAATCGCCAACGAATACGACGCCCTGTTCGGTGGCATCGGCAAACCCGAGATCTACCTCTTCGGCTCCTGGTACCTCAGCGGCTTCCTCAACGAGAAGCCGCTCGCCGCCCTGCGCGGCGACCTCGCTGCCCTGGGCCTGGCGCGCGACGAGACGGTGAACGAAACCGAAGACCACTTCGCCTGCGTCTGCGAAGTCATGCGTTACCTGATCGCCGGCGACGACGTGGAAATCGCCAACCTGACCCAGCAACAGAAGTTCTTCAGCGCCCACGTGCAGACCTGGGCGCCCGCGATGTGCGAGGCCATCACCGCCCATCCCAAAGCCCGCTTCTACGCTGCGCTGGCGGCCTTCACGGCGGCGTTCCTCAGCGTGGAGACGCAGGGGTTTGATTTGTTGGTTTGAAGGGCCGCGCCCTGCAAGACACAAGGCCTTGAAGTTCCGTCGGACAGCACCATGTTCCCAGCCACCTGCTTCGTCGCGAGGCTTTGAAAGGCTGCTTTGGAAATCACCTTGCTCTGGGTTTTGTGTGCCGCCTTGATCGTGTTGGGTCTGGCGGGCACGGTGCTGCCGGTGGTGCCGGGCACGGTGCTGGTGTGGGGCGGCATTGTGCTCGGGGCCTGGATCGACGACTTCACGCGGGTGGGTACGACCACGCTGGTGGTGGTCAGCGTGCTAGCGGTGCTGGCCTGGGGGCTGGACTATGTGGCTGGGCTGATGGGCGCCCAGAAAGCCGGTGCCAGCAAACAGGCGCTGCTGGGCGCGGCGGTGGGCACGGTGGTGGGCTTGTTCATGGGTCTGGTGGGCGTCTTGTTCATGCCCTTGGTGGGTGCCGCCGTGGGCGAGTACCTGGCCCGCAAAGACCAGTCACGCGCTGTCAAGGTCGGGGTGGCCACCTGGATCGGGATCATGGTGGGGCTGATCGCCAAGGTGGTGCTGGCCTTCATCATGGTGGGCATTTTTGTCGCGGCCCTGCTGATCTGAGCGCGTTGGCCAGCGCGCCCAAACCCTCCGCAAGAGTTTGACTGAGGCGTAGGCCGATCAGGCCCGCGCTGCCGCTCGCTCGGGCTGCACGGTGGTGACTGCCGCGCACACAAATGCACGCGCCTCGCGCGCAAAGTCCCATTGTTCGATGTGGCAATGGCGACCTGCCTCGGTCCGGGCCGGTGGCGGGTCGCCCGGTGCACCAGCCGCCTCGCCCCACCGCAGGATGTTCACCGAATTGGGCACGCCGGGGCGCGTGCGCGACGAGACGGCGGTTCCCGCCTGCACCACCCAGAGTCGCCGAGCCCAGCCGTGCAGCGCCAGTGTGTAGGGCAGGTGGATGTGGCCGCCCATCACCACATCTGCCCCGGCCGCCGACCACACCCGTTGGGCCTCGGTGTGGCCGCGAAGCAGGTTGGGCCGGTCTCGTGCCTCGGTCACGGCCAGCGGCTGGTGCACCACCACCACGCGCAACTGGTCCGGGCTGGCCGTGCTCAGCCGCCGGGCCACCCGGTCGATCTGCGCGGCGGCCACCTCACCGTTCTTGTGGCGCCAGGCGCGCGTGGTGTTGACGCCGATCACCAGCCAGTCCGCCGACGCGTGCGTGGGCTCGGTGTCGCTGCCGAAGGCCGTGGCGTAGCGTGCGTAGGGTTTTGTCAGGCGTGACCACAGATCGAACAGCGCAATGTCATGGTTGCCAGGGACGGCAAGTATTGGCGCGCCCAGCCGTTCGGCAAAGGCCCTGGCGGCGCGAAACTGGTGCGGCCGTGCGCGCTGGGTGATGTCGCCCGAGAGCACCACCAGATCGGGCCGCTGTTGCGCGGCCAGTGCCACCAGCGCCTCGAGCACCTGAGGTTGCTCGGTGCCGAAGTGGGTGTCGGAGATTTGCAGTAACACGCTCATGGCGCAGTCCCAGCGTCGCGGTGGGGCGCCTGCAGCAGGTACAGGGGTTTGTCGAGCACGCGGAAGTCGATCGGTGCGCGCATCCGCGCCACCTCGCCGTCGAACGCCACCACCACCTCGTGCCGGCCGGGCAGCAGCCTGGGGCGCACCACCATGTGCTGGAACTCAAAACCTTCCACGCCGGCCGCTTCGCCCAGCCTGCCCATGGCGCCGTGCAGCATCAGCCCGATCATGGACATCGTGCCGATGGGGCGCAGCATGAGCGCGGCCATGCTGCCGTGGCCGGGTGTGCCGGCCACGGTGTCTTCGGGGTTCGCGCCGAACTGCTGCAGCTGCAGCCGGTTGTTGCCCACAAACAGCGTCAGCGTCTGCACGTCGCGGACGGTGTTGCCCATCTCGATGTGCAGCCGCAGCTTGCGTTGCGCGCGCAGCAGGGTGGCACAAGCCGCCACGAACGCAACCCAGCGGCTGCGGCCGAAGCGCGCCTTGTAGGCCTCGCGATCCTGCAGCAGCTCGGGGTAAATGCCCAGGCTGGCGTTGACCAGGAACACCCGGTCGTTGATGGCCGCCACCTGCACCGGCAGCGGCTGCGCGTCGAGCAGCAACTGGGCTGCAGCGGCCGGATCGGTGGGAATGCCGTGGGTGCGGGCGAAATAATTGAAGGTGCCGTAGGGAATGACGCCCATGGGGCAACCGGCGGCGTGCGCGGCCTGGGCCACCGTGTTCAGGCTGCCGTCGCCGCCCACCGCCACCACCGCCGTGTGGTGGGCCACGGCCTTTGCAGCGGCCTGGGCGGCCACCCGAGACAGTTCGGCGGGCTGGCACACCAACAGCTCGCCGCGGCGGCCGCGCGCCGCCAGGGTCGATTCGATCACGGCGCGCTTGGCATCGATATCTTGTGCCCCCGAAGCGGCGTTGATGATGAACAGCAGGGCCGCTGCGTTGTCCAGGGGCGGCGCGCTGTCGGCGGGTGTGGGTGGGACGCTGGACGCCATCAGTCGTGTCGCAGCAGATCGCCAAAGACGGTGTGTTCGCCGTCGCGACGGTCGGCACCCGGCGCGTCGTACAGCACCAACCAGCGCGGCTTGCTGCCGGCCATGGCCGGGGGCAAATCACAGATCGCCTCCGCGCGGTTGGTGCCGCGCCCGTGGGGCAGCGAGACCGCCTCGGTCAGCGGAGTTTCAAAGCGCACCGGTTCGCGGTTGGCGTTCATCACGGTGCGCGCGAGCGGCCACTTGAAGACCCGGATGTCGCCGTTGAGCACCATGGTCGGGCCCGCCAGGATGTAGAGATCGTCGCCAGAGAAGTGCAGGTCGCGAATGCCCAGCCCATCGAGCTGCAAGAAGTGTTTGCGCACCAGCGTGCCCTTGTCGTCCAGCGGCGCCAGGCGCAGATCGTCGGGGCGGACCTCGACCTGTATCTCCAGCAGGGCCGACCAGCCGCGCAGCACCGGGCCGCGCAGACCGAGCAGCAGCCGGCTCCCGTCGACCGCCAGGCCTTCCACGTCGAAGCCGTTGTCCTTGCCCGGGATCGCCATGTAGGGACCGAAGTGGGGGTCGTCGGCCAGCGCGCGGGTCAACAGGTTGGTCTGTGCATCGCCCTTGAGACGCAGCGCCCGGCGGCCATCGGTGGCCTGCCTCACCAGACAGGGCGCACCCTGGGCGTCGGCTTCGATCGGCAGACACGCCAGCAGGCGCCGGTTGCCATCGAGCGCGAGCTTGGCCAGCCGCTTGGCGTTGTCGGCATGGGAGCGGTCGGGCTTGATGTTCTTGCGCTTGAGGCCGTGGGAGCCGACCACCCAGAGCCAGCCATCGGCCACGGCCATGCCCTCCAGGTCGGCTTCTTCGTCGGCCGCGCCCGGCAGGTCCAGCAGATCGGCCAGCGGAAAGTCGCGCACCTCGCCGAAGCGCAAGGTTTCGCTGCCGATGGGATCGAGTCGGCGCAGGCGGTCCAGGCCGCAGGCTTCGTCGCCGGCCACCCAGAGCCAGTCGC
>LNFM01015509.1_pt1 | contig 10101 bp, 11 predicted proteins | sample 596031 | NCBI WGS metagenome assembly LNFM01 (sample SAMN04254537, study PRJNA301005) | activated carbon metagenome | isolation source: dual media filters at the Ann Arbor, Michigan drinking water treatment plant | place: USA: Ann Arbor | reverse complement strand
GGCCCGATCAGCATGCCGTAGCCGCCGGAGCCGTGCACTTCCTTGACCACCAGTTCGTTGAGATGGTCGAGCACATAAGCGAGTTGGTCTGGCTCGCGGCAGCGCCAGGTCGGCACCGTTTTCAGGATCGGCTCCTCGCCGAGGAAGAACTTCAGGATCGCCGGCATGAAGCTGTAGATCGCCTTGTCGTCGGCGATACCGGTGCCGACGGCGTTGGACAGCGTCACGTTACCGGCCTGGTAGGCCGACATCAGCCCCGGCACGCCGAGCGCGGAATCGGGGCGGAAGGTGAGGGGATCGAGGAAGTCGTCGTCGATGCGGCGGTAGATGACATCGACGCGGCGCGGCCCCTGCGTCGTGCGCATGTAGACGACCTCGTTCTTGACGAAGAGGTCGCGGCCTTCGACCAGTTCGACGCCGAGCTTGTCGGCGAGAAACGAGTGCTCGTAATAGGCCGAGTTGAAGACGCCCGGCGTGAGCAAGACCACCGTGGGCTCGCGCATCGCCGACTGTGGCGCGGCCGACTTCAGGGTGGCCAGCAATTCGTCGGGATAATTCTCGACCGGCGCGATGCGGTGGCGCGAGAACAGTTCCGGGAACAGCCGCATCATGATCTCGCGGTTCTCCAGCATGTAGGAGACGCCGGAGGGCGTGCGGGCATTGTCTTCCAGGACATAGAAAGTCTCGGCATCGACCCGGATGATGTCGATGCCGGCGATGTGGACATAGATGTCGTGCGGCACTTTCTGGCCGCTCATTTCCGGCCGGAAGGCGGGATTGCGGAACACCATGTCCTCCGGCACCACACCGGCGCGCAGGCACTCGCGGGCGCCGTAGACGTCCTTGATGAACATGTTCAGCGCTTTGACGCGCTGGGCCAGGCCCTTTTCCAGCAGACGCCATTCGGTCGCCGACAGGATGCGCGGGATCACGTCGAACGGGATCAGGCGTTCGCTGGCGTCGGCCTCGCCATAGACGGCGAAGGTGATGCCGATCCGGCGGAAGATGAGCTCGGCTTCGCGGCGCCGGTAGTCGAGCACGTCCGGCGGCACTTCCTTGAGCCAGCGGGCGAGTTCGCCATAGGCGGGGCGCACGCCCCCATCCAGGCCCTTCATCTCATCGAAGGCGGCAGACATCTTCAGGAACCCCCAGCGGCGCGACGACGATGCGCGCCTTTAAGGACGGCTGTCCTTCCCCCTCACGGGGGCGAGCGCCGTCCCCGGCTATTTATTCTGCAAGCTTCAGGCCAAGACTAGCCGGTCTGAGGCCCGGTTGTACCTTGCCGTAATGCCGCAGAAAGATAAGGAAAACCACGGACTTGCGGGATTCTGCAACGACTGGTTTCAGGATCTTTGCCTGTTTTTTGGGCGAATTTGCTGCCGGTATAAGCCAGGCAGCCCGCTAAAGTTCCCGTCGATCACATCGACCGCTTGAGCGGCCCGCGGCGCCACGCTAGGTCTCGGGCCCAAGCCAAGGAATCCAGCACACCATGAACAGCGATTCTTCCAAGCCCGTGACGGCGGCCGTCCTGGTGATCGGCGACGAGATCCTCTCCGGCCGGACCAAGGACAAGAACATCGGCTACATCGCCGAATACATGACCACGCTGGGCATCGATCTGAAGGAAGTGCGGGTGGTCTCCGACGACGAGGCCGACATCGTCGCCGCGCTCAACGCGCTTCGCAAGCGCTACACCTACGTATTCACGACCGGCGGTATCGGTCCGACCCATGACGACATCACCGCCGATTGCGTCGCCAAGGCATTCGGGCTGCCGATCCACCACGATCCGCGTGCGGTCGCGATCATGGCCGAGCGCGCCGCCAAGACCGGCACGGAGATGAACGAGGCGCGCATGCGCATGACGCGCATGCCGGTGGGTTCCGAACTGGTGCTCAACAAGGTGTCGGGCGCGCCCGGCTTCTGGATCGAGAACGTCATCGTGATGGCCGGCATCCCGACGGTGATGCAGGGCATGCTCGATGAGGTGGCGCCAAAGCTCAAGACCGGCGTCAAGATGATCTCGGAAACCATTCGCGCCGATGCGCGCGAAGGCGACGTCGGCACGGAACTCGGTCTTGTCGCCAAGGCCAATCCCGAGACCATGATCGGCAGCTATCCCTTCTTTGACGAGAAGGGTGACCCGAACACCAACATCGTCGTGCGCGCCCGCGACCCGGAAAAGCTTGCCGCCGCCAAGGCCGCGGTCGAGGCCATGCTGGTGAAGGTCAAGGCGGAGATGAACAAGGCTTGATCCGCGGCGCGGTGCTGACGCGGTCGTGATCCCATCGGGGCGTGTATCGCGGCTACGGTGCGGTGCATGAGCCCGTCGATTACCCGCATTCTTCTCGTTGTTGTGACTTTTACGTGCGGCATTTCTCTCGCGGCCGCCGACCCGCGCGTCTGGGAGGCGCTGCGCGGCGACGGTCATGTCGCCCTGATCCGCCATGCTTCGGCGCCCGGCGTCGGCGATCCGGCCGGCTATCGGCTGGACGACTGTTCGACGCAACGCAATCTCAGCGACGCCGGCCGCGCCACCGCCCTTGCGCTGGGCGAGCGGTTTCGCGCCGAGCGGGTCAAGGTTGGCAAGGTCGTGGCTTCGCAGTGGTGCCGCTCGCGCCAGACTGTCGAACTCATGAACCTCGGTGCGGTCGACGACGCGCCGGCTTTCAACAACGTCTTTGTCCTGCGCGACCAGCGCGACCGCATTACCGCCGAAGGGCGGGCCGCGATCGCCGCCTGGCGCGGGCCGGGGACGCTGGTGGTTGGAACCCATGGCGACAATATTTATGAGCTGCTCGGCTTCAATCCGCGCGAGGCCGAGGTCGTGGTGGTCAAGCCCGACGCTGCCGACCCGCGCAGGATGCGGCTGATCGGACGCATTCCGCCGCCCTGATCCGGCCCACAGAAATATCGGCTGTTTTCGCGGCGGCCGTTCGATTTTGCGGGGAACTAGGCTAGAACGGGCCGTCCTTTATCCGGGACTTGTCCGTGAACCCGCCCGAGAACCCAGCTATGCCCGATGCCGCCCCCGGTCCCGAGAAGGTCTTTCCCGTCTCCTGGGACCAGTTTCACCGTGACGCGCGGGCGCTGACCTGGCGCCTGCACGCGGCCGGGCCGTTCGAGGCGATTGTCTGCATCACCCGCGGCGGCCTGGTGCCGGCGGCGATAGTGGCGCGCGAACTCAACGTGCGGATCATCGAGACCGTCTGCATCGCCAGCTATCACGACTACAAGAACCAGGGCCCGGTCAACGTGCTCAAGGGCATTGCGCCCGAGATCAGTTCGATGCGCGCGCAGGGCAAGGGCGTGCTGATCGTCGACGACCTCGTCGACACCGGCAAGACCGCGCGCGTGGTGCGCGAATTGCTGCCGTCGGCGCACTTCGCCACCGTCTACGCCAAGCCGATGGGCCGGCCGCTGGTCGATACCTTCATCACCGAGGTGTCGCAGGACACCTGGATCTATTTTCCGTGGGACACCGGCCTTGCCTTCGTGCCGCCGATCCGCTCCGGCGGCGACTGAGACACCATCGACACTGCAAAAAAGAATAAGGGAGAAGACACATGCTCAACCGACGTACCTTCCTCGCCAGCGCGGCTTCGGTGGCGGTCGCCGGCGCGGTGACACCCGCTGGCGCGCAGGCCGCCTATCCGGCGAAGCAGATCAGCATTCTCGTCGGTTATCCGGCCGGCGGCGGCGTCGACATCGTCGCGCGCATGGCTGCCGAGGCGATGCGGCCGCTCGGGCAGAACGTGGTGGTCGAGAACCGCACTGGCGCCAGCGCCATGATCGCCGCCGGCGCGGTGGCCAAGGCGGTGCCCGATGGCCACACGCTGTTGATGGCGGCCTCCGGCGAGGTCGCGATCAATCATCATCTGTTCAAGGAGAAGATGAATTACGATCCGCTGCGCGAACTGACGCCGGTGGCGCTGATCGGCATCGTGCCCTGCGTGGTCGTGGTCAACGTCAACACGCCGGTCAACAATCCGAAGGAACTGATCGACTACGCCAAGGCCAATCCCGGCAAGCTGTCGTTCTCGTCGTCGGGCATCGGCAATCCGCAGCAGCTGGCCGGCGAGCTGATGAACAGCATGGCCGGCATCAATGTGCTGCACGTGCCGTATCGCGGTTCGGCGCCGGCGGTGACCGACGTCGCGACCGGCGCGGTGACCATGAGCTTCTCGAGCCTGGCGGCCGCGCTGCCGCTGATCCAGGGCGGCAAGCTGCGCGCCGTGGCGGTGACGTCGAAGGAGCGCATGCCGCAGCTGCCCGATGTGGCGCCGCTGAGCGAAGGCGCGCCGGGGCTGGCCGGCTACGAACTGCTGAACTGGTTCGGCATGTTCGCCACCGCCGGCACGCCGCCGGCCGTGATCGACAAGCTCAACGGTATCGTCAACACCATGCTGCAGGACAAGACGGTGGCGGAAAAGCTGATGGTGCAGGGCATCGTGCCCAAGACCATGACGGCGAAGGAGTACAAGGCCTTCGTCGATTCCGAGGCCGCCAAGTTTGGCAAGATCGTCGAGCAGGCCAATATAAAACTGGCCAACTAGGCTGCCATTCGTTCTATGATCGCTTCAGCCTTTATCCCGGGAGGACCGCGATGAACGTCAAGCCGAATACCGACAACGCGACGCCGGTCAACGCCGACCTGCTGTCGCGCGTGGTGCGCGCCAAGGACATGCCGTGGCAGACGATGCGTTTTCCCGGCTGCGAGATGAAGACGCTGCTGTTCGACGCCAAGAGCGGGCTCGCCACCATGCTGATGCGCATGGCGCCGGGCGCGATTTTGCCCGACCATGAGCACGTGCTGATCGAACAGACCTACGTGCTCGAAGGCTCGCTGGTCGACAAGGAAGGCCCGGACGCCGGCATCGAGGTCGGCGCCGGCGAATTCGTCTGGCGACCGGCCGGCTCGCGGCACACCGCCTGGAGCCCGAAGGGCGGCACCTTCCTCGCCATGTTCCAGATCCCGAACAAGTTCTTCGACCAGGAAGGCAAGGTGGTCGACGCTTCCGGCAAGGACTGGGACGAAGTCTGGGCCCCGTTATTAGCGAGATAACCTGATAATCGCCCGCGTGGACTTGTCATCCGCGCGTGCGGGTGACGACCCCGCGGACGTGGTGGAATGGTAGACACTAGGGACTTAAAATCCCTTGGGAGTAATCCCGTCCGGGTTCGAGTCCCGGCGTCCGCACCAGCTTGATCGTCGGACCCGCGCGGGGCGCATAGGATCCCCGCGCGGCGGTTTGCATGTCGTCCGCCTGCCGTTCAGCCGAACAAAGTGCGGGCGAGGAAAACAAGCCCGGCGATCCCCAAACACATCACGATGCCCGGCATAAAGGCCGCGAGCGTGGGCGATTTGATGTAGCGGTGCGGTTTTCCTTCTTCAGGCGTTGCGAAGATGAAGAGGCCGACAGCGAGGGCCAGCAGTGCGGAGCCGGATACGATATTGATCATGACGTTTGCCTTTGCCGGCGGCGCGCCATGCAAAATGGCGACGCGACGGCGCCGTTGAATTCAGAACGATGGAGGATGAATGCGGCCGCAACGGCCGCGCGCGTCAGGCGATCAGCCGGGGCGGCGCGCGTGCATTGAAAACGCGGGGCGTCAGAACGCGCGCTAATGTGCCGGTGCGGAACGACGGCGCCGATGCGGCGCGGGCCGGCGTAACGCCAAGGCCGGCGGCCCTCAGCGCGAACGGCGTATCGCCGAGGGTTGCGTCAGATTTGTGCGCGCCGGCCGGCAGCGACACGACCGAAGCAAGGTGGCGCGGCACAACGCGGGGCAGGTTACCGGGACTGGCAAAGACGGTGGACGGCGAATATCCGGCCGGAGTGTCACTGGCGCCGAACGCGGCCGGCGACAGTGTGCGGCCAGGCGCCGCCCAGTTCAAAACAAGAAGGATGGCCGCCAGGGCACAGGCCAGCCGCCGCAAGGATGTCGCTTCAAACCACATGGACGCGGGCTCTGGCCGGAAAAGGCCCGGCCGCGCGAACATAGGTTCCCGTCAGGCCGGCTGCAAGCATGCTGCCGGGGCCACAACCGTCATAATATCGCTACTTTGGGGCTATCGGGTCGGATAGAATCGTATCAAAGCTCTTGCTGCTTCCGCGGAATTTCCCGCGGCCGCGCCGCTCCCACAATATGCGTGACCTTGCCGATGACGACCCATCGATCCATCAAAACGACAATAGCGGCAGCCATCGCCGGCCTGACGGTGATGACGCTGTCCGGCTGCACCTCGAACGAAGCCGTTGGCAATCTGATGGTGTCGCCCGGAAAATTCACGCTCTACACGTGCCCCGATCTGGTCCGCCACGACGTCGGCCTGGTCTCCCGGCAGCGTGTTCTGGAAGGCCTGATCGCCAAGGCCGGCCCGGAAGCGGACGGGCGGTTTGTCAGCGCTATCGCTTACCGGCCCGAATATGCCTCGCTCCGTGCGGAGCGATCGCTTCTGCGCCGGGTGGCTGCTGAAAAGGAATGCCAAATTCCGGTCACGCCGGCCGTACCGGTCGACAGGACGGTCGCTCCTCGTCGATAATTATCGTCGAACAGTTCCCGGTCTGGAACTTTTTCGGTTTGCCGCCATTATCCTTCCACAGTCGCGCTGCGGCGCGGCATCATCACGGGGGCGGACATGGCCACAGGCGTACTTATCAGCATTCTCATCACGTTTCTTGTCGTCGTTCTGGTGCTTTACCTGATCAACATGCTGCCGATCGACGGGCGTGCCAAGCAGATCGCCCGCATCATCGTCATCATCATCGGCGTACTGTCGCTGCTGAGATATTTGTCGGTTTTCTAGCGACGACGCAGGAACGAGCGCAACCGGCCGGTGGCCGGTTGCGCTATAGTTTGACGCGCCGCAGCCGCAGAGCGTTGCCGACCACGCTGACAGATGACAACGCCATCGCCGCGGCGGCCATGATCGGTGACAGCAGCAGGCCGAACGCCGGGTACAGGACGCCGGCCGCAATCGGCACGCCGGCCGCGTTGTAGACAAAAGCGAAAAACAGATTCTGCCGGATGTTGTTCATGGTCGCCGCCGACAGCGCGCGCGCCTTGACGATGCCGGTCAGGTCGCCGCCGAGCAGCGTGACGCCGGCGCTTTCAATGGCGACATCGGCGCCCGTGCCCATCGCCAGTCCGACATCGGCTGCGGCGAGCGCCGGCGCGTCGTTGATGCCGTCACCGGCCATGGCGACGACGCGGCCTTCGCGCCGCAGCTTTTCCACCACGGCGCTTTTCTGATCGGGCAGCACCTCGGCCTCGACCTCGCCGATGCCGAGACGTCTGGCGACAGCCAGCGCGGTGGTGCGGTTGTCGCCGGTCAGCATGACGACGCGGATACCGAGCGCCTTCAGCGCGCGCACGGCGTCTGGCGTGCTCGCCTTCACCGGATCGGCGACGGCGATGATGCCGGCAGGCCTGTTGTCGATGGCGACGAAGATGGCGGTGGCGCCATCGGCGCGCAGGCGCTCGGCTTCAGAGGCCAGCGAAGCCGTGTCGACGGTATGCTCCATCAGAAATTTGGCGTTGCCGATCGCCAGCCGCTTTCCTTCGATCACACCGGTGACGCCCTTGCCGGCGGGGGCATCGAAGTCCTGCACCGGCGCGAGATCGATGGCGCGTTCCGTGGCTTCCCGCACGATCGCCGTCGCCAGCGGATGCTCGCTGTTGCGTTCGGCGCTGGCGGCGAGCCGCAGCACCTGCGCCTCATCGAAGCCATCGGCGCAGACGACCGCCACCACCTTGGGCTTGCCTTCGGTCAGCGTGCCGGTTTTGTCGACCACCAGCGTGTCGACCTTTTCCATGCGCTCGAGCGCTTCGGCGTTCTTGATCAGCACGCCGGCCTGCGCGCCGCGGCCGACCCCGACCATGATCGACATCGGCGTCGCCAGTCCGAGGGCGCAGGGGCAGGCGATGATCAGCACGCTGACGGCGGCGACCAGCCCGTAGACAAAGCGCGGCTCGGGCCCGAACGTCGCCCAGGCCAGAAAGGCGACAAGTGCCACTGCGATGACCGCCGGCACGAACCAGCCGGACACCCGGTCGGCGAGCCGCTGGATCGGCGCGCGGCTGCGCTGCGCGGTCGCCACCATCTGCACGATCTGCGCCAGCAATGTCTCGCGGCCGACTTTGTCGGCGCGCATGACGAAGCTGCCGGAGGCATTGAGCGTGCCGCCGATGACGCGCGCATCCTTTTCCTTGGTCACCGGCATGGACTCGCCGGTCACCATCGATTCATCGAGCGAGGAGCGGCCTTCGAGCACGACGCCGTCGACCGGCACCTTGTCGCCCGGCCGCACGCGCAGGCGGTCGCCTGGCTTGACGGCGTCGAGCGGGATGTCCTCGTCGCTACCGTCGTCCTTGACGCGGCGCGCGGTCTTGGGCGCCAGATCGAGCAGCGCCTTGATGGCGCCGGAGGTGGCTTCACGGGCGCGTAGTTCGAGCACTTGGCCGAGCAGCACCAGCACGGTGATCATGCTGGCGGCTTCGAAATAGACGGCGACCGCGCCGTCATGGCCGCGGAAGGCCGGCGGGAACAGGCCGGGCGCCATGGTGGCGACGATGCTGTAGAGGTAGGCGACGCCGACGCCCATGGCGATCAGCGTGAACATGTTGAGGTTGCGCGTGAGCAGCGACTGGTAACCGCGCTCGAAGAAGGGCCAGCCCGCCCACAGCACCACCGGCGTGGCGAAAGCGAATTGCAGATCGGCCGACAGCGACGGCGCGATCCAGTTGTGCGCGCCGGCGAAATGTCCGCCCATCTCCAGCACCATCACCGGCAGCGCCAGCAACAGGCCGATCCAGAACCGCCGCGTCATGTCGGCGAGTTCGGGATTGGGGCCGCTGCCGGCGGTGACGGTTTCGGGCTCCAGCGCCATGCCGCAGATCGGGCAGGCGCCGGGGCCCTTCTGTCGGATTTCCGGGTGCATCGGACAGGTGTAGATCGCGCCTTCGATCACCGGCGCCGCTTTGCGCGGGTTTTGCAGCCGGCCGAGCAGAAATAATACGTATGGCCACGGTGCTCGGTGCGGTGCTTGGCGGTGGCCGGATCGACCGTCATGCCGCAGACGGGATCGCGTACGGTCGTTCCGCCGGCATGGTGATGGTGGGAATGTTCTTTCACGGAACTTAGATAGGCGAGTTTGGCGGGATTGCGAACCCCAATCCTCTGTCATGGCCGGGCTTGTCCCGGCCATCCCGCTTGGTCGGTGCACCCCTCAGCGGGGTCACCGGGACAAGCCCGGTGACGACAAAAAAGCTAACCGAATTTTTGCCGCGCCAGCCTGGCGCCTTGGCCGAGCGCGGCCAGCTTGGCGGCGGCGACGTCGCGCCGCATCGGCGCCATGCCGCAATTGGTGCAGGCGACGATGCGCTCTTTCGGCACGAACTGCGTGACAGCGCCGATCACCTCGGCGACCTGCTCGGGCGTCTCGATGGCGTCGGTGGCGACGTCCAGCTTCAGCGGTACCCGCGAGTTGATGGCCTCGATCGATACCTGCTTGATGCGGCTCCGGCTCAGCGCCGGAAAGATTTTCTCGTACTGCTTCCACTCATCGCCGAGCGAATTCTTCCAGTCGATGTTGGCCTTGATGCCATAGCCGTAGCATATGTGCACCGCGGTGGTGCAGGTCAGCCCGTCAATGGCGCGGTGCAGCGCCTCGATGCCCCAGCCGGCGACTTCGTCCATGAAGACGTTGAAGGCCGGCTCGTCGAACTGGATGACATCGACGCCCTCGGCTTCGAGCGCGCGCGCCTCGCGGTTCAGCAGATCGGCGAAGGCCATCGCCATCTTGATCTTGTCGCCGTAATGCGCGTCGGCGACGGTGTCGGCGATGGTCATCGGACCGGGCAGGGTGATCTTGAGCTGGCGCGTGGTGTGGGCGCGGGCAAAGCGCGCCTCGGTGCCGTGCACGCGGCCTTTCAACGTCAGCGCGCCGTTTACCACCGGCACCATCGCCTTGTAGCGGTCGCCGCGGATGCCCATCTCGACCTTGTTCTGGGTGTCGATGCCGTCGACGAACTCGAGGAAGCCGTGGACGAAATGCTGGCGCGACTGTTCGCCGTCGCCGACGATGTCGATGCCGG
>LNFM01013896.1_pt1 | contig 10102 bp, 9 predicted proteins | sample 596031 | NCBI WGS metagenome assembly LNFM01 (sample SAMN04254537, study PRJNA301005) | activated carbon metagenome | isolation source: dual media filters at the Ann Arbor, Michigan drinking water treatment plant | place: USA: Ann Arbor | reverse complement strand
CCGTCACAGGAGCTTCCATGGACCAGAACGCCGCCCCCGACACCGCCCAGCTCATGGAGCAGATCCTGTACGAAGTGAAACGCGTGGTGGTGGGCCAAGACCGGTTCCTGGAGCGCGTGATGGTGGCCATGCTGGCCCAGGGCCACCTGCTGGTCGAGGGTGTTCCCGGTCTGGCCAAAACGCTCACCGTCAAGACCCTCGCCAGCGTGGTGCAGGGCCAGTTCAAGCGCATCCAGTTCACGCCCGATCTGGTGCCCGCCGACCTGGTGGGCACGCGCATCTACAACCAGAAGAGCGGTGACTTCAGCACCTCGCTGGGCCCCGTGTTTGCCAACCTGCTGCTGGCCGACGAGATCAACCGCGCGCCGGCCAAGGTACAGAGCGCGCTGCTGGAAGTCATGCAGGAGCGCCAGGTGACCATCGCTGGCGAGTCGCACAAGGTGCCCAGCCCGTTCCTGGTGATGGCCACGCAGAACCCGATCGAGACCGAAGGCACCTACCCGCTGCCCGAGGCGCAGGTCGACCGCTTCATGATGAAGGTGATGGTGGATTACCCCACCGACGAAGAAGAGTACGTGATCGTCGAGCGCGTCACCGGCCCGGCCGTGCAGGTCAATGCCGTGGCCACCACCGATCAACTCGCAGTGCTGCAGGCTCAGTGCCGCCAGGTGTATGTGGACCCTTCGCTGGTGCAGTACGCGGTGAAGCTGGTGTCGGCCACGCGCACGCCCGAGAAGCATGGCCTGAAGGACCTCGCGCGCTTCATCACCTTCGGTGCCAGCCCGCGCGCCACCATCGGTCTGGTGGAAGGTGCCCGCGCGCTGGCCATGCTGCGTGGGCGCAGCTATGCACTGCCCGAAGACATGAGCGACCTCGTACCCGACGTGCTGCGCCACCGCGTGGTGCTTTCGTATGAAGGTCTGTCCGAAGGGCTGGACTCCGATAGCCTGATCGCGAAGATCATGAAGCAGATCGCGCCACCGGCCCGTCCGCTGGAGCACGAGAAGCGCGCCGCCTGAACGCAGGTATCCAGCATGTTCTTCAAACGCCTGTTCGGATCCAATCGCGCCCCGGCGGACGCGCCGGCCAAAGCCGCAGGTATTGCGCTGGCCACACCGGTCACGCAGCGCGCCGACGCCCTGCTGCGACGGCTCGAATGGACCGTGCTGCGCAAGCTCGACGGTTTGCTGCAGGGCGACTACAAAACGCTGATGCGCGGCTCGGGCCTGGACCTGGCCGACCTGCGCGAATACCAGCTGCACGACGACGTGCGACACATCGACTGGAACGTGACCGCGCGCCTGCAGCAGCCGCATGTGCGCGTGTTCACCGAAGACCGCGAGATGGCTGCGTGGTTTCTGCTCGACCTCAGCCCTTCGGTGGACTTCGGTTCGGGCAACCAGCGCAAGAGCCAGGTGCTGCTCGACTTCACCGCCGTGCTCGCGCGCTTGATCGGGCGCCACGGCAACCGCGTGGGCGCGGTGCTCTATGGCTCGCGCGGGCAGCCGGTGGTGGACGCGGTGCTGCCCGCGCGCGGCGGCCGCACGCAGGTGCTGCGGCTGATGCAGATGGTGTTGCAGCCGCCGAAGAAAGACACCACCGTCAAGGACGGCGTGACACAACTCTCCGACCTGCTCAAGGCCGCGGTGTTCACCGTGCGCCAGCGCGCCACCGTGTTCGTCGTGTCCGACTTCATCAGCGAGCCTGGGTGGGAAAAGCCGTTGGGTGAACTCGCGCGGCGCCACGATGTGGTGGCCGTGCGCCTGCTCGACCCGTTGGAGCTCGATCTGCCCGACCTTGGGCTGATCCCCATTCGCGACGCGGAAACCGGCGAACAACTGATGGTGGACACGCACGACGCGGGGTTCCGGCAGCGCTTTGCGCGCATCGCAGCGCAACGTGAAGCCCAGTTGCGCGAGAGCCTGGGCCGCGCCGGGGTCGACACACTCGAACTCTCCACCGACGACGACTTGGCCGAGGCGGTGGTGCGCTTTGTTGACCTGCGCAAGCGCCGGCTGCGAGCCGGCAAACATGCCCAGGCGGGCCGCAGCATGCCGTCTCAACTGCCGACCCGCGACCGCGGCAGTTTCGGCATTTCCCGTGAAGGAACACGACCATGAACATTCCCGTCACCTTCCTGTGGCCGCAGCTGCTCTGGCTGCTGCTGGCACTGCCGTTGCTGGTGGTGCTCTATGTGTGGTTGCTGCGCCGGCGCAAGCAGGCGGCCGTGCGTTTTGCCAGCCTGGCGATCGTGCGCGAAGCCATGGGCAAGGGCCCGGGCTGGCGTCGCCACGTGCCGCCGGTGCTGCTGCTGCTGGCCATTGCCACCATGCTGCTGGCCGCCGCCCGGCCCATGGCCAGCATCGTGTTGCCGTCTCAGGAGCAGACCATCATCCTGGCCATGGACGTGTCGGGCAGCATGCGCGCCGAAGACGTGCAGCCCAATCGGCTGGTGGCTTCACAAGCCGCTGCCAAGGCCTTTCTCGCCGAATTGCCGCGTCATGTGAAGGTGGGCATTGTGGCCTTTGCCGGTTCGGCCCAGGTGGTGCAACCCGTGACGCTCAGTCGCGAAGACCTGGTGACGGCGATCGACAAGTTCCAGTTGCAGCGCGCGACCGCCATCGGCAGCGCCATCGTGGTCTCGCTCTCGGAGCTGTTCCCGGGCCAGGGCATCGACGTGGGCACCATGACCTACAACCGCAACAGCGATCCGTTCGCACCGCAGGGGCGGTCCATTGACAAACCTGAGGTCGAGAAGAAGGCCTTCGTACCCGTGGCGCCTGGCTCTTATGGGTCGGCCGCCATCATCCTGCTCACCGATGGCCAGCGCACCACCGGCGTTGACACGGCCGAGGCCGCCAAGATGGCCGCCGATCGTGGTGTGCGCGTGTACACCGTGGGCGTGGGCACGGTTGAAGGCGAGATCATCGGCTTCGAGGGCTGGTCCATGCGCGTAAGGCTGGATGAGGACAGCCTGAAGGAGGTGGCCCGCACCACCCAGGCCGAGTACTTCTACGCCGGTACCGCCGAGAACCTCAAGAAGGTCTACGAGACGCTGAGCACCCGCCTGACGGTGGAGAAAAAGGAAACCGAAATCGCCGGCCTTCTCGCACTGGTGGCGTCCATCCTGGCGCTGTTCTCGGCGGGGTTGTCGGTGTTGTGGTTCAACCGGATTCTGTGAGGGCGCCGCCGGTCGCGACCGGCACAATCGCCCCATGAACCAACAAGTGATCGTCGCCGGTGGGGGCATCGGCGGTCTGGCCTGTGCCTTGGCGCTGGCCCGTCAGGGTGTGACAAGTGTGCTGCTGGAGCAGGCGGCAGCGTTCGGTGAGGTGGGTGCGGGCTTGCAGCTCGGACCCAATGCCACGCGGGTGTTGGCCGATTGGGGTCTCAGCGATGCGCTGCAGGCCTGCGCTGCATTCCCCGACGCGCTGCGGGTGCGCGATGCCCACCGGGGTTCCGATCTCGGACAGCTGCGCCTGGGCGCCATGGCGATCGCTCGCCATGGACAGCCTTACGCGACTCTGCACCGGGCCGACCTGCATGCGCTGCTGCTGGCTGCGGTGAAGGAGCAGGGCCTGACCGACCTGCGATTGAACACCCGGCTGGCATCGTTCACCGAATCCCCGGAGGGTGTGGTCGCTGCGCTGGATGACGGCAGCGCACTGACCGGCCATGCGCTGCTGGGCTGCGACGGCTTGTGGAGCCGCGTGCGCTCGCAGTTGCTCGGTGCACAACAGGTGCGCGCCAGCGGCCATCTGGCCTACCGCGGCATGGTGCGCACGGCCGACCTGCCCGCCGCGCTGCGTGCCAACGTGGTCACGGCCTGGCTTGGGCCCCGCATGCACGTGGTGCACTACCCCGTGCGTGGTGGCGAATGGATGAATGTGGTGGCGGTGGTCCACGGCGTGCTGGGTCAGGGTCATGGGGGTGAACCGGGTTCTGATCCACAGAGCTGGACCCACGAGGCCCGTGCCGCCGATCTCCTGCGCTCGCTGGGTCCGGTCTGCGCGGACCTGCGGTCCATGGTCGACGCCGTGCCCACCTGGTCGCTCTGGGCCTTGAACGACCGCCCGGCCATGGGCGGTGCCCACGAGCATGCGCAGGGCAGGGTGGCACTGGTGGGGGACGCCGCGCATCCATTGCGACCTTACCTGGCGCAAGGTGCTGCGATGGCGATCGAAGACGCGTGGACGATCGGTCGCCTGCTGACGCCCGCACCGGCGCCCAACGACTGGCCATCGGTGCTGACCCGTTTTGCCGAGACCCGCTGGCAACGCAACGCGCGCGTGCAGCGGCAATCGCAGCGCAACGGCCGCATCTTCCACGCCACCGGCGTGGTTCGCTTCGGGCGCGACACCGCGATGCGCTGGCTGGGCGAAAGTTTGCTGGACAATCCGTGGCTGTACGACGGGCCGCCCGAGCCCGAGCAAGACCCCATCCCTTCACCGAGATCCCAGAGGAAGACATGACCCACAAGCTCACCGCCCCCTCCCGACGCCACGCCCTGGCCACCGCCGCAGGCCTTCTGGCTGCCACGGTGCTGCCCACCGCGCAGGCCCAGACCGCCTGGCCCAGCCGCCCACTCAAGATCGTGGTGGGCTTCCCTGGCGGCTCGTCGCCCGACCTCATGGCGCGCCTGCTGGCCGAGCCGCTCTCGCAGGCGCTGGGTCAACCGGTGGTCATTGAAAACCGGCCCGGCGCCGGAGGCAACATCGCAGCGGCCCAGGTGGCCCGCGCCACCGACGACCACACCATCGGGCTGATGATCAACGGCAACATGACGATCGCCAAGATCCTCAACCCCGACACCACTTACGACCCGCTGAAAGACCTCACGCCAGTCTCGTTGATTGCGGTGGCCCCGCTGGTGCTCAGCGCACCGGCTGGCAGCCCCAGTGGCGCCGCGTTCTTTGCCGCGGCCAGGCAGTCGGGCACCAGCTGGAACTACGGCACGCCTGGCGTGGGCACGGTCGCCCACCTTGGCATGGAGCTGCTCAAGAGCCGCGCCGGCATCGCGCCGGTGCATGTGCCTTATCCGGGCAACCCGCAGGTGATCACGGCCTTGCTGGGCAACCAGATCCAGATGTCGATGCTGCCGCCCGGCCTGGCCATGGCGCAGGTGCGCGCCGGCAAGCTCAACGCAATCGGTGTCACCTCGGCCGGGCGCAGCAGCGTGGTGCCCGAAGTGCCGAGCCTGGCGGAAGCGGGCGTGAAAAACCTGCAACTGGAGATATGGAACGCGGTGGCCGCGCCCAACAGCCTGCCCAAGGCCCATGTGAACCGACTCGCTGCGCTCCTCACCGACATCGTGCGCCGCGAAGACATCCGCCAGAAGATCTTTGCGCAAGGTTGGCAAGTGGCGGGCACTTCTCCTGAAGGGCTGCGCCGACGCATTGAAAGCGACACAGCCACCATGGCGGATGTGATACAGCGGAACAACATCCGGCCCTGAACGGGTGTGCAGGGTCGCCCGGGTCGCCTGCGCGACTGGGTTCGGGTAATCCCGCTGAAACCTTGATCTCCCTCGCTGGATAACCGTCATGCGGTTTGCGCACAGGTTGCAAACACGCAATCGGTATCCCAACAACGACAGGAGACAAGTGTGAGAACACAAAACAGATTTCGCTTTGCGGTTCTGGCGGGTGCAGTGTTGCTGGCCGCATGCGGTGGCGGGGGCGATGACCCCGTTGCCGTAACGCCAGCGCCCGTGGTTCCAGAAGAAGCCCGTGCGCAGGACAGTCGTACTTTCCCAATCACTGATTCGAGTGCGACCACTTTCGCGGCAATGTCCAACCAGGTTGCCGTTACCGATCGCTGGGCCGGCGTGCTCAACGGTGCGGCTTACCGCATTGAGGTACCCACCAACTGGAATGGCAAGTTGGTGATGTACGCACACGGCTTCCGTGGCGAGAATGTTCCTCTCACGGTGTCCGATCCGACCATCCGCCGCTACCTCATCGAGCAGGGATACGCGTGGGCTGCATCAAGTTATTCGAAAAACTATTACGACGTGCGGGCTGGCGTTGAAGACACCAACGCACTCGCACTGGCCTTCAATACCATCGCCGCAGCCAATGGGCGCACGCTGGCTCCGCCGGACCGCATCTACATTACTGGCCACTCCATGGGAGGTCACATCACGGGTGCTGCCATCGAGGCTGAGGCCGCAGCTACCGCGAGGAACAAGGTGCGATACCACGGTGCCGTGCCCATGTGCGGTGTGATGGGTGATGCCGAGTTGTTCAATCGCTTTGCCGGGATGCAGGTCACCGCCCAGGCGTTGGCAGGAGTGCCGAGCTACCCGACCGACAAATGGTCCGAGATCAGAACCTTGGTGACCAACGCGCTGTTCACAACCTTTCCGAGCGCCCCTACAGCCCAGGGCGCGAAGTACTTGTCGGTGGTGGAAAACCTAACTGGCGGCGACCGGCCTTTGTTCGACGAGGGTATTGCTTTTGGAGGCAGCTTTCCTTCCGCCTATGGCACCTTCGGCAGCGATGGCACAGTGACCGGCATCCTGAACCGCAATGTGCTCGACACCAATGCGCTAACCTACGTGATCGACGGAGATGTGCCCGGGTCCGACGCGCTGAACGCCTCTGCACAGAAGCTGACAGCGGCGCCCGATGCCAACCGCCTTCGCACCGACGGCCTGCGCTGGATCCCGGCGATCAACGGGGAGTTCAACATTCCGGTCGTATCGATCCACACGCTGGGTGACCTGTTTGTGCCGTTCAGCATGCAGCAGGTGTACCAGCAGCGTGCTGTGGCGAAGGGCAATGCCAACTGGCTGGTGCAGCGCGCGATCCGTGGCGCGAGCCATTGCGACTTCACCATCGCTGAGCAGGTGGCAGCGTTTGAGGCCATGGTGGCGTGGGAGCAGGGTGGACCCAAGCCCGCAGGTGACGACGTCGTCACACCCGCGACTGTGGCGAGCCCGACCTACGGTTGTGCGTTTACCAACGACGCCTTGGGCGATGACGATGGCGGGACGGTGCGTTTCTTCCGAGGACGTATCGCGGCTAGCCTTCCCGGCGCCTGCACACCGCCGATTTGAAGCCTCGATTCGTCGAAGTGTTTCCGCTCTGAAAAGGCCGTCCAAGGACGGCCTTTTTCATGGCCTCAGTTGAGCGGCGTCTCCCGCCTCACAGCGATGTGCGCAAGGTCCAGATCTCCGGAAACAACACCACATCCAGCATCTTTCGCAGGTAGCTCACGCCACCGGTTCCGCCGGTGCCGCGCTTGAAACCAATGACGCGTTCCACGGTGGTGACGTGGCGGAAGCGCCAGAGGCGGAAGGTGTCTTCGAGGTCGGTGAGTTCTTCGCCGAGCTGGTACAGGTCCCAGTGGTCCTTGGGGTTGCGGTAGACCTGCAGCCAGGCCTGCACGACCGCGTCGCTGGCCTCGTAGGGCTGGGTCCAGTCTCGTTGGGTGTGGCTCTGTGGGACGTCAATGCCGCGGCGCGCGAGCAGGCGCAGGGCTTCGTCGTACAGCGACGGGGCCTCATACGCGGTCTGCACCACGGCAAGCCGCTCGGCGTTGTGTGCGTGAGGTTTCAGCATGGCGGCGTTCTTGTTGCCCATGGCGAATTCGATGCAGCGGTACTGGTGGCTCTGGAAGCCGCTGGACTGCGCGAGGTAGGGCCGTAGCGCGCTGTATTCGGGCGGCGTCATGGTGGCGAGCACGTCCCAGGCGTGCACGAGTTGCTCCATGATCTTCGAGACGCGCGCGAGCATCTTGAAGGCGGGTTGCAGTTCGTCGGCGGCGATGTGGCGAATGGCCGCGTGCAGCTCGTGCAGCATGAGCTTCATCCAGAGTTCGCTGGTCTGGTGCTGGATGATGAACAGCATCTCGTCGTGCGCCGGCGACAGCGGCTTCTGCGCATTGAGGATGCTGTCCAGCTGCAGGTAGTCGCCGTAGCTCATGTCACGGCTGAAGTCGAGCTGGGCGCCTTCCTCGCGCACGATGTCTTCGGGCTTCTGCGGTTCGGAATGGGTGTGCGGACACATGCTCAGGTCACCGCGTGTTTCTGGTTGAACTCGGGGCGCTGCCACTCGCCACTCTCCAGCACCTGTTTCAGGTGTTCGACGGAGTGCCACACGTCTTCAAAGCCGATGTAGAGCGGTGTGAAGCCGAAGCGCAGGATGTCCTTGTGCTTGCCGGAATCGCCAGCGCGGTAGTCGCCCACCACGCCGCGTGCGATGAGGGCCTGCACGATGGCGTACGCGCCTTCATCTCGCGTCAAGCAGACTTGCGAGCCGCGTTGTGCATGGTCCAGCGGTGTGGCCAGGCCAATGCCATGGCCCTGGCAGCGCTCGTCCACCAGCGAGATGAAGAGGTCGGTGAGTGCCAGTGATTTGGCGCGCAGCGCGGCCATGCCGCCCAGGGCTTCGGCGGCCAGCAGCGTGTCCACACCGCAGTCCAGCGCGGCCAGGCTGATCATGGGTTGTGTGCCGCACTGGTAGCGCGTGATGCCGGGCGCAGGCTGGTAGTCCGGCGTGAAGGCGAAGGGCGTGGCGTGGCCCCACCAGCCGGCCAGCGGCTGCCAGAAGCGGTCGGTGTGGCGCGGGTTCACCCACACGAAGGCCGGGGCACCCGGGCCGCCGTTGAGGTACTTGTAGCCGCAGCCCACGGCATAGTCGGCGCCCGCGCCGGTGAGGTCCACCGGCACCGCACCCGCGCTGTGCGCGAGGTCCCACAGCATCAGCGCGCCGGCCGCGTGGGCGGCGGCGGTCACGGCGGGCATGTCGTGCATGGCGCCGGTGCGGTAGTTCACGTGGGTGAGCATGAGCACAGCCACCTCGGGTGTGAGCGCCGCGGTAATCTCGTCGGGCTCGACCAGCACCAGCTCGAAGCCGCGCTCCTTGCACAGGGCCTCGGCGATGTAGAGGTCGGTCGGGAAGTTGCTGCGCTCGCTCACGATGCGCTTGCGCTGCGGGTGGTCGGCGGTGCAGAGGTTGAGCGCGGCCGAGAGCACCTTGAAGAGGTTGATGGAGGTGCTGTCGGTGGCCACCACGGTGCCGGGCGCGGCGCCGATGAGGCGTGCGATCTTGTCGCCCACCCGGCCAGGCATCGCGAACCAGCCGTTCTTGTTCCAGCTCTGGATCAGGTCGACTCCCCATTCGCGGGTCACCACGTCGGCCACGCGGGCGGGCGCGCTGCGCGGCATCACGCCGAGTGAATTGCCGTCGAGGTAGATGGTGCCTTCGGGCAACAGGAACAGATCGCGCAGGGTGCGCAACGGGTCTTGCGCGTCGAGCGCGCGGCAGTCTTTCAGGGTGGTGGTCATGGGAGTTCCCGGAGGATGGCGCGCACGGGGCTGGCGTCGGCGGTGGTGAGTTTCAGGGGCAGGGCGATCAGCTCGTAGTCGCCCTCGGGCACGTCGTCGAGCAGCAGGTTTTCCAGCACGCGCAGGCCGCGCCGGCGGATGGTCTGGTGGCTGTCCAGCGTCTTGCTGTTGGCCGGGTCGATGCTCGCGCTGTCGATGCCGATCAGCAGCACACCGAGGTCGGCGAGCTGCTCCACGGTCTCGGGTGCGAAGGCGGGCAGGTCGTTGTCGAAGGCGTCTTGCGGCTGGCGTTCGTAGACGCGGACCAGAACCCTTTCAGGCAAGTCAGCGAGTGCATGCGCGATGTGTTCGGGCTTCACCAGTGGGCCGCAGCCGATGGCGTGGATCACGCGGCAGGGGCCGAGGAACGCGTCGAGCGAGACCTCTCCGATGGCCGCACCGTTCGCGTCGTAGTGCAGCGGTGCGTCGGCGTGGGCGCCCACGTGGGGCGAGAGCGTGATGGCGCTCACGTTGACCGGACAGCCCGGGCCGATGGTGGCGGCCCAGGTCTGGGTGTAGGCCGTGTCGCCCGGGAAAACCGGAGTGGTTGCGTGCACGGGTGGGGAAATGTCCCAGAGCTTTTTCATGGTGCGGTGAAGGTAGCACCGTGAAAAAAGCTGTGGTGTCGGTTAATCCCAACAGGCCTCAAAAATGCTTGAGACCTGAAGCAATTGCGGTGTCAGTCCGCGCCGTCGACCGGCGGCAAACCGTGGCGCTGGCGTGCGCGGGTGCAGGCCTCGCTGCCCTCTTCGAACTCGCGGCAGGGCGAGG
>LNFM01013894.1_pt1 | contig 10102 bp, 8 predicted proteins | sample 596031 | NCBI WGS metagenome assembly LNFM01 (sample SAMN04254537, study PRJNA301005) | activated carbon metagenome | isolation source: dual media filters at the Ann Arbor, Michigan drinking water treatment plant | place: USA: Ann Arbor | reverse complement strand
TCGTCCTTGGACGACGAGAGCGACGGAACGCTCCACAAATGCATCATCCGCCAAGGCCGCCACCGCTGCTGCTTCTCCCGCGGACGGCACGGAAAATGGCAACCGGATTCGGTTCATGGCGTCTGCGACGGCGGGGGCGGCGTAGGCCCAGCCGATACGCAGCGATGCGAGACCATAGATCTTTGAGAACGTGCGCGTGACGATCACATTCTGCTTGTCGCGAGACCACTCCAGCCCATCGCCATAGCCTTCAAGGCCATACGCGCACTCCGCGTAGGCGCCATCGAGAACAAGCAACACGTCGCGCGGAAGCCGATCATGCAGGCGTTCGATCTCGCTGAACGGAAGCCATGTCCCGGTTGGATTTGCGGGGTTGGCGATGAAGACGATCCGCGTACGCTCATCCACGGCGGCGAGCAGCGTATCCACATCGGCGACGTAAGACGGCTCCGCTGCCGATCTCATCTCGGCGCCTGTCGCGCGAACCGCGATCGACCACGCCGCAAATCCAAACTCCGGTTGGACGGCGTTGTCCCCCGGCCCGAGATAGGTTTGCGCAGCTACTGCAAAGATTTCATCAGAGCCAGCGCCGAAAATGAGGCGCTCCGGCTCAAGATTGAATTTCGCAGCGATCGCCGCACGTAAGCGACTCGTCTTGGCGTCTGGATAAAGGTGAAGCCCATGGCTCGCCGTCATATACGCTTCGCGTGCGGCAGGACTGCAACCTAATGGGTTCTCGTTCGCCGAAAGCTTGATCGGCTGAGCTACACCAGCGGCGCGCGACTTTCCCGGCGTATAAGCGGCAATCTCAAGAATGCCGCGCTTCGGCATCGGGCTCACTGGTTGGCTCCTGCGCGCTTGGCGAGGACCGCCGTGACATCATTGAAGCTCAACCCACGCGCCTTAAGCAGCACCGCCAGCACGTAAAGCAAGTCGGCGCTCTCTGCGCACAATTCCGCGTCGTCGCCCGCTGCGCCCGCCAGCGCTGTTTCGACGCCTTCTTCCCCCAGCTTCTGCGCGACCCGTTTGACGCCTTCAGCAAGAAGCCTCGCGGTGAAGCTATCCGAAGGCGAAGCCTCGGCACGCGCAGCGACTGTCCGTTCCAATGCGCCAAGCCGGCCTATGCCAGGCGCTTCCTCATCGCCGAAACAACTCACGGCGCCCCGGTGACACGCTGGACCGGTTGGCTCGACGCGGACCAGCAATGCGTCGCCGTCACAATCCAGAGTCACGGAGTCCACCTTCAGACGGTTTCCCGATGTCTCGCCCTTCCGCCAGCGCGCTTGTCTTGAGCGCGAGAAGAACGTCGCCTCGCCAGAGGACAACGTCTCTTCAAGCGCCGCGCGATCCATCCAGGCAACCATCAGCACCTGCAGCGTCAAGCGATCCTGCACCACGGCGCACACAAGTCCGCCGCCCTTCTCGAAATCGACACTCGAAACATCAAAAGCGCTCATAAGCGCACCTCCAAGCCCGCCGCGCGCAGCGCGGCTTTGACTTCGCGCACAGACACTGCTCCCGAGTGAAAAATCCCCGCGGCCAAAGCGGCGGATACGTCAGCTTCCGCGAACACCTGAACGAAGTGCGACGGCGCACCAGCGCCACCTGAGGCTACAAGCGGTATGCGCAGCTTCTCCCTCGCGGCCTTTAGTTGAGCCACGTCATAGCCTTCGCGCACGCCATCCTGATCCATGCAGTTGAGAACGATCTCGCCGGCGCCGCGCTCTTGCGCCTCGACGATCCAATCCAGCATGGGGCGAGGCGTTTTGCGCATCGCACTTTCGACGCCGGTGTACTGGAACGTGCTCCAGACACCATCAACGAGCCGGCTATCAACGCCGACGACGACGCATTGCGAGCCCGCGACATTGGCGATCTCGGTAATCAACTCCGGCCGCTCAAGCGCCGGCGAGTTGATCGAGACTTTGTCCGCGCCGTGCTCGAGGCAGGCGAGCGCCTGCTCCAACGTTCGGATGCCGCCAGCAACGGTGAGCGGCACATCCAAGACGCGCGCGACGCCCGCCAGCCATTGATAGTTGATCGTACGCCGTTCCGCCGATGCGGTTATGTCGTAGATGACCACTTCATCGGCGCCATCGTCGCGATAGCGCGTAGCGAGTTCGCCGGGGTCGCCAAGGTCGACGTGCCCTGCAAAGCGCACGCCCTTCACGACGCGGCCATCACGCACGTCGAGACAAGCAATGATGCGCTTAGACGGCAAGAGCGGCCTCCACCGTGAAGCGCTGCTCGTAGAGCGCGCGGCCTACGATCGTTGCGCTGACATCCGCCGCCTTGAGCACGGCGAGATCATCCAAGCTGGCGACGCCACCCGAGGCTTGCAGGGCGAGATCGGCTCTGATGCGGCGAATGTATTGCATCAACGCCGTATTCGGTCCATCCAGCGCGCCATCGCGAGAAATGTCCGTGACGAGTACATGCTTCAGTGCATTTGGCGGATAGGCGGAGAGCGCCTGCTCCAGTGTGGCGCCGCCATTGGCGGCCCAGCCGTCCGCTGCGACTTCGAACGCTTCTTGCGTTTGCCGCACATCGAGCGCCACACAAATGCGCTCGACACCAAACGCATCAATCCACTGCCGCACCTCTTGCGGTGCACGCACCGCAACTGAGCCAGTGACGACGCGATCGACGCCTGCGGCGAGCAACGCCTCTACATCTTCTCGCGATCGTACGCCGCCGCCACTCTGCACTTTGAGGTTCGTCTCTGCGGCCAGACGCCCGATCAGATCGACCTGCGCCGGCTTCCGGGCACGGGCGCCATCGAGATCCACGATATGGACCCATTGCGCGCCCGCCTCCGCGAACCGCCGCACCTGAACGAACGGATCGCCATATTGAGTTACGGCGTCAAAGCGTCCCTGAAGAAGCCGGACACAAGCGCCGTCGCGCAGATCGATTGCAGGAATTACGAGCATGAGATCGCCAGGAAGTTCTTGAGGATACGCGCGCCGACTTCGCTTGAGCGTTCCGGGTGAAACTGACACCCGTAAACGTTGCCGCGTTCCACGGCCGCAGAAAACGTCTCGCCGTAGCTTGCGGTGGCGATCGTCTCGCCAGCCACCGGACAAGCGAACGAGTGGACAAAATAGACGTAGTCACCGGAGCGAACGCCATCGAGCAATGCACTCTCTCGCGATACGTTCAGCCTTGACCAGCCCATATGCGGCGATGGCAGAGCCGGCGTCGCGCGCAGTGCTGTGACGGTTCCGTTCAGAAACGAGAGGCCACGCGCGCCATCGCCTTCGTCGCTGCGCTCATACAAAAGCTGTTGGCCAAGACAGATGCCAAGCACCGGGCGCTGAAAGTTGCGCAGCACCTCGCCGATGCCACTGGTCTCAAGACTCCGCGCTGCGGTTGCCGCGGCTCCCACGCCAGGCAGGATCACGCGCTCGGCGTCCGCGACGCGCGCCGCGTCGTCTGTCAGCACGGCGCGCGCACCGAGGCGCTCCAGTGCGAACATGATCGAGGCAGTATTGCCCGAACCAAGTTTGACCACGGCGACGCCCATCAGATCACGCCTTTGGTTGAGGGCACGACCGCGCCCTCGACACGAATGGCCTGACGCAGAGCGCGGCCAAGCGCCTTGAAGCACGCCTCGGTCTTGTGGTGATCATTGTCGCCCGTCACGCTCACATGGATGTTGGCGCCCATCGCCTGCGCCAATGACCGGAATACGTGCTCCGTCATCTCCGTTGGGTACGAGCCGATCGCTGGCGCGGTGAACGCGCCTTCGAACACGAGATAGGGTCTGCCGCCCAGATCGACCGACACTTTGGCCTCGGCCTCATCCATCGGCAGCACAAAGCCAAAGCGCGCCAAGCCGCGGCGCTCGCCGAGTGCTTCGCTCAAGGCGCGGCCTAAGGCGATCGCGCAATCTTCGATGCTGTGGTGCGCGTCGATGTGCAAATCGCCCGCGCAAGAGAGGGTCAGCGAAAAGCCGCCGTGATGGGCGACTTGCTCGAGCATGTGATCGAAGAAGCCGACACCGCTCGCGATCTGCACCGGCCCGGGGCTGTCCAAATCGATGTTGACGGCGATCGAGGTCTCCTTCGTTTCACGCGTGACCGCGCCGCGCCGTCTGCGAATCACCGGCTCGGATGCACGCTCAGTGTTACTTGAAGCAGCGATCCGGATATCCGCCGCGCGGGCGTGCGCCTCCAGTCCTTCGAGCCGCGCCAAACGTGCCGCCGGACCGGCGAGCGCGCGAACGCCAGTTTCGTCGACCTCCTGCACCGTAAGCGACTTCATGAACGATGCGACGCTCACGCCGCCATACGTCTTCGCGCTCGCGTCTGTCGGCAAAACGTGGCTGGGCCCAGAGACGTAGTCGCCGAATATCTCCGCGCTCATCGGGCCGACAAACACAGCACCGGCATTCTCAATCGATTTGACCAGCGTGGCGGCGTCTTCAGTTTGTAGCGAAAGGTGTTCCGGCGCGTAGAGGTTGGCGACCTCTGCCGCCTCTTGCAGCGAACGGACGCGTATGATCCGCGCTTGCCCCAGCGCCGCGCGCGCAATCGCTTCCCGGCCAAGACCGGTCACTTGCTTCTCGACTTCGAGGCTGACATCGGCGCTGAGTTCGTCGGAGGTCGTGACAAAGATTACTTGGGCGTCTGCATCGTGCTCCGCTTGGCTCAAAAGATCAGCGGCGATGTTTCGCGCATTGGCGCCACGATCGGCGATCACCATCAGTTCGCTTGGGCCCGCGGGCAGATCAATTGCGGGCCCGCCCGGCAGAGACGCCGCATAGCGTTTGGCCTCGGCGACATAGGCGTTGCCCGGGCCAAAAATCTTCAGCGCTTTCGGTGTAAACACACCGAGCGTCAGCGCAGCGATCGCTTGCGCGCCGCCGATCATCCACAGTCGCTCGACACCGCACGCAGCGGCGGCGGCGATCATGCCTGGATGTGGCTCGCCATTCTCACCGGGCGGCGTGACGACAATCCGCTCGGCAACCCCTGCAGCACGCGCGGGCTCGGCCAGCATGATGAGCGTCGAGATCAGCGGCGCGCTTCCCGCCGGTACGTAAAGGCCGCAGGAAGCAATGGCTCGCCACTCTAGCCGTGTGCGTACGCCGGGGAGGCTTTCAACGACGCACGACTTCGGCTTGGTTGCTTCGTGATAGAACCGCACCTGATCAACGGCGAATTCGATCGCAGCAAGGTCTTCGCTCGCGAGACGGCCACGGGCAGAATCGACTACAGCGGCGCTTAGATCGAGCGCAACGGGTGCGTGGCGATCAAGCTTCAGCGCCCAGCGCGCCAGCGCTGCTTCACCTTCGCTCGCGACTTCGTCAAATAGCTGCCGCACGAGAGCCGAAACTTCAGGCGCACACCTTTGATCTGGGCGCGCCAGCACAGCGTCTCGGTCCGCACTAGAAAGATCGCCCCAAACAAACGTCTTCATCGCGCCCTCACATCAGCTTTTCGATTGAGAGAACGAGAATCGCGGAAGCGCCGGCTTCCTTGAGCGCTTCAAGCGTCTCCCAGAACACCGATTCCTGGCAGACAGCGTGCACGGCGACGGCATCATCGCGCCCCGCCAATTCCAGAACTGTCGGTGCGCCCGCGCCTGGCAGGATTTCTGCGATGCGCGGAAGCGCGGAGCGCGGCGCATTCATCATGACGTACTTGGCGTCCTGCGATGCGCAGACACCGCGAAACCGCGAACTCAAGCTCTCCAAGAGGCGCTCTAAGTCCGGATCGAGTTCACGCGTCGACCGCACCAGCGTCGCCTCGCCCTCCATGACTGTCTCAAAGGCGGCGAGGCCATTGGCCTCCAGCGTCGCGCCCGTGGAGACGAGATCGCAGATCAAGTCCGCGAGTTTAAGCCTCGGCGCGACTTCAACGGCGCCGCTCATCGTGACGATCTCGGCTTGGACGCCGGCGGCGGATAGGAACTGCGTGAGCAAATTCGGATAGGTGGTCGCTATGCGAAGGCCGTTGAGCGATCCGGGGCCGCGATACTCAAAACGCTCCGGCCCAGCGATGCACAACCGGCAGCGCCCGAACCCAAGCGGCATAATCTCGCGCACGCCGTCACCGCCACCCGCAGCGCGCTCCGCCAGAACATTGCGGCCGACAATGCCAAGATCGGCGACGCCATTGGCGACGAATGTCGGAATGTCGTCATCGCGAACGCACCAGATGTCGATCGGTGCATTCTCGACGCTGTAAGCGAGGTCGCTCGCGCTCTTATTGACGCGGAAGCCGGCCTTGCGGACGAGCTCAAGGCTCCGCTCGGCCAAGCGGCCGCTCTTCTGGATAGCGAGGTGCAGACGTTTTTGGTTCATGACGGGTCTCACGCGAGCGCATGACGCGCTCGAAAAGCGAATTGAAGCTCGGGGCGATAAGCGCTCATACGGCGCTCTCGCTCTTTCAGTTTGTCGGACTGTTCAGAGCTTCAATGTCGCGGCGCGTGATGCGCGGCGTGAGCATGATGATGGACGGCAAAGACGTGCGCCATCGCGCCCGATTGGGCAGCGCTCGCGGACACGGTCTTGGCGGCAGCTCGCATGATGCGGACGTCCTTCTGGCGTCTCTCTAGTCATGTCTTGATAACGCCGTCAACAGCGCGCATCGGCCCAGCGATGTCGGAAATGGTGCCGCCTAGGTGACTCGAACACCTGACCTACGCATTACGAATGCGCCGCTCTACCAGCTGAGCTAAGGCGGCCCCGGTTCCGGGGCGACCCGGCGGGAGGGCGGTTTCCTACTCGCGGCGGGGCTCGAGAGCAAGCCGTCAGGCGGCGCCTTGGGCGCCTAGCGGGCCATCGCCGACCCGCCGGCCGCGGATTTCACGAAATCCACGCCGGCAATGGTGGTCTCGAAGTCGTGCAAGACCTCGATCGCCTCGTCGGCGTCCATGAGCGGGGCGACCGCATCCGGGAACCGGAAGCGCCAAAAGGAGTGGATGTGGCGAACAACGCCGACAGCCTCTCCCATCGGGATAAAGAGCGAAGGCGCTTTCAGAAGGAAGCTTCGGAAGGCGGCTGGCTGGCCGTCAGCGAGCGCTGCGAAAGCCGAGCCATATTCAAGCAGCGTCTCTTCCACTTTATGGACGGCCTTCGCCATCTTATCGAGAATGTCGCGGCGCGTTTCGGCCAGCGCGCGGCGCTCTTCGGAATCGGCGCCGACAATGCGCAAGCCGGCAAAGCGCGGTTTGAAATCACCGAGCTCCGGGCGGATCTCATCCATCAGCCACTTATAATAGAGAAAGCCTTTCCAGGCGAAGACGCCCTCGACGTACTCATCGCCGGACAAGCGCAACGTCTGGCGCAACGGATCGAGCGATTTCGCGGTCTCGTCCGTCATCAGCTTCTCGGCCAAGCGCTTGGAGAGGTCGCCAGCGTCGCGGCCACCGGTCGCGAAGGCCAGGCTGACGAGCTGTGCGATCTCACGACCGACGAAAGTTCGCATGCGCGAGAGATCAGCCTCCGCAATGTCGAAATAGCAACGCGCCGGCTCGATGCCCAGTGTGCGCATGCGTTCACGCATCAGGAACGGATCGAACGATGGCAAGCCCGCGAGTACGCGCAACAGTTCGGCGTCGGCGTGGAAGTCTTCTTCCGTATCGTACCGCCCGACGGCGTCGCGCATCAGTTTCTCGAAGCGGATTTCTCCCACCATGAAGCTGATGCCGCCAAGCTCAAGCTCACTGGCGGCGTATGGCAGGATGACTTTCGTCGCCACGGTTGATGGGCGGGCGAAAAGATCATTCTCGTGGCCGCGCAGCACGTGCTTGACGACTAGCGCACGATTGAGCCGCGGATTTTTGAACATCGGCCGCTGCTGATAGTCCTCGGTCTCGCCAAAACGTTCAAAAGTGAGGGCGAGATTCAGAACGCGCGCGGTCGAACCGCTGGCGCGGATAAGTGAAAGATCGCGACGACCATCTTTATTGCGCACGGAAGGCTACCTCTGCGTGCAGGTATGGACGCAGCAGCGTAAACTTTAGCTTAACCAGGTTCCTCCGGTGGCAACGCACGCGCCGGAATCGCATCGAGCGGCACGCCGCGCGGCAAGGCCTTCAGCATCCATGCCCAAAAGATCGGCAGCATCAAAAGAATAATGACAAACTTGGCGATGTTGGCGAACGGCAGCTGATCAAGCGGCGTCGGCACAACGATGAGCGCGAAAGCGATCGCGCCGAAGGCCATCAACGCAAACAGCAGCAAGAAGAAGTAGCGCTTGGGTGTCTCCCCAATCAGAGCCTTCGCGCCGGGCTGGGCGACAGCCAGGCGACGCAGCGCTGCTCGCACGAAGGGCGTGTAAGTCGCAGAGCGATCTTCAAACCGGCCGACGCTCACATAGTGGGCATTGTCTATCACGAGCTTCGAGCCTTTGCGCGGCTGCAGCTCGAACACGTATCGCCAAGGCCTCTGCCTGGCCGGCTCATGACACAGCCGGATGCTGACGAAATCCGTCCACGCAAAGCGCTTTTCCGCGCCGGAGCCGCCGCGTGAGACGAGCGCGTCTTCTTCAACCCGCCACTCGCGTTCGCTGCGCGCGATGGCGCTGCGGCGGCGAAAATAGATAACCGGGTCCATGCGAGAAGGTTGCCACAAGATGAACGCCAGAGACCAGTCCCTTCGCCCTCGTCCCTCATGAACGGCCGAAAGCCCCGTTTTGTTCAGTCTTTGGTTACGAACAAGAGCTCCTCGCGTAACGGCTCGGCAACGCATTCATCGTAAATAACGTGCGCGTCCATCCGTAAGCAGAAGCGAGCGGAGTGGTCGTGGGTCGACCGAATGTCGGCTCGCTTTTGACCAGGATGGTCCGCGAATGTCGATTACGAGTCTGTCTGCGGCGCAAATTGGCGCCCTGTCCGTCACGGCCATCCAAGGCCTCAGCGCGACGACCATATCCGCGCTTGCGCCGACGCAGATCTCTGCGATCAGTGCGACGGGTATCGGGGCCCTGTCCAATACGCAGGTCGCGGCGATCTCTGCGACACAGATGCGGGCCCTCACGGTCACGCAGGTTCCCAATTTCTCCAGCGAAGTGGTGTTCAGCGCAGCCCAGCTCGTAGCTCTCAATACGAGCCAGATCGGCAGCATGACCGCGACGCAGATGGAAAGTCTGACCACCACCGCGATCGCGGCGCTGGCGACCACCCAGATTCAAGCCCTCGGCGCAACCAACGTTTCCGCTCTCGATGAAACCCAGGCGGCGGCGCTCACCACCACCCAGATCGCCAATCTCAGCACCACCCAGATCGCCGCGCTCACCGCAACCGACATCGGCGAACTCTCGTCCACGCAAGTACGTGCGTTCACGCAGACGCAAATCTCGCGTCTAACCACAAGCGCGTTCTCCGCACTGGACGCCACGCAAGCGGCCGCGCTCTCGGCTACTCAGCTGGTCGGCGTCTCGGTGACGCAGATCGGCGCGCTCACGAGCGACGACGTCGCCGAGTTCACCGCCACCCAGATCGGCTCCTTCTCGACGGCGCAAGTCCGCGCCATCACCGCCACCAATATGGCGGCGCTTACCGACAGCCAGATTGCCGCACTCACCAACACCCAGCTGCAATCCATCACAGCAACGAACTTGGCCGCTCTCGCCGACACGCAGGTGGCGGCTCTCTCGGTTACCCAAGCTGCGGCGCTCACCACATCTCAGCTCACGGGCCTCAGCGCCGGCGACATCGCGGAGTTCGCCAACACTCAGCTGGCGTCGTTCACGACCACGCAGATGCGTGCGCTCACAGCCACGGCCATGGGGTCTCTGGTGGAGACGCAGATCGCTGCATTCAGCGGCACGCAAGTGCAAGCGATCTCCAGCACGGCGCTCACCGGCTTGACCGATACCCAGCTTGGCGCCCTGACGGAGACGCAGGTCGCAGCACTCAACGCCTCGCAAGTCAAAGCGCTGACGGCCACGAATGTCGGAGCGTTCTCGGAAGCGCAGGTTGCCGCGCTTGGCGCCACGCAGCTGCAACAGCTCACCAACACTGCTCTAGCGGCGCTCAGCGATACACAAGTCGGCGCCCTGACGGCGACGCAGGTGGCGTCGCTCAAGGCGACGCAGATATCGTCGCTCAACGCCACCGATATCGCTGAGTTCACCACCACCCAAATCGC
>LNFM01013893.1_pt1 | contig 10103 bp, 10 predicted proteins | sample 596031 | NCBI WGS metagenome assembly LNFM01 (sample SAMN04254537, study PRJNA301005) | activated carbon metagenome | isolation source: dual media filters at the Ann Arbor, Michigan drinking water treatment plant | place: USA: Ann Arbor | reverse complement strand
AGAATACGCGACCGCCTCCTATCCTGCGGATGGATATTCGCAGGGTCTTCGGAGCCAACGTCCGTCGCTATCGGTTAGCGGCGCGTCTCAGCCAAGAGGCAGTGGCTGTGCGTATGGGCGTTGACCGGGCTCATGTCAGTGCGATCGAACGCGGCCTGCAGAACGCCACCCTGCTGACCATCTTGCAGGCGGCGCAGGCGCTGAGTGTGCGACCCGCCGAGCTGCTCGAGGATGACGTGCCTCCCGTGAAGAGCTGATATCGCGCGAGGGATCGTTACCGCAAGGCGAAGACGCCCTTCCCCCGCTTTAACCGAAGGGCGGCTTCGTGCGGCCGCCAAACATCCCCAGGCCGCCGAATAGAGCCCGGTCCGGCGAAGCCGCACGCGCTATAGTCTGATGGGCACAGCTGGAAAGGTCGGCGATCTTCGAGGGCTCGGAGCCAATGCCAGGCGTCGTTTCGAGGTGACGGATGACCACAATCACGCTCAAGGCAAAGCAAGATCTGCTTCAACGGGTGGGAACAACACGTGATCCCATCAAAGCGATCGCGGAGTTTGTATGGAATGCACTCGATGCAGATGCCACCAATGTGCAGGTAGACTTGGTCCGCAATGCGCTGGGCGGGCTTGAGGCCATCCGCATTGTAGATGACGGAACGGGAATCGCGCGCGACCGGGCAGAACACGATTTTGAAAGTGTCGGAGATTCCTGGAAGCGCAAGAAGCGCCATACGACACTGAAGTCTCGAGCGCTTCACGGTAAGGAAGGCCTTGGGCGCCTTCGGTTCTATTCCCTTGCAGAAAGGGCTCGCTGGAATACGACGTATGCCGACGGCGTAGCCCGCTTCACACTTGCGATCACACTGGATGCCGCAAATCTGCAATCGGGTGACGTTTCCGAGCCGGTGCCCGCTGCCACCGATCTTGCAACCGGCACAGTTGTTCTGCTTGCGCCGCTTAAGGAGACGTTTGACTGGCTGTCCAGCGACCAGGCGCGGGCGGAGTTCGGCTCGATCTTTGCGCCGTACATCCTCCAGTATAAGGACGTGCGGATATCGTTTGACGGCCAGCTCGTCGATCCCAACGCAACGATTGAACTCGCCTATGACGTGCCGCGCACAATGATTGTCTGCCCAAACAGGACTGTGCGCGATCTGGTGATCAGGATCATCGAGTGGAAGTCCGGTGCTGGGAACAGAAAAATTCACTTCGGGGGCGAGAGTGGCATTGTGCTGGGCACGCTTGGCGCAAATATAACAGCGCCCCACTTCGATTTCTCAATCTATGCCTATTCAGCACTATTTCAGGAGATCGCCAACGCCAATCTGCTGGAGTTCGACGGACTGAGCGATCCGGACTTCGCGCGGGTGGTCGAGCATATTCGGGAGACGGGCACCGACTATTTCCGGTCGCGGCAAGCCGAGAAAGCAGGGCAGCTCATTGACGATCTGAAAAGCGCCGGTGTTTACCCGTATGAAGGCGAGCCGCGCGACGATGTCGAGAAGCGCGAGCGCGAAGTCTTCGACATCGCTACGCATGCCATCTCGTCCTATTCCCGCGAGTTCAAGAAGGCAGAAAACCCGCAAAAGAAGATCACGCTCAGCTTGCTCAAAGAAGTCAGCCGGAACCCTGACTCGTTAAGCCGCATCCTCTCAGCTGTGTTTGATCTGCCGAAGTCGAGGCAGGATGAATTTTCGTCTTTGCTGGACAAGACAGAACTTGGAAACATCATCGCGGCATCGGCATTGGTCGCTGATCGAGTCGCCGTCCTGAAGGTGCTTCGCCACATGGTGTTTGATCCGGGGCAGCGTCAGACAACGAAAGAACGGGGCGAACTGGATGTCCTGGTAAGGGACAACACCTGGATATTTGGTGAGGGATTCCACATAACCATGCCCGAGGTGGGCCTCACGAAGGTCATGGACCGGGTCTCCCAGGAACTGACGTTGAAGCGGGTGAAGGGAAAGCAGACGCGCAAGCCGGACGGAAAGGTCGGAAGAATCGACTCGTTCATGGGGCGGGAAGTGCCGAAAGGCGATCGCTTGCACCGTGAGTATCTGCTCATTGAGCTTAAGCGACCATCGCTAACGGTCGGTCGCAAGGAACTGGACCAACTTGACGACTATGTAGCCGCGATCATCAATCAGCCCGACTATGTCCCGGCGACTACGACTTGGAATTTCTTTCTTGTGACGACGGAGTATTCGCCCGTGATCGCGCACAGGATCAATCAGCAAAACCGTGCGCCAGGCCTGCTAATCGACGGCGCGAATTACAATGTGTGGGTAAAGCGGTGGGCCGAGCTGATCCGCGACTGCGAAGCGAGGTTGGAATTTGTGCAGGAGAAGCTGCGGGTCGAAGTTTCTGACCAGGAGATTGAGCAGCGGATAGGTCGCCTCCGCGAGTCCATCGTGAAGGCCACGCGGGCGAAGCCGTCCCGGCCCCAGCAGCCGCCAGAAAGCGCAGGAGAGCGCGCCCCGCCACATGCTCCGCCTTAGCAGCGAAAATAGTGCGTTATTCTGCTAGCGTTATGAAGACCGGGTGCGGCGCCCGCTATCGGCGAAACCGTGGTGTCCATCGCTCTAGAAGATCCTCGTCGTCATCGCCGTCATCGTCTTTGTAGGTCTCGTCCTGTACTGTCGGGCAACTCAGGACAGTGAGCGTCTTGCCGTAGTTGCCGAGGCCGATGACCTGCTCTGTTGCCTGAACTGATCGGCTTCCACCAAGCCAGTCGCGGACATCAATCTCATCTTCTTGCCGGTCGCTATTGGCTATGCGCCGGGGATCAACGTTAAATCTGGATGTCGCGGTGGTCGCCGGAACTGCGGAGCCCTTTTTGATCCAGGTGAGCTTTGGCAGCGATTTCATGGTGTCCGACATGAAGCAGTAGTCGATGGTTGGACCCGTGCTGATGACAACGGCAACTGCATCCTCGCTTAGCTCGGCGTAGCGGATCGCCGTTGCTGTCAGCGACGTCTTGCAAAGGATGTGCATGGCCTCGACGGTCTCAAGACCGACCTGGTGACGGCCCAGTTGCTTCTTGAACAAGGTGCTCGGCATGAGAAGACCAGCGGCGAACTGATCGGCTTCCATTTCGTAAGGGTCAGCAGAAATAAAGCCTGCATGAGACACGTGCATGCCATCCTTGGGCAGGATGTGATCAATGTGTCCTTCAAGAAAGTAGTGAGCCAGCTCGTGGCCGATACTGAATCTTTGGAAGCCCTCGCTTTTGATGTGGGTGGCGTAGAGAATGCCAAATTGGTTGCCGTGCCGCAGCAGCATCCCGGAGACGCCGCCGGCAGTGTCTGGTTTACCCTTCACTTCGATCTCTCTGCTTGCGGCGATGGCAAAGGGATCGATCGGTAGGGTGGTGATCTTCTCGTCCCGCACAAAGGCTTCGCCTTTTTGCTTCGCCATTTTCAGCCGGAAGGGAAGATTGTCGGGGAGCATAGCTACTTGCGCTTGGCCTCGCCGCGCTCCGCCAGCATCTTGAGGAAGTCCTTAGCTAGTTCGCGATCTTGGCCGGTTAGCTTGCCGACATCGCGAAATAGCGGATCGGCGGCTTCAGCTAGTTCCGGGTCATCGACCCTTCCCAGCAGAAAGTCGGTCGTTACGGCGAGCGCAGTAGCCAAGCGCCGGAGCGTATCGAAAGACGGCTTTCGGGAGCCCGCCTCGAAATGGGCAACGGAGCTCGCGGGCAACTTCGCCTGTTCCGCCAATTCGGTCTGCTTGAGCTTCCGGAATTCCCGGGCGGCCTTTAACCGCTCCGCAAATACTTGAGAAGGCTCAAGATTCTGGGAAATTGTCGACTTCGACATGATACACTTGACTCATTTTGCAGGGCGAGGTTATTATTACTCGACAAGCATGACATGGCGACATCGCCATTGGCAAGTAAGGACTACCACTAATGGCGCGCCAGCACGTCGATCATAGCGACATAAAGACCTTTGCCCAAGATAGGGTGAACCTGCCCAAGGACAAGGCTGACGAGTATCGCGCCCAGGCGCGGCGGCTCCGCGAGCGGCTCGACACCTATGTTGGGGAGCATCCTGACTTCACGCTCAAGAAGATGCTGATCTCCGGCAGCCTGGCCAAGGGCACGGCGCTGCGTTCGCTGAACGATATTGATGTTGCTTGCTACATCAGCGGCGCCGACGCGCCGTCGGATGTGCCGAAGCTCTTGAACTACCTCGCCGAGCGCCTGCGCAAGGCCTTTCCGAACTTCTCGCCGGAGCAAGTCACCCCGAATACCTACAGCGTGACCGTGTCATTCCGTGGGACAGGCCTCGACGTGGATGTCGTGCCGATCCTCTACGGTGGTGACCCGGACTGGTACGGCAATCTGGTTAGTCAGGATGACGGCTCGCTGCTTGAGACCTGCATCCCGCGCCACCTCGAGTTCATCAGGAAGCGCAAGGCCGCGCACGACGCCGACTTCGCCCAAGTAGCGCGGCTTGTGAAGTTCTGGGCGCAGAGGCTGAAGCGGGAGAATGAGAGCTTCCGGTTCAAGTCGTTCATGATCGAATTGATCCTGGCGCATCTCGCGGACAAGGGCGTCAGCTTCGTGGACTATCCGGAGGCCCTGCAACACTTCTTCACCTTCGTTGCGCGCAGCAACATGCGCGAGCAGATCGCCTTCAGCGACTACTACCCGCTGTCGGCGATCGGGTCGATCACGGAGCCGGTCAAGATCATCGATCCGGTGAACGCCAAGAACAACGTCAGCAGCCTCTACAAGACTACCGAAGCCGACGCGATTGTCGATGCCGCCCTCGATGCGGGTGACGCCATCGACGCTGCGCTGGCTGCGCCGACCAAGCAGGAGACCGTGCGCTACTGGCAAAAGGTCTTCGGTTCGACCTTCAACGTTTGAGACACATCATGACGAGCAGCTATACACTTTCCGGCACTGAGTCCTTCACGGTAACGCACGCACGTCACATGGCGGCGAAGGTGGCGGCCGATCTCAAGCGCATGCAGCGCTTCTATGGCAAGCCGAGTGATCAATCCATCGCTGACTACGAGGCGGAAATCACCGAGTTTCTGAAAGCAGGTTATCTCGGGACCGTGACGTATGGCTATAAGCGTGCCGGGAACTGGATTGAGCCGACGTTGCGCTACACCGCGCGTGATCTCGCGGGTGGCGCTGCCAATGATGATGATCCTGGCAAGGTGCGGCCCGGCGCGGACATCACCGGCGCGGAGTTCTACAGCTACCTCACGTACGGCTCTGGATGGACCGCCGCCACGGCTGCGGAGCGAGAGGCCTTCCGGAAGCGTCTGCCGTTTTCGCGCGGAGATGCTTCGGAGCCCGGCGTGACCGGCTATCTCAGCGATGACCGCATCTATTCTTCGGGCGGCCGTGCGCTCAACCGTGCGAGCGTCAGGAGCTATTGATGAGCGGAAAGCCGACCCTGGATGAACTGTTTGAACGCCGCCTTGTCTATCCTGACGTGGATGCGAAGGAACGCCTGAGTGCCCTTGTCGGCCTAGACGATCAAAAGGACCGGCTGGCGAAGGTTCTCGGGCTTCTTGTTAATCCGGCCGGGCTGGAAGCCTGGGCGAAGAAGCATCATCCCGATGCGGTCGCGATTCTGAAATCCGTATTGCGGCGCCCGCCATTGGTGGTGCTTGCCGGTGACATTGGTGCCGGAAAGTCAGCTCTTGCCGAGACGATCGGCGATGCCGTCGCGCGGCAAGAGAAGATCGACATTACGCTCTTCCCCTTGAGTCTATCGACACGCGGTCAGGGCCGCGTCGGCGAGATGACGCAGCTGATCTCGGCGGCCTTCGACTACACCGTCGAGGAAGCAAGTAAGCTCAAGAGCACGTCCGGCAAGGCGCGCGGCGCGGTGATTTTGCTAGTCGATGAAGCGGACGCGCTCGCACAATCGCGCGAGGCGGCTCAGATGCATCATGAAGACAGGGCGGGCGTGAATGCCTTCATTCGTGGCGTTGATCGTATTGGCAACGGCCACCTGCCGGCAGCTGTCATCATGTGCACGAACCGGCTGACGGCCCTCGATCCGGCGGTTAGGCGTCGCGCTGCCGATGTTTTGACGTTCACGCGGCCGACAGATGAGCAACGGCGCGCGGTTCTTGGCGACCCGCTGAAACATTTGGGGCTCACACCCCACCAAATCGACGAGATCGTGTCCGCAACGGGCCCCGCGAAGGAGCGACCTTACGGATTTACTTTCTCGGACCTTACCCAACGGTTGCTGCCTAGAATCATTCTGAGCGCTTATCCTGCTGGGCCAGTGACGGCAACCGGCGCGCTTGAGATCGCGTCCACGACGATTCCGACGCCACCGTTTCAGGACGAAGCAAAATGACAGACTGGTCGCTTTCGACAATTCTGGCGGGCCTGCATGACGACATCCAGCAGAGGCTTGAGATAGCGCGGAAGAGCTTCAGTCATCCCGGCACGAAGGGTGACGCCAGCGAAAAGGTTTGGCTACAACTGTTGCAGACGTACTTGCCGCAGCGATACCAAGCTGCGACAGCGCACATCGTCGATAGCAACGGTGTCTTCAGCGACCAGATCGATGTCGTCGTGTTCGACCGGCAATACTCGCCGTTTATTTTTCACTTTCAGGGGCAGATGATCGTTCCAGCAGAGAGTGTCTATGCGGTCTTTGAAGCAAAGCAGACGATAAACGCCGGCCAAGTCGTGTATGCACAAGACAAAGTCGCCAGCGTTCGACGCCTCCATCGCACAAGCCTGCCGATTCCCTACGCAAAGGGCACGTATCCGGCCAAGCCCCTCATTCCAATCCTGGGCGGCATCCTGACATTTGAGAGCGATTGGAAGCCGGCCTTAGGCCAAGCGATAAGCAATGCCCAGCAAGGCGGCGATCCACTGGGGCGCTTGGATATTGGTTGCGTTGCTGCTCATGGATATTTCAGCCGCGATCCGCAGACGGATTTGTATGAAACATTTGTTGGTGGCAAGCCTGCAACGGCATTCCTTCTGAAGTTGATCTCGATGCTTCAATTCAGCGGTACCGTTCCGATGATAGACGTCCAAGCCTACGCTCAGTGGCTTTCGAAGTAGGATAATCTAGCGTGGGCGCCGACGGCGCTCCAAACAGGGAAGAGGCCCGCTAGAAGCAGTGATATTCGTGGGGACAACGGGCGATAAGGCGTGCCTGTCTCTTTCCTGTCCGCCTAAATCGTGGAAATGCTGATACATCAACGACGAACCCACGAATTCGATGAACAAGCCAACCGCGAAACGCCTCGCGCCTCCCAGAAGAGAAGACGTGCAGGCATCGATGGATGCGTGTCTGCTGAATGCCGACCGGCTGATGGATGACGCTGTGCAATTCGAATTCCAGGAGCAGGGTGCCATGCGCCTCGCTATCTCCATGCTGGCCCAGGAAGAGTATGCAAAGGCGTTCATCCTCTACCTGGTGCGCGATGGTCTGGTGCCATGGGACTCGGACTTGCTACGCGTCATCCGCAATCACGCCTGCAAGCATCTTGTCGCCATTGTGATGGAATACATTGGTCCAGAATGGGAAACGATGGACGAGCTGCGCACGATCATCAACGCCGAGTACGATCTTGAAGGACGATTTCCACCTCGCGTTAGCAGCGCATTGAACATCCTTTATCACGAGAAAATCAGGCGGGGCCGATTCTTTGACGATGAAGACTACGAACCTGATGTAACAGCAATTGCCTTTGGTGAGCGGGACAAGATCAAGCAAGACGCGATCTACATCGATCTCGATAAAAGTTGCCGCGTCCGAAACGCGCCATTGAGTGTTACGAAGGAAGAGGCTCAGGTCGAATACAATAGAGCTGAGCGATATCGTTCAATCGTAAGACAGGTTATTGGGCCGGACGCTTATGAAGGGGTGCAGATGCAGAAATTGAAAGAGGCCTTGAAGATCGTCTTCTGGCAGAAATACCGTCCGCTTGATGCCGGTTGATAAGGCGGCCAGGGCACAGTCAAACGCAACGCATGATATGCTTGTTCGCATGGATTCATCTGTGATCAAGCCAAACCAAAAATTCTCCTTCGTCGGACTCTCGACCATCCCAGAAGACGGTCTGCCTGATGTCGTTTCTCTTGGTGCCGGTGTTTGGGCCGCGACGCAGTTGCCCGTCGGTCTAGACGGAGAATGGAGGAAGTGGATTGGCAGCATTCGCACAGAGAGGATCGAGGAAGATTGCAACCTGTTCCTTTGTGCCGCGATGGGGAGTGACGAACCGGGTGTTCTCGATGGGGAAAACCAGACTCTTAACAGCATAGTCACGCGATTATTCGACGCTCTCCCTCTGACCGGAAACGTTCAGGTGAATGGAACGCCCATTCTGATCTCCGGTGCGATGCACGGTAGTGATCTTGGCATTCGGCATTTGGGCGATCTGACCGCGCCGGGCATTCCCGGCGGTGTTGACTACAAGGAAGTCAGCGCAACGATGCTCAAGGAAAGCTTCATATTGACGGAAGCCCGCAAAGTGCTGGAGAAGAGCGCCAAGTGGGACCGTCTGATCAGGATCTTCTACATTTGGTCTAAGGCGCTTCGTGAGCAGAATACCCATGAACGTCTTCATCAGTTCTGCCGATGCATCGAAGGCCTGATTCTCCCCTCGGCGGGCAACACCACAAGCCAATTTGTTTCCCGTACGGAGCTATTTGTCGGTCCCCGCGAACACAAGATAATGCGCAGGCTCTACGAGATGCGCAGCAAGACCGAACATATGCATCCTTATGAATATCCTGACGATATGCCGGAACGGGAGAGGCGGCTCGAACTCATGCGTATGACGGCGCTGGTGCAGGCGCTGGCGACGTATTGTATCCGCCAACTGCTGCTTACGCCCGCGGTCTGGCCACACTATGCGGACTTTTCCTCTCAGGAGGCGTTTTGGAAAATGGATGCCGCGCAAGAGAGAATGATCTGGGGAGCACCCGCCGATCTTGCCGCGCTGAACGCGGCTTTCGATCCGGCGATGTTCTCAAACGAGGAACTCGGTCTTCCAGGCCCAATTGGTTCTCGTCAGGACAAAGGTGTGAAATAGAGGCCAGGAAGATGATCTTCGACGCGAAGCCCCGCAGCCGCACTGCCCCCAAAAGTAGGCGAGAGAGCGATTATACTTTCTACGACTCCAGTGCCAGGCCTGAATTTCAGGTCTACCGCGATCTGCTGAATACCTGGGTGGCAGAATTGCCTGAGGCCGATCGATCCGAGCTCATCACCCGGTTCAAGAAAAATGACAGTCTTGGTTACCAGGCGACCCTAGCGGAACTCGTGATTCACGCTGCGCTCAAACGCAGGGGGTACAGTATTGAACTGCATCCGTTAACCGGGCATGCAACGCGGCGCTTGGACTATTGCGTTCGCGACACTGCCGGAGCGATTGCTTCCTATGTGGAAGTAACGTCGTTTGGGCCAGCGGCCTTGACGCAACGGGGGCCGCAGGCCCCTCAAGAAGAAGACAGACGTCAGCCGCAGGCTGACATTGATAATTCGCGAAGGGATCGTTACCGCAAGGCGAAGACGCCCTTCCCTCCCTTCAACCGAAGGGCGGCTTCGTGCGGCCGCCAAACCCCTCCCAAGCGGCCGCATAGAGCCCGGTCCGGCCGAGCCGGACGCGCCCAGGTTCACGACATCGAATTCCGACTCGATAGATGTCGGCCTCCATGTGCACACGGAGGAACCTTCAAACCTGACCGCTTTGACAGCGGAGTCTTGCTCCGCATGCAGCCACCACGGCCTCAACGCGCATGGCGAACAAAGAGAAAGGCCCCGCCCGGCGGACCGGGCGGGGCCTCGGGGGCGTCGGCTTACTCGCCGTTCTTCTTGCGGCTGCGCGACCAGATCAGGGTGAACCCCTCGCCGTCCTCGTCGTCGAACAGGTTGGCGAAGATCGGTGCGTTGAAGCTCGGATCGTCGAGCTTGAGCGAGAGGTAGTCGCGGCCCTCGTTGGAGCGCTTCGACCAGGCGGCCCCGATCTCGGCACGGCCGACGAAGACCCGGTGGCTGGGGGCGTTGTCATTCGAGCGGTTGGCCTCGGGGACGATGCGGACGCCCTTGGTCTGGACGCTCAGGGTGACGATCTCGCCCTGGTACTCGTTGCCGGACT
>LNFM01013892.1_pt1 | contig 10103 bp, 8 predicted proteins | sample 596031 | NCBI WGS metagenome assembly LNFM01 (sample SAMN04254537, study PRJNA301005) | activated carbon metagenome | isolation source: dual media filters at the Ann Arbor, Michigan drinking water treatment plant | place: USA: Ann Arbor | reverse complement strand
CAGATCCGGTATTTGGTCTCCTGGGACCAGATGGCGACGGCGGCGGGGCGGGAATAGCGGCTGATCATGGGGGCGGGGTGTCAGGCGAGGGCGCGGTCGAGTCAAGCGCGGCTTGTGCCGGGGGCCTTCGAACTGATTGGCGGGATGCCCTGAAGCGCCTTATGCCTGAGCCCCACCCCTGAGGAGCGCGACCATGGAACTGATCATCGGCCCCCGGCTGTATTCGACCTGGTCGCTGCGTCCGTGGCTGGTGCTGAAGCGGTGCAAGGCGGACTTCACCGTGCGCGAGATCGACATCTATTCGCCCGCGGGTCAGGTCGAGCTGGAACAGATTTCACCGTCCCGGCTGGTGCCCCTGCTCAAGGTCGAAGGCGAAACGATCTGGGACTCCATGGCCATCTCGGTCTGGTGCGCGGAACGCTATCCTGAAGCCCGGCTTTGGCCTGCTGATCCGGCCACGCGCTGGCTGGCCCGCTCGGCGGCCTGCGAAATGCACGGCGGCTTCATGGGGTTGCGCACCGAGTGCGGCATGGGGCCGGATCACACCATGGTTGGGCCTGACCGCTCGCCTGCGCCGACAGGCGAGGCGGTGGAGCGCGACATCCGCCGTATCGTCAGTCTGTGGAAGGACATGCGCGGCCGCTTCGGCGCCGGCGGACCGTATCTGTTCGGCGAATGGTCCGTTCCCGACGCCTTTTTCACGCCGGTGGCGGCGCGGTTCCGGCATTTCCAGATCGACCTCGCGGCTTACGGCGACGACGGGACGGCCGCGGCTTATCGCGACGCCCTTCTTGCGCAGCCGGACTTCCTCGAATGGTCGGAACAGGCCCTGTCGGGTCGTTAACCGCCCCACGGAACCCGCTCTTAAGACAACGCCGGTATGTATGGGCCTTCAGGAGCGCAGAAGCGTTCGGGGGTCCGCCGATGTCCATGCCCGCAGAACAGCCCGGAGCACGCCGCCCCAGCCTGATGGTCTATGGCCTGATGATTGTGATCGCCTGCTGCCTGCCGGCCTTGCTTCTGGTCAATATCTAGTTGGCGCCGGCCGTCGGCGCCGAGGCCACCTCGAGCGGCTGGGCGGGCGCGGGCGGCGGGGCGACATAGTCCAGAGACAGCGGAACCAACGTCGCGCCAGAGGCGACGGCGTCCAGGGTGTGCAACGGCCGCCCGTTCATGCGCTGGTAGATCCAGTAGGCCGCCACGACCTTTTCGACATACTCGCGGGCCTGGGGCACGTCGATCGTCTCGATCAGCAGCAGCGGATCGGCGTCAGGGCCCAGTTTGCGTACGGCGGCGACCATGGGGCCGGGCCCGGCATTGTAGGAGGCCGCGGCGCGAAGCAGATCGCCGTTGATCGCGGGCATGGCCAGCACCCGGTTTACATAGGCCTGCCCAAGACGGGCGTTTACGTTGGGCTGAAACAGCCGCTCCGGTTCGCTGACGAAGCCCCGGTCGCCCGACAGCTCGGCGGCGGTGGTCGGCATCACCTGCATCAGGCCGAAGGCGCCCGCCCCTGACCGGGCCCGCGCGTTGAAGCCGCTTTCCTTGCGGGCGATGGCGTAGACCAGCGAGCGTTCAATGGTGAAGCCGCCGTCGGGCTCGATGGCGGGCTGGGCGTAGTGGGTGGCGTCGATCCGGCGCACATCGTCGCCCGAACCGGTGACTCTCGGACCCAGAGCGCGGCCGAGGGCGGCCCAAAGCTGGCGGCCGCGGTCGGTGACGGCGGCGCGCAGGCCGGTCCGAAGCTCTTCGCGCGCATCGGACCGGCGTCCGATCTCGTAGAAGGCCACAGTGCGACGCGCGCGGGGCTCCGAGCGGATGAATTCTTCCAGTTCGTCGGCATCGACCCCGATCGGTTCCTCGGCCTGCCAGGAGACGCGTTGCACACCGCCGCCGCTCGCATAGGGGGTCGGCCCGAGATTTTCGATCGCCGGTTCCTCGCCCAGCTGCCGCAGGGCGATCTGGCCATAGAAGGTGGCGGGCCAGGTTCCGGCGCGACGCAACAAGGGCTGGACGCGGTCCTGCTGGCCGGACCTTCCCGCTGAACGCGCGGCCCAGAAGGCGGCGCCGGAGCGGACCCATCCGTCCTCGGTCGGATCGTCCAGAACGCGTTCAAAAGAGACCTTGGCGGCGGCGAATTCGCCGAGCCGGTACTGGGCCAGGCCGACCGTCCACCAGTCGCCGATCTGCTCGCCGATCGTAACGGCGCCGGTCAGGTCGTCGCGGTTCAGGGCTACCCGGGCGGCCTTCATCGGGTCCGCCTCGGTGTTTCCGCCCGCGGCCTCGATCCGGTTCCAGTAGCGTCCGCCGCCCATCCGGGACGGTTGTCGAGGTTCGGCCGCGCCGTCCGGGCGGCGGCGCATGGCCAAATTCCAGGCGCGTTCGGCGCTGGGGAGATCCGAATACTCCTCCAGCCAGGCCGCGAGCTCTTCAAAGGTGGCGGTATGGTCGGCGTGGAAAAGGCGCTCGAATTCCACCTGCCCCAGAAGGACGCGGTCCTGGGCCTGTCGCGCCGAGTTTCGAGCGGCCTCCAGGTCGCCGCGGCGAAGGGCGTCGAAGGCGGTCGTGTAGTTGAGACGGTCCGCGGCGCTCAGGGTCGAAAGGGGGCGACGTTCGCCCTCCTCGGCGTGCACGGCGCCGGCGAGGGCGCACAACACCAATGCCAACGTCGGCGCGAGAATCGCGCGGCGGAAACCAGATCGCACTTTGGGCGGCCCCCCTGAGAGCGGCGAGCGACCCGTCTCGACCCGGGTCAGTTCGCGCTGTTCGTTCGGTCGTCAGGCCAGAAAGGCGCCACTGCCTCGGCCCAGGTCAAGATTTCACCCCTTTTTGGGGCGGTTTTGAGTCTGAAGAGTGAACGAGCTTAACCGTCAGCCTCGATCCGCGCCGCCAGCGACAGCAGATCGGCCCAGACATCGCGCTTGGCGAGAGGCTGCCGCAGCAGGAAGGCCGGGTGGAGGGTCGGCAGGGCGGGCGCGGACACGGCGCCCTCCGCCAGCCGCCATTCCCGCCACTGTCCGCGCATCCGCATGATCCCCTCGTCGGTCGCCAGCACCGACTTGGCCGACGCTGCACCCAGTAGCAGAACGGCTTTCGGCTTCAGCAGTGCGAAGGCGCGTTCCACGAAGGGGGCGCAGACCGCCTGTTCCGCGGCCGTCGGCGTGCGGTTGCCCGGTGGCCGCCAGAAGACGGTGTTGGTGATGAACACCCGGCCTTCCAGCCCGGCTTCGGCGAGCATCCGGTCCAGCAGCTGGCCGGCCTTGCCGATGAAGGGCTGGCCGCGTGCGTCCTCTTCCGCGCCGGGCCCCTCGCCGATGATCAACACCTCGGCCTCGGGATTGCCGCGACAAAACACCGCCTGCTTCGCGCCCATGCCGCGCAGCGGGCAGCCTTCGAAGCTCGCAATGGCGAGGCCCAGGGCCTCCAGCGTGTCTGCGTTGGCCGCCAGCCGCCGCGCCTCGGACAGGGCGTCCCCGGCTGAGACGATCGGCGTCACCGAGGCCGTGGCCTTTGCTACCGCCTTTACGGCGGGCGGCGGAACGACATGCGTCCGGTCGACAGGCGCGTCTTCGAAACAGGCATCGACCCCCGCATCCCGCCAGAAGGCGAGCAGGCTTTCGGCGCTGGCGGTGTCGAGGGACGAAGGGTTCATGAGGCTCGGCACAGGGATAGTCCTTGACCACCCTTGCGTCACCTTCCGATAAGCGGAAAACAGCAAGACCCCACCGACTGCGAGGACATCCCATGGCCGAGAACGCCATCGAAGGCGGCGCAACCAACGCCTGGCAGGAAGCCGTGATCGACAAGCTGCCGCCCGCCGAAGCCCTGGCCGGAGTCGAGCGCGAGGTCATGGAGTATGACGTCGTCATCGTCGGCGGCGGCCCCGCCGGCCTGTCCGCCGCCATCCGCCTGAAGCAGCGGGCGGAGAAGGACGGCAAGGAGATCACCGTTGCGGTGCTTGAGAAGTCGGCCGAGATCGGCGGCCACATCCTGTCGGGCGCCGTCATCGATCCGAAGGCGCTGAAGGAGCTGTTCCCGGACTGGAAGGCGCGCGGCGCGCCGTTGGAGACCCCGGTGACCGAGGATCGGTTCATGATCCTGGGGCCCATGGGGCAGGCCTCGTTGCCGATGCCGCTGCTGCCGCCGATCATGCACAATGACGGCTGCTACATCGCCTCGCTGGGCAATCTCGCCCGCTGGCTGGGCGAGCAGGCCGAGGCGCTGGGCGTTGAGGTTTATCCGGGCATGGCCGCCAGTCATGTGGTCTGGGACGAACCCTCCGGCCGGGTGAAGGGGGTCGTCGCCGGCGTCTTCGGCATCGACCGCCACGGCAAGCCGACCGACGACTTCCAGCCCGGCATTGAGCTGCACGGCAAATACGTCTTCATCGCCGAGGGCGTGCGCGGCTCGCTGGCCAAGACGATCATGGCCCGACACAACCTGTGCGACACGGCCGAGCCGCAGAAATTCGGCATCGGTCTCAAGGAGTTGTGGCAGGTTCCGGCGGAACAGCACCGCCCCGGTCTGGCCCAGCACACCACCGGCTGGCCGCTCGACGAATTCACCGGCGGCGGCAGCTTCATGTACCATTTCGGCGACCGCTACGTGGCCATCGGCTACGTCGTGCACCTGAACTACAAGAACCCCTTCCTGTCACCGTTCGACGAGTTCCAGCGCTTCAAGCATCACCCGGCGATCAGCGAGCATCTGGAGGGCGGGACGCGCATCTCCTATGGCGCGCGGGCGATCACCGAGGGCGGCTTCCAGTCGGTGCCGAAGCTCAGCTTCCCGGGCGGGGCCCTGATCGGCTGCTCGGCCGGTTTCGTGAACGTGCCGCGCATCAAGGGCAGCCACAATGCCATGAAGACCGGCATGCTGGCCGCCGACGCCGCCTATGACGCCGTGCAGGCCGGGCGCGCGGGCGACCAGCTGGTCGAATACCAGGCCGCCTATGAGAAGAGCTGGGTCTACAAGGAGCTGAAGCAGGTCCGGAACGCCAAACCCTATCTGTCGAAATTCGGCACCACGATCGGCGGGGCGCTGGGCCTGTTCGATATGTGGTTCTCGTCCCTGTTCCGCGTGAACCTGCCGTGGACGCTGAAACACGGAAAGACCGACGCCGCCTCGACCGAGAAGGCCGCGAAGCACAAGGCGATCGCCTATCCGAAACCGGACGGGAAGCTGTCGTTCGACAAGCTGTCGTCGGTGTTCATCTCCAACACCAACCACGCCGAGGAACAGCCCGCGCACCTGAAGCTGCTGGACCCGTCGATCCCGATCCGCGTCAATCTGCCGGAGTATGGCGAGCCGGCGCGGCTCTACTGCCCGGCGGGGGTGTACGAGGTGCTCTACGACGAGGCGGGGAACAACCCGCGCTTCCAGATCAACGCCCAGAACTGCGTCCACTGCAAAACCTGCGACATCAAGGATCCGTCCCAGAACATCGTCTGGACCACGCCCGAGGGCGGAGGCGGGCCGAACTATCCGAATATGTGACGCGTGCCGGGCGAGGGGCCTTGTCGTCGCCGCATAATCCGGGAAGGGTCGGGTTATGCGTCTCTCCCGCCTCGCCCTTCTGCTCTCCGGTTGCGCTCTGACGGCGCTGGCCTCGCCCGCGTTGGCACAGGAAGCGCCGGATGCCGGGCCGCCGCCTGCCGCTCCGGCAATCGTGATTCAGAACCCGGCCGCGGCCCCGGCTGCACCTGTCGTCGTCGCCATTCCCGCCGAGTGGTCGCCCGTTCCGGCCGATGAGCTGGGCCGGACCGCCTACGGCCTCTACCTGTCCGGACGCCTGGCCGTGTTCCGGGGCGACAATGTCATGGGTGCCGACCTGCTGGCCCAGAGCCAGGCCCTGACCCCGGAGCAGCCGGTCGTAGGCGAGGAAGCCTTCCGCTCGGGCCTGTTCGCCGGGGACCTCGAGACCCTGGCCGAGCTCGCATCCTCGGTTCAGGACACGCCTCTGCTGGCGGAGGCCGCGCGTCTGGTCGTGATCGTGGACGACCTGAACAATGGGGACGCCGCGACCGGCCTGTCCATGCTTCGGCAGCAGCCCTTCGCCGAGCCTTTCGAGACGATCGGGCGCTACATCATGCCGTCGATTGCGGCCGCGGCGGGCGACTGGGACCTCGCTCTCGCGCCCGTCACGGCACCGTCGACGGACATCGACGCCTTGGTGCTGCGTCATCAACGGGTGCGGCTGCTGGAAGCCCGCCGGCGCAATGCCGAGGCGGAAGCGGAGTACCGCGCGCTGACGGCCTCGCCGCTGGGCTCGCAGTTGTTCTCCGCGGATTTCGGCCGGTTCCTTGAGCGCCGCGGGCGGCGCGATGAGGCCCTTGCGATCTATGAGGCCTCGCTGACCGGTCCGTCGCCGGACCCCGAGGCCCTGGTGGGCCGGACCCGCGTGCTGGCCCGAGCCGCCGCGCCTTCGCTGCCGACGGTCCGCGAGAATGCCGCTTTCGCCATAAAACTGGCGGCGATCCAGTCGGCCGAACGGCGTGAACGCGATGTCGCCGCCATCTTCCTTCGTCTCGCCGACAGCCTCGGACCGGACGACGAGGTTTCGCTGCGGCTGGGGCTTAGCCTGGTGTCGCTCGGCCACGAGACCTCGGCCCGCGAGGCCTTCAGTCGGGTGACCACCGCCAATCCGATCCTGTACGCCGGCGCCCAGTTCGGCCTCGGGCTCAGCTTCCAGCGTGACGACCTGGACGACGAGGCGCTCGCGGCCTACCGCCTCGCTGACGCCGCCGCTCCGGGGCAGATGGAAGTCATCCTTCGACTGAGCCAGCAGCTCATCGGCATGGACCGCCATGAGGAAGCCCTCGCCGTGCTCAACCGGCCCCAGGTGAATGTCGCGGGACAGCCGGCCGATTTTCGCTTCCTGCGCGGCGCCACGCTGGAGACGCTCGGTCGGCTCGACGAGGCGGAGGCCGAGCTGTGGGCCGCTCTGGCGGCCGCGCCGGACAATCCCACCATCCTGAACACGCTCGGCTATATGTGGGTCGATACCGGCCGGCGCGTCGAACAGGGGGCCGAGATGCTGGCGCGCGCCCACGCCGCCGAGCCGGAGAACGGCAACATCCAGGACTCGCTTGGCTGGGCCCAGTTCCGCCAGGGCCAGTACGACATCGCCGTCGAGACCCTGGAGGGCGCTGTGAACAAGGAGCCGGCCAACGCAGAGATCAACGATCATCTCGGCGACGCCTACTGGCAGGTCGGCCGGACGCGCGAGGCCCGGTGGCAGTGGAACCGCGTGCTGACTCTGGGCCCCGACGCCGAGCGCCGCGCCGAGGTGGAGCAGAAGCTGGCCAAGGGCCTGTCGATCGCGCCGCCGGTGGCCGCCGGCCAGTTCTGAGGGATGGCCGCGATCACCCGGCTCGCGCCGGCCAAGATCAATCTGTTCCTGCACGTCGGACCGCTTGGGGCGGACGGTTATCACCCGCTGGCCAGTCTGGTCGTGTTCGCCGACGTCGGCGACCGGCTGACGGTCGAGCCGGCGGAGCGCCTGTCGCTGACCGTCACGGGTGCGTTCGCCGGGGCGCTGCACGGCGAGGGCGACAATCTGGTGCTGCGCGCCGTGCGGGCGCTGGGCGCGGCGGCGGGGGTCGGAGAGCCGGGACTGCGGGTCACCCTCGACAAGCAACTGCCGGTGGCCGCCGGGCTGGGCGGCGGGTCGTCCGACGCCGGTGCGGCGCTGAAGCTGGCGCGGGATGCGCTCGGCCTGCCGTTCGACGATGCGGCGCTGGCGGAGATCGCCGCCGGCATCGGTGCCGACGGTCCCATGTGCCTTCACGCCCGCGCCGCCTGGGCCGAGGGGCGGGGCGACGTCCTGACCTTCGAGACCGGCCTGCCGCCCTTGCCGGCCTTGCTGGTCAATCCCGGCGCGCCCTCCTCGACCGGGGCCGTGTACCGCGCCTTTGACGCCGGTTGTCCGGGCGGCGCGGATCGGCCTGCGCCGCCGTCCGCCCGGGACGTGGCCTCCATCATCGACTGGCTGGCGTTCCAGCGGAACGACCTGGAGGCGCCCGCCGGGATCCTCGCCCCGGCCATCGGTGAGGCTTTGGGGGCCGTATCGACCCTGCCGGGCGCGCGCCTGACCCGCATGTCCGGCTCGGGTGCCACGGTCTTCGCCCTGTTCGACACGGCCGCCGCCGCCGGGGCCGCCGGACAGGCTCTGACGGCGTTACACCCCGACTGGTGGGTCCGGCCCACCGTCCTGCGCTAGCCGCCGCCCGCCGCCTTAACCGTCGGCAAACGCGTCTCTGGCAGAGTGCCGGTATGGAAACGCTCTCGCCCGCCCTGATCGCCGCGTTCGAAGCCGTGCTCAGCAAGGTCCCGCTCGAGGATCGCGCCCGCCTTCACGCCTTCAAGGACGCCGCCGCCGCCGCGGCCGCCGCCTCGGCCCCGCACTGGGATTTCGACCAGCCCGGCCATCGCGCCGAAGAGGCCTTGGCCGAAGCCTTCGGCCCCGCCCTGACCGACGATCACCGCCGCGCGCTCGCCGCGCTGTGGGCGCTGGAGATGCCCGCGCGGATTCCGGCCGCCGACCTGCCGGACGCCGTGCTGGAGCTCTATCCGGAATGGATCCAGCGGCTCGCCGACTTCCTGACCGCCGCCGCCGACCCCTATGACCGCGACTTCTGGGCCAAGGACGTCCGCATCTCGCTGGTCCTCAGCGTGCCCGGTGCCCGCACCCAGATGATCGACCTGTCCTCGCCCATGGGGCCGGGTCAGGTGCTGCGCCACGCCCGCGAAGGCTGGGGCTGGTCGGTGATCCCGGCCTATGCCGCCGCCCAGGCCTGGAAGCCCTGGCTGGAGGTCCATACCGAGAGCCGCGAACTGTCCGACTTCAACGAGGCCGGCTGGGACCGCGCCTGGGCCACGGCCGCCGAGATCTGCAAGCGCCGCCCGGAGATGGCGGGCATGCTGGGTTCGAGCTGGTTCTATGATCCGCCGCTGGAGCAGATCAGCCCGCGTCTGGCCTATCTGCGGCTCAACCTGCTGAAGCACGGCGCCTTCATGGTGCATCAGGGCCCGGGCGAGATTCACACCCAGCGGGCCGCCACCTCGTCGCCGACCCGCGCCGCCCTGATCGAGGCCGGCGACTACACGGCCCGTTCGTGGATCGTCGCCTTCCCGCGCGCCGCCCTGATCAAATGGGCGGACGGGCGCAAGGCCGCGATGCAATCGGATACCGCCCGCGCCGCCTGACCCGCGACCGATTTTGACGCAGGGCCGTGCGAGGCTCCGCGCCATGCAAACGACCGGTCCGCACTATCCGCACTATGCGCACTATGCGCACGGTGTTTTTGGTGTGCGGAGCGGTCGTTCAGGCTTTCGTGCGCATTGCGGCCCAGGCGACGCCCACCGGAGCGATCTCCAGTCCGGCCGTCTTCGCCGCCCTCAGCACCCGGTCCAGATCCTCCGGCGTGCAGCCGTAGTCCGTGGGCCGGTCGCTCACATCGTGCCCATAGGCCGTCAGCCAGCCGCGCCGATCCGCCGTCTCGGCCATCAACCTCTCGAAGTCGTAGCCGGGGAGGCGGCGGCTCTCGAGGCCGATGCTCTTGATCAGGGCCCGGTCCTCGCGGCCGGCGTTGACGCCGTCGCGGACCCCGCGGGCCATGGCGAACCGCTCCCGGACCAGCCGTTTGGCCCCCACCGTCGCATCGCCGAAGGGCCAGGCGAAGGTGGTCATGCGGTGGCCGTCCAGCCGCTCGGCCACCCAGGCGGCGTTGGCGTCGAGGCTGAGCCGCAGGGCCTCGGCGTCCATGCGCAAGGCGCTGGTGTGGCCGAAGGTGTGGCAGCCGACCTCGTGGCCGGCGGCGTGCAGGGCCTGCAGGTGCGGAACCTGGAACTGGTCACGGTCCATGTTGATGCCGTCGGCGAGGCCGCCGCAGACATAGTAGGTGGCCTTCACGCCATGCCCGGCGAGGATCGGCCCGGCCTCGGTCCAGGCGCTGGCGGGGAAGTCGTCGAAGCTCAGCGAGAAGACCCCGCGCGCCGGCGCGATGGTCACCGCCTCGATGTCGAGATAGCGCGCGGCCCGCCGGCGCATCTGGTCGATCTGCTTCATGGCGCGAACGCTAGCGGTCGACGCTTAACATTCC
>LNFM01021438.1_pt1 | contig 10104 bp, 12 predicted proteins | sample 596031 | NCBI WGS metagenome assembly LNFM01 (sample SAMN04254537, study PRJNA301005) | activated carbon metagenome | isolation source: dual media filters at the Ann Arbor, Michigan drinking water treatment plant | place: USA: Ann Arbor | reverse complement strand
CGCTATGATGGTCAGGGAAACCGGCTCGACCGCAACGGCAACATCATCAGCCCGCAGTCGACCACACGATGAGGGGGCTTGATGGCTGCGAGACGTTTTATGGCCGCGACGTTCGGCATGTCGCTGCTCGCGGCCTGCGATCCGCTGCCCCAGCCCCTTTATAGCGAGACGACGCCGCCGCCGGCCTATCGGGTCCAGCCTGGCGGCGTGCGCATCGACAACGAAGGCTTCCAGATGGATCCGGAAGGCTACCGGATCGACAAGAGCGGCGCCCGGGTCGGGATCATCGACGTCCCGGCCAAGACCGCCGGCGACAATTCGAACGCCGTGGCCGGTTACTACATCAGCAACATCGGGGCGGATGCTCCCGGCCGTGTCGCCTCACCCAGCGAAGGCGCGGGCTCGGGGGTGGGAACGGGCCCCGGCGCCATGAACGTGCCGACGCCGGCCCAGATGCCGCAGCAGGCGCCGATCGCGCCGGCGCCGGGCAACGTGCCGCCGCCGTCCGGCTACCGCTAAACCGGGCGACCCTTCTACTCGATCCTGACGCCGGCTTCGCGAATGACCGGCGCCCATTTCGCGATCTCGTCCTTGATGAAACGCGCCGTGACTTCCGGCGAGGTGTCGGTCGTCGGCACCGCGGCGATGTTCTCCAGGAACTTGATGGTGGCAGGGTCCTTCATCATCCGGCGCGAGGCCTGATCCAGAACGTCGACCACTGGCTTCGGCACGTTGGCGGGACCCAGGATCAGGTTGAACGTGTAGGCTTCGTAGCCCTTCACGCCGGCCTCGATCATGGTCGGGATCTCCGGCGCGATCGGCGCGCGCTTGGAATAGGCATAGGCGAGGATGCGGACCTTGCCGGCCTTGTGGAGCTGCAGCGTGGTGCTGAAGGTTTCGAACATCCAGGCCGTCTGGCCGCCCATCATGTCCTGCAGCGCCGGCATCGATCCCTTGTAGGGAATGTGCTCGACATCCATGCCGCCGACCTCGCGCTTGAAGTACTCGCCGGCGAGATTGATGATCGAACCGGCGCCCGAGGAACCGTAGGAGTACTTGCCGGGGTTCTTCTTCATCAGCTCGACCAGGCCCATCACCGTGTCGGGCATGTCGGGCCGGGCCACCAGAACCAGCGGGTTGACGCAGACCGAGGCGATCGGCGTGAAGTCCTTCACCGCATCGTACGCCGGCTTCACGAAGGCCGTCGGATTGATGGCATGGGTGGAGGAGGGCGCACAGAGCAGCGTGTAGCCGTCGGCCTTGGCGTTCTTCACGTCCACCGCACCGATAGAGCCGGCAGCTCCTGCCTTGTTGTCGACGATGACCTGCTGGCCGAGGATGGCGGTGAGCTTGTCCGCGACCATGCGACCTATGATGTCGGTGGGGCCACCCGGCGCGAAGGGGATGACGAAGCGGATCGTCCGTTCGGGAAACTTGCCCTGCGCGCGGGCGATCGACGGGGCGGCAAGTGCTGCGGCGCCCGCCACGATCAGTTGGCGACGTTTCATCCTTCTTCCTCCCTTGTCGTTGGTTCTAGTTCAGGGTCTCGCCGAACAGCTCGATCATGGCGTTCCAGGAGCGGCGGTCGGTGGCCTCATGATAGAAGAAGCCCTTCATGCCCCGCGAATCCGCGGCCGGATTGGTGAAGCTGTGACCGGCCCCGCCATAGAGCTGCAGCCGCCAGTCGATGCCGGCGGACTTCATTTCCTTCTCGAAGGCAAGACGCTGCTCGGGCGGAATGATCGGATCGTCGGCGCCGATGCAGACGAGCACGCGGGCCTTGATGTTCACCGCGTCCTGCGGCCGCGCGGTCGCAAGACCCGAATGGAAGCCCACGACCGCTCTCACGTCAGCGCCGCTGCGCGCGATCTCGAGCGCCGTCGTGCCGCCGAAGCAGTAGCCGGTGGCGGCGAGGCGCGCCGGATCGACTTCCTTCTGCGCCTTCAGCACGTCGAGCGCCGCCAGCGCACGGGTGCGGATGCCCGTCGGATCGGCCATCCACGGCTGCAGCCGCGCCATGGTCTGGCTGGGATCGGAGAGCGGCTTGCCGTCGCCGTGGTAATCCATCGCGAAGGCGGCGTAGCCCAGGCCGGCGAGCCGGGCGGCGATCTTCTTCGTGTGGTCCGTGAGGCCCGGTCCCTCGTGACAGACCAGCACCCCGGCGCGCCGGCCCGACCTGCTGTCGTCGACCACATACTGTCCGACCATGCGGACGCTGTCGGCGCGATACTCGATATCCTCGGTGCGCATGTTCGCTGGTTTCCTCCGCTTTGATCCGGAGACTAGCGGAGGCAGCTTGACCCGCCAACGACCCGCCGCCACAAGCCGCCGCCATGGCAATCTCGAAAGGCTCGACGACGCCCGGCTGTGGGCCGGGATCGTGTGCGGGCCGATCCCGCCGGTGATGGCGAAGCTGCTCTCGTTGATCGGCCGGTCACGGGCGAACGACCGGCTTCACGGGCGAGACGCCTGGAATGCATTGCCATGGGCGGCGAATTGCGCGGCAAGAACCCCTCGTATAGATTGCCGCCATGTCGCAGTTCTTTCTTCCCGGCGCGTCCCTCGCGCGATGTATCGAGGCCTGAGGCCCAGCGGGCCGCAGTAGCCTTCGTTCGTTTTTGAGTCGGGAGAAGGGGCGATGTCCCTCGTTGTTTACAACACGCTGTCGCGCGAAAAAGAGCCGTTCCTGCCGCTCGATCCGTCGCATGTCCGCCTCTATGTCTGCGGCCCCACGGTCTACGACTATGTCCATATCGGCAATGCGCGCCCCGTCGTCGTGTTCGACGTTCTGTACCGGCTGCTGAAGCGCCGCTACCCGCGCGTGACCTATGTCCGCAACATCACGGATATCGACGACAAGATCATGGTGCGCGCCGCCGAGAACGAGGAGTCGATCGACGCGCTGACCGAGCGTACGGCCGCCGCCTACCAGAGCGACATGAACCGCCTCGGGGCGCTGTCGCCCGACGTCGAGCCGCGTGCCACGAAGTACGTGGGCGAGATGATCGCGCTGATCGAGCGGCTGGTCGCCCGCGGCCATGCCTACGAAGCGGAAGGCCATGTGCTGTTCGACGTGCCGAGCATGGAAGACTATGGCCGGCTGTCGCGCCGCTCGCATGACGAGCTGATCGCCGGCGCCCGCGTCGAGGTCGCGCCCTACAAGAAGGACGCGGCAGACTTCGTCCTGTGGAAGCCCTCGAACGACGCCCAGGCGGGCTGGCCGAGCCCGTGGGGCCGCGGCCGTCCGGGCTGGCACATCGAGTGCTCTGCCATGAGCGGCGCGCTGCTTGGCGAGACCTTCGACATCCATGCCGGTGGCCTCGACCTCATCTTCCCGCACCACGAGAACCGGTCACGCCATCATGGCGAAGTACTGGATGCACAACGGCTTCCTGAACATCTCCGGCGAGAAGATGAGCAAGTCGCTCGGCAACTTCTTCACCGTGCACGAGCTGCTCGACCAGTATCCAGGCGAGGTGATCCGGCTCCTGCTGCTGTCGGCGCAGTATCGCCAGCCGCTCGACTTCACGCATGAGGGGCTGGCGCAGGCCAAGGGCACGCTCGATCGCTGGTATGGAGCGCTGCGAGAAATCGGCGCTGCGCCCCAAGCTACGGTGCCGTCTGCTATCGAAGAAGCATTGTCTGATGATCTAAATACGCCCATGGCGATTGCGGCACTGCATCAGCTTGCGAACCAGATCTATCACCAAGGCGGGCCAGGCTTGACGGCTGCAGACCTCAAAGCAGGCGGGTCTGCGCTTGGCCTCCTGCAGCAGGATCCCGAAGCTTGGTTCCGCTGGACGCCGGCGGCTGCCGCTGACGGTCCGTCCGACGCGGAAATCGAGGCCGCCATTGCGGCCCGTCAGGCTGCGCGCAAGGCGAAGGACTTCAAGGAATCCGACCGCATCCGCGACGACCTGAAAGCCAAGGGCGTGATCCTCGAGGACGGGCCGAAGGGCACGACCTGGAAGAGGGGATGAGCGTCACCGCTTCTCGAAGATGATGCTCTGCACGGCGCGGCCGAAATAGCCTTGGCCGTCGGCGAGCCGCGCGGCGGCGATGCCGACCGAGTCCGGGCCGATCCAGGTCTCGGCGTCGAGCAGAACCCACTCTCCGACCGGCTCGCGACCGAGGCTGACGGTCAGGTCGGCGTTGATGAACGTCCAGTCGCTCATGTCGAAGACCGACGAGGTGCCGTTGCAGAAATCGGCGGCGATGACCGCCCGCATCAACGGCGAAATCTCCGCACCCTCTACCAGGGGCCGCGTCGCGCGATACCAAACGGCGGCCGGGCCGGGGATGCGGAAGCCGCCCTTGGCGGTGCGCATCTCGATGCCCGTGAGGAACGGCGTTTCGGTTGCGAAGAAGTCGGGCGGCGCGCAGTGCTCGGGCATCGGAAGCTCGACCGGCGGCCCGTTGGCGATCGCCGGCATCTCCTTGGGATCGATGCGGATGCGCAGCGCGCTTGCCCGCACGACCTCGGTGCCGTCGGACAGCAGGCGCACCGACACGAGCTGGATCTTGCGGCCTTCGCGGACGATGTCGGTCTCGATCGTGAGCGGCGCCACCGGCACCGGCCGCATCAGATCGACGGTGAGGCGGGCGACGTGCATGGGCACCGGTGACGGCAGGTGTTCGACGGCCCAGCAGATCAGCGACGAAGGCGCCGCGCCGTGCTGCAGTTGGGGGCTCCACGGCCCTCCGGCGAACGCGCTCGTTTCGGCAATGGCGCCTTCGACGCGGTAGATAGACTCCATTCGCTTCAACTCCGTGTGGGGCGCGCCTTCATAGGAGCCGTCGCCGCGACCTGCAAACTCGGGCCATGGTGATGTGCCGGGGCAATCCCGCGGGTCGACGACGCGGAAGGTAATCACTTGATCGGTTTCTGTATTTAACATATATGTTAAATATGGATGCTCTCTCCCAGACCTTCTCGGCCCTCGCGGACCCCACGCGGCGCGCGATTCTCGCGCGGCTGGCCAGTGGCGGTGCCACGGTCGGCGAACTGGCCGAGCCCTTCGACATGTCGCTGCCGGCGGTGTCGCGCCATCTCAAGGTGCTGACGGAGGCCGGGCTGATCGAACGCCACACCGAGGCGCAGTGGCGCCGCTGCGAGCTGCGCGGCGAGGGGCTGCGCGCGGCGGCGGACTGGATCGAGCATTACCGCAGGTTCTGGGAGGCGAGCTTCGACCGGCTCGACGCATTCCTGAAGAGCACCGAACCCGAATCCAAGCCGACGAAAGGAAAGTCAGATGCCCGACGCAAGGCTCGATAACAGCACACTGCACCTCAGCCGGATCTTCGACGCCCCGCGCGACCGCGTCTTCGACGCCTGGGTGAACCGCGACCAGTTCGTGCGCTGGATGTGTCCGCCCGGCGTGGAGATCACCTTGTGCGAAGTCGATGCGAGGCGAGGCGGGGCCTGGCGCATCGATGGACGCAACGAGCGCGGCGTCTTCGCCTCGTCGGGCGTCTACCTCGAGGTCGCCCGGCCCGAGCGGCTGGTCTTCACCTGGGCGCACCATGCCGATGGCGACCACAACCGGGTGCGCGGCCATGAGACGACGGTGAGGGTCGAGCTGCGTGCCCTGGGCGACCGCACGGAGCTCACCCTGATCCACGGCCCGTTTGTCGATTCCGAAGACTTCGCCTGTCACCACGAGGGATGGGTCGGCAGCTTCGACAAGCTCGTCGCCTTTCTCGGGAGGACGGCATGACCGCTCACCCCGTCGTCTCCCACGCGCAATGGCTCGCCGCCAGCCGCGACTTCCTTGCCAAGGAGAAGGAGTTCACCCGACTGCGGGACGCGCTGTCTCGCCAGCGCCGCGAACTGCCCTGGGAGAGAGTTGAGAAGGAGTATTCCTTCGAAACGTCCGAAGGCCGCGCGACCCTGGCGGACCTGTTCGGCGGTCACGGCCAGCTCCTCGTCTATCACCTCATGTTCGGCCCGGACTGGACCGAGGCCTGCAAGAGCTGCTCCTTCTGGGCCGACAACTTCAACGGCATCGACGTGCATCTCGCGCATCGCGACACGGCGCTGGTCGCGGTCTCACGTGCGCCGTTCATCACGCTCGAAACCTATCGCAGACGGATGGGCTGGAGCTTCCGCTGGGTATCGTCCGGAGAAGACGAGTTCAACTTCGACTACGCCGTGAGTTCGCGGCCCGGTGAAGCCGGGATGGACTATAAATTCGGGACGATGAAGGTCGGCCCGGGAGAGAGGCCCGGGTTCAGCGCCTTCCGCCGCGGCGACGACGGCGCCATCTATCACACCTATTCGACCTACGCGCGCGGCGTTGACATGCTGAACGGCGCTTACCACTTGCTGGATCTGACTTCGAAGGGGCGGGACGAGTCGGAGCTTCCCTTCACGATGGACTGGGTGAAGCGCCGCGACCAGTATTGAGAAAGGGAAGGCAGACATGAAGGCCGTGTGGCAGGGCAAGGTGATCGCCGAGAGCGACCGCACGCTCGAGGTCGATGGCTACCACTACTTCCCGCGCGAAGCGGTCCGCATGGACTTGCTGAGGCAGACGCCCAGGACGGGCAGTGACCTGCAGTGTCCGCATGGCGTTCGGTTCTACGATCTCGTTGAGGGCGAGACACGCAGCCCGCGCGCCGCCTGGTCCTACGAGGCGCCGCAGGAAAAGATGAAGCCGGTCGATCGCTGGATCGGTTTCTGGAACGACGTCAGCATTCGCTGACACTCCCAAAGAAAACGGCCGGCGAATGCCGGCCGTTTGAACTTCAGTCGGGAGCGTCTAGCGCGCCGGCGACAGGGCGGTGATCGTCAGCGGGGTCGTCATGCCGATCACGACGTCGCCGACCTTGATCTTCTTCAGCATGTCCTGCTTGGCGATCGAGTTGGCCGTATAGGTGCGCACCAGCCCACCGCGGCCGTCGATCACCGAGACCATGTTCTTGGCGAGGTCGACACCGACCACCGTGAGCGTGAAGCGGCCGGCCTCGACATCGGTCTGGTTCGCGGTCTGACCCATCTGGTCCTTGCGGGCGAGCTGGGAGCCGGGGCCCTTCTGGCGCAGGTTCAGCATGGTCACCACCTCGGAATAGGTGATGTTGGCCATCGACCCGTCGTCGATTGCATCCAGGTTCTTGACGCTGTCGGCCGCGGGCAGAATCACGAGCTGGCCGTTCGGCAGGGTGAAGGCCACGGTGCGGCTCTCAGTGTCGACCGACTCGATCTTGACCCGCTGGGTGACCACGTCGTTGAAGGCCACGCCCTCGCGCGGCACGGGCCTCACCTGGGCCGATGCCTCGCGCTCGGGCAGGCTCGCGCCAATCGCCAGAACGGCGGCGAACAGGGAAGCGCCTGCGGTCATCTTCATCGAACGGATCGTCATTGCCGTTTACCTCGCAAAACCCCAACGCGCCGGACAATAGCGATCCGAACCGGCGAAGCAACCACCAAGGGCGTGAGCCTCTCAGGCAAAATGGCCCAATACGGCCCTCGCGACCGCATCGGGCTGGTCGAGATAGGCCAGATGGCCGGCATTCTCCACGGTTTCGACCCGGGCCGCGCCGTTGATCCCCTTGTTGATCCCCTGGGCGAACTTGCCGGCATAGCTGGGCGGCAGGAGGGCGTCGCGGTCGCCCCACAGGATCAGGGTCGGCGCCGAGATCAACCCCAGCCGCTTCTCGAGGCGCGTGTTTCCGAGCGGCCAGAAGGCCCGCGCGGCGGCTTCTGAGGCCCGGGTCATTTCGATCGGCCATTCCACCGAATTGGCGCCCTCCGGCGCGGCGACCAGCTCGTTCCAGTTGGCGCCATCCGCGCACATCAGCCCGGGCAGCACGTCCTTGCGCTGCGCCCAGGGGTCCGCCGCCGGCTCCTGGTCGTCGAACAGGCCGAAGGGGGCGATCAGCGCGAGTCGCCGGACGTGGCCGGGGAAGATGGCCGCCATTTCGGCGGCAAAGGCGCCGCCAACCGACGCGCCCACGAGATCGGCCCCGGCGAGGCCCGCTCCATCGACGATCTGCCGCATGGCCAATATCCAGTCGAGATGGGTGTCGAGCTCGGTGTGTCCCGTCGCACCGGGATACCCGGGCAGGGACGGGGCGATCACCGTCCGTCTCTCGGCGAGCCTGTCGAGGAAGGGCAGCCAGCGAGGCAGGCCGCCGAGGCCCGCCAGGAAGCCCATCCGGGGGCCGCTCCCCTTGGTCCAGACGCGGCAGGGATGGCCGTTGACGTCGATCGTCGTGGTCACGGGTTCGGGCAAGGCTCTACTCCGCGGCGACGGTCTGCGGCCGGAAGGCGGGAACCGCGGCGCGCTGGCCCTTGTCCATCGGCTTGGGCCACCACTTGTCCTCCCAGTCGCCGAACAGGTCCTTGACCTTCGGCATCACCTTTTCGGCGAACAGGCGCGTGTTGTACTTGGTCGTGTCCTTGCTCATGTTGCCGTATTGCAGCAGCAGCATGAGATGGCCGACGTTGAGGCTGGTGGCCACGTGGCGGATCTGCTCCACGACCTCGTCGGGTGAGCCGACGATGACGTAGCCGCCGTCCACGATGTCCTTCATGTTGGTGGCCTTCAGACTGAGCTTGCTCGAATAGCTCGCAGTGTTGGCCGCCTTGCTCACCATGCTCTGGATGCCGGCACGCTGCGTCGCCTCGGTCGTGTAGCCGGGCGGCGTCGCGAAGCGCGCGTCGACATGCAGGCACCGGCCGTAGAAATACTCGGCGGGCTCGGTGTAGAGGTCGAGCGCCTGCTGGCGGCTCTCGGCCACGCCGACGAACTGCAGGAAGCCCGCGCGGTACGGATTGCGGTCCTTGCCGAGCTTCTCCATCTCGTTCCAGAAGCCCTGCATCGTCGTGAGGCCGGCCTTGTAGCCGTAGTAGGAGAGGTAGCAGTAGACGTAGTCCATCTCGGCGCACCAGCGCCACGTCTCGACCGAGCCGCCGCCTGGAATCCAGATCGGCGGGTGCGGGTCGTTCTGGATGGGGCGTGGCCAGATGTTGACATAGCGCTGCTGGTTGTAGCGGCCGTTGAAGGCGAACGTGTCCTTCTCGGTCCAGGCCCGCTTCACCAGGTCATGCGCCTCGAGATAGCGCTCGCGCAGCAGGCTCGGATTCTGGCCGTAGGCGTAGCAGGTGTCCATCGGCGAGCCGACCGGGAAGCCCGCGATCAGCCGGCCACCTGAGATGCAGTCGATCATCGCGAACTCTTCGGCGACGCGCGTCGGCGGATTGTAGAGGGCCAGCGAATTGCCCATGACGCAGAGCGCGGTGTCGGTGGTGCGGCGCGCCAGCGACGAGGCGATCAGGTTGGGCGAGGGCATCAGCCCATAGCCGTTGGAATGATGCTCGTTGACGCAGACCGCGTCGTAGCCGAGCTCGGCGGCATATTCGAGCTCGTCCATGAAGTCGTTGTACATGTGATGCGCACGCCTGGGGTCGAACAGCGAGGAATGGATGTCGACCCACACCGACGGGTGCTTCCGGTTGAAGTCTTCCGGAAGCTCCGTGTACGGCATGAGGTGGAACCACATGAGTTTCATGGTGCGCTCTCCCTAAACTCGAGCTGCTTGGTAAACGACCGTTTACCTCGCAAGCCTGCCGCGACTCCGAGAGGCCTGCAATCCGGAATTTCCGCAGGGAGTGAGTAATTTTATTGTTTTTCCCCTGTGCCAACCGTTCCGAATAGTATTTGTGCATTGCACTCTCGCGAATGCAGCAATAGTTTCGCTGCAACGCAGGAGGAGTTGCCATGTCCGTCGTCGCTTTCGCGCCTCGCCCACATCCCACGGCCAACCAGCCGAAGAAGGATCTCTACGAGGTCGGGGAAATTCCGCCGCTCGGACATGTGCCGAAGAACATGTACGCCTGGGTCATCCGGCGCGACCGTCACGGGCCGCCCGAGCAGTCCATGCAGCTCGAGGTCGTGCCGACTCACACGATTGGCGAGGACGAGGTGCTGGTCCTCGTGATGGCGGCGGGCGTGAACTACAACGGCGTGTGGGCGGGTCTCGGCCTGCCGATTTCTCCGTTCGACGTGCACAAGCAGCCCTTCCACATCGCCGGCTCCGATGCCTCGGGCATCGTCTGGGCGGTCGGCGCCAAGGTGAAGCGCTGGAAGGTCGGTGACGAGG
>LNFM01013890.1_pt1 | contig 10105 bp, 7 predicted proteins | sample 596031 | NCBI WGS metagenome assembly LNFM01 (sample SAMN04254537, study PRJNA301005) | activated carbon metagenome | isolation source: dual media filters at the Ann Arbor, Michigan drinking water treatment plant | place: USA: Ann Arbor | reverse complement strand
CCTTCGCCGCCCACGAGGCCTTCATCTCGGGCGTGGCCAGCGCGCCCGCGACCACCGCGTTGAGCCGGGCAACGACCTCGCGCGGCGTGCCGGCGGGGGCGAGGATGCCCTCGATGCCGCTGATCTCGTAGGCCTTGAGGCCCGACTCGGCGATGGTCGGCACCTGCGGCAGCAGCGGGTTTCGCTGCGTCCCGGTCATCGCCAGCGCACGCAGGCGGCCGGCATCGATATGGCCCTTCACCGTGGGCACGTGCACGAACATGGTATCGACGCGCCCGGCGACCAGGTCGAGCACCGCCGGCGGACTGCCGCGGTAGGCGACATGCAGCATGTCCACCTTCGCCTCGAGCTTCAGCAGCTCGCCGGCCAGCTGGAAATTGCTGCCGACGCCGGACGAGGCGAACGAGATCATCCCCGGCTTCGCGCGCGCGAAGGCGACCAGTTCCTTCACGTTCCGCGCGGGCACCGTGGGATGCGCCACCAGCACCAGGTCATAGGTGCTGACCTGCACCACCGGCTGCAGGTGCTTCATCGTCTCCCAGCGCGGGCTCGCGTTCAGCTGCGGGCTGATCGTGACGAACGACCCGGGCTGGATCAGCAGCACATGGCCGTCGGCCGGCTGCTTCGCCACATGGTCATTGGCGACCATCCCGGCGGTGCCGGGACGGTTCTCGACGACGACCGGCACGCCGAGCAGCGGCGCCACGGCCTGCTGGATCGCGCGCGCGGTGATGTCGGTGCCACCGCCGGCCTGCGACCCGGTGACCAGGCGGATGGCCCTGGACGGAAACTGCTGCGCGTACGCCGATGACGGCATGATCGGCGCGACGCACGCGCCCACCGCCAGGAACGCGCTCAGGCCTGCAGCCTGCAGGTACCCTGCTGGACGCATGGAACCCCTCCCCTCCCTCAGTGTCCCGGCGGCACCGTCGAATGAAGGACGCGGGCTGCGAATGGCCGGAACCTGTAAACGAGTGTAACGCAGCCGAACGCGGTCAGCGTGCATGCGTCAGCAACGTTGTTGGGAACAGGGCTCCCCGCGACACACGAGGCAAGAAGATGAAGATCCCCGGCTTGACGATGATTCGCGCTGCAGCCTGTGCAGTCCCGCTGCTGGTCACGGGCTGCGTGGTCGTCCCGGACGGTGGCGAGGTCTACCACGCCGGCCCCAGGGCCCCGGCCTACGCCCCGGGCCATGCCACCGGTTACTACTCGACCTACGGTTCGGGGGCGTACGTGCGGCCGCACGCGCCGACCTACTACATCAGCCGGCCCCCGCCGGCCGTGATCGTGCGCCCGCCACCGGTCGTGGTGGTTCCCCCGCCGCGGCCGCCCGCGTACGGATACCGGAACTTCGACCGGCCGTCACACGGCCATGGCAGCCATGGCGACCATGGCGGATCCAGCGGACGTGACGGGCGACGCGACGGTGACCGGGGCGGTGACCGGGGCGGCGGACGGGACCGCGGCCCGGGACACGGCGGCCGCTGACGGCAGCGGCAGGGAGGCTCGCGTCAGTTGTTCATCCGGAAGCCGGTCGCCTTCACCACCTCGGCCCATTCCTGCGCCTCGCGCTCCATCCAGCGCTGCATCTCGGCCGGGGTCATCTTCATCGTCTCGGCGCCGTTTGCCGCGTAGACGGATTTCGCAGTGGCCGTATCGGATACCTTGCCGAACTCCGCGTTGAGGCGCTCGACGATCGCCTGCGGCGTGCCTGAAGGTGCCAGGACGCCGGACACGACCGCCCCCTCGACCCCCGGCACGGTCTCCGACAGGGCAGGGATGTCGGGCATCTGCGCCGAACGCTTCGGCGCGGCCAGCCCGAGGGCGACCAGCTTGCCGCTGCGCACATGCTCGATGCTGGCCGGCACCGTCGCCATCACCATCGCGATCTCGCCGCCCAGCAGTGCGATCACCGGCAGCGCCCCACCCTTGTAGCTGACCGGCGTCGTCTGGATGCCGGCGCGCAGGCGGAACTTCTCGGCCGTCATGTGGGTCACCGTGCCCAGGCCCGAGTTGCCCATCGTGATGCCCGGGCTGCGCTTCGCGATCGCGACGAGTTCGGACACGTTCCTCGCCTTGACCGACGGATGCGCGACCAGCAGCAGCGGTGACGCGTTCAGCACGGCCACCGGCGCGAAGTCGCGCAGCGGGTCATAGCTGAGCTTCGGATAGATGGAACGCGTGATCGTGTGCGTGGACAGGTCGGTGAACAGCAGCGTGTAGCCATCGGGAGGGGCTTTCACCACCAGTTCCGACGCGATCACGGTGCCGGCACCCGGCCGGTTCTCGACGGTCATCGGCTGGCCGAGCGTGCGGGTGAGTTCCGCAGCCGCCGTGCGCGAGAACACGTCGGTCGCGCCGCCCGGCGGGAACGACACGATCAGGCGGACCGGCTTGGTCGGATACGACTGGGCGAACGCCAGCGTCGAGGCCACCGCCAGCCCGGCGACCAGCGCCGCCTGCACCGTCCTGCGCGGCTGCCGCCGCCCGTGTCGCTGTCGTTGCATTGCGTCCCCCCTTCAGGCACCGGCCCGGAAGGCCGGAAGCACGTCACTGATGAATCGTTCCAGCTGTTGCCGCTGGTCGGTACCCGCGAACCGGATGCAGACGTCGGTGACGCCGCTCGCTTCATAGCGCTTCAGCGCATCGATCACCACGGACGCAGGCCCGAGCCCCATCAGGCCCCGGTAGTTCACGCCGCCGCCGTAGTACTTCTGCAGGAAGTCCTGGGTGAGCGCTTCTGCACGGACGACGTCTTCCTCGATGCAGACCGTCGTGTAGACGCACATCGGGAAGCCTGGCCGCGGCCGGCCATGCTTCTCGAACGCCTCGTCGCAGACCTCGCGCAAGCGCCGGCAGTCGTCGTCGGTCAGGTAGGTGGTGATCACGCCATCGCCGAGACGACCGACGCGGTCTATCTGTGCCGGGATGATTTCGCCGCGGTTGCCCGCGGTGATCAGCACCGGCGGGCCGGCCTCGGTCCACGGCAGCGGTGCGATCGACTGGGCGCTCAGGCGAAAGCCGTTGCCTTCGTGCGTCACCGGCTCGCCGGTCCACAACCGGCGCCAGATGGCGACATGCTCTTCGAGATCCTTCGCGCGGCGCTTGTGTTCGCGGCCGCAGGCTTCCCACTCGCGCACGATCTCGGGCAGGCCCCAGCCGACACCCAGCCCGAGCACGAGCCGTCCGGCCGAGACCTGGTCGAGGGTGGCGAGCGCATGCGCGAGCACCGTGGGCTGGCGCAATGCCGGCAGCAGGATGGCAGTGCCCAGCCGCGCACGGGTGGTGATCGCGGCGAGGTAGGACAGCGTGACGAGCGGCTCGAGGCGCGGCTTCGCGGTGACGCTGTCACCGACCCAGACATCCATGCCGGCCTCGTCGCACAGGCGCGCGACCGACCAGCAGTCCTCCACCGGCGGCCGGCGGGCGGATTGCAGCACCACCGCGCGGTGCGGCAGCAACACGCCCAGCCTCATCGCGCGGCTCCTGCGCGCTGGCAGTACGGCATCGTCCTTCCTCCTGCCCAGTTGCCGGTCATGGATGCCGACGGACCGATGTGGTCGCCGGATTGCTGGATTGCTGGATTGCTGGATGGTTTCTCTGAGGCGCCGCCGGCATGGCTGGTGCATCTGCAATCTAATACTATTTCCGTGCACCGACAAGCGAACCCTTCCCGAGAACCGCACCGAGGCGATACCGATGCCGATCGACATGCATGCACACTATGTCCCGCCCCGAATCATCGACGTGCTGCGCGAACGCGGCGCCACGCTCGGCATCGACGTCATCGACCGCGCCGGCAGCTGCCCGTGCCTGGCCTTCGCGCATGTGAAGCCGCGCCCGTTCTTCCCGCGCCTGCTCGAGGACGAACCGGCGCGCATCGCTTCGATGGATGGCAACGGCATCACGCGCCAGGTGCTGTCCATGTGGGCCGACGTGTTCGGATACGGCCTGCCGGCGCAGCAGGCGGTCGCCTGGCACCAGTTGATGAACGAATCGCTGGCCGCCACCCGCGAGCGCCACCCCGACCGCTTCTCGTGGTTCGCATCGGGCCCCTTGCCCGATGCCGCGGCCGCCGCGCGGGAACTCGAACGCTGCGTGAAGGAGCTCGGGGCCTCGGGCGGCATGGTCGCGGCCAACGTCGAGGGCGTGAACCTCGGCAACCTGCCGCTGGACGAGTACTGGGCCGCGGCACAGCAACTGGGCGTACCCGTGTTCATCCATCCGGCGCAACCCGAAGCGCTGCCGCGCACGGCCCTGTTCGGCCTGAACCCGATCGTACAGTACACGTTCGACACCACGCTCACCCTCGGGTCGCTGATGTTCTCCGGCGTGCTCGACCGCTTCCCTGCGCTGGACCTGATCGTGTCGCACGGCGGCGGCGCGCTGCCCTACCTGGTCGGTCGCTTCGACGTGATGAACGGGCGCATGGAACGCACGCACCAGCACAACGTCGCCGCGCAGTCTCCGTCGGCCTACCTGCGCCGCTTCCACTACGACACGATCCTGCACGACCCTGACGCACTGCGCTACCTGGCGGGGAAGGTCGGCACCGACCGCCTGGTGCTCGGCAGCGACGATCCCTTCCCGCCGATGGACACCGACCCGCTCGCCAGCCTCGCCGCGGCCGGGTTCGATGCGGCGCAGGTCGAACAGATCGCCGAGGCCAATGCGCGCCGCCTGCTGCACCTCTGAGCGCGGCAGCCCCGGCCGTGGCCACGGGTGTCCCCGAACCTGCGCTGCCTCATTCCGCCCGGATGTCCGCCGCGCGGATCACCCGCGTCCACTTCTCGATGTCCGCGCGGATGCGCGCGGCGTACGCCGCGGCGGACAACGACTCGGGTTCGGCGCCGAGCGACGCCAGCCGATCCACCATCTCGGGCTCGCGCATCGAACGGTTGATGGTTTCATTCAGGCGCGACACGATATCAGGTGGAGTGCCCGCGGGCGCGAGGATCCCGTACCACGGACTCAACTCGTAGGACGGCAGCCCGGACTCGGCCACGGTGGGCACCTGGGGCAGCGCCCGTGACCGCGCGCCGCTGGTCACGGCCAGCGCACGCAGCCTTCCGGACGCCACCGGAGGCTGCGCGGCCGGTATGCCGAGGAACGCCGCCTGCACATGTCCGCCGAGCAGGTCGGTCAGTGCCGGCGCATTGCCCTTGTACGGTACATGGGCAAGGTTCACCTTGCCGAGCACGTTGAACAGCGCGCCGGACAGGTGGGGCGTGCTGCCGACGCCACCCGAGCCATAGTTCAGTTCGCCCGGCCGCGCCCGGGCGAGCGCGAGCAGCGACTTCACGTCCTTCGCGGGCAGCGACGGATGCACGACCAGCACGTTCGGCGCACTGGCGACCAGGCTCACCGGCGCGAAGTCGCGCAGCGTGTCGTACGGAACCTTGTCGATGATCGGATTCATCACCAGGTTGCCCATGCCGCCGGAGAGCAGCGTGTAGCCATCCGGCGGCGACTTGGCCACCGCCAGCGAGCCGATGCTGCCCCCCGCGCCGGCGCGGTTGTCCGCGATCACCTGCTGGCCGAACGCCTCGCCGAGCTTCTGCCCGACCACCCTGCCGATGATGTCGTTCGGGCCGCCTGGCGGGAAGGGAACGACGATGCGCAGCGGTTTCGAAGGCCAGGCCTGTGCCTGGCTGTCGGGCGCCGGCAGCCAGGCGGCACCCGACAGCACGGCAGGCAGGACGCAGGAAGACAGCAGGGCGGATCCGCGCAGGTGCATGAAGCTCCTCCATTGAATCGGTCCGTGTGCCCGGACCCGTCTGCAGCCGCTGCACTCAGCGCATCACGGCGAGCGCATCCACGGCGACCACCCCCTGCCCGACCGGCCTCACGAGCAGCGGATTGATGTCCATTTCAAGCAGCCGGTCGCGCAGCGACCAGGCGAGCACCGAGACACGGGCCAGCACATCGGCGAGTGCATCCACGTCGACCGCAGCGCGGCCGCGCACGCCATCGAACAGCGCGCGTGCGCGCAGTTCGCCGATCATCGAACGTGCCTGCGCCGCATCGAACGGGGCGACGCGATAGCTCATGTCGTGCAGCACTTCGGCCAGCACGCCGCCCAGGCCGAACGCGACGACCGGACCGAACCCGGGATCGTTCACCACGCCGACCAGGGTCTCCAGGGCCCCCTCGACCATCGGCGCGGCGAGCAGACCGGACAACGCCGCATCCGGACGCGCCGCACGCACGTCGGCGACGATCCTGCGCGCGGCCTGCAGCAGCGCCTGCGGGCTCGCGATGCCGAGCTGCACGCCGCCGATGTCGCTCTTGTGCGCGATGTCGTTCGACACGATCTTGAGCACGACCGGGAACGGCAGGCCCTCGCAGTCCGCGAGCGACGGCTCGAGCGGCAGCAGGCGGTCGACCGTGACCGGGATGCCGAAGGCCGAGGCGAGCCGCTTGCTCGCGGCTTCATCGAGCGCGCCGGCATGGCCGGCAAGGCCGGCGCTGCGCAGGACGGCTTCCGCGTCGACGCCGGTGCCTGCATCGACCGCGCCCGCGGCGGCGGAAGCGGGCCGGACGTCGGCCAGCGCCCTGCGCGCACCCGCATGGGCGGCGAGCTTCGCCATCGCCAGCGCCACGCGCTTGGGCGACGCCAGCACCGGAATGCCGGCCGCGCGCAGGGTGGCGAGCCCTTCCGGCGCCAGCGACTCATCCATGCCGGAGAACACCACGAGGGGTTTCGACGACGACGCCGCCACCCGCGCCAGCAGTTCGCCGCCGTGGGCGACCTGCCGGCGGCCAGCCGCGGCGAACATCACCGCCAGCTGGTCGACCTGCGGATCGTCGATCACCGCCTGGAACGCGCGCTCGAAGTCGAGTCCCGCCTGCGGGCGGGGGAAGCCCGCGGTGTAGTCGACCGGGTTGCGCAGCACGCTCAGCGGCGGCAGCGACGCCTGCAGCGCCTCGGCCGTGGCCGCCGCGAACGCTGGCAGCTCCAGGCCGCAGAGGTCTGCCTGGTCGGCGAACATCGCGGCCGCGCCGCCCGAGCCACCGATCACGCCGACGCGGTTGCCTGCCGGCAGGCGGCCGCCGAGCAGGCAGGCAACCATGTCGACCGCCGCCTGCACGTCGTCCACCTCGATCACCCCGCACTGGCGGAACGCCGCGCGATAGACGTCGTATTCGCCGGTCATGTTCGCGGTGTGCGACTGCGCCGCGCGCCTGCCCTGCACCGTGTTGCCGGCCTTGATGAGGACCAGCGGCTTGCCGGCGGCCAGCGCCCGGCGCGCGGCCGCCATGAAGCGTCGGCCGTCTGCCACGCCTTCCAGGTAGGACAGGATGACCCGGGTGCCCGGGTCGTCGACATAGGCGTCGATGATCTCGGCGGTCGACACGTCCGCCTCGTTGCCGCTGGTCACGACATGGCGGAATCCGACCCCGGCCTGCGCGGCCTGGATGACCAGGCTCATGCCGAAGCTGGCACTCTGCAGCACCACCGACACCGGTCCTGGCGCGAGCCGGGGCGGCCGGGTGAGGCTGCCCCAGGCGGCATACGCCCGCGCATGCACGTTGACCAGGCCCAGGCAGTTCGGCCCGATGAAGCGCACGCCCGAGGCACGCGCCGTGGCCTGCAGTTCGCCCTCCAGCGCTGCGCCGCCCGCACCCGCCTCCCGGAACCCGCCGCCAAGCACCACGGCATGCCGTATGCCGCGCGCCGCGCACTCGCGCAGCACGCCGGCCACCTGCGGCGCCGGCAGGGCGATCACCGCGATGTCACAGTCGCCTTCGACCTGCGCCAGCGACGCCAGGCAGCGGTAGCCGGCGATCTCCGGGTACTTCGGATTGACCGGATACACGCCGCCGGCGTAGCCGTTCTCCTTCAGCGCGACCAGGGTCTGGTTGCCCGGCCGCGATGCCTCGATGCTCGCCCCGACCACGGCGATGCCACGCGGATCCAGCAGACGTTCGAACGCGCCCATGGTCAGCCCTGCCCTTGCCCGCGGCAGCCCGTCACTCGACCGGCCAGCGCAGCTTCATCACCTTCTTCATGTCGAGCCGGCCGGTGATGCGCCGTCCCGCCTCGACCACCTCGCGCATCACCGCCGCCTCGTCGATGCGCGTGAGGTGGCCGTCGCTCACCACCTGTTCACCGGCGACGAACACATGCTTCACGGTGTTTCCCGTGGCGCTGTAGACCAGGTTCGATACCGGGTTGTACAGGGGCTGCCACTCGGGCGCCATCGCATCGAACAGCACGAAGTCGGCCTCCTTGCCGACCTCGATGGAGCCGATGCGGTCTGCGAGCCCGGCGCCGCGTGCGCCGTTGATGGTGGCCATCTCGACCGCCTGCTCGGGCGGCATCACGCGCGGGTTCAGCCGCAGTTCCTTGTACGCACCGACGCAGTTGCGCATCTCCTGCACGATGTCGACGGTGCCGGAACTCGCGTGGTCGCAGCCCAGGCTCACGTTCACCCCGAGCGCGGCAAGCTCCGGGTGCATGCCCACCTTGAGGTTGCCGTAGCCGTTGTGCAGGGAGGACGACGGGCAGCACACCACCGTCGGACGACGACGGGCGAGGATCTCGATCTCGTGCGGCTCGAACCAGCCGCCGTGCAGCAGCAGCATGCGCTCGTCGAGCACGCCGAGCGACTCCAGGCGTTCGATCTCCGGCTTGCCGTACTGGGCGACGCTGGCGTCGTGCGTGAAGTAGGAGTAGCACGCATGGGTCTGCAGGATCGCGCCATGCCTGTCGGCGATGCCCTTCAACGCGAGGATCAGCTCGTCGGAAGAGTTGTTCATGCCGCGGAACGACGCGCTGACGGTCAGCCGGCGCGCGTGGCGCCCGGGGTACTTCCCGAACAGCGCCTCGGTCTTGTCGATGCAGCCCTGCGTCGAGTCGATCATCCCGGGCGGCATCAGGCCGGTCACCGACTTGCCCTTGTCGAAGCAGCTTACCGCGAGCACCGCGCGCATGCCCGCACCCATGACGGCTTCCACCGTCGTGTCCGGATGGTAGTTCCCGGGTTCGATGTAGCAGGTCACCCCGTGGCGCAGCATCTCGATCGCGGCCAGCGAGACGGCGACCCGCACGTCCTCCTCGCCCATCGCGACCTCGTACGGGTACATGTGCTCGAACAGGAAGGCCTGTGCGTTCGACTCGTCCGCCAGGCCGCGCGCCAGCTGGAACGACGAATGCAGGTGGTTGTCGACGAACCCCGGCATGACCACGGAGTCGGCGCCGTCGAGCACGCGCGCTGCCTCCCACCGCGCATCGAGCGCGGCGGTCTTGCCGACGTCGACGAAGCGCCCGTCGTGCACCGCCAGGGCCGCGTCCCGGATGATCCGCCGGCCCGGGTCGACGGTGACCAGCCAGTCGATGTTGCGCACGAGCAGGTCGATGGAGCGTCTGTCGGGTGCTGAAGCCATGGCGAACCCCGCCGCAAAGGATTATTGATAATTTATAGCACGCGACCCGTGCCGGGGCCATGTCGATCGATGTGGCAGCGCAACGGGCGACGCGCTAGAGTCGACGACCGGACCCTGAGGAGGACGCGCGATGGAAAAGACCGCACTGCTGGTGCTCGACGTGCAGAACGAACTGGTGGACCCCGCAGGCAAGGTCGGCTCGCTCGGCTTCGCGAAGGTGGTCGAGCAGCGTGGCCTGATCGCGAACATCGCGGCGGTGATCGCAGCCATGCGGGCGAAGCAGCAGCCGGTTGCCTTCGTGAACGTCGGCTTCCGGGCCGACTACGCGGATGCCATCAGCCGTTCGTCCCGGCTCGCGCACCTGAAGCAGAAGCAGGCGATCGTCGTCGGGTCCTGGGGACTCGGCTTTCCCGATGCGATCCGCCCGCTCGACAGCGAGATCGTCTACACCAAGCGCGCGGTCAGCCCGTTCTTCAATACCGGGCTCGAGACCTGGCTGCACCGGCAGGGCGTCACCACGCTCGCGCTGTGCGGGGTCTACACGCACATGGTGGTCGACAGCGCGGCACGGCATGGCGACGATGCCGGCTTTGCGGTCAAGGTACTCGAGGACTGCTGCGCGAGCCCCGACCCGGAACTGCACCGGATCGAATGCGAGAAGATCCTGCCGCTGTTCGGCACGGTGATGCAGTCCTCCGCGTTCATTGCATCG
>LNFM01013889.1_pt1 | contig 10106 bp, 10 predicted proteins | sample 596031 | NCBI WGS metagenome assembly LNFM01 (sample SAMN04254537, study PRJNA301005) | activated carbon metagenome | isolation source: dual media filters at the Ann Arbor, Michigan drinking water treatment plant | place: USA: Ann Arbor | reverse complement strand
GACACGCTGCAGCCGGCCGCCGCTGCCCCGGACGACATTACCTGGCTTTTCTACACCAGCGGCACCACCGGATATCCAAAGGGCGCGATGCTGACCCATCGCAACCTCTACGCCATGACGCTGAGCTTCCTCGCGGATATCGGTCCGGTCGAGGAGACGGATGCCTCATTGTACCCGGCGCCGCTCTCGCATGGCGCCGGCCTCCTGTCGCTGGCGCATATCGTGCGCGGCGCTGCCAATGTTGTCCCGGAGAGTGGTGGCTTTTCGCCCGATGAAATCGTCGAGCTGATCAACCACTATCCAGGCAGTTCATTCTTCGCCGCGCCGACTATGGTCAACCGGCTCGTCACGTCGCCCGCCATGGAAGACATGAGGGTCGAGAACCTCGACCACATCTTCTACGGCGGTGCGCCGATGTACCTCGAGGACCTGAAACGCGCGCTCAGCCTGCTAGGCCCACGGCTCTGGCAGGCCTATGGCCAGGGGGAAGCGCCGTGCACCATCAGCTATCTGCCGCCGCACATGCATCTCGAAACCGGTGACGGTCTGCTAGACGCGCGCCTGTCGTCCGTCGGCATCCCGCGCACGGGTGTCGCCGTGCGCGTCGTCGATGCCGAGGGGCGTGACCTTCCCCCTGGCGAGGCCGGCGAGGTCATCGTTGCCGGCGACGTGGTCATGGCCGGCTACTGGAACAATGCCTCGGCAACCGCATCAGCGCTTCGCGACGGTTGGCTCTGGACCGGGGACGTCGGTACCTTCGACGCCCACGGCTTCCTGTCGCTCAAGGACCGCTCCAAGGACGTGATCATTTCGGGCGGCTCGAACATCTACCCGCGCGAGGTGGAGGAGGTTCTGCTTCGCCACCCTGCCATCACCGAGGTCAGCGTCATCGGCCGACGCCATGCCGACTGGGGTGAGGAGGTCGTGGCCTTCGTTTCAGCCTCCGATCCGGTGACGGAGGAGGAGCTTGACGCCTTCTGCATCGACAATATGGCGCGGTTCAAGCGTCCCAAGATCTACCGGTTCCTGCCGAGCCTGCCGAAGAGCAACTACGGCAAGATCCTGAAGACCGAGCTGCGGGCCCTTCTCGCCAGTGAAACGGCTGCCTGAGCGCAGCGCCAACAGAGCACAGGAGCGCGATATGACGACCATCGTTGCCGGCGTGGGCATGATCCCCTTCGCGAAGCCCGGCGCCTCCGCGCCCTATGACACTATGGGCGAGGAGGCCGTGAGGCTGGCGCTGAAGGATGCCGGCCTCGGCTACGATGCGATCGAGCAGGCCTATGCCGGCTACGTCTACGGCGACTCCACGGCGGGCCAGAAGGTGCTCTACCGGGTGGGGATGTCGGGCATCCCGATAGTCAACGTCAACAACAACTGTTCGACTGGCTCAACGGCGCTCTATCTCGCCCGCCAGGCCATCGAAAGCGGCGCGGCAGACTGCGTGCTGGCCGTGGGCTTCGAGCAGATGCGTCCCGGCGCCCTCGGCTCCATCTTCGAGGACCGCCCCTCCCCTTTTGAGGAGTTCGACAAGGTCACCGACGACCTGGTGGGACGCGAGGAGATCCCGCTGGCGATCCGCTACTTCTGCGGCGCCGGCAAGGAGCACATGCATCGCTACGGCACGAGCATGGAGACCTTCGCCAAGGTGCGTGCCAAGGCGAGCCGCCACGCTGCCAGGAATCCGCTGGCCCTGTTCCGCAAGGTGTTGACCGAAGGCGACGTGATGCAGGCCCCGGTCATCTGGGAGGGCGTCATGACCCGCTCCATGGCCTGCCCGCCGACCTGCGGCGCCGCCGCCGCCGTGCTGGTCTCTGAGAGCTTCGCCAGAAGGCACGGCATCGACACCACTGTGCGCATCCGTGCCCAGGCCATGACTACCGACCGGCCGAGCACGTTCGAGGCCCGTGACATGATGCGCGTGGTCGGCTTCGACATGGCGAAGGAGGCAGCACAGAAGACCTATGCGGCGGCCGGGGTCGGGCCGGAAGACATCAAGGTGGTCGAGCTCCACGACTGCTTCGCTCAGAACGAGCTGATCAGCTACGAGGCGCTGGGCTTGTGCGGCGAGGGAGAAGCGGAGAAGTTCGTGGTCGACGGCGACAACACCTATGGCGGCCGTTACGTCACGAACCCGTCTGGCGGCCTGCTGTCCAAAGGCCATCCGCTCGGCGCGACCGGCCTTGCGCAGTGCTACGAGCTGACCCACCAACTGCGCGGTACCGCCGATGCGCGACAGGTGGAGGGGGCAACCCTCGCCCTACAGCACAATCTCGGCCTCGGCGGCGCCGCCGTCGTCACCATCTACGAACGAGCCTGAGGAGATGGCGGCGATGGGAGAGCGCCTGAAGGGCAAGATCGCCTTCGTCATGGGGGCCGGCTGTATCGGCGAGGGCTGGGGCAACGGCAAGGCGACGGCGGTGCTGTTCGCCCGCGAGGGCGCTACCGTCATCTGCGTCGACCGCGACCTGGCCTCGGCCGGGCGGACCGCCGCCATCATCTCCGAGGAGGGCGGCAAGACAGAGGCGCTGCGGGCGGACATCACCTCAGCGGCCGATATCGACGCGGCGGTGGGTCACGTCATCGCCCGTCATGGACGCATCGACATCCTGCAGAACAATGTCGGCATCGCCGAGCCCGGTGGACCTGAGGCGATCGACGAAGCCAGCTGGGACCGGGTGTTGGACGTGAACCTCAAAGGGTTCTTCCTCACCTGCAGGCGCGTCCTGCCCGAGATGGTGAGGCAGGGCGGAGGCGCCATCGTCAACGTCTCCTCCGTCGCCTCGATCACCACCATCAACGTGCCGATGATTTCGTACTACTCATCCAAGGCCGCAGTGAATCATTTCACCCGCGCCGTCGCAGTCGAGTATGCGCCGAAGGGCATCCGCTGCAATGCGGTGCTGCCGGGGCTCATGAATACGCCGATGATCGTCGAGCCGTACAGGCACGTCTATGCATCGGTCGACGACATGATCGCCAAGCGTGACGCCATGGTGCCCGTGGGCAAGATGGGAACGGCCTGGGACGTGGCTCACGCATCGCTTTTCCTGGCGTCAGACGAGGCGAAATACGTCTCCGGGGTCTTGTTGCCCGTGGATGGGGCGCTGACCTGTCAGACCCGGTGAAGGACGCGGCAATCGCACAAGTGATCGGGGCCGATCGGACGTGACGACGGCCCCTTGAGCCGGCTCGGCCAATTGAAATGGAATGTCTGCATAAGACCCCGGAGCCAATGTCTGCATTTGCGGCGCAAAGCTGACTCGGTGAGGCAAGCTTTGACGCCTAGGAGAAAGTGCCCTTGCCGATCCCTACCGCTACTTGCACCGCATCGTCGATCCGGCAGGCCTTCAGACATTACAGCCCCGTTTTGCCGTGCAATTCCGGATGGCCCTGGAGCAGGAAGCGATAGATCGCCCAAGGATGGTTGAGCTCGGCCGTGAGCCCCTTGAGACCTTGCAAAAGCCGGCCATCATCGGTGATCTGCCAGTTTGGATAGCACAATCCGTGGGCAGCGCTGTGGAGCGCAAGCACTTCGCCGCTCGCACGCCACTTCGCGATTGTCTCGCGCGAAGCCCCGACAAGTGATCCAAAATCCTGCTCGCTCAACATGTCCGGCGACTTGAAGAGCTCGGCAATGGCCTTCGCACCGCTGGCCCGCGCGCGCGCAATGGCGGTATCCAGGGCATCGCCCTCACCACGATTTCGGTGGTCGACCCGTCACTCGGGCAATCGTTGGGTAAAGTCATGCTCGATGGTCCGCCATAACCCGCCCCGCTTCAGTATGGGTCTCACAATCGCGCGTTGAGCCTCGCGCTGGTTCGACCTTCGCTCCGCTGCTCGCGAAGCTGCCGTCTTCATAGGAAGCCTCGTTCTTCTGGGTTCGCCTTAGATCAACGTTCACCAACCATAGCACCCCCATGAACGATGTTCACAAAAATTCTTGAACGGCGTTCATTGATGTGGCACCTAGTGATTGTGAACGTCGTTCAAGGAAGGGTACTCACCATGTTGAAGACACTCATGACACTGATCCGCGGCGGCACTGCAGCAGTCGGCGAGGAGATCGCCGATCGCAGCGCGCTCGTCATCCTGGACCAGCAGATGCGTGATGCGACCACCGCACTGGAACGCGCTAAGCGCGCGCTGGCACTCGCCATCGCCCAGGACGGACAGGAAGGGCGGAGGCTGGACGCCGTGAAGGCCCAGATCGCTGATCTGGAGACTCGCGTCAGCGTCGCGCTGACCGCAGGCAGCAAAGCGCTCGCCCGCGAGGGAGCGGAGGCGATCGCCCGGCTGGAGGCCGAGCGTGACGCGGCCCAGACAGCCCGCTCGCTGTTCGCCGCCGAAATCGGCAGGCTCAAGGCTCACGTCGCACAGGCCGAAAGCCGCATCGCCGCGCTGGACCGCGGCCGCCGCATCGCTCGCGCCTCGGAGGCAATTCGCGGGCTGAAGAAGGGGCGCATCGAAGCGGCGCTGCCTCACGAGGCCACGCTGGCAGAGGCCGAAGCCACGCTGGGGCGGCTGCGCGACCGGCAAGCGGAGGCACAGGCCGCCGAAGAGGCGCTGGATGCCATCGACGCCGCCAGCGGACCCCTGCATGCGGCGGAGAAACTGGCTGCGGAAGGTTTTGGCCCCCGCATCCGCACCACGGCCGACGACGTTATCGCCCGCCTCAAGGCCGCGAACCCTGCCTAACCCACCCGACTCATCCCAACCAGAACTAACTCCTCAAACTCCGAAAGGACCACTCCGATGACTAATGACACCAACCTGATCCGCAACTCGCACGCATGGACGATGTTTACCGTCGGCAGCTTCGTGCTGGCGGCCTCCATGATGGCAGGTGGAATTTACTTCATGGAAGCAAGCTTCGCGGCCAAGGGCTTTTACTCAATGTCGGCGATCATGCTGGTGCACACCGCGATCTCGATCACGAAGACGCTGCGTGACAACGAGGAAGCCAACAAGCTCATCAACCGCATCGAGGACGCGAAGACTGAGCGCCTCCTAATGGAAGTCAACAAGTCTGTATAAGATCACAACGATGCGGCGGTGCGATCAAGCGCCGCCGCCTTATCATTAAATGCATTTATGGATTTCGCATCTCTGTAGCTTTTTAAATGATTTCTGCCATTCTGGAGACTTCTTTGTTCGCAGAGATTACCTGATATCGGGTCTTTCCACTCTATTTTGACTCAGTTATTACCTAAGTTGCGGCGGCAACATCATGAAGAACGCCATCGTGTTGATGATCCTTGACGACGCCCGCTCGCAAATGAGGCTTGGCATAGAGACTACAATGACTTCCGGCCACACAGTGCCATTGGCAACAAACCCCGATCGCGCTGATGAACGGCTCTCCGGCGACCCTGCCGGCATGAGCCTTAACCCCGGAAAATTCCAGCTCCGGCTGGCCTAGAAATGGGTAGCGCTTCAACCACCCGCCGGAACGACCTCTCGGCTGGATAGAAAACTGGGAGCAACGTCAGAGACGACTCTGGTCACCGCATGTCCGCTAGCCGCCTGCTCGTCGATGTCTGCTTTGAGGGCGCGAAGCTGACAATGCCGTGTGGTTACGTGTTTCGCGACTTCCTCCCCTCGGGTTCATCCACACCGGGCGAACGAGCTGTCTAGCGTATCGGCGATTTATTTGGGTGGCGGTTCGACTACAACCAAAACCGGCCGCACGCGCGCCTTCGCGGCTCAACGACGTTCAGTAGCTCTTTGTTGGCACCTGCTATGCCCTCGCAGCCGACGGGTTGTCGGACAATCTGCGTCCCCATCCCAGCAGATCCGGTCTTGACCGGTTATCATGTTGTCTGACAACTACTCCCATGGGGCATTTCGAACCGCTTGAGCCGATCGCGAAGCTTGTCGACGAGGTGACCTCGGTCCTCGTGGCGCGCATCGCTTCGGGCGAATTGCGGCCAGGGGACAGGCTGCCGGCGGAGAAGGACCTGGCTGTGGCCCTGCGGGTCAGCCGCAGCGTGATCCGCGAGGCGGTCTCGCGCCTTAAGCACGATGGGCTGCTGGAGACCCGGCAGGGATCAGGTGCCTTCGTCACCGGTTTCGGATCGGCCAAGAGCTTCCGGCTGCAGCTTCCTCATACGCGCGAGGACCTGCCGCTGGCCGACATTTTCGAATTGCGGGGTGTGGTCGAAGCCGGTGCCGCATCTTTTGCAGCCGAGCGACGCGGCGAGGCTGATCTCGACCGGATCACTGAGGCGGTCGACGCCATTGATGCGGCGATGGCCGACGGCAGGGATGGCGTCGCGGAAGACAAGGCCCTGCATCTGGCGATAGCGGCAGCATCTGGCAACGCCGCCTTCGTTCGCTTCCTCGATTTCGTCGCCCACAACGTCGATGACGCGATCCGGGCTGCCCGCACCAACAGCCTGAAGGTCCCCGGTCGCCCCCAATCCGTGCAGTTGGAACACCGAAAAGTCGTCGACGCCATCCGGGCGGCCGACGCAGTGGCAGCCCATGCCGCGATGGCAAGTCACATCAGGGCTGCGGCACAAAGACTGGGAGTTGCCCGTTGAGCCCATCAGAACAAGCGCCCTCCGCCATCCCCGAGGTCGACGGCCCGGTTCCCGAGCCCCGAAAGCCCGACCTGCGGTTGCCGTCCGGCGCTGTCGACTGCCACGCGCATGTCTTCGGCCCCTATGACCGCTTTCCCCTGACCCTGCCGAGGAGCTACTCGCCCCCGGAGGCCTCGCTTGATCAATACCAGGCACTCCTCGCGACGATGGGCTTCGATCGCGGTGTCCTCGTGCAGCCGAGTGTCCACGGCACCGACAACCGGTCGATGGTCGATGCGCTGCGGCGCGCCCCGGACCGCCTGAGGGGGATCGCCGTTGTCGACCCTGCCGTCAGTGATGCCGAGCTCGACGATCTGCACAAGGCGGGGGTGCGTGGAGTGCGGGTCAACGTGCTCTTTGCCGGGGGAACCGATCTGGCCCAGACGGAAAAGCTCGCTGCCCGTATCGCGCCCCGCGGCTGGCATGTCCAGTTGCTGATCGATCTCGGAACCATGCCGGATTTCGCCTCGCGCTTCGGCGATTTCCCCTGTCCCGTGGTCGTCGACCACATGGGCCATGTGGGGCCGTCCCGCGCCTCCCGGTCGCCGGGTTTTCAGGGCCTCCTCGGTCTGCTCCAGAAGGGAACGGCCTGGGTCAAGCTCTCGGGCGCCTACCGGGTGACGGAGCATGGACCGCCCTTCGCCGATGTCGCGCCCGTCGCGCGCGACCTCATCGCCGCCAATCCGGCCCGATGTGTCTTCGCCACCGACTGGCCCCACCCTGCCCTCAAGTGGCCAATGCCGGACGACGGCGATCTCGTCGACCTCCTTGCGGCTTGGGAGCCCGATGCGCCCCGCCGGCGGGCGATCCTGATCGACAATCCCGAGCGCCTCTACGGATTTCCAAACTGGTCCTGAAGGACCGAACCAGAAACGACCCACAGGAGAAACGCCATGACCAAACTCTCCCGCCGCACCGCGATGGGCCTGCTTGCAGCAGCCTCGATCGCCAGCCCCGCTGTTGCCCAGCAGAAGACCGTCCTCAAGCTGGGCTGGACTACCGGCGACGGGGCGCAGGACCCCTATGCCATCGGCGCCCGCGCCTTCAAGGAGGAGCTCGAGAAGGCCGCCGGCGGCCGCATCGAGGTGCAGCTCTTCCCCAACCGCGCGCTCGGCGACGAGCGACCGATGATCGACGGCATGCGGCTCGGCACCGTTGACATGGGCATCATCACCAATGCGGTCATCGCCCAGATCGAACCGGCGTTCCAGATCAACGACATGCCCTTCCTCTTCCGCGACGAGGCGCAGGCCCAGCGCGTGCTCGACGGCGCGGTCGGCGACCAGCTTCGCCAGCGCCTCGACTCTCGCGGCATCATGGCCCTCGGCTATATGGAGGGCGGCTTCCGCCACATGATCAACAACGTGCGCCCGGTGAACACGCCGGACGACGTCAAGGGCGTGAAGTACCGGGTCCTGCAGAGCCCGATCTATATCGGCCTGTTCACCGCTCTCGGTGGGACGGCCGTTCCCATGGCCTGGGGCGAGACCTTCACCGCCGTCCAGCAGGGTGCGGTCGACGGGCTCGAGATCCCGGCGGCCGTCATCGACGCCAACAAGTACAACGAGGTCACAAAATACCTGTCGCTCACCAACCACATCTACTCGATGATCGGCCTGCTCGCCTCCAAGCGCTCCTTCGACCGCCTGCCGGCGGACCTGAAGACCGCCGTCCGCGACGCTGCGAAGGTTTCAACTGCAAAACAGCGCGCCAAGGCCGTCGCCAACGCCCGCGAGATCGTCGAGCGGCTGAAGACGAAGGGCATGCAGGTCAACGCGCTTCCCGACGTCGCGCCCTTCCGCCGCGCCGTGATGCCGATGTATGAGAATTTCCGCCAGCAGATCGGCGCGGACATCGTCCGGGACGCGCTGGCGGCCCAGTAACCGATGCCAGGACAGCTCGTTTCGCGCGCCGGCCGGCTTCTCAACGGCAGCTGCGGCCTCCTGGCCGCAATCCTGCGCTGGAGCCTCGTCGCCGCCACGGCCGTGATGCTTGCCGCGATCTTCCTCCAGGTCGTGATGCGCTACGTGTTCATGCGCGCTCCGCCATGGTCGGAGGAACTGGCTGTCCTGATGTTCTCCTGGGCGACGCTCGGCGGGCTGGCACTCGGCGTCAGGGAAGGGTTCCACGTCGCCCTGACGCTGCTGGTCGATGTCCTTCCCTCTCTCGCAGGCGATCTGTGGCGGCGGCTGATCGCCGCCACCACCGCCGGGTTCGGCCTCTACCTCGTGTGGTCGGGTCTGCGCTTTCTCGACGTAACATCTGGCTCCACCTCGGCGGCGATGGAATATCCGATCGAGATCCTCAACGTGATGGCGCCGATCGCCGGAGCGCTGATCGCGCTCTTCGGCCTCGAGCATGCCGTCAGCCCGCCGCCCGACACCGCCGTCCCAGAGCTCGTTCCATGACCGCGACCACGCTCGTCCTGACGGCCGGATTCGCCGGGCTCGTGGTCCTCGGCTTCCCTTTCGCTGTCGCCATCGGCCTGGTCGTCATGGCGGCACTCTTCATCGCCGACATCGAGCCCGCGTTCCTGGCACAGCAGCTCCTCGCAGGATCCCAGTCCTTTAGCCTCCTCGCCATCCCGCTCTTCATGCTGGCCGGCGAGATCATGACGGCGGGCGGGCTTTCCCAGCGGCTCGTAGACTTCGCCTTGACCCTGGTGCGCCATCGCACCGGCGGGCTCGCCATGGTGACCGTCATTGCCGCCCTGGTCTTCTCGGCCATCTCCGGCTCCGCGCCGGCAACCACCGCGGCGATCGGCGCTATCATGGTACCGGCCATGGTCGCGGCCGGCTACAACAAGGCGTTTGCCGCCTCGATCGCCGTTTCTGCCGGCGTCCTCGGCCCTCTCATTCCACCCTCCATCGCCTTCGTGATCTGGGGCATCGTCGCAGAACAGTCGATCGGCAAGCTGTTCCTGTCCGGGATCGTGCCGGGATTCTCCATCGCCGTCGGCCTGCTGGTGATCTGCTGGGTCCACGCCCGCCGCGCCGGCGTTCAGCGCGGCGACCGGGCGTCCTGGGCCGAGGTCGCCGCCGCATTCTCGCGCGGCAAATGGGCCCTGTTGTCGCCGGTCGTCGTTCTCGGCGGAATCTACGGCGGCATCTTCACGCCGACCGAGGCCGCAGCCGTCTCCTGCATCTATGCCCTGATCGTCGGCATCGTCTTCGAACGGCGGATCGGCCTCCGCGACCTGCCGACCATCTTCATCAAGTCGGTCCGCACCAGCGCCATGGTCACGGCCATCATCGCTGTGTCCGCCGGCTTCGGCGTGATGATCGCCCAGGAGCGCATCGCCGTCGACTTCGCCAACTGGCTGGCGTCCAGCGTCCAGGAGAAATGGCTGGCTCTCGCGGGGTTGAACATCGCCTTCTTCCTGCTGGCAGCGGTCATGGACGAGATCGCCATCATGGTCATCCTGGGCCCGATGCTGATCGCCATCGCCACGAAGTTCGGCGTCGATCCGATTCATTTTGGCGCCATCATCGTCACCAATGTGGCGATCGGAATGGCGGCTCC
>LNFM01019352.1_pt1 | contig 10107 bp, 8 predicted proteins | sample 596031 | NCBI WGS metagenome assembly LNFM01 (sample SAMN04254537, study PRJNA301005) | activated carbon metagenome | isolation source: dual media filters at the Ann Arbor, Michigan drinking water treatment plant | place: USA: Ann Arbor | reverse complement strand
CTCGCGGCGGCCTATCGCTTCGCCTACGTGCACGCGCTCACCAGCGGAAAGACCACCCGCGTGAGCTTCACGCTCGGCGGCGCGACGGTGCGCGTCGAAGAGAGCGACGACGCGATGCAGCTCGACCCGAAGGATCCCCTGCGCGCGGGCGGCGCCGAGCAGATCGAGGCCGCTGCGGCGCAGATGGCGGACGCGATCCAGAACCTCCGCCCGAGGGCGCCGCGCGCGCAGTTCACGCCGATCAGCGGCGCGCGGTTTCGACCGCGCGACCTCGATGAGGGCGTGACCTTCGCGAGGCTCTACAGCCAGCACAGCGAAGAGTCGCAGCAAGAGGGCCCCGGTCACGTGTACTTCTTCGCCGGCGGACAGGCGGAGCGAAGCGTCGTTCACCTTCGCAACGGCAGGGGCGAGGTGTTCTCGGTGGTGCTCGACCCGATGACCGGGCGCGCCGAGGTGATGGATCGCGCGGTCGAACCACCGCAGACCGAAGAGCGCGAGGACATCGAGACCGACTCGCGCGAGCGGGTGTTGAGGGAGACGTCGCAATGAGCGAGCGCGGTCCAGACCCTCGCGAGAGCGCCGACGAACGTCGCGCGCGGCTGCGCCTCCGGCGCAAGGCGCTCGGCGTGACGCTCTTCGGCTTCACGCTGCTCGAGGTGATGATCGCGACGGCGATCCTCGCGATGGGGCTGGCGTCGGTGTTTGGCAGCAACGTGATCGCCGCGAGGCGCGTGGCGCACGGGCGGATGATCACGCAAGCGACGATGGTCGGGCAGTGCCGGATGACGCAGGTCGAGGCGTGGATTCGCAAGAACCAGCTCCCGCAGACCAATCAACGCTTGGAAGACCCTCCTGCGATGGGCGGCGAGCGCTGCTGCGACGCGCCTTTCACTTGCGACGCCAACGTCGAGAAGATCGAGCTGCCCAATCCCCCGGAGGTCAGCCGCGACGCGACGAGTCAGCTCCTGGGATCGGCGACGAGCGCGCTCTCGGGTTCGCAGTTTGGCGCGCAAGGCGCGCAAGGCGCGGCGGGAGCCAACCCGCTCTCGGCGCTGGCGGGCGCGCTCGGCGGCCTCGGCGGCGCGGGCGGGGCCAATCCCGGGCAGGGCGCGATGGGCTCGGGCTCGGGCGCTCCCGACGTGCGCGGCGCGCAGGCGGCGGTGCTCGCGGGGATCTATCCGTCGCTCAAGCCGCTGCTCGAGGGCGCGATCCGTCGCGTCACCGTCCGCGTCGCGTGGAACGAGGGCTCGCGCGAGTTCAGCTTCGACCTCGTTCAGTACGTGACCAACCCAGGGCAGACGCTGCAGACGGGCGCGAACATGCCGGGCGTTCCGCAGGACGCGCTCAACAGCTTGCTCGGCGCGGGCGGGCTCGGGGGCGGGCTCGGGGGCGGCGGGGCTCCGACGCCGGGGCAGGGGATCCGATGAGGCCCGCTCGTCGCTCGCGCGCAGGAATGACCCTGCTCGAGGTGATCGTCGCGACGGGCGTCTTCGCGATGATGGGGCTGATGCTCCTCACGGCGTTTACGCACACGGGCAGGATGCGCGATCGGCTGAGCGCGCGGATGGACCGCGATCACCAGGCGCGCACCGCAATTCAACGGCTCTCGCGCGACCTGCGCGGCGCGTTTCTGTCGGCGCACACCAACGGCGCGAATCCCGGGCAAAACGCGGTGCTCACGGCCTTCGTCGCCCGCGAGGGGATGAACGGCGACTCCCTCGAGCTGACCGCGTTCACCCACCGTCGCCTGCGTCGCGGCGCGCACGAGGGAGACGCGTGCGAGGTCGGCTATCGCGTGACCGAGCGCCGAGGCGCGCAGCGAACGACGTACGACCTGATGCGCCGCGCGACGACGCGGATCGACAACGACCCGCAGCGCGGCGGGACGCTCGACGTGCTCGCGCAAGACGTGACCCTGTTCGACCTGAAGTTCTTCGACGAGACCACCAGTCAGTGGACCGAGAGCTGGAGCACGATGAGCGCGACGGGGCAGCCCACGCGCTTGCCGCAGCGCGTGCGAATCATCCTCGAGCTCAAGGACGAAGGTGAGCGCCGTCGTCGTTATGTGACAGAGACCCCCGTGATGATCCAGTCGATGCTTCGCTTCGCGTTGCCGCTGGATTGGCGTTGAACACCGCACTTCACCCTCGAGCCCGCACCCTGATGACCGAGCCCGCAGCCGACCCCGAGAGCCCTAGCGAAGAGCGCGAAGCGCGCGATGTCGCTGGCTCGCGTCGCGCGCGGGCGCGGGGCAAGGCGCGCAAGCGTCGCAAGAACAGCGAGCGCGGCGTGGCGCTGCTCATGGTGCTCACGTCCGTGGCGCTCTTGTACGTGATGGCCCAGCAGACGCGGGACGAAGTCGAGGTCTCGTACGCCGCCGCTGCGACGGGCCGCGATCAGCTCATCGCGCACTACGAAGCCAAGAGCGGGATCAACCTGGGCCGGCTCTTGTTGCACGCCGAGCCGACGATTCGACGCGCCATCATGGTGACGCTCGGCCCGCTGATGGCGCTCTTCGGCGGTCCTCCGGGGCAGATTCCGGTGTGGGAGCAGGCCGACACGTTGTTCGGCGCGTTTCGGCGCGAAGGCGGCGCGCGGTCACTGTCCGAGAGCTTCGGCGTGAGCGAGCAGGGCGCCGGCGGGCTCCGCGGCGCCGAGCCGATCCTCATCGTCGACGAGGACTCGAAGATCAACGTCAACGGCGCGTACCGCGGCGCCGAGGTCTCTCGACGCGAGGCCGCGCGCCTGGTGGGTCTGACGGCGAACCCCGCGTACGAGCCCTTGTTTTCGCAGAGAGACAGCGACGGTCAGTTCACCGATCGAACGACGCTCTTGCGCGAGATCATCGACTACAGCGACGCTGACCAAAACGCCTTCGACATCGGGCAGCTCATCACCAACAACGTGACCGGTCCTGGCGGCGGCGGCCCCGAGGACAACTTCTATCAGTCGCTCAGGCCAGCATACATGCGGCGCAACTCGCCGTTCGACTCGGTCAACGAGCTCAGGATGGTCCGCGGCCTCGGCGACGACGACCTGTGGGCGGCGATCGTCGACCCGGACCCGAGCAACCCGCGCCGTCGCAACCTCACCGTGTGGGGCTCGGGTCAGGTCAACGTGAACACGGCCAACGCGCAGACCTTGCTCGCGCTGATCTGCGCTTTCGGCAGGGCCAACCTCGCGTGCAACGACCCGATCGCGGCCCGGAGGTTCACCACCGGAATCACCATGGTGCAGGGCTTCACGGTCTCGATGGGGCTGCCCATCTTCGGCTCTCCGCAGGTGTTCACGGCGACCTTGCAAGGCCGTGGAATGCTGGGGCAGCTATTCAAGACGATGGCCGGCGACCAGCCCATTCAGATCTCGGACACCGCGAGCCTCGAGCGCGCGATCACCGTCGAGTCGAAGGTCTTCTCGATCTTCGCCGCGGCGCGGGTGGGGCTTTCGTACACACGAATTCATGCGGTGATCGACATGCGGCCGCAGCCGCAGATCGACAGCACCTTTCTCAGGGTGACGACCGGCGGGAGCGACATTCCTCCGCCGCCGCCGGTCATCGACGTGACGCGGCCCAACAGCGTTGCGGCGGGGCCGTCCGGGCAGATTCAGCAGGTCGACGAGCGCGGCGGGACCATCCTCTACTGGCGCGAAGACTGAGCAAGCGAAGACATGGCACTCTATCTTGGAATCGAGTTGAGCGAAGGGCAGCTACGCGTGGTGAAGCTCCGCGCGCAGTACCGAAAGCTCACGATCGAAGGCGTCTACCGCCTCCCTCGTGAGCCTGGGCCCGAGGGCATCACGATGGCCGCGCAGGCGATCCGCGCTTCGCTTCCGCAGACGCCGGACGGCGTGTTCGTCGCGCTGCCCGGCAGCGACGCGTCGCTGCGACCTTTGTCTCTGCCCAAGGCCCTTCTGCGCCGAGGTCCGAAGGTCCTGACCGCAGAGCTCGAAGGGCAGATCCCGTTCGACGTCGAGACCGCGGTGATCGACGCGCAGGTCGTCCGCGAGGGCGAGGTGACCGAGCTCATCGCAGCCGCGGCGCGCATCGAGCGCGTTCAGACGGTCATCGACGCGCTCAAGGCAGCGGACCTCGACCCGCGCGAGGTGGGCGTGATGCCGCTGTCGCTCGGCGAGCTGTCCTCGGCCTACGTCGAGTGGAGCTCGGCCGAGCCGATCCTGGTGGTGCACGCCTACGAGTCGCGCGCGGACCTGTGCGTGATCGCGTCGGGGCGCGTTCAGTTCGCGCGCACGCTCACCGGACAAAACAGCGGCCCGGTGCGCGAGCGCTCGATCCGCCAGTCCCTGGGCGCCTTTCTCGGGAGCGGAGGAACGAGCGTCGTCGCCGCATACCTGCTCGGCGAGGAGGGGCACCTGTACGACGAGGCCGTCGCCAAGGCCTCTGGCCTCGACGCGACGGGCGTGCGCATGTACCCGCCGCAGGGCAGCGTCGCGATCGCGCCCGACGTCAACCCCGAGGAGCTTCGCCTCGCGCCGACGGCGCTCGCTCTCGCGCTGCGGGGCGTCTCGAAGGCCTCGCGCATCGACCTTCGCAAGGGCCCGCTCGCGGTCAAGGGCAACGTCACGATCCTGCGCGAGCGGGCGCCGTTGCTCGGCGCGCTGCTCGGCGCGGTGATGTTCACGTGGCTCGGCGCGACCACCGCGCGCTACTACTCGAGCGCGTCGGAGCGAGACCGCCTCACCGCGGCGCTCGCGGTGGTGACGCAAGAGGTCTTCGAAGAGCGCATCACCGATCCGCAGCTCGCCATCGCCAAGGCCCGAGGATCCGGCGAGACGCTGCAAGACCCCATGCCTCCCGCGGACGCCTTCGACGTCGTCGGGACGATCTCGAGCAAGATCCCAGAGGGCACACGAAATCATGACATCACGCAGCTCGAGGTCAGCGACGAGCGCGTGCAGGTGCAAGGGATCGCCGCGACCGTCCAGGACCGCGACAGCATCGTCGAGGCGCTGAAGACCTACGAGTGCTTTCAAAACGTGACGCCCGGCCGCACGACGAGCGGCTCGGACAATCGTCAGCAGTACACGTTGGATGTGGAGTTTCGCTGCCCGGGCCGCGCGTCGAGCGCGCGCAGGCCAGGCGGCGCGAGCGCAGGGTCGGGCTCGGGGTCCGGCTCGAGCGCGGGCGGCGCGACCACGGGAGGCTCCAGTGGCAGCAACTGACTCCATTCGCGCGGCGATCCGCGGCATGTCGCCGAAGGACAAGAAGCAGCTGGTCATCTTCGGCAGCGTGCTCGCGATCGGGCTGGTGTTCTTGCTGTGGCTGCTCTCGTACGCGCTCTTGAGCGGGCTCGAAGAGCAGCGCGCGGCCACGCTGGACGCGCTTCGCGTGATCCGCGCCGAGCGCACACGAATTCGACAGCGCCAGCAGCAGCGGGCGCAGGTGCTCGCGCGCTACGAGCAGCGCGCGCCAGCGCTCGGCAGCTTCATCGAGCAGGCCGCGCGCGCCGCGGAGGTCACGGTGACCGAGACCAACGATCGCCCAGTGCAGCGCGTGGACGGCGGCCGCTTCGAGCGACGCAGCACGTCGATTCGCCTGCGCTCGATCAACCTGCAAAAGCTCGTGGCCTTCATGGCGCAGATCGACAACGCGACGTTTCCCGTGTCGATCACCACGCTCAGGCTGCGCAAGCGCTTCAACGAGAGCAACAACTACGACGTGGACGAGATGGTGATCACGACCTTCGACCGAGTGCGTCGCGCAGGGGAGCCTCGAGGCGATCGTGACGGCGGCGTCGCGCGGCCCGCGGTGCCGGCGGTGCGAGTCGCTGTTCCCTCGGGCTCGCCCGTCGCGATCCCGTCGACCGGAGCGCCGCGATGAACGAGCGAACGCGCGAGATCGCACTCAAGGTGCTGAGATACGCAGGATATCCTGTGTTTTTTCTGACCTTCTTCGTGCTCTTCGTCTACTGGACGTTTCCGTACGACCGACTGAAGGAGTTCATCATTCACCAGGTCGAGGCGCCGCGCTCGACCGGCGCAGGGACGGTGGCGCCGTCCAACATGCACCTGGAGATCGACGAGCTCGGCCCGACGTTCTTTCCGGGGCTCACGGCGCGAGGGGTGCGGGTGACGTGGCTCCCGCAAGCGCAGGGGCAACGGCCGATCGTGGCGCGTATCGACCGCGCCACGGTGCACGTCGGTCTCATCGGGCTCATCTTCGGCCGCGCCAACGGCGACCTCTCGATCGAGGGCATGGGCGGCACCGTCGAGTCCACCTTCGAAGCGGTGATCAACGGACCGCGGCCGGGGCTGCGCAAGCTCAAGCTCGAGACCAAGGGCGTCCGCGCCAACGAGGTCGGCCCGCTCGTGCAGGCGATCGGGCTGCCGGTGCAAGGTCGGCTCGACACGACGATCGAGCTCGAGGTCCCCGACGGGCAGATCAACCGCGCGTCGGGCCGCGCGAGCCTGACGCTGGCCGCCTTGAAAATTGGTGACAACGTCGCGCAGTTTCAGATCCCCGGCTTCGGCGGCGTCACCATCGCCCAGATCGACGCAGGAACGCTCGCAGGAGCGGTCACCATCCGCGACGGCGTCGCCACGATCGAGCGCATCGGCGCGAGGTCGCGAGACCTGAACCTCGCGCTGAGCGGCCGCGTCGAGCTCCGCGCAGACCCCGCGCAGACCGGGATCAATCTACTCACACGATTTCAACTCACCGACGAGTTTCGAAACAAGAACGAGCAGTCCACGCGCATCATGATGGTGCTCGACATGGTCCCCGACCTGCGCGCCGCGCGCGGCCAAGACGGCATGATCGCCCTGCGCTGCCGCGGCACCGCGGGTCGAGGCGTGCGGTGCAACCCGGAGGGCGCCGCGGAGGCGCCCGGGGGCTTCGGCGAGCCGCGCAGAGGGTTCTGAGCGGTAGATTCCGCGAACGGGAGGGCGTCGAGCGGCGCGCTGACGCTGGCGCGAGGGCTCAGCGACCGGCGCTCACAGCCGTCGAATTCGTGTGTCCATCGCCGCGGGCGTGTCTGCCGTCGCGTACGGCGCGCCTGCGTCCGCGGACGCCCTCGGGTGAAAGCGTCGGAAGTACTCCGCGAGCGCCCACTGCTCGCGACCGACGTCGATGAATCCGTCGTTGAGCGTCGGCGTCGCGTCGAGCTCGACGCGGTTGTAGAAGGCCGCGTTGTCCCTCGCGAAGCGAGGAAACGGATAGCCGTCGCCGCCGACGTTGCTCGCCTCGGTGGCAGAGCCGGTGAGAAAGCTCAGCGTCACGAGGCGAATACGACGGTCCGCGGCGCCGACCACGAGCCCGTCGCGGACGATCACGTCGTCGCTCCCGTCCGCCCGTCGAACCACGAGCAAGCGCACGCGCGCGCCGGACGTCCGCACGAGCGGCATCGCCGCGTCTGTGCTGAGCACCTGCGCGGTCTGCGAAGGGTCGTACTCGACGCGCGCCCCACCAATCTGCGGAAACGCGCCGGGCGACGCGCCCATCGCCACGCCCGAGAAGGCGTGCTCGAAGATGATCTGCAGCTGCGCGGCGGTCACGGTCACCGCCGTGAGCCCGTTGTTGAATCGAAGGCTGTTCTCGATGTCGAGCTGAGAGACTTCGCCAGCGAGCTTGCCCGCGGCCGGGTTTGCGGCGGGCGGCTCGAAGGTCGGCATCGCGCCGGCTCCGACGGTGCCGATGCTGTCGCGGATTCCTCCGCCGTTCTTGATGGACAAGAGCACGGTGGGGTCGCTGCGGCCGGGGGTCCCTTCGCGCGCGGCCCAGAGGTTTGCGTCGGCGGAGAGGTTTCCGAGGTTGGTCTCTTCGGTGCGAACCGAGCCGCGCAGACCGTTGAGGTACACGCTAGATCGTCCGACGATCACGCCGTCCTTGCTGTTGATCACCCCGCGGACCGCGTCCGCGATCGATCGCACCTCGGGGTCGACCATCGCGCTCGCGCCGAGCCGCGTGACGCCCGCCTCGTCCGTGGCGTACGAGCCCGACGTGCGCGCGTCGTGGCCGTCGCGGATGAGCACCCCTCGCGCGTCGAAGCGCGCCATGAACCGGCCGACGTAGCGATAGTTGGCACCTGTATTCAAGACGGCGACGGGCTCGGCGCTGGCGTTGGTGCGCCAGAGCGGGTACGGGTTGGCGCGGGTGTCGCCCGCGCGCAGGGCGTCGTCGTCGTCGGCCCACACCGAGTGGTTTCCGCCGGCGAGGATCACGTCGACGTTGCGCAGCCGCGGCGCGAGCTCGTCGGCCTCGACGTTGAACTGCTGCATGTGCGCCATCACGATGACCTTGTCGACGCCTGCGGTGGTGATGGCGTCGACGCGCGCCTGGATGATCGAGGCGAGCATCGCGTAGTCCGTCGCGCTCGACGGGCGCGTCACGACCGTCTCGGGCCGCGAGATCTGCGGGAGCAGCGGCGTGGTCGCGCCGACGAGCCCGATGCGCTGTCCGTCGACGGTGAAGATCACGCTCCCTGTGATTCTTCCGTGCAATGACGTGTTCGACGGGTCGCCCGGCAGGTCGTTGGCGATCACGCGGCCGCGCAGGTCGCTGTTGCCCGAGAAGTCCAGGTTGGCGCTGAGGTAGACGAACTTCGCGCCGCTCCAGAGCACGCCCGCGTCCGCTCCGCCGGTGCTCGTCGGAAAGATGATGTTCGCGATCTCGCGCGTGCCGTTGTCGAACTCGTGGTTGCCGAAGCTCGCCGCGTGCCAGCCCATCTCGTTGAGCATGGCGATGTCGGCTCGGCCCGCGCCCGCCTGAACGATCTGCGAGACCGCGTTGAGGGCGGGGTCGCCGCCCGCGTTGTAGAAGACGCCGGGCAGCCAGAGATCACCGTTGTTGAGCTTGAGCGTGCGCGCGGACATCGTTGCTTCGAGCGAGCGCAGCACCGCCGAGAATCGGGGCGCGTCGTCGATGGCGCCGAGGCCTGCCTCCTGGTCGGACGCGTGAAGGATCTGCAGCGTAAACGCTGGCGGCGGCGCGTCTGGCGAGCTGTCGGCTGCGTCGCTGGCGGCGGTGTCAGTCGCAGCGTCAACCGGAGTCGTGTCGGGCGCAACGATGTCCGTTGTCGGAACGTCGCTCGGTAGCGTGCGGTCTTCGGGCACATCGAGGCCGAGGTCCGTAGCGCTGTCCAACGTCGCGCTGTCAGCCGCGTCGCTGGTTGTGACTGGGGGGCTGCAGGCCGCGAGCATCATGCCCGTGAGGCTCGTGACGACCAGCGAGAGTAGAGAGGATCGGCGACTGAATCGATAGCGTGTCATGGGGAGGGATCTCACAAAGGCGACGGGGGAGCCGTCTGCCCGCGCAGTGAACCGCGAAGCGGTTGCGACGGCGGCACAGCGGCGTGTCTGCTCGGTGTCACGCAAAGCAGCGTGGCGATCGACAGCGCGTCGATGTTTGTCGTGAGAGCGCGCGCGCCGCGCTGCTCAGCGCGATGCAGCATCCGCGTCGGAGACGACGCCCGCGTCGACCGTCCTCGCGGTGCGCGTCGCGGTGCGTACGATCGCCTGCGCTCGGGACACAAAGAGCAGCACCGACGCGTGCGGCATCGGCGAGCAGGGGGTCTCCCACGAGATCGAACGCCCTTGTGATTGCACGCGGAAGGACTGCTGGGCGATCGCTTCACACAGAGACCCCACAGGCGCCATGACCCACCGGACCCGCTGTCGCTCTGCGCGAAGCTGCTGGAGCTGCGATGGAGAGAGCTGTCCCGAGCTGCCGTTGATCGTGAATCGTCCGTCGTCTTCGACGCGCAGCTCGGACACTCTCGCCCGCGGGTGCGACAGCAGGGCGTCGCTGATGGGTCGCTCGGTCACGATCAGCAGCGGAGCGCGCTGCGCGCTTCCCTCGGGGCCAACCACGAGCGACGAAGCGGACGCCAAGAGGACTGAACCGAGGAGAAGTCGCTTCGTTGCTCGGCGCTGCATCGTGCGCCGATGGTAAGGGCATTCGAGGCGCACGGTGACACGCGGCGGCTAAGGTGTGATTGCGGATCGTGCGCGCCACATTGCCAACGGTCGAGCCAGGGAGCTCAGCGAGTGTGCGTGCGTTCGGGGTCTGCGGGTCTGCCCCCGAATGAATTCGGGGGCAGTGCGCGCCGCAGGAGCGTCGCGGGCCATGCGCCGCGAGGCAGCGCATGCAGC
>LNFM01013885.1_pt1 | contig 10108 bp, 6 predicted proteins | sample 596031 | NCBI WGS metagenome assembly LNFM01 (sample SAMN04254537, study PRJNA301005) | activated carbon metagenome | isolation source: dual media filters at the Ann Arbor, Michigan drinking water treatment plant | place: USA: Ann Arbor | reverse complement strand
TGATCCTCCAGCGTGGCGATCATCGGGTTTGAATTGACCTCAATGACGGTGGGCCCGCCCTCACTAACCCGATCAAACAGATCGACTGCAGCGAGCGACAAACCAACCGCCGCTGTTGCATCCAGAGCGACCTTGCCAAGCGCGGGCGGAGCGCCGTCTTGCACAAACCCGGCCCCACCGCCCGCCGCGCGATTAGCCGGCCCTTCGAGAATGACACACTCATTCAGCCGAGGAATGTCGCTAGCCGTAACGCGCTGTCCAAGTTGATCGCGTCCACGCGGCTTCAGCGGCGCTGCGTCGGCCTCACGGGGCTTTGCAGCCACCAACTCCGCCAGCGTACGCTTGCCATCACCCAGCACGCTCGGCGAGGTCTTGATGTACGAGAACAGCACCTGCCCGTTCAGCACGAAGACGCGATACTCTGGCGCGCGCACGTAGGGCTGCATGAGAATAGCGAAATGCTCGGGCGGGAGCCGATCGAGATAATCTCCAAACTCTTCAGCGCTATCGATCACCTCAGCGAAGAGTCCGTTCGACGCGGAAAGCGGTTTGCAGAAGAGCGGATACGTCGCGGTGGCGGCGTAGGCGATTGCATCTGCGCGTTCGCGTCCTGGCGATCGCATATCTGCCCAACGATTCGTCACGAAAAACTTGACGCCGGGCAGCACCGGCACGCGCGCTTCGCGCAGAACGTCAGCGCAGAACGCTTTGTCACGCGCGATCGACGCTGCGCGTGCATCGTTCAGCGCGTAGGGTGTGCCCGCGCCTGCGGCGAATACGGCGCGCCGCTCGCCATCGCGCACTTCAAAGAGATAGCCGTCATCACCATCGAGCGAGCGAAACGCATAGCCACACGCCAACGCAGCGCGCGCAGCGTAACGCGCGTGCGCGCTTTTCAAATGATCTCCCGGCATGCCTGAGAAAGCCAATTCGCACCCACCCAGCAAAACCAGGTCATCGAGAAAATGGTACCGCCTGTTGGGCTCGAACCAACGACAGCCGGCTCCACAAGCCGGTGCTCTACCAACTGAGCTAAGGCGGCACATTTCTGTGCTCGTCCGCGCCTGGACGCGAACTCTCAAGGGCGCGGAACCTAGCGCCGCACTTTGCCCGAAGCAAGGCGCGTAAAGCGCCCTATCCTCAAGAGCTTAAATCAGCCTCGCGCGCTTAGACCGGCCCCCAGCCTTGCTGATTGATGTAGTTCCGCAGCCGGGCGATGCGGTTGTCAGGATCCGGGTGGGTCGACAGGAACTCAGGCTGACGCGCGCCGCCGCCCTCCTGCATGCGCTGCCAGAACGGGATCGAAAGCCGCGGATCGTAACCGGCGCGCTGCATGTACTGGAGGCCGATAATGTCGGCTTCCGCTTCTTGCTCGCGCGAGAACGGCAAGCTCAGACCCACCTGCGCGCCTAAGCCCAGTGCGGCAATCGCCAATTGGCTGTTGATCTGCGAGCCTGCCGCCTGCAGCGCCGTTTGAGTTGCGGCTTCGCGGCTATAGCGCTCGGCAGCATGACGGCCGGTGACGTGGCCGACTTCGTGGCCGAGCACCGTCGCTATGTAATCATCACGGTCGCTGATTTCGTAGAGGCCCCGATAGAAGCCGACTTGCCCGCCCGGCAGCACGAACGCGTTCTTCTGCGGGCTATCGAACAGCACAAATTCCCAGTTCTGGCCGCCGCGGCCGGCAGCCTGCACGATCCGATTGCCCACTGTCTCAAGCCGGCGCTGCGCGGAGGCGTTGCGCCATTGCGGGACTTGCTGGCGCATCTGCGCCCACGCCTGCAAAGACGCCTGCTGAAGCTGACTTTCGTCGATGATGATGAACTGCTCCCGGCCCGTGACCGGATTGGTCGCGCAGCCCGCGATCAGAAGCAGCGAGCCCGTCGCCAAGCCGCGCAACAGATCGCGCCGCTCCATCTTGGAGACGTCCACAAGTTTGGCGCCTTCGCCAACGGCATGATCACACATGAACGTTCTCCCAAGCTTCAAGTTCGTGAGAGCTATCTTCGACCGTACGCGGGCCGAGGCAAGGGCGATCGAGCGAATTGCTTCTGGCGTCAGCCATCCGAAGCGCGCGTGTGGATTACGTAGCCCTCCTACGCCAAGGCTACGGAGGACATCCGTCGCTCGCTTCGCGTGCGAAGGATGGTGCCTGGGGCCGGAATCGAACCAGCGACACGCGGATTTTCAATCCGCTGCTCTACCAACTGAGCTACCCAGGCGAAGCCGTCCGCCAAACCCAGGGGCCCGGCGCGGAGGGCGGTCTATAGCGGGGCCGCCGTGGCGTGTCCACGCCCGGTTCTGACCTTCCCCGACACAAAAAAGGGCGGCCGCTAAGGCCGCCCTCCAGTTTCTGAGGCAGAAGCTTTAGACGCCCGCTTCCTGCGGCGTTTCCGCCAGCATGGCGCCGCCTTGGGCGACACCGGCGAATTGCATCGAGAGGCCAGCGCCATCCGCGCCAGCGACGTTTTCGATCACGACCTGCGACGCCGGGACGCCGCGGGCGATCAGCGTCGAGCGCAGAGCCGCGGCACGGCGCCGGGCCAGCGGGCTCGACGCATCAGCGGCGATCGTCACGCGCTCGATTGAGCAGACGGAGGCGCTATCGACTGCGTATCCGATTTCGCGGCGCGCATTGGCGCCTAGGGCAGCTGAGGACGCGCCGAACGCCGCATTATGCGAACGCGCGGCGCAGATGCCGAAGCCGCTAGCATCGATCACCTGCGGCTGAGCCGCGGGCGCTGACGGCGGAGGGACGGCAGCACCCGCGGTCGCCGACGCCGAGGCCATCACCACTTCGCCGTCATTCGCTTGCGCGAGCTGACGATCCGACATGATGGCGGCCACTTGCGTTTGCGCTTGTTGACGCGACGCGCCTTCGCAGGCAGCGCGCTCCTGACGATCACCGGCATTGCGGCACAAGCGATCGGTCGCACGGTCGAGCCTGCGCTCAAGCGTGGCCTGGCCACGCGAGGAGCCGAGATCGAGATCCGCGTAGAAGACGCGCGCTTCGGCGCTGTCGCGACGAATTTCAATACGACGCGGAGCGTACGTTGGCGCAGCCGCATAAGCCGTCAGCGTTTGGTTGTCGGCCGCCGCGACCGCGTCTCGGGTCGCTTCGCTGACGCACATCCGAATTTCGCGGCGCATACGCCAATTGCGTTCGCGCGATGGGTCGCCGCACACTTGGTGCGCCGCCGCCTCGATGCGTCCGTACATTGCAGCAGCGCCCGCATTGGTCGTTAGATCAAGATCGCCGTAGCCGACTTGCACCGAAGCCCGCTCGTAGCCGAAGCTCTGCGCGCTAGCCGGTTGCGCCATAAACATAAGGCAAGCCGCAGCGGCCGCCCCAATAAACATCTTCATATGATTACCCCTCCGAGTGATTGCTGCCCCTCCGCCGCGATCCGCGAGGCAACGCATGTCAAGAAAGGCGTATTCGCCCCGGCAAACGGGTCAGCATGGTTAAGAAAATCTCCTCTGGCGCTCGCCGCTGCATTGCCAGCGAGGGGGCTTGCCGCTTAGCTGCACCCGTTCGGGGGACGACAATGCTCAGATTGCGCAGAGATTTTGCGCGGAGACAGCGCCATGAATGACGCCGCGCTTGAACGCGAGGCGCTCGCGCTGTTCGAAGCCGCACTCGATGTGCCAGCCGCCGAACTTCCGACTTGGATCGAGCAAAACACGGCGGGTCGGCCAGAGTTGCGCGCGCGCATTACCGCATTGGTGAGCGCCGATAGCAGCGAAAAGGTCCGAACGGCCGGCGCGTTTGCAGCGATCGAGGCTGAAGATGTGCCCTCCAGGCTTGGCGCGTACCGCATCATCGAACTCATTGGCCGCGGCGGCATGGGCGCGGTCTATCTTGCCGAACGCGACTCCGGTGATTTCTCGCGCACTGTCGCCATCAAGATCATCAAGCCGGGCATCTTCTCGCCCGACTTGGTAGAGCGCTTCCAGCGCGAGCGGCAGACGCTTGCGCTGCTGACCCATCCCAACATCGCCCGCTTGTACGATGGCGGCGAAACCGAAACGGGCTCGCCCTACATCGTCATGGAATATGTCGACGGCGCGCCGCTTCTCGACTGGGCGCGGGAGCGCAATGCCTCGCGCGCTGAGCGTTTGCGCATCTTCACTGACATCTGCGATGCCGTTGCGTTCGCGCATGCGCGTCTTGTCGTTCACCGCGATCTGACGCCGGCTAACGTGCTGGTGACCGCCGAGGGCGTGTCCAAACTCATAGACTTCGGCATCGCTCGCCCCGCCGATGACGCCGCGCGCGAAGGCGCTGCAGCGGCGCTGACCATGACACCAGGCTACGCCGCGCCCGAGCGCATGCTTGGCGCGCCGGTGACAACATCCGCCGACATCTACTCGCTGGGCCGCCTGCTTGATGATCTGCTCGCGCCAAAGCCTGACGAAGCAGAAATTCGCGCCATTATAGCGCGCGCGTGCGCGAGCGAACCGCAGGACCGGTATCCGAGTGTCGATGCACTACGCGCCGACCTCGACGCTTGGCGCACGCGACAACCAGTGAACGCCTATTCGCGCAAAGCCGGCTATCGCCTGCGTAAGTTTGCTGCGCGCCATAGCGGGGCGCTGACGGCGAGCATTGCGGCGTTCGCATTGTTGGCTGGCGGCCTTGCGGTGACGCTGGTCGCGAACGCGCGCGCCGAACGCGCCCGTGCCTTGGCGGAAGAACGCTTCGAGCAAACGCGCGCCATCGCTAATTCAATGCTGTTTGACGTGTTCGACGAGGTGTCGAACGTTTCCGGGACGACGACCGCGCGCGAGATGCTCGCGCGCACGAGCCTCACCTATCTCGAAGCGCTTGCCGCCGATCCGAATGCGCCAGTGGACGTGCGTGTGGAGGCAGGGCTTGGCTTTTTGCGCCTCGCGCAGGTCGTCGGCGGCGGCCAGGCTAGCGAACTCGGACGCTACCAGGACGCAAATGCCCTGCTTGCTCAGGCGCAAAGTATTCTGGAGCCGCTCTTCGAGGCGCACCCGCAAGAACCCAGCGTAGCGCGCGCAATGGCGACGCTCTTGCTCGAACAATCCGGCGCTGCTCTCTACACGGACAACGACGCCGACAACGCTTTCGCATTAGCGGCGCGCGCGCGCGACATTCTGGAGCCTTACCGCACCGAAGATGTGCGCGCCGCGCGCCAGTACATCGCCGCTCTGCAGGCCCAAGCGGATTCATACGGCTGGAACGATAGGTACGCCGACGCCCTGCCGCTGCATCAACAGGCAGAAGCGTTTGCCGCCGCGCTGCCGCCAGACTTCAACGGCAACATTGACGTCATGCGCGCGCGCGGATCCAACTTACGTCTCATGGGCGATGCGCTGCACCGCTTAGAGCGCACCGAGGAGGCCCGCATCACACTCGAGCGCGCCGTCGCGCAGCAGCGTGCGGTCACGCAGGCGGCGCCCAATAATCCGTCATACATGCGCAGCTTGGCGATCGCTTTGTGGTTCAGCGCTGTCGTGCACCGGAGCAACGGCCGCGACGACGCGGCGCGCGCGACGATAGAAGAATCCGTGGCCGTAGCGCGACGCATGCGAGAGCGCGATCCCAACGACGCCGGGGCCATCCGCATGGTGGCGATCTCCACGGAAGTCTATGCGCAGGTCCTTGGCGACCTTCGCCGCTTCAACGAAAGCTACGCCGCCGGCCAAGAAGTCATCGCCGCGCACCGTGAACTGGTCCGGCGGGCCGGCGGCGCCGCGGGCGCCAAGAGAAGCCTTGCCGCCGCGTTGATGACGCATGGCGGCAATTCCTACAACGCGGGCGCGTATCCGCGCGCTTGCGTCGCCTGGGATGAGGGGCTGGCGATTTACGAGGAACTCAACGCCGCGGGCGCCATGTCTGATCGCGACAGAACGGTGACACTGGCAGAGGCGCAGAGCTTTGTTCGCCGCGCCTGCAACCCACCGCGGGCAGGCTTGGGCCCACGAATCTAGGGGAGCGCCGCCGGGACTTTGCCCCTTGGCGTCTCGGGAGGTTGTAACCACCCGGCAGAGCCGCCAGAATTGTCATGTGCCGGCTCAAGCCCCTGACCAGAAAGACCTTCTCGTCGCCCATTATGACGAGTTCCGCCGCGTCGCCCGCGGCGTGCTGAATGGCGACGCCCAGAAACTGCAGATCCAGCCGACCGACCTCGCCCACGCCGCGGCGATCAAAATCTTCGATCTGAACCGGATCGAAATCCGCGGCCGCACCCACTTCCTGTCGCTGTCGGCGCGGGTGATGCGACAGATCCTGATGGATGAGCTCCGCCGTCTGCGCGCCGCCAAACGCCAGGCGCCGCCGGTGACCACGCAATGGCCAGGAGAAGCCGATGGGGCTCTCGATCTGGAAGACCTCGACGCCGCATTGAGCAAGCTCGAACAAATCGATCCCGAACGCGCGCGCCTCGTCGAGCAGCGCTTCTTCGCCGGACTAACGGTGGAAGAGATCGCCGAATTGGAAGGCTCCTCGCCATCCACCGTGAAACGGCAGTGGCGCGCCGCGCGCGCTTGGCTGATCAGCGAACTCGAACGCTGATTACTGCGCCCGGCGCGATGCTGCCTCCACTTCACGCACGCGCGCTAGAATCTCCACCTGTGCGCGGTCATTCATATCGCTTGCGTATGAGAGCTGCGCCCACGGCCCCCGGATCGAAAACGGAAACACGACGCCGCCACGCGGCGAGCGAGGCGCAAGCCGCAAATCGATCCGCCGGCCGCCGACATCGATCACGCCGATGCCAGGGATGCGCAAGTCCGTCGTATTGAACGAAACATTGTCGCTCGCCAGCACGCCGTCTGCGACCGCGAACGTGGCGGAAAAGCCTTGGAAGGGCGTCCGCGCCTCGGGTGCAATCAACTCACCGCGCAACGCATTGCGAATGGTTGTTGCAACGCCACCAAGATCAACGCCGTGCAGCACGCCAGATACAACCTCCAAATGGATGCGACCGTCCGCTGCCCGCAGCATCTCAGTTTGCGTTCTACCTTCGGTGTCTATCCGGATGCTCATTTCGGCGCGCCCTTCAATGTTGCCGAAATTGATCGCGTCAGTGAGGAAGCGGCGCGCATCGACGCCTGTGAACGCCAGATCTTGGACCATGCGCGGGCTCGCAGCGCGCGCGTCGATCTCGAAGCGCCCACGGCCGGAGCCGCCATACAGCGTCAGGTTATGCAGCGTTGCGGCCATATAGCCGTCATTGATCACCAAGTTCAGCCGCGCGCTATCAACGCGCATACGCTGCACCAACACGGCATGCGTGACCAATTCGAGATCGGCGTTGATCGCCTGCAGACCAGAAAAATCGATGGGCGCGCCACTCGGCGCCTCGCGTACGTCAAGCGCCCGCGGCGGAGCGTCAACGACAGCGATTTCAGCGGTTGGCGCGCTTTGGCCCGCATCCGGCATCGCAGCGGCGACTTCTGCTTCACCTTCCGTTGGCGCAGGCATCGCCTCGCCGGTGAGGTAGGGGTTCAGGTCGAAATCGAAAAGCTCGAGGCGGCCGCTGAGGTATGGCTTGTCGCGCAGTTCCGACAGCACGAAGTCCCCGCGTCCGCGCACGCGATCAACTGAGAATCCAGCGTTTGAAAATGTATAAGCGCCGCCGCCTACGACCAGACGGCCAGCAACCGCGAATTGCCCGAATGCCGCGCCGCGCAGAGGCGTGCCGCTCCAAGCCGCAAGATCGCGCAAGTTTGCGCCGGACGCGCGGACATTGCCTGCCAGTTCGCCCGAGGTCGCCACCGTCTGACCGGCGAACGACACATTGATGAGTTCGCTTTCAATCTCGATCGTGATCGGGCTCAATTCACCCCGCGACGCAGCACCCGGCCGCGCCACCACCATATCGAGTTCAACGGGTCGATCATTGTAGAGCAGCGAGCCCTCGACACGCATGGGCTCATCCAGGCTTGTGATGGCCGAACTCAGATCGACCTCACCAACTTGCCAGCCGGCGCCACGGCGCGCGTCAAAAAAGCTCACGGCGCCATCACTGATCCTGATCTCGCGCAAGTTCGCGCGCGCGATATCGATGCCCGGCTCGCCACTGGTTGGCGGAGTGGGCGGCGTGCCCGGAGGCGCGCGGCGCGGTTCGAGCACCCAATTGGGCTCGCCCTCCGCATTCACTTCCAAATTGATCTGGGGGCGCTGGAACACCAACCGACGCACCACCACCTGGCGCTCGAACAGCGGCCCAATCTCGACGCCGATGTCGATTTCATCGGCGGTGATGAAAGCCGGGGCGCGGCCGCCTTCAACGTTCGAAAGCGTGGCGTCCTCGGCGCGCAGGCCGAGAACCGGCCAATAGCTCACCCCGACATTGCCGTTGATCACAAGATCGCGTCCGGTGGCGCTCTCGACCACCCGCTCCACCTCGCCGCGCACGTCGAGCCGCGTCACCAGATAGGCCAGGAGCCCCGCTCCCATGAGCGCTGCGGCGAACAGCCCCCCGCCGATCAGCAAAACCCACCGCATCCAGCCCTTCATGGCTTCTCCCCACTTCTTGCGGCAGCCTAGCCGCTGGCGCGCGGGCCCGGAATAGCTATCTATGCGGGCATGTCAGAACCCGTTCCCGTTACGGTGCTCACAGGTTTCCTGGGCGCCGGCAAAACCACCCTCCTGAACCGCATCCTGACCGAACAGCACGGCAAGAAGTACGCCGTCATCGTCAATGAGTTTGGCGAGATCGGCATCGACAACGACCTCATCGTCGACGCCGACGAAGAAGTGTTCGAGATGAACAATGGCTGCGTGTGCTGCACCGTGCGCGGCGATCTCATCCGCATCATTGAAGGTTTGATGAAGCGCAAAGGTCGCTTCGACGCGATCCTTGTCGAGACCACCGGTTTGGCGAAACCGGCGCCGGTGGCGCAGACTTTCTTCGTCGATGCAGACGTGCGCGCCAAGACGAAGCTCGACGCGATCGTAACGGTCGTCGATGCAAAGCACGTGCTTGAGCAGCTAAAGACATCCGAGGAAGCCGCCGAGCAGATTGCTTTTGCTGATGTGATCCTGCTGAACAAGACCGACTTGGTCAGCAAGGACGAACTCACCGCAATCGAGCGCGCCCTGCGCACGGTGAACGCCACCGCCCGGCTCCATAAAATGACACGCGGTGACATCGCGCTCGATGCAATTTTGAACCTGGGCGCGTTTGATCTCGAACGCGTCACAGAGATCGATCCGCATTTCCTCCCCGACCATGATTGCGACGACGCGTGCGCGCATAACCACGATCACGACCATGATCATCACGACCATCACCATCATCATGATGACCACGCGCGCGATCACGTCGCCGCGTCCGGCATCACCAGCGTTTCGCTCTCCACCGATAAGCTGATCAACCCGGAGAAGCTCTTGCCGTGGATCAATCAGATCACGCAGGAGCGCGGACCGGACATTCTACGCCTCAAGGGCATTATCGCGTTCCCTGATGAGCCAAAGCGCTTCGTCATTCAGGGTGTCCATATGATCGTCGAAGGCGATACGCAGCGTGATTGGCGCGACGGCGAACCGCGCGTCTCCCGCCTCGTCTTCATTGGCCGCAATCTCAATCGCGCCGAACTCGAAAGCGCCTTCGCCGCGTGTGCGGCGTGACAGCGCAAGTTTATGTCAACGGCCAGCGGCTCGCGCTCGGCGCACCGGCGACGGCGGCGCACTGGATCGGCGACACGGCTCTGTTTGCGCTAGGGGATGGCACCGTTCGCACAGCTGGGCTTGAGGCGAAACTCAGTGCGCCACATCAAGCGAACGACGGCGCAATCCTCAGCAGCGCGCTGCATCCCGATGGCAAACGACTGATCACCGGCGGTGATGACGGTCGCGTCGTGCTGGTCTCGCATGATGGCGCGACTGAAACGCTGGCCGAACTCGGTAAGTGGGTCGACCACCTTGCCGTTAGCCCCGTCTCAAGCGTGATCGTCGCGGGCGTTGGCAAGCAAGCGATTGTCTTCCGCGAGGGGAGAGAGGCGCATCGCTTCACCTATCCCTCAACCATTGGCGGGCTTGCTCTCGAAGCCAAAGGCCGACGCCTCGTAGCGAGCCATTATGGCGGCGCGACGCTCCGCTATGTGCTGACGGCTGACGACAAGGGCGTCT
>LNFM01015050.1_pt1 | contig 10110 bp, 7 predicted proteins | sample 596031 | NCBI WGS metagenome assembly LNFM01 (sample SAMN04254537, study PRJNA301005) | activated carbon metagenome | isolation source: dual media filters at the Ann Arbor, Michigan drinking water treatment plant | place: USA: Ann Arbor | reverse complement strand
CGGTTGGCGTATCGGGACTCCGTCGAAGCAGCTCTCTTCACCGAATAAAACGCCCAAAAATGTTCAATTTCTGCGTTACACTGCGGTAAAATATTTCTCACCGTACGTTGGGTACGGCTCGCAATATTTTCCTTGCGCGCCTTGAACTTAAATCATTTTTGAACGTTTTGTTGTATTGGAATCAAGAATGAGTTGTTATCACTTAAGCAAAACGGATTTCACGAACTGCACTCGATTCTGACGCTCCTGATAATAACTAAGGAGTACTGAGGATAGTAAATTACTTTAAATGCAACGAAGCTATATACTATAAGTAATTATATGCACGTTCAAAAAAATGCACCGCAGTTCATTGGTATTGGTGGCAAGGGGTGTGGTCTGTCACTCGTGACCGAGCTCTTGGATGTTCATCCACAAATTAATAGTCCTATCCCGTCATTGCGGTTTTTTAGTGGCAGCGCCTACGAGGAAAAAGATTTGTCTGAATATGTTGAAGCACTCTGTTTGGTGCCACCACCAGCGGTCTGTGGGGAGTCGTGTCCCGAATACCTCACTACCAAAGGTGTTGAGGAGCGTATTGCCCGCACCTATCCCGATGCTCGTTTGTTTGTAGTGGTGCGTAACCCTATTGATCGGGCCATTGTTGAGTACCAGCACGCACGGGCGGCTCAAAAAATTCCTAAAAATATGTCGTGTGCGCAGTACCTCACTAATTATCCCGAAGCACAAACCGATGGTTTCTTTGGGCGACACCTGATGCGGTATTTTACAATCTACACCTCACTGCAGCTCCACGTCATGGTCTACGAAGATTTTGTGAAAGAGCCACTAAAGTCAATGCAGAAACTGTATGATTTTTTGGAGATTGATAAAGAGTTTGTTCCCAAACGGTTAGCGGCCTACGCTCCGCCACCTGAAGAACCAAAGCATCCAGGAAGAATCAAGCGGTTGTTTAAACTGATAGGGAGGCTGCTTAAGAAGATTCATCCTAAAAAAGAGTTTGGCCCACTGACACCACCTACGCCAAATCATCTCAATTATTTTAGTCCAGAGGAACTGAAGGTATTTAAGACAACCTTTGCGGCGGATGCGGCGCAGTTGTCGAATTTGGTGCATCGGGATATGGCAGTCGAATGGCAATTAGAGTAGTAAACCTCCAGAAACGGCATATTTCGTTGTTGCGCTACGGCAAAATTTCCCTCACCGTACTAGTGTACGGCTCGTAAAATTTTCCTTGCCCTTCTTACAGAAGCTGTCCACTCATTGGCTAGGTTGTTTCTCAAGTTCACAACCTAGCTCAATGAGTCTTGCGAAGTGACATTGGGTCACTTCTCACCTAGAACTATGCTCGTTTCTGAAGGTTTCAGACTTATTAACTGAACTTATATCCAACATTTTTAGGTTTAAATGAAGTTTCGACATGGACTTCCTCAGTCCGTCTAGAGTAGGGGGCTTTTTTGGATATGGTATATTTATCACTATTATGAGCTTAGGGTTACCTAAGGGTAGAGGAGTAGTATCCATTAATTATAATTTATAAAGAGTATGTCGAACCAAACACAAAAATCTGTAAGTGGCGTCGCTGATATTTTAAAAGGAATAGTCTTTATTGGTTTGTTTGCGATTCCGTTTTTGACACTCTATGTCGAGAATGATTATTTCTTTCCGTACATTACCGGGAAAAACTTTCTCTTTCGGATTATTGTAGAAATTATATTAGCTGCGTGGGCAGTATTAGCACTCTATGATGCGCGCTACCGGCCAAAGTTTTCGTGGATACTGGGAACGTTTGGGATTTTAGTGACGGTGATGTTGGTAGCGAACCTGCAGGCGGAACACGTACTCACTGCAATGTGGAGTAACTTTGAACGTATGGATGGGTATGTAACCCTGATCCACGTCTTTGCGTATTTTGTAGTGTTGGGTTCAATGCTGCAGACTCCAAAAGCGTGGTCATATTTCCTCCATACAACGGTAGTGGTGGCGGGGATTGTGGCGTTGCAGGGGCTTTCTCAATTGTCGGGGGGTACTACTCGTGTCGACAGTACACTTGGTAACGCTGCCTACATGGCGGTATACATGTTGTTCCATATCTTCTTTTTGTTCTATTTATTTATCCAAACCAAGGTTACGCCGTATCGAGTGGTGTATGTATTATTGGCGGCTTTGTTTATGTTTGTGCTGCTGCAGACCGGTACCCGTGGTACGGCGATTGGATTGGTAACCGGCTCAATCGCCATGGTGGGCTACATCGGACTATTTGGAGCTCGTTTCCAGCAAGCTCGTAAATATGCGCTTGGGGCACTCGTGGGTATTATTCTGCTTTCAGCTGGTTTTATCGCTGCGCGTGACACAGCCTTTATTCAAGGTAGTCCAGCTCTGTCTCGTGTTGCTAATATTGATCTTGGTAGTGACCTTCGTATCCGTTCTATCATTTGGGGGATGTCACTTGAGGGAATCAAAGAAAAGCCATTGCTTGGCTGGGGTCAGGGTAACTTTAACTACGTCTTTAACGAACAGTATGATGGACGTCTCTATCTGCAGGAACAATGGTTTGATCGGGTGCATAATATTGCGTTTGATTGGTTGATAGCGGGTGGAATTATTGGGTTCGTATCGTACTTCTCGATTTTTGCCGCGCTCTTCTACTACCTTGTCATTAAACCAATTCGTCAACCGGACACCTCGATGACGGTGATTGAACGAGCGGTTTTGGTGGGGTTGATTGTCGGGTACGTCACCCACAATCTGGTGGTATTTGATAACATCGTCAGTTACATTTTCTTCGGTACCATTATTGCCTTGATTCACAGTAAGGTTAGTACCCCGATGCCAAAGGTAATGGCGTTTAAGATGCCGGCCGTTCTCGTAACACAAATTGTATTGCCGGTAATGGTTATTGCTACGGGAGCCGTTGTGTATTTTGTAAATATTCCTAACATGCAGGCGGCAGGGGATGTGATTACGGCGTTCCAAGCACAAACACTTGAGGGACGGTACGAGGGCTTTGATATTGCTCTCGGACGTGATTCGTTTGCCAAGCAAGAAATTATTGAACAATTTGCCCAGCAAGCGATGGGCATTGCCCAACAAAGTGAAGGGGTGGATCCGGCAATGAAGGAGAAGTTTATGACCCGCGCTGAGGCGGAGTTGCTACAGTTGGCACAGGAGAAGCCCGGTGATGCCCGTCTGCATGTATTTCTCGCTAGTTACTACCGAGCGACCAGTAACCTCGAAAAAGCAAAAGAACAAATGGCGATCGCTCGGTCACTCTCACCTGATAAACAAGCAATTATCCTACAACAAGGAGCGATTGAGTTGTCTGTTGGCAATAACACCGCTGCTCGCGATTTCTTTAAAGAAGCGTATGAGCTCGATACTACAAATGACGAAGCCAAAGAGTACTACATTGCATCATTGTTCTATACCAAAGAAGCAGCTACAGCCCAGGCGCTTATCGCTGAATCAACTCCAGAGTTTATGGCCCGCTTGGCTGCGAGTGACTTTGTGTTAAGTTCAGTAAACGGAGCCGGAGAATATGCGACGCTGGCGACCTTGTATGAAGCACGAGTGGCCGCCGATGATAGTAGTGCGCAAAACTGGGCCAGTCTTGCCTACGTGTACTACCAGCTCAAGCAAAACGACAAAGCGATTGAGACCCTCAATCGGGCTAAAACTGCGGTGCCGTCATTTAGTGCGACTGCGCAATGTTTCAGTGCCAATATCGAGAAGGGGGTATCTCCAGAAGTGGGTTGTCAGTAGTAGCGTAACGCCAGTATGTCATTTTTGGTACACGCTAAGGTGGCACTGGCACCATACACTACACTTAAAACTGGGGGAGTAGCAGACTACTACGTGGCGGTTGAAAATCTAGCAGATTTAGAAAAGGCAGTTGTGTTTGCAGAGCAAACCCAACTGCCTTTTTGTGTGCTCGGTGGGGGTTCGAACGTACTAATAGCTGACGATGGTTACCGGGGGGTGGTACTTCATATGCAGTGTAAGGGAGTAACCTATACCGAGATTGATGCCAATACCGTGGTCCTGACTGTGGCGGCAGGCGAAGTGCTTGATGAGGTAATTGCAGATACGGTTCGCAGAGGATTATGGGGGTTGGAAAACCTTTCACATATTCCGGGAAGTGTCGGAGCTACTCCGGTACAAAATGTGGGCGCTTATGGTGTTGAAGTAGCTGATGTGATTTCTGAAGTAACTGTCTTTGATACTGTGACAAAACAAATTACTACATTACAAAATGTTAATTGTAATTTTTCGTATCGTCATTCAATCTTTAAAGAAAAATCGAATCTGGTAATCGTGAGTGTATCGTTTGTATTGCACACTAAGCCAAATCCAAAAATTGCGTATGCTGATTTAGCGAATAGACTAACGAGTAACTCATCGATACAAGATATCCGCAATCGTGTGATTGCTATTCGATCTGAAAAATTTCCTGACTGGACTCTGGTAGGTACCGCCGGATCATTCTTTAAAAACCCGATTGTACCGTCGGACGTGGCGCAGGCTCTACTATCTAAATACCCAGCATTACCAACGTATCCTGCGGTAGATGGACAAATCAAAATTTCCTTAGGATATGTGCTTGATAAAATTTGTGGACTCAAAGGTTTTGGTATTGGTCACGTGCGGTTGTATGAACATCAAGCACTCGTGCTGGTAGCGGAGAGAGGTGCAACGACAACTGAGATACAAAATTTTGTAAAAATAATTTCTGAAAAAGTTTTTGCGCACACTGCGATACAAATTTCTCAAGAAGTAACTGAAATATAATTTTAAAAAAATAAAAAAATATTTTTTACTAAAAAATCTTATCCACATTTTTATTTTAAAAAAAATTGTGCTAAATATTTTTACGAGGGATAATACTTGTAAGCAGACATTTCTCATTGACTAGTTCTTTGAAAAAGCGAGGGTGTCATGCGGTCGAAATTTAATCACTAAAATTCTCACCACAAAAAATTTTATGGCAGCAAAAAAAGTAGCCAAGAAAGCGGTAAAGAAAGTTGCTAAGAAAGCTGTTAAAAAAACAGTTAAGAAAGTAGCTAAGAAGGCCGTAAAGAAAGTAGCTAAGAAAGCTACAAAGAAAGTAGTAAAGAAGGCAGCAAAAAAAGCACCAGCACGCAAGAAATAAAACATTTGCGCGTGCGCTTTATAGCATAAATCGCTCCCTTGGGAGCGATTTTGCTTTTTTGTGTTTACCATAGAAACCATATATACTAGGCGGATTATGTCATTTTTAGATAGATTTTTTGGTCCCAGCTACGAGCGGGAATTAGCCGCTCTAGCGCCGTTAGTTGTCGCCATCAACGCGCAAGAGGCAGAAACGGTAAAGCTCACTGATAGCGAGCTCGTCGCACGAACCCAGGCACTCAAAGATCGAGTCGCCGGCGGGGAGACACTCGAAGATGTTTTGGTTGAAGCATTTGCTTTGGTGCGAGAATCAAGTAAGCGAACCATGGCGATGCGTCATTTTGATGTGCAACTTTTGGGAGGTATTTTATTGCATCAAGGAAAAATTACCGAAATGCGTACCGGAGAAGGAAAGACATTGGTTGGTACACTACCAGCATATTTAAATGCACTCACGGGTAACGGTGTACATGTAGTTACGGTTAACGATTACCTCGCTCGTCGTGACGGAGTCTGGATGGGACAAATTTACGCCACCCTTGGTTTAACAGTGGGTATCATTAATGGTGGTGGTTCATATTTATATGATCCAAACCATTCAGAAAAAGATGCTGAGCGTGACGAGACTGGCTCGTTTAAGATTGTCTATGAGTTCCTGCGTCCGTGTACTCGCAAAGAAGCGTACGCAGCGGATATTACCTACGGCACCAACAGTGAGTTTGGGTTTGATTACCTTCGTGACAATATTGAATTTGAAGCCGAGCACGTCAGACAGCGGGGACATCACTACGCCATTATCGACGAAATCGACTCTATTTTAATTGATGAAGCTCGAACGCCACTTATTATCTCAGCTCCGGCGGCAGATTCAGAAAACCTGTATGAACTGTTTGCGTCAATCGCGCGTAACTTGAGAAAAGACGAACACTTTACCGTTGATGAAAAACTCCGTAGTGCAACCTTAACCGATGCTGGAATTGAAGCTGCTGAAAAAATGCTCGGCGTGGAAAATATCTACACTGACAAAGGTATCAAGTACGTGCACCATTTGGAGACAGCCGTCAAAGCCAAGGCGCTCTATAATGCTGATAAAGAGTATGTAGTTCGTGATAACGAGGTAGTTATTGTGGATGAGTTTACTGGACGAATGCAACCGGGGCGACGCTGGTCAGATGGACTACACCAAGCGGTTGAAGCTAAAGAGGGTGTACAAATTCAGCGTGAGTCTCGCACCTATGCGTCGGTCACGTACCAGAACTATTTCCGCATGTACGATAAATTGGCTGGTATGACGGGAACAGCTATGACCTCGCAAGAGGAGTTTTATACCGTGTACAAACTCGAGGTGGTACCGGTTCCAACTCACCGCCCGGTACAGCGTACTGATCTCAACGATCTTATTTTCCAAAATGAAGAAGGAAAGTTCACGGCCATCATTAATCGGGTCAAGGAAGTCAATGCGACCAAGCAACCGCTCCTGATTGGTACGGCTTCGATTGAATCAAACGAACGATTGTCAGCGGCCCTCACTAAGGCTGGTGTTAAGCACGAAGTGCTTAATGCCAAGAACCATGAACGTGAAGGAGAGATTATCGCTGGTGCAGGTAGATTAGGGGCGGTAACGCTTGCTACCAATATGGCTGGTCGTGGAGTGGACATTAAGCTCGGAGGACCAACCGCGACAGAAGACGAGGCTGCGGCCGTCAAAGAACTCGGCGGTTTGTTTGTGCTTGGTACCGAACGTCATGAAGCGCGCCGCATCGATAACCAGTTACGAGGTCGCTCGGGACGTCAGGGAGATTTGGGAACTACTCAGTTTTTTGTTTCGATGGAAGACTCCCTCATGCGCATTTTCGGTGGAGCACGGGTGCAGCGTCTCATGGGTACATTTGGTATTCCGGCTGATCAACCAATTGAAATGAAGATGATATCGAGACAGCTCGAATCAGCTCAGACCCGAATCGAAGGCTTCCACTTTGATGCTCGTAAGCAAGTATTGGCGTACGATGATATTTTGAACCAGCAACGCATCACTACCTATGCCCGTAGACGAAAATTACTGATTGGTGACAAGGAGGAAGTGGCTGAGGTTCTCTCTGAACTTGTAGCGCTCGGAGATGAAGCAGCTGCTGTTGTAGCAGCTAAACGAGCTGAGTTAGGAGAAGAACAGTTCCTACAACTCTTCCAACGACTGGCTCTGCAGATGATTGACACTCTGTGGGTAGAACACCTGGAAGTAATGAACTATACCCGTAATAGCGTTAATTTACGGGCGTACGGTCAGCGTGATCCACTCGTTGAGTATCGGGCAGAAGGCACACGTTTGTTTGCCGAAATGAAAGCCGCTGTATTGTCGCGCATGATGGAGGTGTTACCAAAAATGGTCCCCCAAATAGTTGAGCGGGAAGCAGCTGCGCTGCAAAAGCAAGCAGAAGCCGTTATTGCTGGCAGTGCTCAAAAAAGTGAATCTGCCACCGCGAACAAACCGGCGGTCGCCGTAGACGAACCAAATCGTAACGACATCGTCACGATTACTAATGGTACCGAGACTAAAGAGTTAAAATATAAAAAGGCTACTGAATTTTTGGCTAATGGGTGGGTATTGAAGAAGTAGGGAATATATCAAATAAAAAAACCGCTACTTTGGTAGCGGTTTTTTCATGTCAATGGTATAACATGGTCATGAAAATAATTACTCGTATAGCCATTACTGCGCTCGCATTACTTATCGTAGCTCAGCTACCGATTGGGGTAGAGATAGAGGGTCTGGCGGGGGCATTAGTAGCGGCTGTAGTACTAGGTATCCTCAATACCTTGGTTCGACCACTCTTGGTCATTTTAACGCTTCCTATTACGATTTTGACACTCGGTCTATTTATCTTAGTTATCAATGCCAGTCTGTTTTATTTCACCGCGACGTTTATAGATGGCTTTGCTGTTGCTGGTTTCTGGTCCGCACTATTCGGTTCAATTCTCGTTTCAATTATTAGTAGTATCGCGAACCATTTTGTTAAGTAGGTCTGCACAGTATTTGAGCTCAATACTTCTGACTCAGTAGATTCAGCTAGCTTACAAGTCGGACCTGGTATGGATAAGTTGAGATGATAAATAGTATATTCCAGTCTAACCTTTCTGTTAACAGAAAGGTTAGACTGGAATATAAAAGTAACGGTATAGTTTTACACTAAAGTGATTTAGATTTTTTACGCTTTGGTCACATGAATGCTGACTTTGAATCCAGCCACAAGTACTTTCTTGTCTTACTGAATATTTTCAGGGTGTGAACAGATACCCGTGAATGTAACACCTTTAACCTTTCTGCTAACAGAAAGGACTGCTACCATTTAGGTATGACAAATATTTCTAAAAAAGCTTTACCTCAAAAACAACAGGATATTTTAACTAGTCAGTTTTTTAATTTTATTACCAATAAATCAGCAAATAGGGTAGAGTCCGTACTTATCAATTTGATGGGCTATGAGGAAAAAACGATGTTTGTGAAGCGCTTTGCAATCATTGTGATGCTTTGGAAAAAGTTCACTATGTACGAAATAGCTAAGAAACTTTCAGTCAGCACTTCTACAGTATCTCGTATTGAGCGAGCCTATAGAAAAGATCAGTATGCAGAAATTATTAAAATACTAGAAAACAAAGGAGTGTCGATTCTTGCTATCCTGGAAGGTATTGATAGCGCACTGCATTTAGGAGGGATTTTACCGCACTACGGTATGACTCATAAAATGGAAGATTACAAAAAGTTTCAAGAAGAAAAACGAAAGAAAGCGAGACAGATAGGCAAGTCTTCAAGTAGATAGTAAATATACTGACCTTTCTGTTAACAGAAAGGTCAAACAGTTTGTGTTTTTTAATAATGCTACAACCCGCTTGTTTATGAAGATAGTTTCGAACAAGTTCTAAAAAGCCGGTAGTGGCGCACTAAGGTGCTTGGTAGAAAAATAAGTAATTATTCGGTTTAACCTTTCTGTTAACAGAAAGGTTAAACTACGTATATTTCAGATAGAATACTGCATCGATAAGTATTTTTATTTTTGATTACCTCAAACACAACATACGGGGTATGGTAGAGTTTTTGCTCGTTAACCAGTCAACACCTTAGACTCACTCACCATCTCTAAAGGAGTTTTGAATTGAATTCCCATATGAAGTCTTTCAGAATTATAATAAGGTAGATAGACAGCCAAAGCCTTTTTGAAATATCGAACGGTATGAGTAGTTCGGTCTAAACACTCCTCCTGAATGGTTCGATTGAACCGTTCAATATGAGCATTATCATTTGGTTTTCGAACTCGACTATGCCGGTGGTTAATGCTTCTTTTAATCAGTGCTCTCGTGAACCAGTTACCAAATTCGGGTCCATGATCGGTTTGAATCATAGAAAAAGAAAACGGAGCTAAGGTGGCAGCTCGATACAAAAAGCGGATACTCGGTTCAGTTCCGATCTTTGCCACCACTTCGGCATAGGCCCAACGTGAATAAAGGTCTATGAGCGTATAGACATACAGGCGTGAACCGTCTGGCAAAACAAAGTGAACAGTATCAACCTCGATTAATGAGCCAGGATAGGTACTTTCCGGCCTCTTGGTTGGATCATGAGGACGTTTCCAGGGCGAACGTTTCTTTAAGAGATGGCAACGACCTAAAGTTCGTTGCACCGAGGATAGAGACACTTTAACGCCGTCTCGTTTTAACTCTTCATGTATAACTTGGCCGCAACGTCGGCGACCGATTCTTTTATCAATGATAGCTTCAACAATTTCTTTAGGTAGTGCTCTGGGAGTCGATTTAGGTCTTGATGATTCAGTGGGAATTTCATGCCAACCACCGGTTGGGTCTTTCTTGCACCACTTAACCACGGCACTTTGACTAAAGCCGAAGTGCCTCGCTACTTTGCGGGTGGACCAGCCACGGTATACCACCAGCCTAACTGCGTCTCGACGAACT
>LNFM01016746.1_pt1 | contig 10112 bp, 10 predicted proteins | sample 596031 | NCBI WGS metagenome assembly LNFM01 (sample SAMN04254537, study PRJNA301005) | activated carbon metagenome | isolation source: dual media filters at the Ann Arbor, Michigan drinking water treatment plant | place: USA: Ann Arbor | reverse complement strand
CCTGCGGAATAAATCCCTGCCACATATAGCTGCTGTCTTCTCCCGGCATTACATACAAACCCTGCCTGTTCCATCTTGCCGGAAATTTTCCTTGTTGCCAAATGGCGATATCGCCTGTTTTGGAAGCGAAGACAAAATTCTGACCAGGACAATCAAATGTTTTTATCGCATCCGCATACTCATCATAATTTTTTGCCCGGTTGAGTTTATAAAAAGTTACTCCATCATTGCTCGGATCATGCGCTGCCCAGCGAACAGCCAAATTCTTTTTATTAGAAAAATCGTTGGAGAAACTTTCATCAAACATTACGGGGCCGAAGACAGTGTAAGCGACTGTGTCCAGCACATCTGCCCCACCTTTAACTTTGATCGTTTCAACTTTACGGGTTGTTTTTTCCCATTTGCCATTGAACCAGTACTCCTGTTTTGTATTGTCTTTGAATTTTATCTCGTAATAATCCTTTACATCCCGCTGCGCATTGGTAACTCCCCAGGCGATGCTATCATTAAAACCGATGATCACAAAAGGACTACCGGGTAATGAAACGCCATACGAATTGGTGGTTGGAGTTTGCAATTGCATTTCGTACCAGATAGAAGGAAGCGATAGCTCAAGATGTGGATCGTTTGCCAAAATAGGAACACCACTTTGCGTTTTGCTGCCGGCTACTACCCAGTTGTTGCTGCCGTTATTAATATCAGGCTTTGAAATTTCGTTGGCTGCGATCGTTTCTTTGTTGCCAAAATAAAGTGAATCGGCTGAAGCAGGTTGTACCGGAACAATCCCCGGCTTTTCAAACACTGTACCTTTTGGAACAATTGGCGCCAGTGAATCATGCACCTGCGGATACATGGCTTTTAACTCGTCAGGAATAAATATTGATTTGGCATTGGTGTTGGATAAATCATTCTCCGTTCCGCCAGATAACATTTTCGCCATCATTTTTAATAGTAATGCGGTGCGAAAATTGGTCCACTCAGCTGGTTTAAAATTGAGCAACTTATATTCAACCGGCAGTTCAGCTTCTTTTAGAGATTTGATATAGGAGTTAACACCGTTTGTATAGGCATCAAACATTTTTTTGGTTGCAGGGTCTTTGTCCATTTCCTTCATGGCGTTTTCTGCAGCATACACCATTCCTAATCTTCGTTGCTCTTTATCAAAATTGATTGCTTTGGGTCCCGCAATTTCGCTGGCTTGTCCTGCAGCTGCTTTTGTTTGCAGGTCCATCTGGAACAAACGGAACTTTGCGTGCAGGTAACCCTGGATGAAATACAAGTCTTCATCATTTTCTGCAAATACATGCGGCACTAATCGTTCATCAAAATACACATTGGCGTTTCCTTTTAAATCGGGAAAATGAAGTTCGGCATCAAAACCTTCACCAGTTGGTTCGGCATTTTGCCAAAAACCATGTTGAGGACTTACAAATTTTCCGACGGGTGGAATAGTACCCCATTGTTTATTTAGGGCAAAAACTAATCCGGCAGTAACAATAGTTGAGATAGCAAATGGGACTATACGCATAAGCAAATAATGATGACGAAAGATAAGAATAAAAAGAATACCTACTTACCCTCCTAACCTGGGCAAACCCAGAAAGGAAGATTGATAAGATTTTTTCCTAATTTCAATTTCATTAAAACAAATGAGTATGGTTATTTTAATTGTTGTAGGCATCCTGGTGCTGATCATTTTTTGGGTTATAAGTTTATACAATAGCCTGGTACGTTTGCGCAACAGAAGAGAAAACGCCTTTGCGGATATTGATGTACAGTTACGCCAACGGCATGACCTGATACCGCAATTGGTAGAAACAGTGAAAGGCTATGCGGCACATGAAAAAGATCTGCTGCTAAAAATTACCGAGGCCAGAACGGCTGCGATGAGTGCCACTACTATCGATGGTAAGATTGCTGCTGAACAACAACTAAGTGGTGCTTTACAAGGACTGAAAGTGCAGGTAGAAGCATATCCTGATTTGAAAGCCAATCAAAACTTTTTGCAACTACAGGAAGAGCTAAGCGATATTGAAAATAAACTGGCTGCATCCAGACGTTTTTTCAATGCTGCAACTACAGAATACAATACAGCCGTTGAAGCATTCCCCGGTAATTTGATCGCCAAAAACTTTGGGTTTAAAAGAGAAATTATGTTTGATTTGGGTACAGATATCCGCAAACAAATGGAAGAGCCACCGAAAATTCAATTTTAACCCCCAACCCCTAAAGGGGAGTTAAGAAATATGCATTATATCGGTCTAGATAAACAAATTCGAAAGAACAATTTCAATTCTATTCTTTTATTAATAGCATTCCCGGCATTGCTGCTGGGAATGCTCTATGCTATTACCTGGGCCATTGTTGAAAAAACAAATTCTGAAGCAGGAGCATATTCTTCCAACATTGATACTACCACTACATTCCTGCAAATGGCACCGTTTGTACTCGGTGGAGTTGGCGTTTGGTTTTTAATAGCCTGGGCGGGCAATGCCGCTTTTATACGAATGGCAACCGGCAGTAAGACATTGGAAAGAATGGAGAACAAACGGGTGTACAACCTCGTAGAGAATCTTTGTATATCGCAAGGCATGCAAATGCCAAAGCTGTATATTATTGAAGATGATTCGTTAAATGCATTTGCCAGCGGTATTGATAAAAGAACTTATTCTGTTTCCTTATCAAGAGGTATCATTAATAAATTAGATGATGAAGAACTGGAAGGAGTAATTGCCCATGAACTAACGCATATTAAAAACAGGGATGTTCGTTTATTAGTCATTTCTATCATCTTCGTAGGCATTTTTGCATTTTTAGCAGAAGTAGCATTTCGTAGCCTGCGCCATATGGGTAGCGGCAGAAAAAGTAAGGACAGTAAAGGCAGCGGAGGAATTATTTTAATAGCTATTGTGGTAACGGCAGTGGCATATTTTATCTCCTTATTACTTCGTTTTGGTATTAGCAGAAAAAGAGAATACCTGGCCGATGCAGGTGCTGCGGAAATGACCAAGAAACCTTATGCTCTTGCCAATGCTCTCCGAAAAATCTCCGGCGACCCATTAATTGAAGCAGTAGAAAGCAGAGACGTAGCACAACTTTTTATAGATAATCCCAAACCATCTACGCATAAATCTGCCTCCTGGGATAATATGTTTGCTACGCATCCGGCGATTGAGAAGAGGATTGAGTTGTTGGAGCAGTTTGTGTAGAATAATTAATTAATATTCAGAATACATTACGATGAGTTGTAAACATACTTTATGGAGACACCAAACTTCTGCATCAAATGTATTATGACAAGATTAATACTGCTATTTTTGTTTTTAACAAATGTGGCATACGCACAAAGCATTAACACAACAACACAAGGTGGGCAGAAAAATATTTATAATGACGCAATCAAACATTATATATCTTTTGCTTCAAGAAACGACAAAGCGACTTTTGACACTTTATTAGTTTTACAAGATGAAAATATTACCGACAGCTTATTGACTAAAATTCAAAACTCTCAGATAATCATACTTGACTCGACAGAAGTGTCTAAGAGAATAAAAAGTGACAAATCCTACATTGTACACAAAATATTTCCTATAAAATATGACAAAGGACATTTTTATATTAACATCGTTCCATTTCGAGTATATAAAAAGACAGATGAAATTATCTTCGAGAATAGCGGAACTTGTATTGTAAGCTACCTTTATGACAACAACAAAAAACGGTTTATATTATTTCGAACTACTTGTAATGGTTGGTAAAACTGTATAAAAACTCAACCGATTAAGACTCCTTCCCCCCCAACATCGGCACAAACGAAAAATAATCAAACACTTCTTCTTTCAACGAACCATTGTCCAATTTAGTGATCCGCATCATTTGTTGCATATCACCGGCTCCCAATGGAATCACCATCATGCCGCCCGGTTTTAATTGCTGAATTAATTTTTGAGGAATTTCTGGTGCTGCTGCAGTAATAATAACCCTATCAAACGGACCATAGGTTGGTAATCCTTCAAATCCATCACCATAAAAAAATTTGATAGACAAGTATTTTTTTAAGAAAGCAAAACTCTTATTGGAATCAAATAATTTTTTCTGTCGTTCAATGGTGAATACCTGTGCACCCATTTCTGCCAGCACCACAGCCTGGTAAGCACTACCGGTTCCTATTTCCAATACTTTCATGAACGGTTTTAGCTCCAGCAATTGGCTTTGATAAGCTACGGTATAAGGTTGCGAAATAGTTTGTCCCTCACCAATAGGAAATGCTTTGTCTTCATATGCCTTTTCATCAAATGCAGAATCTAAAAAGAAATGTCGGGGAACAGCCAGAATAGCATCCAGCACTCTTTCATCAGTGATGCCTTTTGCCTGAACCGTTTGCAGTAGTTTTTTTCGAAGGCCTTTGTGGCGGTAAGTGTCGTCGGTTGGTCTCATAAGTTGAGGTGCAATATAGGCTAAGAGAAGAAAAGAGAAAAGGAGAAAAAGAGTTTAATGCTGAAAACTCTTTTTCTCCCTTGATTATTAAAAAATGTTTGCTGAATTTTTACGCCCCTCCTTTAACCTTCCAGCTTCATATCAAAAATGATTTGCTTTATCTTTTCATCCAACTCTTTTTTCTTTTCATCATACTCAGCAGCACTATTCAATGTTGTATTTACACTAAAATAAAATTTGATCTTTGGCTCCGTTCCACTCGGTCTTGCAGATATACTGCTGCCATCTGCTAGTATAAATTGCAGCACATTCGATTTTGGTAATTCTATTGGCCACTCCTCTCCTGTTTGCGGATTTATTCCTTTTTGTAATTCATAATCCAGCAATTTTACCACCGCAGTATCATTGATGTTTTTTAGTGGGTTATTCCGATAGCTTTCCATCATCGCTGCAATCTGCTGCTGGCCATCCATTCCTTTTTTAGTAATAGAAATAAGATGTTCCTTATAAAAACCATACTGCATATACAGGTCGATCATCTTTTCATACAGGCTACGGCCTTTTTCTTTTTCATACGCCGCCATTTCGCAAAGTAAGGCCACTGCACTTATACCGTCTTTGTCACGGATCTTATCACCGATCATTAAACCAAAACTTTCTTCTCCGCCAATAATATAATTTTCTTTGCCTTCTTTCTGGCGAATCAATTCGGCTATCCATTTAAAACCGGTCAGCACTCTGTAACAGCCAACTCCATTACCTTTTGCAATCGCATCGATCATTGGCGTAGTAACAATGGTTGTCACCACCATATCATTTGCCTGTGCAATACCTTTTGTTTTGCGGGCTTCCATCAAATAATTAAAAGCAAGTACAGCTGTTTGGTTGCCATTCATCAACACCCAATCCCCGTTACTATCTTTTACACCAATTGCAAGGCGGTCAGCATCCGGATCTGTACCGCATAAAATATCTGCATCTAATTTTTCTGCTAATTGTAAGCCCAGGCTCATCGCTTCGCTTTCCTCCGGGTTGGGATATACCACTGTTGAAAAATTTCCATCGGGTACCGCCTGCTCTTTTACTATATGCACATTGTTAAAACCAAAACTTCGCAACACATCCGGCAACAAGGTAATTCCTGTTCCATGTATGGGTGTGTAAACGATTTTTAAATCTTTATGTTTCTCAATCACTTCAGGATACACACTCAATCCCTTCACCATTTCCATATATGGTGCATCAATCACTTCACCAATGATGGTAATGTTTGCTTCGCCGCCATCCCACTTCACATCATCTACCGATGCAATTTTATCTACTTCCAGAATTACATTCTTATCATGTGGAGGCACTAATTGCGAGCCATCATCCCAATATGCTTTATAGCCGTTGTACTCTTTAGGATTATGCGATGCTGTTAATACAACTCCACCCTGGCATTTTAAATGGCGGATAGCAAAGGATAATTCCGGTGTTGGTCGCAGTGCTTCAAACAAATACACTTTTACACCATTTGCTGCAAATACATTGGCGGTAGTTTCTGCAAAGAATCGGCTGTTGTTTCGACAATCATAGGCAATAGCCACACTCACACCCGCAGGAAAACATTGCTTCAAATAATTAGCATAACCTTGCGTTGCCATTCCCACCGTGTATTTATTCATGCGGTTAGTACCCACACCCATTAATCCACGAAGTCCACCTGTTCCAAATTCAAGATTTTTATAAAAAGCATCTGCCAGTTCTTCCGGATTTTGCTCTTGTAATTTTTTGATCTCGTCCTTTGTTGCAGCATCAAAACTTCCATTTAGCCAGGCATCAACTTTCGCTTGTATTACAGCATCCATAGTTTAATAGTATTTAAGCTTGAAAGTTATTGAATTTTACCTTTTTCAAACTGAAAAGAGTAAGGAAACGTAAATTTGTTTTTTATGAGGTCATCGTCATTACTACTATCATCGTCACTTGCGTCGCACTCTTCAACTGTATTAACACGGATGAGCATATGGGTAATCTCCATTTTTTTTGCTTCCAATCTTTATGCACAAAGTGACACAACAACAAATTCACTCCCAGATAGTTTAAAAACAGCCAACTTTAAGGCGGGTTTGTTACAAGACATAAAATATTACACTCTTACACCGCAGCAAAAGAAAAAACGGACTTGGATGGTAGCAGGAGCCAATGTAATTGGCTACGGCGGCACTATGATAGCACTCTCATCTGCCTGGTACAGTCAATATGAACGATCCGGCTTTCATACGTTCAACGATTGGCCGGAATGGAAACAAGTAGATAAAGTGGGCCATGTTTACAGTGCCTATATTGAAAGCAGGGCCAGCATGGAAATGTGGCGTTGGACAGGCATCGACAGAAAAAAAAGGATCTGGATCGGTGGCATGAGCGGTGCCTTTTATCAAACCGCCATTGAAGTGCTCGATGGATTTAGCAAAGGCTGGGGCTGGAGCTGGGGAGATTTTGGAGCTAATATTATAGGTAGTGGTACATTGGTAGCACAGGAACTGGCATGGGATGAACAACGCATCAAGCTAAAATTTTCTTTTCATCGCAAAAGTTATAACGACCCGCAATTAAACCAACGAAGCAATAAACTATTTGGCAATAGCAGCGCAGAAAGATTATTAAAAGATTATAATGGGCAAACCTACTGGGCAAGTATTAACCTGAAACCGTTCTTTAAAAACTCCAACCTCCCGGATTGGCTATCGGTATCCATTGGTTATGGTGCAGAAGGATTGTTTGGCGGCACAGAGAATATTGGTAAAGACGATAATGGCAATATCATATTCGACCGACCCGATATTAAACGTTATCGTCAATGGTATTTATCTCCCGATATCGACCTGACTAAAATAAAAACCAACAAAAAAGGATTGAAGTTTTTGTTCACCGTTTTAAGTGCCTTTAAATTTCCTGCTCCTGCTCTGGAATTATCGAATGGAAAGTTGAAAGTAAATGCCATTTCTTTCTGATTCCTTACCCTAACATTGCTTAAATTAGCAGCTGTAATTCATTACTATGCAGCTTGTACAACAAATACTGTTTATCCTCGTTAGCGGCGTTTCTATCTTGTTTTTTACTAAGAAAGTAAAAGAGATCAGCCGTAATATTAAATTAGGTCGTCATGAAGATATCAGTGACAACAAACCTCAGCGATGGAAAAACTTGCTATTGCTTGCTTTCGGTCAGAAGAAAATGTTTCGGAATCCTCTCGTAGCCGTATTACACTTTTTTGTATATGCAGGATTTGTTATAATTAATATTGAAGTATTAGAAATTGTGCTGGATGGAATTTTTGGTACTCACCGAATGTTTGCTCCATTACTGGGAAGCTTTTATAATTTTTTGATCAATAGCTTCGAAGTATTAGCACTGCTGGTGCTGGTATCAGTAATTATTTTTCTTGTTCGAAGAAATATCATCAAACTAAAACGATTTGTCAGCAAAGATTTAAATGGATGGCCAAGAAGTGATGCGAACTACATCCTATTTATAGAAATTATTCTCATGTCGCTGTTTCTGTTGCTAAATGCAAGTGATACATTGCTGCAGGCAAGAGGAGTAGAACATTATACGGCACATCCTACCGGAAACTTTGTTATTTCACAATATTTACAGCCTCTATTAAATGGTGTAAGTAACAGCGGGTTAGAAATGATTGAACGAACAAGCTGGTGGCTGCATATTGTCGGCATTTTTGCGTTCCTTAATTATTTACCTTATTCCAAACATTTGCATATTGTATTGGCCTTTCCGAATGCATGGTATGCGAAGTTGCAGCCAATGGGAGAAATGGATAACATGAAGTCCATACAAAATGAAGTGTTGTATGCTATGCAACCAGAACTGGCACCAACAGGTGAGCAAACAGCACCACAAAAATTTGGTGCAAAAGATATAACCGACCTGAGTTGGAAAAGCCTGATGGATGCTTATATCTGCTGCCTGCCCGGCTAACCAAACGGGTAAATTGCTTTCTCCAAGAAAGATAATGATGGATACCCGTGACAGAGCAGAAGAAATGGGTAAGAATATTAATAAGAATGGTGAGTTTAAAGACGATGGTAAATCATTACTGCATGATTACATCACGGTGGAAGAACTTCGTGCCTGCACCACCTGTAATGCCTGTGTGCAGGAATGCCCCGTTAGCATCAACCCGCTGGATATTATTTTAGAGCTGCGCCGATATTTAGTGATGGAGGAAAGCAATAGTCCGCAGGAATGGGCCGTTATGTTTAGTAACGTGGAGAATAATTTCGCTCCGTGGAAGTTTAGCCCGGATGAAAGAGATAAATGGGCAGAGGAAATGAAGTAGTGAATAGATATTAATAAGTGCCCTTGCTTTTTTCAAATACTTAATGGGTATTTACGTTTTAAAGTAATTATGAATAAGTTTTTTCTTATCACCTTAGCTGCGTTACTGATTACAGTAAGCACTATTGCACAAAGACCTTTTGAATTGGGTGCTGAATATTTAAGGCCTATTGGCAAAGGTTATAATAGTGCCAAAGCGGCAATAAGAGGTGAATCATTTAATAACAAAGGCAGTTATAGTGCCGGCATTACCTATCAGCTTGCTTCTAAAAAAGCATATTCCGTTTCGAGTGGCTTTGGCCTTTATCTGGGTTATCGTTATGCATTTGGAAAGAATTATATCAATGGTAATAATATGTTTGCTGGTGCAAGAATCTTATTCTCTCTGGAAAATTTTGAAGGCCAGACAAACCGCAACAGTATCATCTAATATTTGCCAAACGTTTTTATGCTGCTCCGAGTATCGGTTATGGATATACCAAGAAAATGAGCAAGGATTATAATTCGTTGAATGAAGATGATGGAGGTCGTATTATCCCTTCTTTGTCGGCAGGTTATCGAATCAAAAGATAAACGCTAATCTTTTTCGTCTTTGTTTGAAATTTTATCGAGGCCCTCTTCAATTTTTTCCATCTGCCCTTCAATTTTTTCCGTCATTTCTTCGGGATGCTCCATTTTATGGGCTACATCTTTTTTCTTCACCATTCTCCAAATTTGTATCAATGCTGTTATTGCAAATATGCTTCCGATAACCCAGTTGAGAACATGTTGATTATTGTTGATCTTATCTGCAATTAGCCGACCCCCATAAATAAAGATCAGGTTACCAGCAAATGTTCCTAATCCTATTCCAATGATATAAGTGTTATAATGATCAGATCTGGGCAATAATATTTTCTTAGTGAACAAAACAGTACTCCATCCAAACCAGAACGGTATCTGAACAGGATTTAATGCACTCATAGTAAAACCCAGTAAAAATTTAGGAAGGTTGCTGCTCAATATCACATTATCGTTCTCTGATGGATGCAAGGCTGCGTAAAAACTGGCCGCAGCCAGTGCTGCAACAATGATTAATGTAACCCACTCTAATGCTTTTAAAATTTTTTCCTGCTTCCGTATCCAATCCATTGCAACCAGGGACAAACGGACGTAAATAATTTCTGCCAACAGAGAGCCCATTGAAAACAACAGAGCTGCCGTAACACCATCAGAAATCGATATCTGCATAGCGGCAATATTCAGTGTTCCCAACGGTAATGAACCGATAAAACTGACCAACATGCCGGTAAGAAAAATTTTTAGCAGGGGGTGCATGCAACGAAAATACG
>LNFM01021540.1_pt1 | contig 10114 bp, 7 predicted proteins | sample 596031 | NCBI WGS metagenome assembly LNFM01 (sample SAMN04254537, study PRJNA301005) | activated carbon metagenome | isolation source: dual media filters at the Ann Arbor, Michigan drinking water treatment plant | place: USA: Ann Arbor | reverse complement strand
GCAATGCAAATGGCGGCGCACGAAGCCAAGCACGGCCACGGTAAGCTCGCTGAAGAGCTGCGCGAGTTGATCGACGCAGCAAAGGCAAGGCGCAACACCGGCGGCGCGGAAGCGGCAGTTCCCATAGTCCGACCCAAAGGCGAGTTGTCGTCGCTGCTGAGCGTTTCTTACCCGTCCAGGCGCTTGTCGGACATGGTTCTTGCACCAACAGTTCTGGACGACCTGAAGCAGCTACTAAAAGAACACCGGCACTTCAGCAAACTACGCAGTCATGGGCTGCAGCCACGTCGCAAGCTGCTACTCGTTGGGCCGTCCGGCACGGGCAAGACAATGACGGCTGCCGCATTGGCGGGCGAGCTCGGGATTCCACTGTTTGTGGTCCGGCTCGACGCGCTCATCACAAAGTTCATGGGCGAGTCGGCCGCCAAGCTGCGACAGGTATTCGATGCCGTGGCATCGACGCGAGGTGTCTACTTCTTCGACGAGTTCGATGCCATCGGCAGCCAGAGGGGTCTGTCCAATGACGTCGGGGAAATCCGCCGCATCCTCAACAGCTTTCTGCTAATGATCGAGCAGGACGAGTCCAGCAGTGTCATCGTCGCCGCCACCAATCACGTGGATATTCTGGACGAGGCGCTGTTCAGGCGCTTTGACGACCTAGTCGAGTACCACGTTCCATCGGCTGATGAAATCCGAGCCTTGCTGCGTATGCGGCTTGGGGGTTTCCTCAAGTCCACCAGGTCCGTCGGAAGCCTGGTGACCGAAGCCGTCGGTTTGAGTCACGCCGAGATCACCCGCGCCGTAGGCGATGCGGTCAAGGAGGCGGTCATGCACGACCATGACAGTGTTCCGGTCGAGGCAGTGAAGTTGCTGCTGCAGCAGCGCCAAGCCGTTCGACGCCGTTCTCCGGCTTCACGCGCATAAACACAGAGCCGAGCACGAATCCAAGGTATGGCGACCCAACATTCGCAGAATCGTCAGCACCTCATCCCGCAGAATACGAGTACTGCAGAGAAATACACCGCAAAACAGCAGGCGCGCGATCCTGAGCCCGGGATCCCCGCCAAGGAGCGACAGCAGCATGGCCTGCACTTGCGCGCACAGCTCGCTGCAGTGGCCATCGTCCAAAAGCAGCGCGCAGCGGAACTGCATGCGGTCAATGTGCAGAGCGCTATCGGCATCCAGGTCGAATTCGAGAGTGAGCAAGCGGTCGAGCTGGCGGCAGCGAGCCTTGCAAGGGACAAGCAAGGTATCGAGCTGATGAACGTCCGAAAGCGCGACGATCAGGTTTTGGCGACTGTTTTCGTCCCCGAAGGCAAGCTCAAGCATTTCGAGAATTTGATCACCGCTTACGTAGGCTACAAGACGAACAAGAACGGCGGGCCTCTGGACAATCAAGGTCTGGTTGATGCCATCAAAACGCTGCGCGTGGCGACGTTTTGGTCGCTCTGGACCGATGCACCTGAAGCGCTGCCCGCAGACGATGCGGAGATGATCTGGTGGGAGGCCTGGCTGCCACTGGGCGGGCATGCGCAGCAGACCTTCGGAGACTTCCGGACCGTGTCGCAGCTTGCCGGACTGCAGGTCAGCGAGAGAGTGCTCTATTTCCCCGAGCGTATCGTCGCCCAGATCCACGGTAGTAAGGCGCAGTTGCTCCAAGCATCACTGGTACTCAACATGATTGCGGAGTTGCGCCGGGCGAAGACCACTGCAGCGTTCTTCGATGGCCTTCCCTTGGACGAACAAGCCCAATGGCAAAGTGATCTCCAAGCTCGCCTGATGCCACAACCTGCTGGCAATGCCTACGTTACCTTGCTCGATACTGGGGTCAACCATGGTCATCCTCTGTTGGCGCCCTTTATCGCCGATGCAGATCGCCATTCGACAGAACCGGAATGGGGTGCAGATGACGCCAACGGCCATGGCACCGAACTGGCGGGCTTGGCGCTCATGGGCGACCTTACCCATGTGCTTTCGGATAACGTGCCACTGCAGGTTCCCCATCGCCTGGAGTCGGTGAAGATCTTGCGCTGGCCGGGGGACAATGAAGGTGAGTCCTACGGCGCCATCACGGCAGAAGCCGTGGCGCGTGTCGAGATCACCGATGTCGATCGCCGACGCGTGTTTGCCATGGCAGTCTCATCCACCGACGCTCGGGATCGTGGCCGGCCATCGTCTTGGTCGGCCGAAGTGGACCGCCTGGCGTGCGATTACGATGACCAAGGTGCATCACCGCGGCTCTTCGTCCTAAGCGCAGGCAACACGATTGACAACGACTCCTGGGCTGCCTACCCCGATAGCCTGGCGACCAATTCGATCCATGACCCGGGACAAGCGTGGAACGCCCTGACTGTCGGCGCCTGCTCCGAACTCACCACGATCACTGAAGAAAACGCACAGCACTATGCAGCTGTTGCTGCTGCGGGGAACCTAAGCCCGTACACCACGACATCCATGACCTGGCAGAACGGCTGGCCGTTCAAGCCCGATATCGTGATGGAGGGTGGGAATACCGCCATGGAGCCGATGGGTTTCGCCTGCTCGATGAGCAGTCTGTCCCTGCTGACGACGGGGCATCTGCCCCACGAGCGCCTCTTCTCGTTGAGCTGGGCTACGAGCGCTGCTACGGCACTTGCCGCTGGCATGAGCGCACGTATCTCGGCGGCCTATCCAGACTTCTGGCCAGAGACGGTGCGCGGCTTGATGGTGCATTCTGCGAGGTGGACACCGCCTATGCTCGACACCTACACGCCAGGAGGCGTGCGAACCAAGCAAACTTTGAGGAGCCTGTTGCGCCACTGTGGCTACGGCGTGCCGAGCCTGGAGCGGGCCATGTACAGCGCGAGCAACTCACTGACGATGGTCGTGCAGGATCAGCTTCAGCCGTACTACAAGGCCAAAGATGGGGTGAAGACCCGGGAAATGCATCTTCATGACCTTCCATGGCCGACCGACATGTTGATGGCACTGGGCAATGAGCCCGTCACGTTGCGTGTAACCCTGTCGTACTTCATCGAGCCCAACCCGGGCGAGCGCGGAGGTATCGACAAGTATGCCTACCAGTCTCACGCGTTGCGCTTCGCGGTACGCCGGCCTCTCGAAAACGAGGCTGCATTCCGACAGCGCATCAACGCTCAGGCCGCAGCAGACGAACAGGGCTTACTAGGCGCCGCAGCCGGTGGGGATGCAGGCTGGACCATTGGTGAAAAGCTGCGTGCACGAGGGTCCTTATTGTCTGACAGCTGGACGGGTACTGCGGTCGACTTGGCCAACCGCGGCCAATTGGCGGTGTTTCCTGCGATGGGATGGTGGCGAAACCGCACGTCTCACCAGCGATTCAACCGCTCGGCCCGATACAGCTTGTTGATCTCGATAGAAGCACCGACGGTCGATCGGTGAATCTGCTCTTCTTCATGTCCGTCATTCTCCTGGTGGTTGACGGACTTCACTAACTTCAGCCTGGTACGGCTGGTGGGGGGCAGGTCAATCGCAACACAGCGGAGCAATCTTTCACAGACCAACACGTCATGAGCAGACCGTTGCGATTGCCTGCTTCCAGCCGTATCGTCCCATCGCTGTTGTCTGCAGTCCCTGCACTGCAGAACATCCAGAGCGTCAAAGTCATTTCAACGCTGGACTGAGGCGCTTGCCTGCGATCTCCGAAGGACAACACCGGTGATCGCTTCGCGTTCGTCGGCAAGCGCCCCGTATGGCTGTGGCGGTTTGGCCCCTTTAAGTGCCTGCACCCGACGTGAACGTGCGCTGGGGCGCACACGGGGATCCGTGCGAAGGGACTGAATGTCCTCCAAGGTGACGAAGGAAGTTTCAAATCCCGCAGTGCGTGCCACTTTCATGACGCTGATACCTCGCCGCTCTGCATGGGCCAAAAGAGATGGAGTGGAAGTACCAAGTTCATTTGCCAACGTGCAGAGCGGTCGCCATTGACTCAAGAAGTTTTCGACCGATATCCGGCATATCCCGTTGATGTGCTTGGCAGAACGAACTACATGCCCAGCAGCTACTAGCGCGGTCACAACGTCAGCGTGTGTACCGACCAAACTACCCGCAGCCTTGGCCGAGATGAACTGGCGATCTGAATCAACGGCTTGTCGAATCCTGAAAGATTCAACGTCGGCGAGGTCAAACATTAACGAGCCCAGCGTGCTACCCGACTTCGCGCTGGGCACAATGCTCCCGTCCAAAACCTCACCCAAGAAAATACCTTTGGATCGAACTCCCCCAAGCTTTTTGAGTGCCAGAATTCGATCCAATGATATGAGCTCTTCACCTTCAGAGCTGGGGCCTTGGCCTCCATCAGTTGGTTTTCTGGCGATCCCGATCAACCGTTCGGCAAGTGCCTTCAGATCATCTGGCCAGTAGCCCATACGACCATTTGCAATAGGGTTGCTTGAGTAGTGGCCAGAGCGCTTCAACTGCTGGAGAACGCTCACTGGCAATCCTGAAAACTTCCCAGCCGCGCGGGCTTGGAGGCGACCTTCGCTACCTCTCGGCGTCTGATCTACAACCGCAGCATCGGCGACATAGCGGAAACTCTTGCCAGCTTGAACCGTCTTTGACTGAATGAAGCCTCGGGCAGTCCAACTGCGAACGGTGATGGGACGGACACCAAGGCGCTTCGCCAGCGTCACTTGGGACACGAAGCGGTGCATGACGGACTCCGCACGCAACAGCTTGTTGTCCACGACAGCACCACCCCACTGGTCGAGTCCAAAACGGACGAACTCCTCGCGGAGGAAGTCGGTTCCCTGTATGCGAACCCTACTTTTGAAAAGCGCCCTGAACAGCGTTTCGAATCTCTTCCGCAAGCCGATGGTCTTTACGTCTGAAGCGATCCCACAATCGGCCATTCGACGCAGGTAGCGATGAAAACCCAACGGCCATTCAGCAAACGCGTCAGATACAGGCCATGTTCCGCCGCGAGATAGGCCCGCCTCCTTGTTCAGCTTTTCCAAAAGCGCAAGTACGCGGAGCAGCGAGCCCAAGGGTACGCGCAGTAGCTGCTCTGTGGGGAGGCCGCCGTCGGTCATGTTGAGTTCGGAGACCGCATCGCCTCGAATTTTTTTGCGCAGAATTGTCATCAACGCAATCGTTGCCGGTGTCGCGGGCTCGGTCACTGCATCGGCCAGAGATGCACCGCAGCTGCACGTCAAAAGGCCCGGCCTGAGCCATCGAAGCGGCGAACTACAAGCGGGGCAACAGTGGAGCAAATGTGTACCGTGCGCAGGACAGGCCACGAATGCAGTTGCGTCCCAGCAAACATCGGCGAATCCGCTCTCCTTGACACACGCAGGACAGATGGCAGGTCTCTTCAAACGAAGTGGTGCCAAATTGAGCCCTCTACCGATCGGATGACCGTTTAGCCTGTACTCCGTAAGACCATCGTTGGCGAGGCCGCTGTAGGCGTGAGGGGCAAGCAAGCTGGGAGACTTGTTCAGAATCGAAGCGAGTTTTTGCACATCAAACCCGGCGGTCAGCATCTCGCCTTGTTCATAGCCAGCATGCCGAAAGACATGCCATGACGTGTCGTACCCATTTGCTTCGGAGACTCGGAGCACGTAGCCGAAGATGCCCTCATGTGGCATGGGATCTGGTGTTCTCAGCAGCAGCGTGTGGACCATCTACGCGCCTCGTGCCGTGAGCACCTGGCTCAGTGCAACTGCATTTGTCCTTGGCCTTAACCGCTGCCGATGGTTCGGTTCAGTCTCCACCTCCCGCACACCGACGGCCAGCGCCATCGCAATCTTCTCCTGTGTCACGTCGAAACTGAACGCCCGTGCAAAGGGCGAGTCGACAATCACAACGCCGGATTCAGCCCATATCGAAGTCTTGTGAGCCTGCTCAAATCCCTCAAGAGAAATTGAAGATCTTCCCACGTCGCAAGAATCCCAGACAGCCTGCCGAAGAAGTTTGGTGAGGTGCCCCATCAGCCCCCCTGACGCACACCAGAATCGAAAGGCCATTTCTGGACTGTTTAGTTGTGGCATTGTGAAGTTCTGCGACATAGACTCGTTGAACGCTTCCAAGATCGACATGAAGTCTTCCCTGCTCGCCTCATCCAACCAGTTGAACCGCCGCATGTAGATCGGTGCAAGAAACCGTCCAGAGAGTTGCTCATTCCGACAAAGCACAGGCAAACAGCTTTCCAACCCACTGACCACCAGCGTTACCTTTGTCTGGTCAACGAGGGTCTTGAGCCAATCAGCAGCATCGTAGAAAATTTTCTGCGTGCCTTTGTCGAAGAAGTGCTGAAACTCATCGATCATGATCATCAATGTCCCGGACAACCTCAGTTGGTCTTCGAGACGCCCTGTTCGGTTGATCTCAGTCCCCGACTCCCATTTTGGATCACCCAAAGACTTGAGCAACAGTCCAGCCACACCTTTTACAGTTGGCCGAGAAGGAGCGGTCACTCGAAGAATTGGAACCACAGCGCCTTCTGCTGTGCGACTACGCGGCATCAAAAGTTCGGTCTCCTCGAGCACACGGCTCTTCCCGGTGCGCGATTCGCCCACCAGGGCCAAGCAAATGGGTTCGGGTGACTTCAAGCTGTATGCCAAGCACTGTTTGATCCGCTGAATTGCGCTCTCGAAAGCGGTGTGCGGAACGAGCGTGGACTCTACGACGAAGCGGGCTTCTTCCATGTATCTACTCAATCAGGAACGTGGTTGTTGGGGTGCTGATTGCGTTGCCGAATCACCGGCGCAAACCGTCGCGATGGCGCATCTGGTTGCTGGAACGCCGGCGGTGTGGCTATCGCCACTACGGGCGGCGGCAGCTCGAGAGCCGTCGCCGGCGTGACTATCGTGGCGTGCTTTGTGGGCGGAATGTCGGACTGGTGAATCTGATCGGCGCCATGCGCCGTCGCTGCCGCAGGGAAAACATCGGGGTTTCCATGCACCACAAAAGTTGGTACTGGGGATACGTCGCCGCCCTCGACATACCTCGCGAGGCGTGCGCGAGTCTTGGCTTTCGTCTTTTTTTGCGCGAACTCGTCACGGATCATTTGCGCGATTTGCTCTTTGGCCTGAAGCCAGGCAGTGGAGTCATACCTTTTTGCCTGCTTGGCAGCGTAGCGCTTACAGAGTTTGTGCTGCCATGCAGTCATTCCCGCGGCATAAACTTGTGCCAATGCAGGCACCTTGAACATTCGCTTTTTGTCGGGCGACAGCACCACAATCTTGCCGATATCGCCATCGTCGACACATATCTCGACGTCCAGTTTTTCGCCGAGCTGCATGCGCAGGGTGGTCATGTCGGGCGAGTTGTAGAACAAGCCTTCGAATTCGATTCCCTTGTGAGTCAACCTGCGTTGCTCGCGGCGGCCTAGAATCGCGTCGAGTTTTTCAGGATCGTCAGGCAGTTGGATGTCTTCGGCATTGATGCTTGACCTCCACATGACGATCGGCGGCATTTTCAGGCTTCGGTGTACTCGCTCGTGATACACGTCCACGATCCACTTTCTGACGATGTGTTGCAACGTGCCCAAGCTCACCACCGCATGTTTGACAGGGTCATAGTCGTCTTTTTCAAAGATGTCTGAAAAGGTGGTCCCCGGGGCAATATGCGCAACCTCACGGTTCAGGGTCCCCTGAAATCGTTCGACCTTGCCCTTGAACCAGGGAGTCTTGCGTGGTGAATAGTGGATTTCAATGCCGAGTGAGTAGCAGCCCTCTTCAAGACTCAGGCTGTGGAACTCGGCGCCGTTGTCCATTGACAGCTCCCGCATCACCCCGTGCGCGTCCCAGCTACCGAGCACCTCGGGGTACAACGCGTTGAGATCGCTTTTGGGCATGAAGGCGTTCTTCAAGCACCTGGCAACAGTCAAAAAGTTCGGTGGCTCAAAGCCAATGTTGATGCCAAGGACGCAGCGGGTGTAGTCGTCAACGCATACCGTGAGGTACGGGCGACCCAGTGGCAACCTCGACTTGTCATCGATGACCATCAGGTCCATCAAGGTGTGGTCAATCTCTGCGCGTTGCAGCGGCGCCTCAGTTGTACGATGCCCAAGTACAGATCTGAAGCGGCGCACTGCTACTTCGCGCCCTTCTCTCGCAACGCTGCGATCGAACGCAGGAACCTCGCTGATCATTCCTCCGACAAGGCGCAGTGTCGGGTGAGGTAGTTGCAAATCCACAGGCCGAAGCCTATTTTCACGATTGATCTCAACTTTCGCCTTGTCGAGTACGTCCTGGATCGACCTCTTCTCACGCGTCAGGTACACGGTGTCGATTGCCTGCTCGATGACTGCCAGTACTTCTCGCGGATACCGCCGGTTTCGGTTGCCACGCTTTGTGACCTTGGCAACCACGCCATGAATGTCCCGACCTGAATTGATGAGTTGCTTGCGCCAGCGGTAGACCGTTGTCCAATGCGGCGCTCTCTCTGGCTTGCCGAGCTTGATCCAGACGGCCAAGGCCGCGGAACGGAGCGCTCCCTCGGTGGCGGGACCATCCATCGCTGCGATGGCATAGGCTCTACGCACCTTGGCATCCTCCATCAAGGGCGCCGGCACACTGAAGATCGGTTTTCCAAACCTCCGTTCGCTTTGATCATCTTCACCAGCTTCCGTATGATTGAATTCGAGCGTTCCCGCGACATACAGGGCGCGAAGCTCAGCGTCAGTCTTCTCCTGGATTCGCTTTGTCTTGGTTTCTTCCAATTGCCATAAGTCATCGCTGACCATTCGCAGCATCAGCATTTCCTTGCCGTTGATACGCAAGACGGTGTTTTTTTGGAAAGCAGCAGTCCCCATTTCATTCTTTCCTAGGCATGGCATGGGAACCGAGCAGCGTGATCGCCCTCAGATGCCGGTCAATCTGAATCGAGACTTGGACCAGTGCGGTACGCGCTTGATGCGCTTGCTCGGTGAACACAGCTGATACGGTTGAAATCAAGCTTTGTCCTCCGTCTGGGTGGCTACCGAAATGCCGCGGTGAAGTCAGAGAAAGCGCACTCATTCGAAGACACCTCGGTGGCTAGCGCCCGCCCTGGAAATCCCGATCACGGTGCTTTGTTCAAGTACTTTTCCCATGTCAAAGTGAAGCGCGCCTTCAAGAATCAGTCGACACGCATGGGCCTTGCTTTTGACTCCAAGCGCACCAGCCAAGACGTCGCTCCAAGTTAGCTTTTGCGTGTGCTTCAGAATCAGGCGCAGGCGTTCACGCTCAACCACGTGAATATCACCGCGCCCGGACCTCAGCATCGTCAGCGCGTTTTGCAATCGGGGGGTTGCCGTGAGTTCTTCGGCGATCGCGACACGGTACTTGTAGCCGTGTGTGGGCAGCGCCTTGGTCATCAGTTCAGTACGACGGGACACCTCGGTGCGGCTGGCATCGGCTTGAGTCTTGACTTCCCAAAGTTCCTTGACGCCGTCCACCAGTACTTCTATGTCCGGGTAGTGGTCGTGCTCAATGCCATCAAGGACAAAGCTCACCACCAACGGCTGCTCTTCGAACCGTGCGACCGCTGGGTCTGCATCGAGCAGCCTGAATGCGTTCAGTTCGTGTGGAGACTCCCATTGGAGCATTCGCCCCATCTTCCAGCTTGGGTACTTGCCGGAACTGGAGGCCTTTGATCTTGAAATGACCTTCCGCGAGCGTATTTTCCCGTCTGTGGGATAGCGGATGGCCAGGATGGTATTGGCAACATTGAGCCGTCGAATTTCTTTAGTTGGTATTGCTTTTGACATAACATTGGGTTGCTGCTGCTTTAGAGCAGGCCCAACCCCGGCCACAAATCGTCATCCCATGTGCGTAAATCAAGCGCGGTGCTGCGTCGCCTGGCTGATACGGCCCCTGACTTGGTCACCTTTTAACTGACCCAGAGGTTTCCTCTGGCGGCGTGCATGCTGTTCGGCCTGAAATTCCAATGCTGCGGGCTGTTCACATCAGTGAAGTTTGTCCGCCAGCTTTGCGTTGGGAAGCCGACGTGTAGTGAGGTTGGCGTGGTTCATTCGTCTTCTTGCGGAAGCCCGAACGTTATCTGGCAGGCCGCTGCCGTACTAGGGAAGGTCTGCATAACCCCCGCCGCAGCGTGAGCTGAGTCGTCGATTTTCAGATGACGACATGGAAGGCGGATACCGATGGTTTTTGAA
>LNFM01013881.1_pt1 | contig 10114 bp, 10 predicted proteins | sample 596031 | NCBI WGS metagenome assembly LNFM01 (sample SAMN04254537, study PRJNA301005) | activated carbon metagenome | isolation source: dual media filters at the Ann Arbor, Michigan drinking water treatment plant | place: USA: Ann Arbor | reverse complement strand
CGTCCGAGTCCGGCGCCGCCGCGCCGGCGATGGCGTAAGGAGCGGGCCATGAAATTCACGCACGCCCTGATCGAGAAGAGCGCTTTTCTCATGCTCGTTTTCACGCTGATCGTCGTCGCCATCGGCGGCATCGTCGAAATCACGCCGCTTTTCTATCTCAAGAGCACCATCGAGAAGGTGACCGGCATGCGGCCCTATACGCCGCTCGAACTGGCGGGCCGCAACATCTATGTCCGCGAGGGTTGCTACAACTGCCATAGCCAGATGGTCCGCGCGCTGCGCGACGAGGTCGAGCGTTACGGCCATTACAGCCTCGCGGCGGAAAGCATGTACGACCATCCGTTCCAGTGGGGCTCCAAGCGCACCGGCCCGGATCTCGCGCGCGTCGGCGGCCGCTATTCCGACGATTGGCATGTCGCCCACCTCGGCAATCCCCGCAGCCTGGTGCCCGAATCGATCATGCCGGGTTATGCGTTCCTTGGCCGCACGCCATTGACCGCCGATGACATCGGCAATCATCTGATCGCCAACCGCAAGGTCGGCGTGCCCTATAGCGACGAGATGATCGCGATGGCCAAGCAGGATCTGCGCGCCCAGGTCGATCCCGATGGGCCGAACGCCGATCAGCTGCTGGCGCGCTATCCGAAGGCGCAGCTGCGCAACTTTGACGGCCAGGCCGCGCTGACCGAAATGGACGCCCTCGTCGCCTACCTGCAGATGCTGGGCACCCTTGTCGATTTCTCGGCCTACAAGGCCGATGAGAACCTGCGTTAGGAGCTGAACATGACCCATGCGGAAATCGTCCAGCTCGTCGGCACCTACGGCCAGCTCTACATCCTCGGCATCTTCCTGCTGGCCGCCGGCTACGCCCTATGGCCGCGCAACAAGGCGAAGTTCGACCGCGCCGCGCGCATCCCGCTCGACGACGATGGCCGGCCCGGCCCCGCGGTCCGGCGCGAGAGGGGAGACAAGCCATGAGCACGCCGCGCAAGGATGACGTCTCCGGCGTCGACACCACCGGCCATGAGTGGGACGGCATCGAGGAGTTGAACAATCCGCTGCCGCGCTGGTGGCTCTGGACCTTCCTCGCGACCATCGTATGGTCGATCGGCTATTGGGTTGTCATGCCTGCCTGGCCGCTGGTCGCCGATCACACGCGCGGCCTGCTCGGCTATTCGCAGCGCGCCGTCGTCGCCGACAGCCTGGCCAAAGCCAAGGCGTCGCAAAGCGGCTACGCCAAGCGCCTGGCGGCGCTGCCCGCCGGGGAAAATCCCGCCGATCCCGATCTGCAGAGCTTCGCGCTCGGCGGCGGCCGCTCGGCCTATGCCGTCAATTGCTCGCAATGCCACGGCTCGGGCGCCGCCGGCGCCAAAGGCTATCCGAACCTCAACGACGACGATTGGCTGTGGGGCGGCAAGCTTGCCGACATCGAGCAGACGCTGCGCGTCGGCATCCGCAGCGCCCACGCCGACACGCGCATGAACGACATGCCGGCCTTCGGCCGCGACGGGCTGCTGACGCCGCCGCAGATCGCCGATGTCGCGGACTATGTGCTGTCCCTGCCGCATAGCGGGGCGGCCTCGCCCCAAGCAGCGCGCGGTCAAGCCTTGTTCAGCGAGAATTGCGCCGCCTGCCACGGCGAAACCGGCCGCGGCAACCGCGAACTCGGCGCGCCGAACCTGGCGGACGGGCTTTGGCTCTATGGCGGTGACAAGGCGTCCATCATCGCCAGCATCAGCGAAAGCCGCCGCGGCGTCATGCCGTCCTGGGAAGGCCGCCTCGATGACGTGACGATCCGTCAGCTCGCGATCTACGTCCACTCCCTCGGCGGCGGCGAATAACCGCCGCCGCAACGGAAGACATCGCCATGGCCGATCCGCTGCCTGCCGCGCCGCTTGCCGCCTCCGAAATCGGGGCCGAGGTCGCGCGCAGCGATGCCCAGCCGGTCAACGCCAAGGGACGGCGGAGCCTCTATGCCAAGCGCCAGAAGATCTATCCGAAGCGCGCGAAGGGCCTCTTCCGCCGCATCAAGTGGATCGCCATGGCGGGGCTGCTCGCCATCTATTATCTCGCGCCCTGGCTGCGCTGGGATCGCGGCCCCTTGCTGCCGGACCAGGCGATCCTGATCGATTTTCCCGGCCGGCGGTTCTACTTCTTCTTCATCGAGCTGTGGCCCGAGGAAGTCTACTACATCACCGGTCTGCTGATTCTCGCGGCGCTCGGCCTGTTTCTGGTGACGAGCCTGGCGGGGCGCGTCTGGTGCGGCTATGCCTGCCCGCAAACGGTGTGGACGGATATGTTCGTCACCGTCGAGCGCTGGCTCGAAGGCGACCGCAATCAGCGCATGAAGCTCGATCAGGGGCCGTGGACGGCGAACAAGCTCGGCCGCAAGCTGGTCAAGCATGTGCTGTGGCTCGTCATCGCCGTGGCGACCGGCGGCGCCTGGGTGTTCTATTTCGCCGACGCGCCGACGCTGGCGCGCGATCTCGCGTCGTTCGATGCGCCCACCGCCGCCTATCTCTTCATCGGCCTGTTCACGGCGACGACCTATCTGCTCGGCGGCATCGCCCGGGAACAGGTCTGCACCTACATGTGCCCCTGGCCGCGCATCCAGGCCGCGCTGCAGGACGAGGACTCGCTGATCGTCAGCTATCATCCGGCGCGCGGCGAGCCGCGCGGCACCCATAAGAAGGGCGAAAGCTGGGAGAATCGCGGCCATTGCGTCGATTGCAACCAATGCGTCGCCGTCTGCCCGATGGGCATCGACATCCGCGAAGGCCAGCAGCTCGAATGCATTTCCTGCGCGCTCTGCATCGACGCCTGCAACGATGTGATGGACAAGGTCGGTCTGCCGCGCAGCCTGATCGGCTATGACAGCCTCGCCGGCGTCATGGCGGGCAAGGCGGACGCCAAGCCCAAGCTGCGCCCGATCCGGCCGCGCACGGTGCTCTATGCCGGCCTCATGGTTCTCGTCGGCGTGGTGATGCTTTACGCGTTGTTCACCCGCGCCGATCTCGGCCTTTCCGTCGAGCGCGACCGCAATCCGCTGTTCGTCGCCTTGTCGGACGGCTCGATCCGCAACGGCTATACGGTGCATGTGCAGAACAAGCATCACGACGAGCGCACCTTCGTGCTCAGCGTTGAAGGCTTGCCTGGGGCGCGTCTCGCCGTCGTCGATGCCGAGAACGATCTGGCCGCGGAGATGACCGTGACGGCCGATCAGATGGAAAGCTTCCGCGTCTTCGTCACCGTGCCGCGCGACGCAGTCCATGGCGAAGCCACCGACATCCTGTTCCGGCTGCGCGGCGCCGGCGGCGAGATGGTGCAATATGACAGCGTGTTCCGCGCGCCCGATCATGGAGGCAGTCGATGAATAGCCCTCGTGCTCTGCGGCCGGTTAAACCGCTCACTGGCCGCACCGTGCTTATCGCCCTGCTCGGATTCTTTGCCGTGGTCGCGGCGGTCAATGGCGTCTTCATCGTCTATGCCCTGCGCACCCATCCGGGCTTGAGCGACGCCAACGCCTATCAGGCGGGCCTGGCCTACAATCGGCTGTTGGCCGATGTCGAAGGGCAGCGTCAGCTCGGTTGGCAAGTCGCGCTCGACGATGAAACGGCGGCGGCCGGACGCTTCACCTTGCGCCTCAGCGACCGTCATGGCGATGCCGTGATCGCCGAAGCCGCGACGGCGCAATGGCGTCGGCCCGGCCTCGAAGCCGCCGACCGCGAGATTGCCCTCGTCGCGGCCGGCCCTGGCCTGTGGCATATGCCGACCGCCGATCTCGCGCCGGGCAATTGGGATGTTCATGTCGAGGTCCTGCGGGACGGCGCGGTCGCCTATCGCGCCGAGTGGCGCGTCATGATCAAGCAAGCGCCGCGCTCATGACCGACAGCGCCCTCAACCTCGGTCGTGCCGAAACCGCGCCGGAGATCGATCCGGCGCCTTTCGTCACCCATGATGCCGACGGTAGCGATGCGCTCGTGTTGCTGGTCGACGGCATTCACTGCGCCGGTTGCGTCCAGCGCATCGAAAAGAATCTCTCCCAATTGCCCGGCGTGCGCGCCGCGCGCGTGAATTTGACGACCAAGCGCCTGCGGCTGGCCTGGGACGGTGCGGCGACCAACGCCGCGGCGCTCGTCGGCGCGCTCACGCGGCTCGGCTACGACTCGGTGCCCTTCGCCGCCGAAACCCTGTCGCCGGACCAGGACCGCGAAGGCCGTCGCCTGCTGCGTTGCCTCGCCGTCGCCGGCTTCGGCGCCATGAATGTCATGCTGCTGTCGGTCGGTGTCTGGGCCGGCGCCTTCAGCGACATGGATGGGACGACGCGCGGGCTGTTCCATTGGGTCTCGGCCCTGATCGTCATGCCGACCGTCGCCTATGCCATCCGGCCGTTCTTCGCCTCGGCGCTCGCCGGCCTCAAGGCCGGCGAGATGCGCATGGACCTGCCGATCACGGTGGCGGTGCTCTTGACCACGGCCATGAGCCTGTTCGAGACCGTGCGCGGCGGCGAACATGCCTATTTCGATGCGGCGGCCTCGCTGCTGTTCTTCCTACTGGTCGGACGCTATCTCGACCGCCAGGCACGCGCCAAGGCCTGCGCCGTGGCGGAGAATTTGCTCGTTCTGCAAGGCGCGACCGCCACCTTGCTCGAAGCGGACGGCAGCCAGCGCGCCTTGCGCGTCTCCAACATCGAGCCGGGCATGACGCTGCTGGTGCCGGTCGGCGCGCGCCTGCCGGCAGACGGCGAGATTTTGCGCGGCCGCAGCGATCTGGATGCCAGCCTGTTGACCGGCGAAACCATGCCGCAGGCGGTCGGGCCGAAAGACAAGGTGTTCGCCGGCACGCTCAACCGCACCGCGCCGCTCGTCGTCAGGGTATCGGCCGCCGGGGCGCGGACGCTGCTCGCCGAGATCGTCCGGCTGATGGACGTCGCCGGGCAGAGCCGCGCGCGCTATGTGCGCCTCGCCGATCGTGTCGCCCGCGTCTATTCGCCGGTGGTGCATCTCGCCGCACTGGTGACCTTCCTTGGCTGGACCTTTCTGGTCGGCGCGCCCTGGCAGCAGTCCTTGATGGTGGCGGTCGCCGTGCTGATCATCACCTGTCCCTGCGCCCTCGGCCTCGCCGTGCCGGTGGTTCAGGTGGTGGCGAGCGGCCGCTTGCTGCGCCGCGGCGTGCTGCTGAAATCCGCCGACGGGCTCGAGCGCCTCGCCGCCATCGACACGGTGCTGTTCGACAAGACCGGCACGCTCAGCCTCGGCCGCCTCAAGCTGGCCAATGGCGACGGCCTGTCGGACGACGATCTGGCGCTCGCCGTGTCGCTCGCCGCCGTCAGCCGCCATCCGCTCTGCCAGGCGTTGAGCCGCTTGCGGCCGAAAATCGCGCCGCTCGACGCTGTCGCCGAGCACCCCGGCCTCGGCCTGCTGGCGACGACGCCTGCCGGCGAGCTGCGTCTCGGCAGCCGCCTCTGGTGCGGCGTGACCGACGCGGCCGGCGATCACGACGGGCCCGAGCTTTGGCTGCGCCGCGCCGACGGCACGGCCGCGCGCTTCCTGTTCAACGATGTGCTGCGGCCCGACGCCGCGCAAACCGTCGCCGCGCTGAAAGCGCGCGGCCTCGCCGTCGAATTGCTGTCGGGCGACCGCGCCCCGGTGGTCGAGGCGGCGGCGCGCGCCGCCGGCATCGAAGATTGGCGGGCGAGCGCGGCGCCGAGCGACAAGATCGCGCGGCTGCGCGAATTGGCCGCCGCCGGGCGCAAGGTGCTGATGGTCGGCGATGGGCTCAACGACGCACCGGCGCTGGCCAGCGCCCATGTTTCCATGTCGCCGGCGAGCGGCGCCGACGTCAGCCAGGCCGCCGCCGATTACGTGTTCCAAGGCGAAAGCCTCGGCGCGGTCTGCGAGGCCTATGACGTGGCGCGCCAGTCGCAGCGCCTCGTCCTGCAAAATATTGCCGCGGCCTTCGCCTATAACGCGCTGGCGGTGCCGCTCGCCGTCCTCGGCTTCGTCACGCCGCTGATCGCCGCCATCGCCATGTCGGCCTCGTCGATCATCGTGACGGTCAATTCCCTGAGGCTCTATCGCATGGGCGCGGAGAAGAGGCGCAAGCCATGAGCATGCTGCTCTATCTCATTCCGGTGGCGCTGTTCCTCGGCCTCTTGGGGCTCGGCGCCTTCCTCTGGGCCCTGCGCGCCAACCAGTTCGAGGATCTCGACGGCGCCGCCGAGCGTATCCTGTTCGACGAGGACGCGCCGCCACCGCCGCGCTAGGCGGGGTTGATCGGAGCCTTGTTAAACGGATCCGTCGCGAGCTTGCGCCCGAGCCCTTGGGGAGCAGGGAGCGCGCCGAGCCAATCGAGCGAAGCGCGCAATTCGACGACGCGGCCGATCACCACCATGGCCGGCGGCGGCGGGTTCGCCGCCGCGCAATCCGTCACGCAAGACCCCAGCGTCGTCTCCAACACCGTCTGATCGGGCGTCGAAGCCTTGCTGATGATCGCCATCGGTTCGGCGGCGCTGCGCCCGGCGGCGAGCAGCTTGCCGACGATGGCGGGCAGGTTTTGCACCGCCATGTAGATCACCAGAACCGGCGAGCCTTTGGCGAGCGCGGCCCAGTCGAGATGTTCGGGCACATTGCCGCCGGCCTGATGGCCGGTGACGAAAGTGACGGCGGCATTGACGTCGCGGTGAGTCGCCGGAATGCCGGCATAGGCGAGGCCGCCGATGCCGGCGGTGATGCCGGGCACCAGGCGGAAGGGGATGCCGGCGGCGACCAGCGCCAGGGCTTCCTCGCCGCCGCGCCCGAAGACGAAGGGATCGCCGCCCTTGAGACGCAGGATGCGGCGGTTCGAGCGCGCCAGTTCGACGAGGCGCTGCGAGATGTCGGTCTGCTTGGGCGAGGGCTTGCCGCCGCGCTTGCCGGCATAAATCAGTTCCGCGCCGGGCTTGGCGGCGGCGAGGATGCGCTTGTCCACCAGTGCGTCATAGACCACGACGTCGGCTTGGGCGAGGCCGTTGAGTGCATGGAGCGACAACAGGCCCGGATCGCCGGGGCCGGCGCCGACGAGCCAAACCCAGCCCGGCTCGAAGGCGGGCATCTCAAACGGCACGGTAAGCATGGGACGGCTTATGACTCCCTGAAACGGCGGACTGGGTTATAACCGGCAGATTATGTCAGACGCGCCCTCAAGAAAACCGGCCAAAGCGACCCTGCTCATTCTCGGCGGTAGCGCCGAGGCGGCCGATCTCGCCCGCGCCGCCGTCGAACGCTTCGGCAAGACGCTGCGTGTCGTCACGTCGCTGGCCGGCCGCACGGCGGCACCGAAGAAACTCGCTGGCGAGATGCGCATCGGCGGCTTTGGCGGCGAGGAGGGCCTCGCGGCCTATCTGCAGGCCGAGGATGTGCGGTTGGTGATCGACGCGTTGCATCCCTTCGCCGGGGTCATGGCGCGCCATGCGGTGGAAGCCTGCGCCGAACTGTCGGTGCCGCGCCTGGCGCTACGCCGCGCGCCGTGGGTTCGCCAGGCCGGCGACCATTGGATCGAAGTGCCCGATGCGCCGTCAGCGGCCCAGGCCCTGATCGAGCGCGGCGTGACCCGCACCTTCCTCGCCAGCGGCCTGAAGGATATGGCCGCCTTCGAAAGTCTGCCGAATATCTGGTTCCTGGTGCGGCTGGTCGATCCGCAGCCCGAGCCCCTGCCGCTCGACCGTTACGGCCTGATCTTCGCGCGCGGCCCCTTCGATGCCGCGCAGGACGAACTGCTGCTCAAGCGCCACGCTATCGAAGCGGTGGTGAGCAAGAACAGTGGCGGCAAGGCGAGCGTTGCCAAGATCGTCGCTGCCCGCGCGCTGAAAATTCCCGTGGTGATGATCGCGCCGCCGGCGCCGCCGCCCGGCGAGACTGTCGCCACGGTGCCCGCCGCCATCGCCTGGATCGCCCGCCACCTTTAAAGGCTGGTCGGTTCGTCTATTCCACTTTCGGCCGCAGCACATGGTCATGGTCGGCGGCATAGAGCCGGCTGGCCGCCGCGCCATGGCTGCCGAGATCCTTGCCCACCAGGATCAGCGCCGTGCGGGTGATGCCGCTGGCCTTCGCCATCTCGCGGATGGTGGCGAGCGTACCCTTGAGGATCATCTCGTCGGGCCAAGTGACGCGATAGGCGATGACGCAGGGGCAGTCGGCCCCGTAATGCGGCGTCAGCTCGCGCACCACCTTGGCGAGATTGTTGATCGACAGGTGAATGGCGAGCACCGCGCCGGTCGCGCCAAGCTTGGCAAGGTCCTCGCCGGGCGGCATGGCCGAGGCGCGCACCGCCGTCCGCGTCAGGATCACCGTCTGGCTGCGTTCTGGCAGGGTCAGCTCGCATTTCAGCGCCGCCGCCGCCGCCGCATAGGCCGAGACGCCGGGCGTGATGTCATAGGGAATTTTCAGCGCGTCGAGCCGCGCCATCTGCTCGGCGATCGCGCCATAGAGCGACGGATCGCCCGAATGGACGCGCGCCACATCTTCGCCCTTGCCGTGGGCCTCCATGATCAGCGCCATGATCTCGTCGAGATGCAGCGGCGCGGAATCGACGACGCGCGCCGTCGCCGCAGCTTCCGCGATCACCTCGTGCGGCACCAGGGAGCCGGCGTATATGACGAGAGGGCAGCGGCGGATCAGATTGAGGGCGCGCAGCGTGATGAGGTCGGGCGCGCCGGGCCCGGCGCCGATGAAATGCACGGTCATGGTTTGGCTTTCGTATTTTTCACGGCATAGCCGCGCGGCGTGTAGAGCCAGTCTTGCGTGCCGCGCGTCATGGTCTTGCTGGTCGAGGCGCCGATCATCACCAGGGTCGTCATGCCGGCCGATTCGGCGCGCAGGTTTTTCAGCGCGATGGTCTGCAATCTTTCCGTCGGCCGGCCGAGGTCGTGGGCGAGCAGCACCGGCACATTCGGGCCGCGCGCCGCGATCAGGATGTCGCGTGCGGTGATGATGAGCTCGCGCCGGCGCAGCGACACCGGATTGTAGAGCGCGACGACGAAATCGCCGGCTGCCGCGGCGCGCAGGCGTTGTTCGATGGCGGCGCGCGGCGTCAGCAGGTCGGACAGCGAGATGGCGCAGAAATCATGGCCGAGCGGCGCGCCGGCGCGGGCGGCGGCCATCTGCATCGCGGAAATGCCCGGCCGCACATGGATGGCGATGCGATTCCACGCCGGCTTGTTCATGCGCTCCAGCATCTCGAACAGCGGCGCGCCCATGGCATAGATGCCAGGATCGCCCGACGAGATCAGCGCCACGCGGCGGCCTTTCGCGGCGAGGTCGAGCGCCAGCTTGACCCGCGCCTCTTCCGCGCCGAGCGGCAGGGCATGGCGCGTGGCCTCGGCGATCAGACCGCCGGCCAAATCGAGATAGAGATCGTAGCCGACCGCGTCGGTCGCCTGCACAAGGGCATCGCGCGCATCGGGCGTGAGATAGGCGGCATCGCCCGGCCCGAGGCCGACGATATCGAGCCGGCCTTGCGGCGCGCCGACGGCATCGCCGTCGATGAGGCTGGCGCTGCGCGCGATGGCGACGGTGGCGCGCTTGGACGAGGTCTTCGCGACGATCAATTGTCCGCGCGGACCGGCGGCGGCGAGCGCCGCGCCTTCGGCGACACCGTGGCAACCGACCGCCTTGAACACGACGGCGGAGGGGGTCTTCAACCGCGGCGTCTCGCGCTCCAGGCGCGCGGCCGTGAAGAATCGCGCTGGCACGCCGAGATCGGCGGCCAGCGCATGAACCGCCGCTTCGTCGGCCTTGAGATCGAGCGAGACGACGCAGGCGACGGAGTCCGGCGCGAGGCCTTTGGCTTTCAGCGTGCGGCGGGCCAGTGCGATCATCTCCTTGGGTGCGACGCCGCGTTCGCAGCCGACGCCGAGCGCCAGGCTGCGCGGATGATAGATCAGCTCCAATTTGCCGGGCTTGGCGGCCTCGTCGGTGACGCGCAAGGTGACGCGGCCCTTGGGCGATCTTTTCAGCTTGGCTTTTTTCAACCAGGGTGACGCGCCGATGACGCGCGCCGCCGCGCCGGCGAGCAAAGCGGCGGCGACCGCCTTGGCGGTTTTCGGATTGGCGAGGCTGTAGCCGGCCGGCGGCTC
>LNFM01013880.1_pt1 | contig 10116 bp, 16 predicted proteins | sample 596031 | NCBI WGS metagenome assembly LNFM01 (sample SAMN04254537, study PRJNA301005) | activated carbon metagenome | isolation source: dual media filters at the Ann Arbor, Michigan drinking water treatment plant | place: USA: Ann Arbor | reverse complement strand
CTGGAACTGGATACGCCGGCATCGCCCTGCATTGTGTGGATAATCAGCTCGCCGTCGAATTTCACTGGCCCCGCCGAGTCACGACGTCTGGAGGAGAGAGGTCCGTCTTCTACATCCGCGTCGGTCGCGCAGGCCCAGTGGCAGCGTGGCTGACAGTCCTCCAGAACGATCAGTCGTTTCGGGGAGTGCTCAACCGGTCCATGACGACGATCACCGATGAGGACCTGCTGAAGGCCGAAGAGATGACGTTTGGCCCGGATATCGGCGGACCAGCCGCACACGTCCGAACACGTGGCGCATCAGAGGCGTGGCTCGCCATCAAAGAAGCCTGCGCCGGCGCGCGTCCACGCTGAGGGGTAAATCTACCTCTTTCCTATTGACGAGGTAAATCTACCTCTGTAGCCTCCCGGTCATCGTCACCGAGGAGGCCAACCGTGCTCCCCATCGAAACCGGCATTCCCATCCCCGACCTGAACGCGCGGAAGCGCGTCTATCCCTTCCCCGGGATGAAGGTCGACGACTCCTTCATCGTCGTGGTGCCGGCCGAGCCGGCCGAGACCTTCCTCGCCCGCCGCAAGAAGAAGCAGGCCTTCATCGCCGACCGTGCCCGCCGCTACGGCGACGGCACCGGCCACCGCTTCACGACCCGTCAGGTCGAGAACGGCGTGCGCGTCTGGCGCATCCGCTGAACCCCCACACCCTCTTCGACCGCGCCCCTCAGGAGGCCGCCATGGAATTGCTCGCCGATCACCTTCATCCCACAGACGGCCGCCTGCCCGAGGGCTGGCCGAACCCCCGCGCCCTCATGCGGGAGCCCGCCGCCGTCGCCGCCCGCATGAACGAGGACGGCCGGCGCATCGCCGCCGAGAAGGGCGATTGCACCACCGCCGACCTCACCCGCCTCGGCTGGCTACATGACCAGGTGCAGGCGCACCAGGCGAGCCTCGCCAGCGACTGGGACAAGCTGGACGAGCAGCTCGCCGGCGCCCTCGGCACCGTTGCGGCTATGCGCGCCGACCATGCCCCGGCCGAGGCCGACGACGTTTCCTTCGTCGAGACGGCGCCGTCTGCCCTCGCCGACGAGGACGTGGCCTTCGGCATCGAGAGGGCGGCGTGATGGGTGCGATCGAGGACATCGCGGCCGAGCGCCGCCGGCAGATCGAGGCCGAGGGCTGGACGCCCGACCACGACGACAAGCACATCGCCGGGGAGATCGCCGCAGCAGCGGCTTGCTACGCCGCCCCCTTTATTCCGCTGAAGGACAGGCTTTCGAACGTCCCCAAGGCCTGGCCGTGGCATCGTTCGTGGTGGAAGCCGAAGAACCGGCGGAGCGACCTGATCCGGGCCGGCGCCCTCATCGTGGCTGAGATCGAGCGGCTGGACCGCGCCGAGGCCCGTCGGCCGCCGGCGGTGACGCCATGAATCCTCACCTCATGATCGCCGACGTCGTCAATCCGAAGGACCAGACCCTCGACGCCATGGCGGCCGAGGTGGGCGTTCTCATACGCCAGCATCTGCCGGCCTATTTCGCCGCCGCCGGCACGCACGATGCCGCGGCCTTCCTTGGCGACATGGCGCAGGCCCTCGTCCACACCCTGCGCAGCCTCGCGATCGAGGCATTGCGCGACGAGCGGGGTTGCCACCTGCCGCCCGGCGAAATCGACGCCCTGGTCTCCAGCGCCCTCACCACCGGCGCCCTCCTCACACGCGCCGTGAAGGAGCCGGCATGAGCACCCCCGCCACCACCCTCCAGGCGGAGCTGGAAGCCGCCATCCTCGGCGAGATCGAGGCCTGGCTGCCGGCCTATATCGCAGCCCATCCCGGCGTCGACCTGACGCAGACGCTGCGCGACGTCGCCCGCGTCTTTGTGGCGGCCCTGCTCGCGGTGGCGCAGGCCCAGGTCAATGCGGATCGGGCGGAGCCCCATCCCCTGGGCAAGATTATGCGGCAGGTAGCGCAACCCATTCTGTTGCGCGCCATGTACGAGACCGCCGGAAGCCTCGAAGGCGGTGGACGATGAGCGCCCGCGAGCCCCTGCCCCAGCGGCGCGCCGCCTGCACCATCAACCTCGCCATCGGCCCGGCCACCTTCGCCGTCACCGCCGGCTTCTATCCCGACGGCCGCGTGGGCGAGGTCTTCGTCACCGCCCCGAAGGTCGGCAGCGACATCGAGGCGATTCTCCGCGACGGCGCCATCCTCCTCTCATTCGCCCTGCAGCACGGCGCGCCGCTGGACGAGCTGGTCCACGCCATGACGCGCAACCCCTCCGGCGAGGTCGCCAGCGTCCTCGGCCGCCTCGCCGAAGCGGTGAGGGATCACCTCGCCGAAGAGTTCCTGCGCCTTGCCCGCGCCACCTGACACCCTCCAAACCCCGGAGCCAGACCCATGGCCGCATCCGCATCCGCCGTCACCGTGCCGCTCGCCCAGCTGCGCCCGGGTAACGAGGCGAAGCCCCCCGTCAACATCCGCGCCACCGATCCGGCCGCGGCCGACATCGCGCCGCTCGCCGCCAACATCGCCGACCGGATCGCCGCTGGCGACCGGCCCCTCATCGAGCCGCTGGTAGTGGTGGAGGGGCCGAAGCCGCGAGGTGGCGCCAGGCTCTACTACGTCTGCAACGGCGGCCGGCGCCTCGCGGCACTCCTCCGCCTGAAGGACCAGGGCCTCATCACCGAGGCGCTGCAGCTCCCCGTGGTGATCGAAGCCAAGGCGGCCGGTCTGGAGGCCTCCACCACGGCCGCCGTCCTCGCCGCGCCCCACCACCCCGTCGAGCAGTTCGAAGCCTTCGCTCGCATCGCCCGCGACAAGGCCGGCCGGCCGGAAGCCGAGGTGGTGGGGTTCATCGCCCAGCGCTTCGGCCTCACCGCCCGCCGCGTGCGCCAGGTCGTGGCCATCGGCAACCTCGCCCCCGAGGTGCGGCAGGCCTGGAAGGCCGGCCACATCACCCGGGACGTCGCCGAGGCTTTCGCCGTGGAGCCTTTCCAGGCGGCGCAGGCGGACCTGCTTTTCAGCCTCCAGCACCGCCTCGACTATCTGTCTCCGGCCGAGGTGCGCCGCGCGCTCCTTCGCGACCGCGTCTCCAGCAACGCGCCGGAATTCCTCTTCGTCAGCGAGGCCTATGCCGCCGAAGGCGGCACGTTGACCGGCGACCTCTTCACCGAGGAGCGCTACGTCGCCGACCCCGAGCTGCTGCGCCGCCTCATCCGCGAGAAGCGGGCCGCCATTGCCGACGACTTCCGCCGGCAGGGCTGGGGCTTCGTCTTCTGGAGCGACCAGCCGGAGGCCATGGGATGGTTCACATGGCAGCGGATCGATCGCGATCCGGTCTGGACGCCGGAAGCCGAGGCCCGCGCAGGCGTCATCCGCAACGAAATGGCGGCGATCGACGCCTCCCGCCAGGCACGGGAGAACGAGGAGCCGGACGACGATTTCGAAGAGGACGACGCCGAGGTCTATGCCGACGACGACGAGGGCCCCTTTTCCGCAGTGGAGGAGCCCGCGGCCGAGGCCCCGCCTTTGCTGGCTGACCAGCGCCAGGCGCTCGTCGACGAACTGGCGGTGCTGAAGACCGAAGCGGAGCTGCGCGGCTTCACGGCCGAGGACCGGGCCGGCAGCGCCGTCGTGCTGGGCTGGAACAGCCGCCTGATCGTGAACCCAGGCCGGGTGCCGCCGGGCCTCGCCGGCGAGGCCGACGTCGACGACGAGGATCCGGCTCCGGCGGATGCACCGGGCACCGGCGCGCCGGAGGCGCCACAGCCCGAGACGGCCGAGGCGGGCGCGGATTTCAACCGCGCCGCCCGTCAGTCCCTCTCGCTCATCGCCAACCGGGCAGCGGCGGCGACCGTCGCCGCCGACGTCGACCTCGCCCTCTCGCTTCTCGCCGCCGCCTGGATCGCCCGCGCCGACGACGTCCACGCGCCCGGCAACGGCGCGCCGCTCATCGTCCGCGACGAGGGGCTGAAGGCCGGCCCGGCCGGCGACCTCATCGCTGATCTCGTCGCCGGCGACGGCGGCAGGGCCGACCGCTGGCAGAAGGACAAGAGGAAAGCCCACTTCGTCGGGCTCGCCATGGAGATCGAGGCGATGTCGCGCACGCGCCGGCTCGAGCTCGTCGCGGCCCTCGCCGCAGGAGCGCTCGACCTCAGCAACGACACGCTGGAGAACCGCAACAACCACTACGGCCAGAAGAACCTGTCCGCAGAGGGCATCGCCGCCTTCATGAGCCGGCTGCCGCCGAAGTCCTTCGAGACCAATGCCCGGCTCATCCTCGCCGGATCTGGCGAGGCCGAGGCGCTCTTCGCCGACTGGCCTAAGGCGGCCCTTGTCCAGGCCGTCGAGGAGATGGACGGAGAGGCAGCCGCCGCGAGCGCCGCCAAGGCGAAGAAGGCCGCCCTCGTCACCCTCGTGGCCGAGCGCGCCCGGGCCACTGGTTGGCTGCCCTGGTCCCTGCGGCTTGGAACGCCGACTTCCCCCGAGGTCGACGACATCGACGAGCAGGAGGCCGCGTGATGGCCACCAGGTTCACCCCCTGCGAGATCTGCGAGGATCCGGCCCGGTGTCGCGCCATGGACCGTTGCGCCGACAGGGGCGCGGCGGTCGCCCGCTACGCCAGCCACACCGCCCTCGACAGCGGCACCACCGTCGACATCGGCCCGACGGATGCGGAGCGGCGGATGGTGCGCGAGGCGCTCGCCGCAAGCGATCTCCGGCTGCAGCCCCTGCCGAGCGCGGGGCGGGAGGCCTGGCGCCGGCGACGCCAGCTGGCCGAGGACATCATCCTCACCGGCCTCGTCCTCGTCGGCGCGATCACCGTGCTGCGCTGGATCCTCGACGCCACCGGCGCCGGCGCCTGGCTGGGGTGGTGGGGATGAAGGATCCTCGCGAACTTGCCTACGAGGTGGTCGCCGCCCTTGCGGGAACCCGCGCAGACCTGACGAACGAGAAGGCCACCCAAGCCGCAATCGAGTGCGCTCTTGCGGCCAAGGCCTTGCCCTTCCGGCGTGAGGTTCGCCTCTCGCCACGGGACATTCCGGACTTCCTCGTCTTCGACGTCGTGGCGGTGGAGATCAAGATCGGCGGCGCTCGCGCCGCCATCTTTCGTCAGATCCAGCGCTACGCCTGCCACGACAGGGTGAAGGCCATCGTTCTTGCATCGAACGTGCCCATCGGGCTGCCGACGCAGATCGACGGCAAGCCGTGCCTTCTCGCTTCATTGGGTGCCGCATGGCTCTGACCGTCACCGCCCCAGGCCGACCCGCTGGACTGCTCCGGCTTACAGACCGCTCATGGGTTCTGGAGGCTGTGGAACCTCACGTCAGCATTCGGCTGAAGCAGCTGTTCCCGCGCATCCCGAAGACCGCAACGCCGCCCTACCAATTGCCCAACGACCCGACGACGGCCGCCGACATCGACTGGTTCACCTCGCGCTACGCCATGCAGGTCGACCCGGGCCACCTCGCGACCCTGAAGGCCCGCCGAGAGCTGTTCGAGCGCAGCATCGCCGAGCGCGAGGCCATCCTGTTGCCGGACTGGCGGCCACCCGCCGAAACGCCGGGCCTTCGCGACGGACAGGTTGCAAGGCCCTATCAGCACCAAGCCGTGCATCTGCTCATGTCGCGGCAGGCGCTGCTGCTGGGGGACGTCGGCGGCCTCGGCAAGACCTATGTCGGCGGGTTGGCCTGCCTTCAGCCGGGAACCCTGCCGGCCGCCATCGTGGTGGAGGCTCATCTCCAGCGCCAATGGGCGCAGAAGCTGGAGGCCTTCACCACCCTGAAAACCTACATGGTCAAGGGAACGATGCCGCAGCGCGAGAAGCTGCCGGAGACCGACGTCTATATCTGGCGGTACAGCCAGGTCGCCGGCTGGACGAACATCTTCGAGAAGAAGAAGTTCTCGCTGGTCATCTTCGACGAGATCCAGAAGCTGCGCACCGGACCGACGTCGGCCATGGGGGTCGGGGCGATGGCGCTGGCGAAGCAGGCGCAATACCGCTTGGGGCTGACCGGCAGCCCCATCTACGGCTACGGGGCCGAGATCTACACGATCCTGCGATACATCGACGACAAGGTGCTGGGCTCCGCAGGCGACTTCCACCGCGAGTGGCTGTCCGATGGAAAGCATCTGAAGGACGCCAAGGCCCTCGGCACCTTCCTCCGCGAGCAGCACGTCTATCTGCGGCGCACGAAGGAGGACGTCGGGCAGCAGATGCCGGCGGTCAACCGCGTGGTGCAGACCGTCGAGCACAATCAGGCGGACATCGATGCGGTCGAGGCCGTCGCCCGCCAGCTCGCGCTGCGGGTTCTGGAGGGGTCGTTCACCGAGCGCGGCGAAGCGGCCCGGGAGCTCGACTGGCGGCTGCGCCAGGCCACCGGCATCTCGAAGGCCCGCAGCGTCGCCGCCTATGTGCGCCTGTTGCTGGAGAACGACCAGCCGGTCCTGCTCGCCGGCTGGCATCGCGAGGTCTACAGCATCTGGCTTCAGGAACTCGCGGAGTTCAAACCCCTTCTCTACACGGGCTCCGAGAGCGCCGCCGGCAAGGAGCGCGCCAAGCAGGCCGCGATGAGCGGCCAGACAAACCTCATCATCATCAGCCTGCGCTCCGGCGCCGGCCTAGACGGCCTGCAACACCGGTTCAGCGACATCGTCATCGGCGAACTCGACTGGTCCCCCGGGGTCCACCAGCAGCTGATCTGGCGCCTGGATCGGGAGGGCCAGCCGAACCCGGTGACGGCGCATTTTCTCGTCAGCGAGGACGGCTCCGACCCGGTGATCATCTCGAAGCTCGGCATCAAGGCCAGCGAGGCGTGCGGCGTCAACGACCCGCATCTCGGCCTCGAAGAGGTGAAGACCGACACCTCCAACATGGTCGAGCTGGCGCGGCGCTACCTCAACAAACATCAGCGCCACCAGATGGAGCAAAAGCCGATGAACTTCGGTGATGACGGGGAGACCGCCCATGGTTGACGCGCCGATCCTCACCCGCCTCACGTCCGCGCCGAAGGTCGGCCGCTGGTACCGCGTGCCGGCCATCCGCATGGATCGCCACCCCCGCCACGGATGGCCGTCGTCCGCACCCGCCAGCCTGTTGGACGACGCTCTGTGGTGGCCGGTGACCGGCACCCGCCACACCGACGAGGAGCACTTCCGGTTCCCCTTTCCGCACTACCATCTCGACGTGCGGTTCCTGACGCGCGCCCATATGCGTCGCATCGATTCGCGGGGGGCGGGCGAGGCACTCAAAACGGCGCGAAGCCAGCCCGTCAGCGTGCCCGGCAACATCCGACAGGCGGTGAACCCGGCCGACATCCTGCGCCCGCGCCTCGTCCGCATGCGCTGCGCCCGCGACTGGCCGGCTCTTCCCTCGCTCTTCGCGGAGAGCAAAGCCGTCGCCGGCCTTGTCGCCGAGTTCGCCGGCCGTCAGGCGCGGCACTCGGCCGCCGGCTGGGTCTGTCCCCACCGCGCCTATCCCCTCGGCCAGGTCGCGCCCGACGCGGACGGCGCCATCACCTGCCCGCTGCACGGCCTGAGGATCGACGCCATCACCGGCCGTTGCCTCGCCCCTCAAACGGAGCCCGCCCATGGCTGACGAAGTCGATGGCGACCGGGACCCCTACCATTTCGTCCTCAGGCGGCGCCCGCAGCCTGAGGCGCCGCCGCCGTTCCACTGCGAGGCATGTAACCGAACCATCACCCCGTCGCCGTGGCCCTATCACCGACACGAGTCCCCGCCCGTCTGTGGCAACTGCACTCGGCTCTGGATGTCGGTCAGCCGGCTTGGCATGACCGGCTGCACCCGGGGCGACTTTCGTCGCTTGGAGCGCCTCTCCGCCTTCATCAACCTGATCACGTGTGAGGTCCGCAATGGCCACCGATAGCCGCTCCGAAACCTCGCCCATGAACGAGCGCTTCGCCCTGGACGAGGTCATCCTCGGCCTCGCCAGCGACCTCAAGGAGCTGCGGGCGCGCAGGATCACCATCAGCGACGCGCAGGCCCGCGCCGAGCTGGCCAAGCAGATTTTCAACGGCGTCCGGCTCGCCATCAACGCGCAGAAGATGATCTCCGACCGCGCCCGCATTCCCGACGGAGCTTCCCATGGCTGACGCGCCCCGCCGCATCCAGCTGTCCCGTGCCAAGGGCTGGCGGATGCCGGAGAACACGGTGAAGGTCACGCGCCCGGGCCGCTGGGGCAATCCGTTCAACCTTCGGGCGGCGCACCATTGCTGGACGGCGCTGCACCACGGCTTCAAAGCCGATCGCGCCGGCAGGCAGGCGGCGTCCGTCGCCATGTTTCGAGCCTGGATCGAAGGGGGAAAGGCGATCGAGCCGGCCGACTGCGGACTGGTGGCCGTGACGCCTAAAGGAACGGTCCGCGTGGCGTCGTCCCCCGCCTACGGCGCGCCGGCACCGCCCTCTCTCGCCGAGATCCGGCAACACCTCGGGGGCAGGAACCTCGCCTGCTGGTGCAAGCCGGGCGAGCCCTGCCACGCCGACGTGCTGCTCGAGTTGGCGAACCCGCCGAGCTGCGAGGCCGTGTCGCCATGAGTCGCGAGCTGCGCCCCGATCCCCTCGCCTACCCGCCCCGCGGCATGAGCCGCGACGAGGCGGCCCGCTATATCGGCGTCAGCGCCACCAAGTTCGACGAGCTGGTGGAGGACGGTCGCATGCCCCCGCCGAAGAAGATCGACGGCCGGGTGGTCTGGGACCGGCTCCGCCTCGACGCCGCCTTCTCCGAGCTGGACGAGCGGGTGAACGTCATCGACGCCTTGAAGGGGCGCGGCCGGGCTGCTTGAGTGCCGGCCGAGGAATCCCGACATGGCCGACGCTCGCCCCTATCTCTCGTCCTTCACGGACCGCCACGGCACGCTGCGCTGGCGCTTCCGCCGCGGGAGCAAGTCGGTCTACCTCGTCGGCCAGCCGGGCGAGCCCGCCTTCGAGACTGAATACGAGGCGCTCCTTGCCGGCCTCGCCCGCAAGCCGGCGGAGGTCCGCCCCCTGCCAGGCGCCACGGTGCCGCGCTCGTTCCGTGCCGCCTGGCGCATCGCGCAGAAGGACCCGGCCTGGAAGAGCAACACGCCGGAGACCCGGGCCCGGCACGACGCCATCGTCGAGGCCTTCCTCACCTCCCCCGTCGTCGCCGGCCGCCCCGAGGTCTGGGCCGACGTGCCGGTGGCCGATCTCCGCCGCCGCCATGTGAAGGAGATCCTCTCCGAGCGCGTCGAAACGCCCCATGCCGCCCGGCACCTCCTCACCCGCATCCGCCAGATGATCCTCGCCGCCATGGATGAGGAGTGGATTGAGACCGACCCGACGCACCGGATCTCGTGGCGGCCGGAGTACAAGGGTTGGCGCGCCTGGACCGACGAGGAGCGGGCCGCGTTCGAGGCCAGGTGGCCGATCGGCACCACGGCGCGCCTGGTCTATGCGCTGGCCATCTGGCAGGGCCACCGCCGCAGCGACATCGCGGCGCTGCGGCCGGAGGACATCGCCGGCGATCTCGTCCGCCTGAAACAGAAGAAGACCGGCAAGGTGGTCGCCCTGCCGGTCCTCTCGATGCTGAAGGACGTCTTCGACGCCACCGACATGAAGGGGCCGACGGTCCTGCTCACCGCCTACGGCAAGCCCTTCTCGGCGAAGTCGCTCACCGGCCATATGGCCGCCTGGACGAAAAAAGCCGGGCTCCCGCCCGGCTGCACCATCCATGGCCTGCGCAAGACCCTCGGCAAGATGATGGCCGAGGGCGGCGCTTCCACCCGCGAGCTGATGGACGTCCTCGGCCACGACGACATCGCCCACGCCGAGCTGTATTCGCGCGAAGCCGAACAGGTCCGCATGGCCCGGCAGGGACTGGATGCGGCGTTGCGGGTGGTGAAGGGCGGGAAGGGTGGATGAGCGCCTGTCTAACCGGGTGTCTAACCGGCTGGCTAACCCACCCCATAAGCCGTTGATATCAGGCGCTTTTGGCGCTCCCTAGGGGACAATAACCATTGTCTCTCAGCGTATCACTATGTCTCTCAACATTCCCCTCAAGTATATGTTTTTACTACATATTACCGACTCGCTACCTACCAGTCGTCTCGGGACGTCTCTTGGCATTTCAGCAGTTCTCGTGCTACCGG
>LNFM01013879.1_pt1 | contig 10116 bp, 8 predicted proteins | sample 596031 | NCBI WGS metagenome assembly LNFM01 (sample SAMN04254537, study PRJNA301005) | activated carbon metagenome | isolation source: dual media filters at the Ann Arbor, Michigan drinking water treatment plant | place: USA: Ann Arbor | reverse complement strand
ACGCGCAGCGCCGTCGGGTGCTCGGCGCCCAGCCATCGCTCGGCGAGCTCGACGACCTCCTGCGACCGCGCGAGCGCCTCGGCCCGGCGACCGCGGAGCTCCGCGACCGCAGCGAGCCCGCTGCGGTTCTCGAGCGTCGCGAGCTCGTCGATGCCGGTGGCGCGGCGCAGCTCGAGCGCGCGGGCGTGGGCGAGCTCGGCGGCCCCCGCGTCACCGCGATCGAGCTCGGCGTCACCGAGCCGGGTGAGGTACGCGGCCTCGAGGATCGGATCGGCGCCGCCGCGCTGCAGCGCCGCCGCGGCGTGGCGCGCCCAGGTCCGGCGCGAGGTGTCGTCGCCGATGTCCATCGCGAGCACCGCGGCCTCGGCCGCGAGGTGATCGTCGTGCGCGGCCTCGGCGAGCGCGTGGGCCTCGCTCGCGACACGGCCTGCGATCGCGGGATGACCAAGGGCCAGCATCGTCTCGCCGAGCTGTAGACGCGCGCGCGCGTCGAGCTGCGGTCGGTTCGCCGCGAGGCTCCGCGCGCTCGCGGCGACGTCGAGCGCGACCGCCTCGGCGAAGCGATTGGCCCGCAGCGCAGCCCGGGCGGCCGCGAGCTCGGCCATGATCTCCCGGTGGAACGCGTCGCGGCCGACACTCCCCGCGGCGTCGGCCGCCTGCGCGCACAGCTCGGGGTCGAACATCGCCGCCACCGCGGCGCTGCCCTGCACCGCGAACGTGCGGGCGTCGTCGCGGAACTCGCCGAGCACCACCGCGGCCTCGTCCTGGCACTCGCGCAGGCACGCGAGTCGAGCCGGCTGGGCGGGCGCCTCCGCGTCGTCGCACGCGCGGCGCCAGGCGTCGTCGTGGCGCAGGGCGTACACCGCCATCGCCCCGTCGATCGCCTCGACGGTGGCCGCGGCCGCGTCGGCATCGTCGGCCGCGCGCGCGAGCGTCGGCGAGCCCTCGTCGCGCCACCACGTCCCCATCGGCGTCGCCTCGTCGCAGGGCCCGGGCGCGGGCGCGACCGTGGGCTCGCAGCGCGCCCACGCGAGCCCGAGCCCGACGCCCGCGAGGAGGATTGGCCCACGGCGCCGCGATCGTGCCGCCGCCTCGAGCCGGTTCAACAGCGTCGTCATGTCGTCGTGGCGGCGCTGCGGATCCTCCTCGAGGCCGCGCCGGAGCACGGCGACCACCGACCGCGGCACGCCGCCGGCGTGCGGCGGTCGGCCCATGACCGCGCTTCGACCGACGGGCAACACCCCGAACAACGCCTCCCACGCCATGACGCAGAAGCTGAACTGATCGCTGCGCGCATCGGCGTCGCGGCCGTCGTGCTGTTCGGGGGACATGTACGCGGGCGTGCCGACGCGATCGCGCGCACGCACGGCGCTGGCGTCGACGTCGGACGCCGACGGGTCCGTCTCGACCGCACGCACCAGGCCGAAGTCGGCGACGCGCGCCCGACCATCGGTGCCGACGAGCACGTTGCCGGGCTTCACGTCGCGGTGCAGGAGGCCGGCCCCGTGGCAGGCCGCGAGGCCCCGTCCCGCCTGCAGCAGGAGGTCGAGGCACACGCGGGCGCGCGCGCGACCGAAGTCGGTCCGACGCGCGATCCACTGCGCGAGCGACTCCCCCTGCACGAGCTCCATCACCACGAACAGCGCCCCGTCGTCGTCGCCGATCTCGTAGACCTCGACGATGTTCGGGTGCGAGAGCGCGGCGAGGGCCTGCGCCTCGAGTCGCAGGCGCAGCGACGCCGCGGGCGAGCGCTCACCGTGCAGGACCTTGATCGCGACCTGTCGGCGCAGCCTCGGATCCCAGGCGGCATACACGGTCCCCATGCCACCTTTGCCCCGCAGCTCGCCGACGACGAAGCGTCCGAGGCGGGTCACCGACGCGCGATCGAACATTCGCGCCGCGATCGCCCCGCGCATGCGCGTCGACTCGAAGCGATCGTCGCCGTCCTGCCCCAGCGCGCGGATCTCCAGGCTGCTGGTCATCGGCGCTCAGTCCAAGAGATCGCGCAGCAGCCGGGCCTCGTCGTCCCCGCACGGATCGTGGCCGACCATGAGCGCGCGGAGCTGCTGGCGCGCGCGCATCAGCCGGGCGCGCACCGTCCCCGGGCGGACGTCGAGTGCCACCGCGATCTCCGGGGCGTCGAGCCCCTCCCAGTAGTGCAGCTCGAGCAGCGTCTGCGTGTCGAGCGGAAGCCGACGCATCGCCTCGAGGATGACCTGCTGCCGCTGCTGTCGGATCGCCATCGCGCCCACGGAGACGCCGAGGTCGAACAGCGAGCTGGTCGCCGCGTCGAGCCCATCGCGGACGGGGTCACGCTTGCGCAGCCACCGGTGCAGCTGACTGCGCGCGATGGCCAGCAGGTAGCCGACGAACTGCGCCTCGCCGCGGAACTGTTCGGCGTGCTCGAGCGTCGCCGCGAACGTCCGCTGCACGAGGTCCTCGATCTCGGCCGGCGGCACCTTGCTGCGGAAGTACCGGCGCACGCGCGAGAAGTGCCGCTCGAACAACGCACCGCCCGCGCGGCGATCACCGGCCCGCCAGGCCTGCAGCAACTCGACGTCCTCGGGCATGCGCGGTCGCGAGCAGCTTACCAGCGCCGACCCGGGGCGACGCCCCGAGCCCGAGCAGGCCCCCGAGAGGCCCAACGACGGCGGCTGCGCTGTCCACGGACGCCGGCAGAGCGCGGAATTTCCAATGGGACGGCGGGCCGCAAAGCCCCTACTCTCGCGCGATGCGACGATATGAAGGCAGCGGGATTGCTGCACTGATGATCCTGGGTGGGGCGTGCTTCAGCGAGGGACCGCAGGTGATCTGCGACGATCCCTCGTGCGAGACCACGGGTGGCGCGACGACCGAGGGCTCGAGCTCGATCGATCCCACGACGACGACGGGCCCGGCCGCCGACACGACGACCTCGACGCCGGGCTCGAGCGAGACGGGCGCACCCGCCGACTCCAGCACCGCGCCGGCGGACAGCAGCTCCGACAGCACCGGCGCGCCCGGGGCGGTCTGCGGCGACGGCGAGCTCGCGGTCGACGAGGCGTGCGACGACATGAACCTCGATCCGTACGACGGCTGCGACGCGTGCCAGGTCACCGCGACCCTCGTGTGGCAGTACAGCTTCGATCACGAGGGCGGCGACGACGAGGTCACCGCGCTCGCGCCCGACGGGCCCGCGGTGCTCGTCGGCGGCGTCGTCGCGTCCGACCTGAGCGGCGACGACGCGGTGTGGCTGCGCGTCGCCGACGGGGCCGTCGCGCCGCCGGCGTGGTTCCACGTCGCGGATCTGCCGGGCAACAACCGGCTGTGGGACATCGCGCGCAACCCCGACGTCTGCGCGATCGCGGGCCTGGTGGAATCGCAGGACGCCCAGCCCGTCGCGTCGGCGAACGTCGTCTCGTGCGAGACCGGCAACGTCGGCGGCGGCCTGACGTTCGCCGGACCCGAGGCGCCCGGCTCGGAGGACCTCCGCGCGCTCATCGTCCGCGCCGACGACGGCTTCACCGTCGGCGGCTGGCGCATGCACGGCGGCGCACCGCGGGGCTGGATCGCCGAGCTCGACGTCACCGGCCAGAACACCCTGGCCATCGAGTGGCTCGACGATTCGAACGCGTTCGGCGACGAGAGCCGCGTCCACGCGCTGTGGGCGGCCGGCGGCGAGGTCTTCGCGGCGGGCACCTCCGTGCAGGGCGGGGTGAACCGCGGCTTCGCCGGCCCGCTCGCCTCGCTCGCGATGGATCCGATCCCCTTCGGCCTCGACTCCGACGCGAGCGAGGCGGTCGCCGTCGTCGCGACGGCGGACTCGCTCGTCGTCGCCGGCTGGACCTCCGACGCCGACGATCGCTCGGCGCTGGTCCAGGCGTTCCCGATCCTCGGCGGACCGCCGATCACCTGGACCCTCGACCTCGGCGTCGACGACCGCGCCCTGGCGATCGCACCGGTGCCCGGCGGCGTCGCGGTCACCGGCTTCACGCTGTCGATGCCGACGGATCGCGATCTCTTCGTCGTGTGGCTCGACGACGCCCTCGAGGAGCAGGGCCGCGTCATCTTCGACGGGCCCGCCAGCGGCTCCGACGTCGGTCGCGCGATCGTGTCGGACGGCGACGACGTGATCGTCGGCGGTCACGTCACGGTCGACGGGACGGCGGACCTGCTGGTCCAGCGCTGGTCGCCGCCGCAGTGATCCGCGGCTACCCCATCATCGGGCCCGGCTGTCGAGGTACAGCCACGTGAACATCGCGCCCATGGCCGTGGTCCCGAGCACGCCCTCGTAGCCCTGGTCGACGTGGGCGAGGCCGAAGGTCACGCAGCCGACGACGAGGCCTGCGGTCGCAGAGCCGGTGACGGTCGTGACGAGCAGCGGCAGCGCGAGGCGGAAGAACAGCGGGGCGGCTCGATCGTCGAGGGCGCTCAGGCAGGTGAGCGGCGCGGGACGAGCATGCGCGCCGGTCCGTCGCGCGCGCTGCGTTCGGCCGGCGACGCCACGACACCGGCGAGGCGCTGCAGCTCGATGACGTGGGCCTCGAAGGCGCGGCGACCCTTGGCCGTGAAGGCGACCCACGTGCGCACGCGTCCGTCGCTCGCCGCCTTGCGCAGGTGCACGTAGCCGGCCTCGTCGAGGGCGGCCCGACGGGACCTGCGACGTCGTCGGACACACCGATGAGCACGGCCCCGCTCGAGTGAACCGGTCGCGCGGCCGCGCCGGGTCGCGCTACCCTTGCGTGCGATGGTAGACGACGACGAGGTCTCCCCCGGCGGCTCCCCGATCCTGCGCCACGCGAAGGTCGAGCCCGCGGCGGACGAGGTCGCGCACGCCGACGACGAGCGGATCGCCGATCACCTCGCGCGGGTGCTCGGGGGCAGCGGCAACGTGTTCCACGAGCTCGTCTCGGATCGCCTGCACATCGACGTGCACATGGTGCCGCCGTCGCCGACGCGGCCGTTCATCGTGCTGGTCACGTCGGGCGCGAGCGCGAGGCCGATGCACATGCCGGCCGAGATGGAGGAGGCCGCCGCGTGGGCGCACATCGAGCTGGCGATGCTGCTGCCGCCGACGTGGAAGCTGGATCAGGCCGCGTTCGCCGACGAGCGCAACTACTGGCCGATTCGTCTGCTGAAGACGCTCGCGCGGCTGCCCCACGACTTCGGCACGTGGTTGGGCTGGGGCCACTCGATCCCCAACGGCGATCCCGCGCGGCCCTACGCGCCGGGCACGTCGCTCACCGGCGCCGTCGTGATCCCACCGTTCCAGCTCGGCGCGGAGTTCTTCGAGCTCGCGGGCGAGCCGCCGCTGCACATCTTCCAGGTGTTGCCGGTGACGACCGCGGAGATGGAGCACAAGCTCCGCGTCGGGCTCGACGGCCTGCTCGAGCACCTCGAGGCGCAGGACGACGGGATCTACGGGCCCATCGACCCGCAGCGCCGCAGCTCGATCTGAGGTCGTGCCCGCAGGAGTTGCGGCGGTGCGGCGGTGCGGTCGGCGTATCGTTTGGGGCACGCGACCTGTGCTCCCACGACGCGGCGTTCCTGCGGCTGCGCGGACTTGGGCGACGGCGCTGCTCCTGGTCGCGTGCGGCCCGTGGGCGGCGGTGCCGCTCGAGCCGATCGGCGTGGGCACCACCGACGCCACGTCGAGCAGCGGCGGCACCACGGGCGAGCCCACGACGTGCACGGATCTCGGCGCGTGCTTCGGCCACGAGGTCGAGCTGGTCGTCGGGCTCGCGCCCTCGGATCTGCGCTGGGGCGAGGTCGCCGGCGACGGCATCGCGGACGTCGTGGTCCGCGGTCGCCTCGCGGGCGCGCCGACGCGGGTGCTGGTCGGCACGTCGAGCGAGGGGCTGTCGGTCGGCGGGCCGCAAGCGGACGGCGGGCTCGGGGCGGTGCTGGTCGACGTCGGCGGCGATGGCCGCGACGATCTGGTCGCGAGCGAGGGCACCGCGCTCGCGGTGTACGACGGCGCCTCGGGGTTGTCGGTGCGCGTGGCGCTGTGGGAGGTCGGCCACGGCTTCGCGACGCTGCGGGCGCTCGAGCCCGCGGGGGACGGCGCGATCCGGCTCGCGGGCGAGGATCGCGAGCTCGGTGCGCTGGCGACGATCGAGCTCGGCGGCGCCGGGCCGGTGGTGACCGCGGTCCCGTATGGCAGCGATCCGAACCGGAGCTACAGCTCGAACGGCCTGGACGTCGGCGACGTCGACGGCGACGGAGCGCAGGACGTGGTGGTGGTCGTGGACGCGTACGGCGATGGCGGCCACCTCGCGGACGTGCGCGTGTGGCCGCCGGGCGGGCCGAGCTACGCCGCGACGTGGTTCTCGGGCGAGGGGCACCAGCAGGCGATCGCGGACGTGGACGGCGATGGGAGGGAGGATCTCCTCGTGCTCGAGTACTTCGGACGGGTGCATCGATTCGCGTCGACGGGCCCCGCGATGATCGCGGATGTGGACGGGTGGACCGCGGCGAGCGCGAATGCGATGGCGGTGGGCGACGTGGACGGCGATGGAATCGCGGATGTCGTGCTCGCGCGGCACCCGAACGACGCCGATCCTCGGCTCGACCTCGTCACCGGCTGGGACGAGGGCGACCCGGTGCCGTACACCCTCGCGGTGGACCACGAATTCGATGTGGTGGGCGTTGCGGACGTCGATGGGGACGGGCGGGGCGACATCGTCGGCGGGAGCGCGGACCGGGGATCGATCTCGGTGTTCCACGCGCGGTGGTAGAGGTCAGCGTTTCCGGCGCACCGCGTAGCGCAGGTGCGTGACCTCGGGCGAGCCCACCACCTCCGTGATCGAGACCTCCACGGCGTCCCGGTCGATTCCCTCGAAGAGCCGGACGCCACCCCCGAGGAACGTCGGCGCCAGCGACAGCAGCAGCTCGTCGACCAGCCCCGCGTTCAAGTACTGCAGAACGGTCGCTCCGCCGCCGCTGATGCGAACGTCCTCGTCGCCCGCCGCCTCGCGCGCCCGCTGCAGCGCGGCCTCGAGCCCATCGTTCACGAAATGAAACGTGGTGCCGCCCTTTCGCTCCCACGGCGCGCGGACCTCGTGCGTGAGCACGAAGACCTGCCCGCGGAACGGGGGCGTCTCCGGCCACGCGCGCTCGCCCTCCTCGAACATGCGCTTGCCCATGATGTTGGCGCCGGTGCGATCGAAGACGGCCGCGAGGAATCGATTGTCCGGCCCCGTCTCCCCGCCCTCGCCGAGCAGGAGCCGCTCGCGGAACACCCGCTGCCGGAAGACCCACGCGTGGAGCGACCCCCATCCATCGCCGCCCATGTTCTGGAGACTGCGGTTCGGACCCGCGACGTAGCCGTCGAGGGAGATCCCCATGCTGACGAACACCTTGCCCATGTTGGTTTCCTCGCCCTTCTCCCGGTAGAACGTCGACGACGTGGCCCACTCATCGGTCCCCCGCGAAGAAAGTGACCGCGTCCTCGTCGAGGCGGCGCAGGGCGGCGACGAGGCGGCGTTTCGCGCGCTCGTCGAGCCGCTCGAGCGCGAGCTCGGCGCCTATGCGTACCGGCTGCTCGGCGCCTTCGGGGACGCCGAGGACGCGGTGCAGGAGACGCTCGTGAAGGCCTGGCGGCACCTCGCGACGTACGAGCCCCGGGCGAGCTTCCGCGCGTGGGTGTATCGCATCGCGACCAACACGTGCCTCGACGTGCTGCGCCGCGAGAAGCGTCGCGTGTTCCCGCAGGATGTCGGGGCCGCGGTGCCGCCGGGGCCGCCGGCCACCGAGGCGCGCAGCGACATCGCTTGGTTGGAGCCGTACCCGGACGTGCTGCTCCCCGTCGCCGCGGATCCGGAGGCGGCGATGCGGCTGCACGACAGCGTGCGACTCGCCCTCGTCCGCGCGATGCAGGTCCTCCCCGCACGGCAGCGCGCGGCGCTCGTCCTGCACGATGTGCTCGACTTCGGCGTCGACGAGATCGCCGCGATGCTCGAGACGACGACGGCCGCGATCAACAGCGCATTGCAGCGAGCGCGGGCCACCCTCGAGAAGACGCCCGTCCGCGTGGATCGGGACGCGACCGCCCGCGCGCGCCGGGACGCGCAGCGGGCCGAAGCCACCGCGCGCTTCGTCGACGCGTGGGAATCGGGCAACATGGACGGCCTGGTCTCGCTGCTGACGCGGGACGCCGTGATGAACATGCCGCCGTGGATGTACTGGCTCGACGGCCGCGAGGCGATCGCGGAGACGATGACGAGCCCGGGGACGTGGCAGGGCGCGCCGCGGGCGGGGCGGTATCGGATCCAGGTGGCGGAGATCAACGGGCAGCCGGCGGGGCTGGCGTATGTGCAGATGGAGGACGCGCGGTGGGTGTCGGTTTGTATGACGGTGATGACGTTGGACGAGGATGGGCGGGTGTCTGCGATGGATGTGTTCGTGTTGCCGCGGGAGTTCGAGCGGTGGGGGTTTCCGGCGGTGTTGGAGGGGTGAAGCGATCCCCGACTCAATACGGATCCGCCGGCTCCAACCCACCGTCCGCCGCCGACACCAACTCCGCGGCCACCGCCGTCTCTCCCCCCGGCAGCGCGATCGTATCCCCCGCGACCAACCGCACCCGCTCGAGATCCGCGTAGGCCAGCGGCTCGCCCGCCTCGCACACCTGCGGCATCCCGTTCGAGCGCACCGCGTAGACCGATCCGTCGCCCACCACGGTGCCGGTGCCGTCGGGGCCGACCAACAGCGCCGTGCCCTCGTCGACGCCGAGCCCGAGGACGTCGTCGGCCCAGCCATCCTGCACGATGCGCGCGAGGAACCCGACCAGCCGGCCCATGCGATCGCGCTCGTAGAAGTGGCTGTCGGTGATGACCCCGACCAGCGGCGCAAAGCCGAACATCCCGAGGTCCATCGTCATGTAGCGGTTGTACGGATCGTCGAGGGCCTCGTCGGAGTAGACCGTGTCGTTGTACGCGGCGAACACGAACTCGCCGAGCACCGCCAAGCCGGCGCTCGTGCCCCCGACGACGGCGCCGCGATCCCACGCGGTCATCACCGCCTCGGCGAGACCGCGGTCCTTCCACAAGGTCATGTATTGCGCCTGGTCGCCGCCGGCCATGAACACGGCCTCGGCCTGGGCCACGCGGCACACGACGTAGGGATCGTCGGCGAGCGCCGCGGTGTCGACCAACAGCGTCTCGACCGAGTCGACACCGCCGATGTCGGAGAACAGATAGTCGTTGTAGCCGTCGGCGCCGCTCGCCCGCAGCACGACGACGTCACCGCCGTCGATCCACGACTGCCACCACGTGAACGCCTCGTCGACGTCGGGCCCGCCCCCCATCAGGATCAACGCGGGACCCTCGGGCGTGGCGTCGGCGTCGGCCTCGTCACCGACCAGCCAGCGGGTGAGCTCGGCCGGCGGCGGCGGACAGATCTCGGGCACACCCTGGGTCGTGGCGGTGCTCGAGGGATCATCCGTGGAGGTCGTGGTGCTCGTCGACGATGCGGTGGTCGTCGTGGTGTCGACGTCGACGTCGGTGGTGGTGGTCGTGGTCGACGAAGCATCGACCCCAGGGGCGTCCTCGTCACCGGTGTCGGTCGGCCCCAACGCAGCGGTCGACGACGATGCCTCCGCGCTCGACGATGCGGAGTCGGCTGCGCAGCCGAGCCCGGCGGCTCCACCGAGGACAGCGAGGACGACGATGTGGCGCTGCATGCACGCGTTGGTACCACTCGCATCGCGCGTCGACAACGACGTCGCGACACCCCTCACGCCCGGCGGAACCGCACGAAATCCACCCCGCCATCACTCGTCGCGAACGTCACCGCCCACTTTCCCGCGCCCAGCTCGATCACCCCCACCCCGTCATCCGCGTCGATCGCCGCCGGATCGGCCGCGCCCGGGTACGCCGAGTCGAACATGAACAGCCGGCCATCGCCGAGCTCGATCGTCGCGTGCCCGAAGCTGTGCCACCGCGCGTCGTCGACGTCCGTGGGCCGCTCGCTCGCGTCCTCGCCGACCGAGTTGCGCACGATGTAGCCGCCGTCGCCGTCCTTCACGAAGATCGTCGTGACCTCGGCGTCGAGGACGAGGGCGGGGCGGCCGCCCACGTCGAGCCAGCCGAAGCCGCCGTACTCGGTGCGCTCGATCGGGCTCACGTCGCACGCGCGGTC
>LNFM01013878.1_pt1 | contig 10117 bp, 10 predicted proteins | sample 596031 | NCBI WGS metagenome assembly LNFM01 (sample SAMN04254537, study PRJNA301005) | activated carbon metagenome | isolation source: dual media filters at the Ann Arbor, Michigan drinking water treatment plant | place: USA: Ann Arbor | reverse complement strand
CTCAGCCAGCTTGGCGCGCGGCTCGCTGAGGCCCCATTCCATCTTCTCGCGCAGGATGGGGCTGAGCTGGGCGCTTGCGTGGTCCATCTCCCAGCCCAGCGCCTCGGCGGATTCCATGTGCATCACATGGGGGTGCAGCGCCACCGCATCGGTGAAGGGCGCGCCGAGGGTGATCAGCGTGACGGTGGCGCCGGCCTTGCGCGCGGCCTCGCTCACGCATTCCATCAGCCCCGCCGTCTCCGGCGTGCCGGCCAGGCCCGGCGCCAGCACCAGGGCCAGCTTCGGCGCGCGGCCGGGCTTGGGGAGGTGGTGGTCGAAGCCGGTCATCGCCGTCATGCCGAGTGCGACATCGGCCACGCTGGCGCCCATCAGGCCGATGGTGTCCAGGCTCTCGCTCATCACCTTCATGCCGGCGCGGTGGAAGCTGCCATAGCTCGGCTTGAAGCCGACCGCGCCGCAATAGGCGGCCGGCCGCACGATGGAGCCCGCGGTCTGTGTCCCGAAGGCCAAATGCAGCACGCCCGCGCCCACGCCCGCGGCCGAGCCGGAGGAGGAGCCGCCCGGCGTGTGGCCGGGATTGTGCGGGTTGGTGGTGGGGCCCGGGAAGCGGGTCGCGAATTCCGTGGTGACGGTCTTGCCGGCGATGATGGCCCCCGCGCGCCGGGCGAGCGCCACGCAGGCGGCATCGCTGCGCGGCCGGTGCCCGCCCCAGATGGGCGAGCCGTATTGCGAGGGCTGGTCACCCGTGTCGATCACATCCTTCACGCCGAGAAACAGCCCGGCCAGCGGGAGCTTCGCGCCGGCCTTCACCGCCGCATCCACCCGCGCGGCCTGCTTCATCACCAGCGCGGGGTCATGATGGGTGAAGGCGCGCAGCACGGGCTCCCGCGCGGCAATGCGGCCGAGCATGGCCTCGGCCAGGGCCGTGGCGGTGAGGCTGCCGGCGGTGATCGCGGCGGCGGCCTGGGATGCGGAGAGGGATGCGTGATCTGTCATGGGGCCGCAAGCTAGGGCGGAAGCCGCGTCGCTGGGAAGGGTGCGGCGAGGCCGCCAGGGCGCCGTGCGGCCGCGACCAGCATCTCGACAAAGGCGCTCACCTTGGTCGGGCGGAAGCGCGTGGCGGGAAAGACGGCGTGGATGCCCCCTTCGGGCAGGCTCCATTCGGGCAGGACATGGTGCAGCCGGCCGCTGGCCAGGTCATCGCCCAGGATGAAGTCGGGCAGCACGGAAAGGCCGCCGCCCGCCAGCAAGGCCTCACGCACGGCCAGGGTCGCGTCAATCGAAATGGCCGGGCGAAGCTGCACCGCGCGGCGCTCCTCGCCATGCGTGAATTCCCAGTGAGCCGGCTCGCGCAGCGCGAGGTTCGCCACGAAGGGCAGCGCCGGCAGGGCCTCCGGCCCCGCGAGGGCGGCGGTCACCTCGCGCCAGGCGCGGCCGGCCACGAGAACCTGGCGGAAGCCCGCAATCCGCCGCGTCTGCAAGGCGGAATCGGCCAGCCAGCCGACGCGAATGCCGAGGTCAAAGCCATCCGCCGTCAGGTCCAGCGTGCGATCCGTCAGGTTCAGCACCACCGCGCAGGCGGGATGGCGCTGGTTGAAGGCCGTGACCACCGCAACGATCACGGAGGTGCCGAGGTCAAAGGGGGCGGTGATGCGCAGGGTGCCGGTGGGCTCGGCGGCGCCCTGGGCCAGCTCGTCGAAGGCGCGCTCCGCCTCGCCCAGGATCACGGCGCAGCGGGCATGCAGCTGGCGCCCCGCCTCGGAGGGCTGCACCCGGCGCGTGGTGCGCAGCAGCAAGGCGCAGCCCGTGGCCTCCTCAAGCTTCGCGATCTGCTGGCTGACCACCGCCTTGGTCACGCCCAGCCGTGCGGCGGCGGCGGTGAAGGAGCCGCTTTCCACCACGGCCGCGAAATAGGCGAGGCGGTTGAGGTTGACCGGGGTGCGCATGGCCGGGGCTCTCCATCAGTATTGTTCGCTTGCAGAATACACATTGTCGTTATCGTTTGTCTTTCACCGACAGACCCCCCGGCAGATGATCCGCGGCACCGGAGACCCACCCCGAGCCTCGAACGGAGTTCCCTCATGCTCACCCGCCGACATGTCCCGCACGCCCTCACCCTTGCCGGCCTGACCCTGGCCGCCGCCGCCCCCGTGGCGCATGCGGCCGATGGGCTCAGCTGGCAGGCCTTCCCGGCCGGCCCCAATGGCTTCTTCCGCGCCTCCGTGCTGCTCACCGGCCCGCGCGAGGCCATCCTGATCGATGGCGGCTTCACCCTCTCCGATGGCCGCGCCGTGGCGGCGGCCATCCAGGCCAGCGGCAAGCGCCTCACCACCATCCTCGTGACCCAGAGCGACCCCGATTACTATTTCGGCCTGGCCCCGATCCGCGCCGCCTTTCCCGCCGCCCGCATCATCGCCGCCCCCGAGACGGTCGCCGCCATCCGGGCCAGCGTGCAGAAGAAGCTGGAGACCTGGGGGCCGCAGCTGCGCGAGAATGGCCCGCAGAGCCTGGCCGATGTCGTCATCCCCGAAGCCTCGGCCGAGGCGCTGCTGCGCCTCGATGGGGAGGCCGTCGAGATCATTCCCGCCGCCGGCCTCGCCAACCGGCGCCATGTCCGGGTGCCCGCGCTCGATGCCGTCCTGGGCGGCGTGCTGGTCTTCGCGGGGCTGCATGTCTGGACGGCCGATACCCCGACCGCGCCCGAGCGCGCCGCCTGGGTCGCCAACCTCAATGCCATGGCGGCCCGCGACCCCCGCATCGTCGTGCCCGGCCACATGGCGCCCGGTGCCGCGATGGATGCCAGCGCGCTGATCTTCACGCGCGACTATCTGCGCGCCTTCGAGGAGGAGCTGGCCAAGCCGGGCGACAGCGCGGCGCTGATCGCCGCCATGCGCGCCCGCTACCCGACGGCCGGCCTCGGCATCGCGCTCGAGATCGGCGCCAAGGTCGCCAAGGGGGAGATGCGGTGGGGCTGACGCTTCACCGCGCCTCCGCCACCCCCTGGCCGATGAGTTCCACCAGCGCCTTGGCCAGGCAGTCATTCAGCCGGTCCATCGCCGCACCGCGGTCGCCGCGCGCGGTGCGCTCCAGGTCCAGCGCGCCGCTATCCACCCAATGCTGCATCAGGTCATAGCGGCGAAACAGCGGCGCGCCGGCGGCGGCGGCCACCAGGCGCAGCTTGTCCCGATAGGGCTCGATATTCGTGTTGGCCCGCAGGAAGCGGGAATATTGCTGGTCCAGGATGATGATGTCGGCACCGGCGCGGCGGATGCGCTCCAGCCCCTGGCGCATCGTCTCGCCCATGTCGTCGGGGTCGAGGCCGCGCACCGCCTCCACCGTGCCGGCCTGCCAGAGCACGAGGGCGGGGGTCTCGGCGTTCAGCCCATCGCGCAGCAGGGCCAGGTGGTCATGCACGCTGACGCCACGGCCGCCGCGCAGCGCCACCTCCACCGGCCGCCCCGGGAAGCGCGCGGCCAGCAGGGCTTGCAGCCGCGCCGGCCAGGAAGCGTCCGGCCCCGAGGCGCCGGGCCCGGTGATGGAGCCCGAACCCAGGATCAGGATGCGCAGGCTGCCGCGTTGCAGGGCGCGCGCCGTGGCGGGCAGGGGGCGGGCTGCGCTCACCACCTCGGCCGGCACGTCGCAGGCGGTGGCCCAGGCCGGGGCGGGGGCCAGCAGCGCGGCCGCCAGGGCGAGGGCGGCAAGGGCGGCCAGGGGGGCGGCCAGGGGGGCGGCCAGGGGGGCGGCCAGGGGGGCGGCCAGGGGGACGGGCAGGGGCATGGTCACGCATTCCCGGACAGCTGGGGGGCAGGTCTCGGGCGCACCGTCTCGCGCGCCCAATCCGCCAGGATCGCGACGGCGAGCAGGGCGCCGAAGCAGAGAATGTTCACGGCGAGCTGCATCGTCCAGCCATCGCCATGCTCCAGCAGCAGCCGGGCGAAGAAGGAGAGCAGGATGCCGAAGCAGAAGACCGGCAGGCTGTGCCGCCCCATGGCGGCAAAAGGCCACACCACGGGCGAGCCGAGGAAGCCCCAGTCGCGCGGCACATAGGCCGCCACCAGATAGGCCAGCGCCAGGATCGCGGCGAGGCGGGTGGGGTGAAGCGATGTCTTGTCGATCCCCACCAGGAACTCGGACACCCAGAGCGGCGCCGCCTCCAGGACATCCGGCAGATGCTCCGAGGTGATCATGCCCGCCGCCCCGAGCCCGAGCACCATGAGCGCCAGCGTCGCGACCCAGGGGCTGCGCGGCGGCAGCGCGATGGAGGGCGCACCCCGCGCCGCCTGGCCCAGCAGGAAGCCCGCCACGAAGAGCAATTGCCAGGCGAGCGGGTTGAAGAACCAGCCGCCCTCCTGCCAGCGCGGCAGGTTGAAGCCCGCGGCCCGCACGCCGAGCCAGAGCGCGACCGACAGCGTCAGCAGGGCCCAGGGATGGCCGCGCAGCAGCAGCCCCGGGATGAGCAGCGCCAGCAGCACGATGTAGAGGGGCAGGATGTCGAGGAAATGCGGCTGGAAGCGCAGCAGCAGCGCCTCCAGCAGGGTTCGGTAGGGCTGTTCGGCGAAGGGGTCCAGCGCCAGCTCGTCCAGATAGGCGGCGCGGTCCAGCGTGGCGGCGGAAAAGCCCACCTGCGCGGTGAAGACCACCAGCAGGAAGATATGCGCCACATAGAGCTTGCCGATGCGCCGCACGAGGCTGGCTGCCGCCGGCGCCCAGCCCTGGCGGTCCGCCTGGCCGGCATAGGCGAAGGCACCGGCATAGCCGGCGAGCAGCACGAAGGCCTCGGTCGCGTCGGCGAAGGCGAAGTTCTTCAGCGTGAAGCCGCCCAGCCAATTGCCCGGCGTGTGGTTGATCACGATCATCCACAGCGCCAGTCCCCGGCAGATATCGGCGCGCGGATCGCGCCCCGGACGCGGGGCGGGGCGGGGGAGGGTCTCACTGGTTTTCATAGCCATTGGCGTCATCCGCACCTATGATAGACCAATGTCCCCCCGGCTTCTCCCTTTCCTTTTGCTGCTCCCCTTGCTCCTCCCATGGCCCGCCCTGGCCGCCGGCTGCCCCAGCGTGACCGAGCGCATGGCCCCGCTGCTGGGCGTTCAGGCGGAGCTGGAGGCGGGCGAGCCATTGACCATCGTGGCGCTCGGCTCCTCCTCCACCGAGGGGGCCGGGGCCTCCTCGCCCCAGGCCAGCTACCCGAACCAGCTCGAGGCCGCGCTCCGCGGCAAGCTGCCGGGCGTGGAGCTGCGCGTCATCAATGCCGGCAAGTCCGGCGAGACCAGCCAGGAGATGCTGGCGCGGCTGGACAGCGACGTGCTGGGCCATGCCCCCGACCTCGTCATCTGGCAGGCCGGCGGCAATGAGGTGCTGCTGGGAAGGGACCCCGCCGCCTTCCTCGACCTCATGCGCCAGGGGCTGCGCCGCCTGCGCCAGGCGGGGGTCGAGGTGGTGCTGATGGACAACCAGCGCGCGCCCCGCATCCTGGACGCCCCCGCCAGCGCCCGCTTCGACGCCGCCATGCAGGCCCTGGCTGAGGAGCAGCGCGTGCCGCTCTTCGCCCGCTCCCGCCTCATGCGCGGCTGGCAGGCGGCCGGGCTGCCCTCGGCCGAGGTGCTGGCCGCCGATGGCCTGCACCACAATGACCGCGGCTATGCCTGCCTGGCCCAGGCCTTGGCCGCGGCCCTCATCCGCTCGGCCGGGCAGCGGGACACGCAACTCGCCGCGCATTGACGCTGGCAGGTGCGGGGGAGAGTGGCGTCAGGGCTTGATCTCGCCCCGGAACAGGAACTTGTATTTCTTGTCGAGCAATTGGTAGCGCGTGGTCAGGGCTGCGATAGCGTAGGCGACCTCGCTTTCAGGAATTTTCAGCTCGCCGATATTGGGATCGAACAGGTAGAGGTGGCGACCGAACCCGAGGATCTTGCCCGAGGACATGTAGGTGGCGGTGGCATGGCCGACGCCGAGGCCGGCGAGCGCGACGACATGATAGCTGTGGACCCGCTTGATTTGGGTCAGCAGAGTGGCTTCGGAGAATGTATGCTTGGCGACATCACCGATCAGCGCCATGCGATAGCGCTTGGCGGCCTCGATGAACCCGGCCGTCTGCGCCACCGCCTCGTTCTCCCCGGCGGCCTTCTTGGCCTGGGTATAGGCGAGCTGGACCGCGCGGGCCTCGTTAATCACCTGCTGGCTGTTGAAGAGGCCGTTTTCCCCCAGGCGGGGGGTGTTGCGGTTGCTCTGGTGCTGGCGGATCCAATGCATCGAGAGGGCGACGCAGACCCCGCCCTTGACGTCCGAATTGGGTCCCAGCGCATTGCTGATGGCATCGCCCTGCCTGTAGGCCGCCACGAGATACGGCAGCAGCGCAGCCCCGGTGATGCCCAAGGCTTTCTTCGAATCCCCCATCCACTCCAGATTGTTGAACTCATCGATGGATTTGGCCATGTCGTCTCCTCGGGTGGCGGGTTTGCCGCGTGTGGTGACGTTACCGCTGAGAGGCACTGCCGCTCCATGCAAAATGACGTTGCCTGGCCCGGCCTTTCGGTGAGCATCGCGATTTTTGGGAAACGCCGAAGCTGCCGGATGGGACGCGCGTGACCGTCACAACCACCGCCCTGCCCTCCGGCGCCCTGCGCCATGAGGTGGGCATCCCTGCCTCCGCGCTGCCCGCCGTCCAGCCCTCTGCGCTCGAATCGGCCTGGGAGGCGGCGCGCGCCTCGGCCGAGGCGGGGCTCTGGGGGCCGGCGCGGCTGATCGCCTTCGAGGATGGCGTGGAAATCGCCCTGACCGATGCCGATGCCGCCTGCTGGGCCGAGGCGATGGACCGGCGCCAGGGGCTGAACTCCCTGGGGGATCTGGCGCTCTGCCTGCGGCTGCTGGCCCTGGTCGAGGTGCTGGGCCGGGCGCGCTGGCTGCGCGGCTTCTTCGCCATCGGCGCCGATGGGGCGGAATTCCACCCCGCTTTGCTCGCCGCCGCCGCCCGCGCGCCGCTGGACGCGACAGGGCGTTTCGAAGATGGCCCATTGCGTGCCATGCTGGGCCGAAGCATTCCCCAAGCCCCTCTCTGACGATCCAGCCCAAGAAAGACGCCCCCGCATGTTGCGCGCCGCCTTGCTGCTCTCCCTCCTCTCCCTCGCCGCCTGCGGCAGTTCCGCGAGCTTCCCGGGGAATTTCTCCGCACCCACCCTTTCCCCGCCGCGGCCGGGCGATCCGCGCACCAATGAGGCGGTGGCCCAGGCCTGCCGCGAACAGGCGGCGCGCGAGCTGCAGCGCCAGGACCGCGGCCAGCTGCTGCGCGAGGATGAGAGCAGCTCCCGCACCGGCGCCGGCTTCGGCGGCCTGCCCGCCACCAACCAGAGCGATGTCCTGGGCCGGCAATACCTCTTCGAACGGCGGATCAACGAATGCATCCGCCTGAACACCCAGACCGCCCCCTCGGTGCAACCCGCCGCCGCCGCCACTCCGGCGCCCGCCGCCCCCACCCCGCCGCGCCGAGCGAACCGCACGGGCTCCTGATCTGGGGCCTTTCGGCGCGCTCGGCCGCGCCCTTTCCCACCGCGATGCCCGGATCTTCTTCTCCGCCAGCCTGACCGCCTGGACCGGGCTCTGGATGCACCGCATCGCGGTGATGTGGCTCGCCTGGGAGCTGACGCGCTCCGCCTTCTGGGTCGGCATGGTGGCCTTCTGCGACCTCGCCCCCGCCGTTGTCTTCAGCCCCATCGCGGGCGCGGTCGCCGATCGCATGAACCGCGTGAAGCTCACCATGATCGCCCAGGGGGTGATCGGCGCGCAGGCGCTGGGCATCGCCATCCTGACCTGGACGGGCGTGATCTCCATCGGCTCCCTGCTGGTCTTCGAGGTGATCGGCGGGATCGCCGCGAGCTTCGCCCAGCCTGCCCGCCAGGCGCTGATGCCGGGCCTGGTGCCCCGTTCGGACCTGCCGGCGGCCGTCGCCTGCAACTCGCTCTGCTTCAACGTGGCGCGCTTCCTGGGGCCCGCCATCGCCGGGCCCATGATCGCCGTCTGGGGCGTGGTGCCGGCCATCCTCTGCAATGTCGCGGCCTATGTGATCGCAACCGCGAGCCTGCCGATGATGAAGGTGGACCCCGCCCATATCCAGGGCCATGCGCCCGAGGCCTCGCTGCTGGCCGAGACGGTGGAGGGCGTGCGCTATGCCGCCAACCACCCGGGAATCGGCCCCATCCTGCTGTTCGCCGGCATCAGCGCCATCCTGCTGCGCGGCGTGCAGGAGGTGCTGCCCCCCTATGTGGAGCGGCTGTTCGGCCAGGGGGCGGCGGGGCTCGCCATGCTGACGGCGGCGATCGGCATCGGCGCCCTGGTGGCCGGGCTCTGGGTCGCTTCGCGCGGGCGGCTGGAGGGCACCACGCGCATCGCCGTGCTGGCCACCGGGGCGCAGGCGGTCTGCGTGGTGGCCTTCGTCGCCACCGGCTGGTTCGCCTTCGCGGTGCTCTGCGGCGCGCTCTACGGCGCCTGCGCCTCGATCCACGGGATCTCGGTGCAGACGCTGGCGCAATCGGCCGCGCTGACGAAGATGCGCGGGCGCACGCTGGCGCTCTGGGGCCTCATCACCCGCGCCTGCCCGGCCTTGGGCGCGCTGGTGCTGGGCACGGCGGGCGAGGTGTTCGGGATGCGCCTGCCCACCATCATCGCAGCCAGCGGCGCCATGCTGGTGACGGCCTGGGGCGTGACACGGATGCGCCGCTGGGCCAGACATCTGGAAAATCCCACATAGGAGTGACCTGCATGCTCAACACGGCAATCATCGGCATGGGCAATTGGGGCCGCACCCTGGTGAATTCCGTGCAGGGCCGCAACGGCGCGGGCATCCGCTTCGTCGCCGGCACCACCGGCACCCTGGACAAGGCCCGCGACTACGCGGCCGAGAAGGGCATCCGCCTCCACGCCAGCTACGCCGATGTGCTGGCCGACCCCGAGGTGCAGGCCGTGGCCCTGGCCAGCCCGCATGGTATCCATGCCGAACAGGTCATTCAGGCCGCTACCGCCGGCAAGCATGTCTTCGTCGAAAAACCCTTCACCCTGACGAAGGCCAGCGCCGAGGCCGCGGTCGCGGCCTGCGTGAAGGCCGGCGTGGTCATGGCGCTCGGCCACAACCGCCGCTTCCTGCCCGCGGTGGCGGAGATGCGCGCGATGCTGGCCGATGGCCGGATCGGCACGCTGCTGCATGTCGAAGGCCAGTTCTCCGGCCCCGGCGCGCTCAACTACAAGCCCGGCATGTGGCGCGCCGACCGTGCCGAATCCCCGCTCGGCGGCATGGGCGGCATGGGCATCCACATGGTGGACATGATCATCCACCTCGCCGGGCCCTTCCGCGATGTGCGGGTGCTCAGCCACGCGAAGGTCTCCACCACCATCGACGACACCACCGCCATGCTCGCCACCCTCTCATCGGGCGCGACCTGCACCTTCGCCACCCTGGCCCTCGCACCCCGCTTCTGGCGCGTCGCCCTCTTCGGCACCGCCGGCTGGGCGCAGCTGCACGGCCACGAGGCGCTGACCTACTGCCCGCTCAACGGCGCGCCTGAAACCAAGACCTTCCCCGTCACCGATATCGAGCATGCCGAGCTCGAAGCCTTCGCCGCGGCCGTCGCCGGCGGTCCGGCCTATCCGCTGCCGCTGGATGAGGCGATCCATGGCGTCAGCGTCTATGAGACGATGATCCAGGCCGCCGCCTCCGGCAGCGCCTATGCCGTGGCCTGAGCCAGAGCGCGGGCGCGCGCGATGCTGAGGCAATTCGCCAGCTTCTACCGCCCGCATATGCGCCTGGTCTGGCTCGATTTCGGCTGTGCCGCACTCTCGGGCATGCTGGAACTGGGCTTTCCCATGGCGGTGCGCGCCTTCATCGACCATCTCCTGCCGCAGCAGGACATGCAGCTCATCATCCTGGCCGTGCTCGGGTTGCTCAGCGTCTATATGCTCAATGCCGGGCTAATGGCGGTGGTGACCTATTGGGGCCATGTGCTGGGCATCGCCATCGAGACCGAGCTGCGCCGCCACGCCTTCGACCACCTGCTGCGCCTGCCGCATCGCTTCTATGACAACAACAACACCGGCCACCTCGTCGGCCGCGTGACCAAGAATCTCGAGG
>LNFM01013876.1_pt1 | contig 10118 bp, 13 predicted proteins | sample 596031 | NCBI WGS metagenome assembly LNFM01 (sample SAMN04254537, study PRJNA301005) | activated carbon metagenome | isolation source: dual media filters at the Ann Arbor, Michigan drinking water treatment plant | place: USA: Ann Arbor | reverse complement strand
TTCTGGTTCAGCTTTTTCTTCTCCTTCGCCTCCATATCTGTTCCTCTGCGCGAGTCGCGGCGGCGGTCCAGTCCGCACTCTTTTCGTTTGTATCGTCCCAAAGACTGACCCAAGACCCCAAGTTGATTGATAGTTTGTATTAGCAGAAGCTCACCATGTCATCATTCTTGATTCCAGCATTTGGCCTGCTCCTCGCTGCTGTTGTACTAGCCGCTGGGGCTTGGTGCTATTTATTCCTCCCCAACAGAATGCTGAGCAAGCTGAGCACGAAAGAGAAGCGTAGGCTCAAAACTATCGAGCGGTTCACGATGACAAATGAAATTCGGCGTACGATCTTGCAGACAATAACCGCACTCGTCTTCACAACCACTTGTTTCTTTGCCTACTTGTCAGCAAAATCAGCCAGTGAGAGCATTTCTACGGCGCAGGGGGCAATTCGATCTCAAGCGGAGTCTGCCAGAGAAACCACGAAGGCCAATGCCACTTCAGCCAAGGCACTGCGTCAATATGAGTTGCGGCTTGATGGGTTGAGGCGGTACAGGGCCAGTACAGTCAAGTCAAACACCCTAGCGGTTAGAGCACTTGTTCTCAAACTAGAGATTGATCGGCTAAGAAAAATGCCCCCCAATAATGCTAACGATTTGGCGCAGATCAATAAGCAATTTAGGGAGGTCCAAATGCTGCAGGTGGAGTGGATTGCAGAGCAGTCTATCGAAGCCAAGAATCTATCTTTGCTGCTTGGGACTCCGATCCCAGATACCGGCGAGGTCAATCTGGAGGTTATGGGCGATACATTCCGGCTTGAAGATCCAAATGCCGTAGCCGAAGCGCTAAGCGCCATGAGTCGCGGTTTGGGCATGACAATAGAACGCATTATTGACCTTAACAAGAAGTGGCCCAGCGTTCTGAAAGAGGCAAGCGCAAGGATTGGCTCGGATATTAGTAGCTTCGACGCAAAATAGTTCAAGTCTGGTTGATGCCCTCAAGATGTGAAAACCTGCTCGGCAAGCGCTTCAAGCAAGAGCTACTCGATATGAAGTTCAGTCAGTTGATAGAGCTCACGAGATAGTCAGTCCTTCTCCTTCACTGCCTCCAGCGCCTTCCAATTTGCTTCAAGAAACTTGATGTTTGAAAGCAGTGGAAGACCGGTAGGCGGCAATCGGCAAGCCTCCCAACGCTGCCGGTATAAATATCGAAGATGCGCAAATGGCACATTACAGTTTGTAAGCAGGTCTTGTAGTGCCTGGACGGTCTTCGGGTCTGACGGTTGAGGTTCGCTAACGGCCTCAACTATTGACCTGCCTGTGAGGTGTTTCCATTTTCTGAAAGCCTCTAAGCTCGGCATAAGTTCACTTCGCAAGCTCGATTGCAGGGGCACATTAAATCCACGACTCTTCGTCCATTCGGGGATGTTCTCAATGGCATCAGGTTCGGCCCAAGGAGAAATGACAACATCCGTTATCAACTTTTTCAGGTCGATTCGTCGGCGCTTATATTCTGGAATCCACTCATGGCGTGGGTTGATGTCGATTGGGTAGGGGTGAGGCCAATTATCAAGTCCAAAATGCCGATTGGCACCCTCGAACGCTGCTGGGCAGCTTAGCATCACTCGAAGTTCACGTTCTGGCTCATACTGCTTCTGCTTGGTAGTTATAAACTCCAGCGTATTCATCGACCGACGGAGATGCTCAGTTCCATAGCGAATCTGGCCGATGAGAACTTCATCCATCGTTACGTCGCCCAGAGTATCCTTCAACCTTCCGTACGTCGTGCAGACAGCCACGCCATCGTGACCGTAGCAATCCCACATGCCAAGTTCCTCACCATCGAACATGTGCCAGCAATTGATGAAATATGATTCCCGCATCTGTGCGATGGAACCATACAGGTGGCTCAATTCCCGGTGGTGCTCAGGGTCGTATTTGTCATAGCCCATGACCTCACGGGCATACACATTCGGAGGAAGGCCTTCAGTTGGGTCTGTAAACAAATCCGCGCGGCGGAAATAAAGCTCCTGATTGGCCATCAAGTCGTGAAATTTCCTGAAGTCCATGAAACGCCAAAGTGGCGCCTCGTCAGGTGGTTCCAGCTGGCAGTGGAATTTGATGACTGGCATGATTCAGCTTAGCGTTTACCAAAAAGAGAGAATACTAATCGCCTGGCCAACTTCGGCAACTACATTTCAAGCATGAGGCTTGAAGTTGACCTGTCCCTCCGCGTTTTGTTGAAAATTTGGGCTGTAAGCGGCAGGCAGCATCGAGTCGTGTCCAGTCGATGCGAAGTCATCTTAATTCTCTTTTTGGTGAATGGGTTAGCCGCAGAATAGTAGCCCTTAAAGGGAAGCGCATGTCCGATATGATTGGCCATTGCCGCGCAACAATACATCAAAAATGCCAACAAAACCCATGGGGGCTGGTCAGGCTGATGGCATACCTTATTGAGCATTTTGCAAGGTGCAGATTGGCGCTTCGGATTAGCCCCGCCACAGACCAACCACTTGCCAATGTATTGATAACGGCAAAAATCCATGCACTACGTTTAGCGGAGAGGTTTGGGAATTGGCAACATTACTTTTCCAACTTTTCCTTGTATCCGAACTGCCAATTCAGCCTCGCTGTCGGATGGTGAAAACAGTGGCTGACCATCTTCTGCCTTCGATGTAAAAACAAGCCAGAACAGTTCCCATGAATAGTCTCTCGGGGGAACGGCCGCTAGCGATGGTAACTCACGCAATTTAGGACTGTTCAATCCGCGAACTACTCGAGGTGAAGCCGAATCCGCGCGTCGAGGCCCTAGTAGGGCCACCCAATCAGAAGGAATGATCCCAGACCCCTCACGTGGGTCAATTTCAACTTGGATGATGATGTCACCCGAGGACATTCCTGCAGCGATCATCTCTCGAGTTTCTGCATTGCTCAGGGCCTGAGCAATCTGACTCAGCCTTGCCAAGGCTTGAATCGTCTTTGGCGTAAGCCACGTAGCTCTTAGCTTAAAGTTGTAGCTGCGATCCGTTGAATTAATTCTAAAGTCTAAACTCTTTCCAACCTTCCCGCTGACGCGTTCTGCTAAAGCAATACTCTTGGCTTGATTGAAGTCCCATTGCAAGAATTCGTCCACTGGCATGGACTGATCCGTTGCTCCAAGGAACAGGAACAAGTATGGAAGAATCATTTTTCTTCTCTTTGGAGTATGCTTATGACCTCTTTGCCGCCTAACAAAGTCTTGCCGACTACAACACCCAGGAATGTAAATCCGGCATTACCAGCCTCATTCAATTCTTTTTCCATTGTGGATGTTTTAGAGGTGGCGAGAAGTTTGAATTCAATTCGTTTGGGTTTCACTTCGGACTGATTACGCTCAAGGATAATTGCAACTTCACGCCCCCCCATCATCGATTCGAATACGGTTTGACCACAGTATCGATAACCTTCATCTCCCGCTTGTTGCAATTCTTTTTGCAGCGTTCCAGTTTTGGAGGTAGCTAGCAGCGTGTATGACCTTCGCGAAGGCTTAGTTTCGCTACTCTTAATCATTACAGTGATGACTTCTTTTCCGCCAATGGAAGATTCTCCTCCCATTGCACTGCCAAACACGAAACCTGCTTCTGCGGCCTGATTCATTTCCTTTTGCATTGTGGATGTCTTTGTCGATGCCAATAGGCGATATTCGTAAGTTTCAGCCCAAAGCATATTCGAAAACAGGAATAGCCCTGCAACGGGTATAGTAATTAATAAGTTTTTCATGATAGTGGCGCCTAAAGTATATGGAGATTCGGTATGTATGTCAACGCAGATTGGGGCTTATGGGAAGGCCTGAGAGCCTGTCGCGAGTAAAGATTGCCGCCCGTGGCCTCGACCGTTTTTCGAAGCGTGGACAGTAAGAGATCGCCCCGCTTTCCCAGGCGCGAGAAGGTGTCTTGGGTGACCCCGAGCGCTTTGGCCATCTTGACCTGCGTGAGCTTGCGCGCGTGCCGCACTTCGCGTAAGGTCATCTCCTCGGCGATCCGCTCGGCGGCACCGCAGGAACTCCCCTTTCTGGTCGGGTTAGGAGTCGTTGTCACATGCGCCCAGGCTTCTCGAGGAAACCGATATACGCAATCGCTTAGAGGGACTCTTCGGTCTGGTTCTAGACACGATGGGGAAGGATCCGCTGAGCGGCCACCTATTTCTGGTCGCCGACAAGATAAGAACTCGATTGGAGATTCTGTTAGTTCATGGCAGTGGGCTCGGGGTGTGCGCCCAGCGGTTTGTGAAATGGCGTTTTGATTGGCTGGAAGATTTGAGTGCGGTGGGGGAGAGTCTGGCAGGTGTTTTTTGAGTGTGGGGTCATTTGGATCCCCACGCTTACGCATGGGGCTCGACGGGGTACAGCCCGGGGACATAGGTAACACTTTGGCCCAGTGACGTAGGTAACAAATGGGTACGGTCTGACGAAGTAGGTGACACTATGGCCCAGTGAGGTGGGTAACAAATGATTGGAGTTCGGGAGCTCAACCGCAAGCGGACAGGCACAGCCCGGGGACGTAGGTAACAAAACAGTCCGACGACATCGGTGACAAAGTATTCCGGTTGAGTCTTCGGGTTCTGGCTTAGAGCTCGGACTACTCTTCTAAAAGTGAAATGCGATGCCGAGCATTGGCGCGACGTTGTGGCGGCGGTAGAGCGTTGAGCCCTTGCGGGTGACGAAGTCTCGGACTTCGAAGCGGAAGCTGAAGCGGCGGGTGGCTCGGACGTCAATGCCGCCGCCGAAGCTGCCGGCGATGCCGCTGCGGCGTCCGTCGGCGGTGATGGTTTGGTTTGGGCGTTCGATCGAGACCTTTTCGCTCGTGGCAACCAAGCCGAGCCCCGCAGTGGCGATTAGCGATATGCGGCTGGTGCAGGGATGGGTGAGACGGAGGCCGGGCGTGATGAATACAGTTTTGGCGCTGCGGCCAAGAATGGGCCTCGAGGAGGCAGCGAATTTGCCGTCTGTCCAGAGGATCGGTAGCTCGAGCGATAGCCGGCCGATGGGCGTTTGTGCGACTCGTTGGGCCAGGCTTAACATCCCGGCACTGACGGTTTCGACTTTTGTCGAGGTGGGACGGACGATCGAGTCGTGCCGGAGCCAGGCACTGTAGAGGCTGACTTCGTTATTTTGCGCCAACAAGGCACACGTGTACGCGAATGCGCAGAGCATTGTTCTCATGGTTAGGTTGTTCTTTCGGGGTTTAGTAGTGCAGTTAGAAATGCAGGGCGAAGCCGAACTGGGCGAAGACGTTGCGGCGAGAGAAGGAGTTTGTCTCAAGAGTGGTGGCACCGGTGGTGCGGAAGCTGCGGACTTCACCTCGCAGACTCCAGAGCTTGGTGAGCCGGAAGTCGAGGCCGCCGCCGAAATTGAAAGCGCCGCCGGTTTTGGGCCGGTCGACCTCTACGATCTGACCGCCGATGCGGGAGCCAAAGCGCTCCTCTTTGTGAGCGATTCCACCGCCGCCAGCGGCGTAGATTGCAAGGCGGGGAGTTAGGTTGAAGTGGTAGCGGAGGCCAGGTGTGACGAAGACGATGCCGCCGGCACGGCCGATGACACGGTCACTGAGTTCGCCGTTAGAACCTGCGACGAATTGGACGGGCAGCTCTACATAGAGCCGCCCGGCCCGACCCTCCACCAGTTGCCAGGCGTAGTTGACCTGGAAACCCACCTGCACTTCACCGCGGATGACTCCGTCGCGTATGGATGCATTGCGTTGGGAAAATCCGAACAGAAATCCTAGATCGCTGTTTTGTGCGCTGAGACAGGTGCAGGCTAGCAGCACGAGGGAAGTGAAATGGGCAACTTGCTTCATTGACCCAATGCTACCCGGGGTTTTGGTGGCAGTCCACGGAGTTCCTGTGAATGGCGCGAAGTCGCTGTTGAGTGGCGGGAGGGCGGAGGATTACCATTCAAGTCTCGATTCCAGCCAGTCACGAAGTTTTGATTGCCGGGCTGCGGAAGCGTTGACTATTCTGAAGTTGCCGATGAAGAAGAGGACCACACGACGCGCGATTGCAGTAGCTCTGGCCGGGCTGCTGGTGGCGGGCGTGGGGTTTGCTGAAGTTAAGTCCTGGAACAAGATCCGATATCAGGGGGGGACGGTTGAGGCGAAGGTGAATCCCTTCGACTGGAATACTACGCTGACGCTGCGGCAGGGCGAGTTGGAATTGGTGTTTGCCGGCCGGAAGCGGGTGGTGATTCCAGTGGCGGATGTGATGACGGTGAGCTATGGGCAGAAGGCATACCGCCGGGTGGCGGATATGGCGGTGTTGAGCGTGTTTGCGACGCCGGTTGCGCTCTTCGGCTTACTGCACAAGAGCAAAGATCACATTGTCAGTGTTGAGTACAGAATGCCAGATGGCAAAACGGGGGCTGTGCTGCTGACGGTGCACAAGGATCAATACGAAGGCTTGCTGCGGGCGTTGCAGGCGGCTACGGGGAAGCAGGTGGAAACGCGGCCTTGATCCCTTCGCTGATTCAATATGTGTCGCTAGCAGTGTTCGCGTTTGGCGCGATGGCGTTCTCGTGGCTTGCGTGGTCGTATTGGCGGGAGCGCCGGGCGGACCATGCGGTATTTCACGTTTTCAGTTTTGTTTGCGCAGGAGCGCTGGTGAGTAATCTGGTGGCGGCGCTCTTCTTTGTGACGCATCCGGTGTTTGAGTATCTGCGTGACTTGCTGACCGGTGCGCTACCGCCACTGATGCTGCATCTGGTGCTGGATCGCGAGCGATGGCAGGTGGTGCCGGGCCGTGCGGCCTGGCGGGTGTTGCTGGGTGCGATTTACCTTTCTGTGTTGACACCGGTGAGCGATTTGTTGCCAACGCTGCGGCTGGGGCTGGTGGCGGTGCTGGTGCTCTTTGTGTTGGTGGCGGCAAAACGGGAGCGGCCGGCGGTGGGGGCGAGGCATCGCTGGTGGAATGCCTTGATCTTTGCCGGATTTCTGGTGACGGCGTTGGGGTCGTGGTTTGGAGAGAGCCCGCTATATGACCTGCTGCCGGACTATCTGCTGTTGGGATTTCTGGCTGTGTGGCTCTACTATTGCGAACGACTGGCATTCTTTGACGTGTTTCTGAAGGGTGGCATTTACTTTTTCTGCGGGGCGGTGCTGGTATGTGTTTTTGTGCCTGTGGATTCCACTGCAGTGGTGCTGCTGCTGACTTGGATGGCTGGCCCCGCAGTGTTGCGGCGAGTGAGCGATTGGGTAGACAGGCGGGCGTTGCGCCGCAGGTATTCGCCGGTGGAGGCCGAGCGACTGTTTGCTGGCGACGTGCAGCGGTGTGTGGCTGAAGACGATTTGCGGAATGCGGCGCAGAGGTCACTTGAGGAGATCTTTGACGCTTCAGTTGACGTGTGGTTTGGGGCTTTCGCACCTCCGGCGATTGAGGGCGAGTTGCGGCTTGAGTGTGTTCGGTTGCGGCCTCGCCGGAACGGAATTCCTTATCTGAGCGGCGATCAAAGTTTGCTCGAGTCTTTGGCGCGGACGTTGCGTGTGGTGCGGGAGAACATCGTGCTGCGCTTGCAGCAGCAGGATCTGCGCGAGCACGCGACGCGTGCGGAAGTACGAGCGTTGCGGGCACAGATCAATCCGCACTTTCTGTTTAATGCGCTGAATGCGATTGCAGGATGGATTCGGGTGCGACCGGAGCTAGCGGACGAAACCGTCACGCAGTTGGCGGAGGTGTTTCGCTATGCGTTGAACCGGTCGCAACAGGAGTGGGTTCGAGTGGGAGAAGAGCTGGATTTTGTTCGCTCGTACCTGGCGGTAGAGCAGGCTCGATTTGGGGAGCGGCTGGTGGTATCGATTGAGAGTGATGCTGAGGTGGAGGGCGTGCAGGTGCCCACGATGTTGATACAGCCGCTGGTGGAGAACGCGATGAAGCATGGGGTGTCGCAGATGGTGGAGGGGCGGGTGACGGTGGCGGTGCGGGGGAATCAAGAGATGCTGATGGTGGAAGTTTGTGACAACGGCCCGGGCTTTCCGGCGGAATTCGTGCCCGTGGATGGCCACGGATTGCGCAATGTGACGGACAGGCTGCGGGGCTACTATGGCGAGCGGGCTAGCCTGCAATGGGAAAATGCGCCTATGGGCTGCTGTGTGCGAATGCGGCTGCCGGTGGATGGGCCGGTAAAAGGACAGGCATGATACGAGTCTTGATAGCGGACGACGAAGCTCCGGCGCGGGAGAGGCTAAGGCAGATGCTGGCTGCGCATCCTCAGGTGGAAATCGCGGGCGAGGCGACGACTGGGGTGGAGGCGATCGCGATGGCGGCAACGCTCAAGCTGGACTTGTTGATTCTCGATATCCAGATGCCGAGCGGGACGGGGCTGGACGTGGCGGCGTGCCTGGCATCGCCACGGCCGGCGATTGTCTTTTGCACGGCTTATGACCAGCATGCGATTGAGGCGTTTGAGTTGAACGCGGTGGACTACTTGCTGAAGCCGGTGAGCCGGGCTCGACTGGCGCAGGCGCTGGCGCGAGTTGGATCGAGAGCGGCGGCTTCGGCTGAAGTTGCGGTGGATGCTGTGGTGCGGCGGCCCGACGCGCGATTTCTGGTTCGTAACGGGTCGCACTATACGGTGGTGCCGGTGGGCAAGGTGGCGTTCTTTGAATCGGTGGATGGCTTGACGAAACTGGTAACCGAAACAGGGCAGGAGCATTGGATTGACCCGCCGCTGCAGGAGCTGGAGGCGCGGGTGGACTCGGCGCGGTTCTTTCGAGTGTCGCGGGGAGCGCTGGTGAACCTGGGGGCGGTGCTGGAGGTTCATCCGTTTCCGGGGGGAGCGGCAGAGATTGCGCTGCGGAGCGGGCAGCGCCTAGAGGTGAGCCGGCGGCGATTGCGGGATCTGATGAAGGCTCTGGGCGGGGAGCAGTGCTGACGGGGTTGATGGCTGTACGACTGCCGGTTGGCAGACTTTGATGCGGGGGAGTTTTCCTGCTGCGGCGTGGACAGCCTGTTCACCCAAAGTGCTGGTTCCACCCTCTGAACGGCTCTGAGAATGAGACTGCTCCGGATGGCCGCCAAATTTTAGGCGACACGTCTCCTGTTTGTCGGCTTTGGCCTCGGTTTATCTTCGGCAATGCCGGAGAGAATCACCGGTGCGCGGTCGGGAAATTCGGCTACCAGCGATAGATTCCCGCCCATGGCCTCGACTGTTTTTCGAAGCGTGGACAGCAGGAGATCGCTTCGTTTTTCCAGGCGCGAAACACTGTCCTGGGTGACTCCGAGCGCTTTGGCCATCTTGACCTGCGTGAGCTTGCGAGCGTGCCGCAGTTCGCGTAAGGTCATCTCCTCGGCGATCAGGACGGCGGCGCGAGCCTCGACCTTTTCGCGTTTGGCGGGGCTCAGTTGCTTCATTTTGTCTTTCAGCGTGATTGGCATGGCTATGCTCGTTTCTCCTTTCTTCCGTTGCTCTTCGTTCGTGACAGGTGCTCGTCAAATCTTTCGTCGGCCTTCGCTATGAGCTGGCGGTAGAATCTCTTCTCGCTTCCGCCCGATTTGTCTCCAGCGATCAGAAGGACAGCATTGCGCCTGGGGTCGAACGCGAAGGCAACGCGCCAGACACCGGCGGCCGCGTCAAAGCGCAACTCCTTCATATTTGCGTGGCGCGAAGCGTTGAGCGTATCAACGCGGGGCCTGCCGAGCTGCGGGCCAAACTGCTCCAGCAACAGAGCATGAGCGAGCAATTCGCTCTGCACGTCATCCGGCAGCGCGTCGAATTCGGGGTCAAAGTCCTTGTGGAATTCAACTTGCCACTTCACTCTCCATAGTATGTTACGCAGTTCATATGTTGTAAAGAACATATTGCGGAGAGCCGGACGAAAGTCTATTTCTCTCCGGAGTTCTAGTGCGCGTGTTGGCTGACGGGACTTGCTGATATTCTTCAGGACGCATGTATCGTTGCGCTTTGCTTGTTTTCTTACCCATGCTCTGCCTTGAGGGCCAGACGCTTTTTGATGGCCGTACGAGTGCCGGTTGGCAGACTTTGATGCGGGAGAGTTTTCCGGCTGCTGCGTGGAAGATTGAGGATGGTGCTTTGTGCTCGATCGCTACGGGGCCGCGTGCGGATTTGTCGAGTGTGAAGAAGTTTCGGAACTTTGAGCTGGAATTCGA
>LNFM01013875.1_pt1 | contig 10119 bp, 10 predicted proteins | sample 596031 | NCBI WGS metagenome assembly LNFM01 (sample SAMN04254537, study PRJNA301005) | activated carbon metagenome | isolation source: dual media filters at the Ann Arbor, Michigan drinking water treatment plant | place: USA: Ann Arbor | reverse complement strand
GCGAGGTGCGGGGTGACGTGCCGCTGACCTACCAGGGCCAGCCGGTGGACGTGACCTCACCGTTCGAGCGGCTCACCATCCGCGAAGCCATCCTCAAGCACACCGAGGCGGGCGAGAACGTGGACAACATCGAGTGGCTGCTGAACCAGCTGAAGAAGTTGGGCCTGAACGAAGCGAAACACCAGCTCTCCACGCGCAGCCTGGCGAGCCTGCAGGTGATGTACTTTGAAGAGAAGGTCGAGGACAAGCTCTGGAACCCGACCTTCATCATGGACCACCCCACCGAAATCTCGCCGCTGGCACGCGCCAACGATGCCAAGCCCGAAGTGACCGAGCGCTTCGAGCTCTACATCACCGGTCGCGAATTCGGCAATGCGTTCTCGGAGCTCAACGACGCCGAAGACCAGGCCGCGCGGTTCCAAGCGCAGGTGTCGGCCAAGGACAGCGGCGACGACGAGGCCATGCACTTCGACGCCGACTATATCCGTGCGTTGGAATACGGCATGCCGCCGGCCGGTGGCTGCGGCATCGGCATCGACCGTTTGATGATGCTGCTGACCGACAGCGCCAGCATCCGCGATGTGATCCTGTTTCCAGCGCTTCGCCGGGAAAACTGATCCCAGGGGTCACGCCACTGGCGCAAAAAAACCCCGGATGCCGAGGCAGCCGGGGTTGGCGCAGACGGTGGCATCTGCGTTCAAGCGTAGGCAGCAAGCGCCTTGCGCATCTTTTTCATCGCCGCCACTTCGATCTGGCGCACACGTTCGGCGCTCACACCGTATTCGGCAGCCAGCTCGTGCAACGTCATGCCGCCAGAGCCATCGTCATTCACCTTCAGCCAACGCTCGCTCACAATGCGGCGCGAGCGTTCGTCCAGCTCGCTCATGGCCTGGGCCACGCCTTCGGTGGCCAGCGCGTCGCGTTCGGCCGACTCCAGCACCGCAGTTGGTTCATGGGTGGCGTCGGCCAAATAGGCAATCGGGCCGAAGGCATCTTCGCCGTCGTCGCCCGGACCCGGGTCCAGCACCACGTCGCCACCCGAGAGCCGCGTTTCCATTTCGCGCACTTCTTCCGGCTTCACGTTGAGTTCTTTGGCCATGATCCCGACCTCAACATCGCTCAGCACCTCGCGGTGGGTGTCACCGTCCAGCGCATCCGAGCGAAAGTCCTGTTTGCGGGAGCGCAGATTGAAGAACAGCTTGCGCTGTGCCTTGGTGGTCGCCAGTTTGACCATGCGGCAGTTCTTCAGCACGTACTCGTGGATCTCGGCCTTGATCCAGTGCATGGCGTAGCTCACCAAGCGAACGCCCTGGTCGGGGTCGAAGCGCTTCACGGCCTTCATCAGGCCGACGTTGCCCTCCTGGATCAGGTCGCCGTGGGGCAAGCCGTAGCCCAGGTACTGGCGGGCAATGGACACCACCAGGCGCAGGTGCGACATCACCAGCTGGCCGGCGGCCTCGAGATCGTTGTCGTCGCGCAGGCGGCGTGCAGCCTTCTGCTCCTCGTCCAGCGTGAGCAGAGGCAGGCGGTTGACCGCAGAAATGTAGGCATCCAGGTTGCCCAGGGGCGGCACCAGTGCCCAAGGGTTCGCCACGGTGATCTGACCACCGGAAACCGCAGCAATGGGAGCAAGTGAGTGGGACATGTAGAACCTCCTCAGGTCTGTTCCAAGAATATTAGCACTCTCTATGAGTGAGTGCTAAAGACAGAAGTTCAACGCCATGTGTCTCCAAGGCCAAATAAATATGCACAAAAATGGTTTTGTGCATAAAATCAATACTGTGCAAAACATGATCATCTCCGACCCCATCAGCCTGACCAGCCAGACGCTCTCCGAGCAAGCCTTTGTGCGGCTGCGACGTGACGTCATTGCCTGTGCCCATGCGCCCGGCACCAAGCTCAAGGTGGAAGATCTGCAGGAGACGTATGGCTACTCGAGCAGTCCGCTGCGCGAAGCCCTGAACCGGTTGAGCCAGGAGGGGCTGGTCAAGGCAGACGATCGCCGCGGGTTCCGTGTGGCACCGATCTCATCCGAAGACCTCGCGGACCTGACCCACATGCGGCTGATGGTGGAAGTGCCTGCCTTGCGTCTGGCCATCGAATGTGCCGATGACGCCTGGGAGGCCGCTGCCGTGGCCGCTGCGCACCGCCTGGAGCGGGCAGAGGCCCATCTGGGCGAGGGGCCGCAGGTGCTCGATGACACCTGGAGCCAGCTGCACCGTGACTTCCACATGAGTTTGCTCGCGGGTTGTCCGTCTCAGCGGCAACGAGCGCTGTGCGCCAGCCTGTTCGACCAGGCCGAGCGTTACCGCCGGTTTTCGGCGCGCAACCGCGAGAGTTCGCGCAGCAAGAACCAGGAACACAAACGACTGCTGCAGGCGGTGCTCAAGCGAGACGCCGATACCGCCTGCGCCCTGCTGGCAGAGCACACCAGTGGCACCCAGCGCAACGTGGAAGCAGCCTTGCTGCGCATGCGTTCTGCCGCCAACTGACCCGCACCCGCTGCGCCATTTTCCAAGGACTGTCCATGCTTTCGGTCACTCGGCCCACGCCTTCCCACTTTGGCATCTATGCCACCGACCCGAACCTACTGGCGAACTTCTACATCCAGGTGTTTGGTTTGACGCAGACCGATCGCGGGCAGGGCAAGACCTTTCCGGTCGACCTGATCTTTCTCAGTGCAAGCCCGGATCAGCATCACCAGTTGGTGATTGCCGGGGGTCGACCGAAAGAAGCCACGTTCAGCACGGTCATGCAGATCTCGTTCGTGGTGCCCAGCATCCAGTCCATGCGCGACATCCGGCAAAGCGCGCTGGCCGCTGGCGCCACCCGAATGCGCGGCCTCAACCACGGCAATGCGCTGTCCATCTACTTCTCCGACCCCGAGGGCAACACGGTGGAGGTCTACATCGACACCCCCTATTACGTCGCCCAGCCCCATGGCGATCCGCTGGACCTGGACAAGAGCGATGAGGAGTTGATGCGCGAAACCGAAGCCATCTGCCGCGCCGACCCGACCTTCATGCCCATCGCCGAATGGCAGGCCCGCTTTGCGCAGCCGGCGCCCCGCGCCTGAATCAAGGCACCGTCAAGAACCCACTTTCATTCCCAGGAGACTTCATGCGACTGCTCTCATACATGCACAACGGACAGGAAAGTTACGGCGCAGCCGTCGGCGAGAACGTGGTGAACCTCAGCAGGGCCTTTGCGCAGTACCCCACACTGGCTGACTACATCGGTGCCGGGCGCTGGAAACAGGCGGCACAGGACGCCGCCGGGCAGCCAGTGGACGGGAGCCTTGCGTCGATCACCTACCTGCCGGTCATTCCCCGCCCCGAAAAGATCGTCTGCGCAGTGCGCAATTACATGGACCACCACAAGGAAGTGCTGGCCGCCGGCATGCAGCGCGAGCTATCCGAGGAGCCGCCCATTTTTCTGCGGGTGTGGCGTTCGCAGGTGGCGCATGGCCAGCCCATCGTCTGCCCGCGTGTGTCCGAATCGCTGGACTGGGAAGGGGAACTGGCCGTGATCATCGGCAAGGCCGGGCGCGACATTTCCGAGGCCGATGCCTTCGACCATGTGGCCGGCTACGCCTGCTACAACGACGGCAGCGTGCGCGAATGGCAGTTCCACGCCAAACAGATTGCTTCGGGCAAGAACTTCGAATCCACCGGCGGTTTCGGTCCGTGGATGGTCACTGCCGACGAGATCGAGCCCAACGCAGAGCTCAAGCTGGAGGTGAGACTCAACGGCACGGTGGTGCAGTCCAGCCACACCGGCCACATGATTTTCCCGATCGCCAAGCTCATCAGCTACGCCTCCACCATCTTCACCCTGGTGCCGGGTGACGTGATCGCCACCGGCACACCCGCGGGCGTGGGCTGGAGCCGCAAGCCGCAATGGTTCATGAAGCCGGGCGACGTCTGCGAGGTCGAGATCGAGCGCGTGGGCACGCTGGTCAACCCCATCGCTGCACAGGTCTGAGCGAGATACCGCCCGTGCAGGCAATCCAGGTTCACACCCCGGGTGGTCCCGATGCGCTGCAACTGGTGGTGCTGGCGGAGCCGCAGGCCGTTGCCGGCACGGTGCGGGTGCGTGCACAGGCCATCGGCGTCGGTCGCCCGGACGCACTCATCCGCATGGGCACTTACAAATGGATGCCGCCGCTGCCCGCCATCCCCGGCGCGGAACTGGCCGGCGTGGTGGACCAGGTGGGCCACGGCGTCACGCAGTGGGCCGTGGGCGACCGCGTGCTGGTGAGTGCGCGTGACCTGTCACAGCGCGGCGGGTGTTATGTGCAGGCCATCGTCGTGCCCGAGGCCGCGCCCTTCCGCCTGCCGGAGTCGATTGCGTTTGCCGACGCCGTGAGCCTGCCCAACCTGCAACTGGCCCAGGCGCTGCTGCTGGGGCTCAATGGAGGCCGTGCCGATGCCCGCAGCGTCCTCATCACGGGCGCGTCAGGTGGCGTGGCCACCATGCTGGCCCAGTTGGCTCGTCACCACCAGATGTTGACTCTGGGCACAGCGCGCTCAGCCGACAAACGCGCGTATGCCATGGCGAACGGTTTTGACGCGGTGCTCGATCCGGCGGAGCCGGATCTCCCGAAGCGTGTAAAGGCCTTGACCGAGGGTGTGGGCGTGGACCTGGCGCTCGACCCCATCGGAGGACAGACGTTCATCGACTGCCTGCACAGCTTGGCGCCGCTCGGCACGGCGGTGTCTTACAACATCGTGGCCGGACCACCCGCGCACGATGTGTTCGCCACCCTGCGCAGCCTGCTCGGGCGCAGCCTGGCGGTGCGCTGCTTCTCCATGCACACCTTCGACGAAGACACGCAGCGGCGGCGCGCGCTGATGCAGGGCGCGATCGACCTGATGGCCGCTGGTCAGGTGAAGGCGCCGCACCCCACATTGCTGCCGCTGGCCGAAGCCCGGCAGGCCCATGTCCTGCTGGATGCAGGCCAGATCACCGGAAAGATCGTGCTGCAGCCATGAACTGATTTCGCAACCGCGGAACAACGCCACGGCACGCACCGTGGCATCCGCTTCATCCACCACCCGCAAAGGAGACATTCCATGCAACGCAGACATTTGATTCAAGCCGGCGCCGCCCTGACCTTGGCACCGTGGTTCCCGGCCTATGCCGACAACTACCCCGAGCGCCCCATCAAAATGCTGCAAGGCTTTGCACCCGGTGGCAACGCCGACAACATTGCCCGTGTCATCGGCATCGAAATCGGCAAGGCGCTGGGCCAGCCGATCGTGGTGGAGTCCCAGAGCGGAGCGGGTGGCACGCTGGCGGCGAACAGCGTGGCCCGCGCCAAACCCGATGGTTACACCTTGCTGCTGGCCACCGGTGGCCATGCGGTGGCGGGAGCGCTCTACAACACGCTGCCCTACCGCACCGTGCAGGACTTCGACGCCGTCTCCACCATCACCTACTTCCCGTTTCTTGTGGTGACCACGGCCGAATCGAAGTTCAAGAGCTTTGCCGACGTGCTGGCCGCAGCCCGCGCCGCGCCCGGTTCGGTGGCCTACGGCACGGCGGGCATCGGGTCCACCCACCACCTGGCGGGCGAGCTGCTGGCCAAGATGGCGGGAGTGCAGATGCTGCACGTGCCGTACCGTGGCGACTCGGCGTCGCTCACCGCGCTGCTGTCCGGGGATGTGCCCATCATCATTGCGCCGCCCACCGCCGTGCTGTCCAACATCAAGGGGGGCAAGCTGCGCGCCATTGCCGCCACCGGCCCCCAGCGCTGGCCTGGACTGCCCGACGTGCCCACGGTGGCCGAACAAGGGGTGACGGGCTACGACGTGCGCTCGTGGGCGGGTGTCATGGCGCCCGTCGGGTTGCCCAAGCCGGTGCTGGATCGCCTGAACGCCGAGATCAACAAGGCGCTGCTGCTGCCTGCGGTGAAGGCACGGCTCGAAGAGATGGGCGGTGAGGCCCGTGGCAGCACACCCGACGAAATGAAGACACTGGTGGCCAACGAGACCCAGCGCTGGACGCAGGTCGTGGCGGACGCCAAGATCCCGAAACAATGAACGGCGCATGCGCGCATTGATCGCCTTTCCCTTACCGTCTGCACACCATGTCCCTCATTGAAATCCGCAAGCGCAGCCTGACCATTGAAACCGTGTACCACGAAGGCGGGCCGCCGCCGGCGGTGCCGTTGAAGCTGGCCGCGGCCTGCGCAGTCATTCGAAACCCCTACGCAGGACGTTACGAGCCCGACCTGCTGCCCTTCATGTCCGAACTCCGCACGCTGGGCACGCTGCTGGCCGAGGAGCTGGTGGCCACGCTGGGGCGCGACCAGGTGGAGGTCTACAGCAAGGCCGCCATCGTGGGGGTGAACGGTGAGCTGGAACACGCAGCCGTCTGGCACGAGGCGGGCGGCTGGGCCATGCGCGCGGTGCTGGGCGAGCCCAAGGCGATCGTGCCCGCAGCCAAGGCGGTTGCCGCCACGGGCTACCGGTTGATGGTTCCGCTGCACTACATCCATGCGGCCTACGTGCGCAGCCACTACAACAGCATGGAGATCGGCATTCAGGACGCACCGCGCCCGAACGAGATCCTGTTTGCACTCGTCATGGGCACCGGCGGGCGCATCCATTCGCGCCTGGGCGGCCTGACCAAAGAGAAAGTGTCGGTGCACGACGGGCAGCGCTGAGCGTCTGCGGCCCAGGCGGCCCGCAGACGGGTGATGAGTACACCCTTGAACCGTGGTGGCCCACAACACGCACTACAGTTCAAGGCCTCACCAAGGAACACCCATGCCCCGCCCCACACTCGACGAAGCCGCCATCCACCCCGCCATCCAGCGCAAGGTGGCCGATCTCAACGCTGAGCTGCTGCGCCAGGCCCAGGCCGAGGTGGCCACCCACGCCGTGATGGTGTTCGGCATGTCGGGCAACCCCTTTGTCAGCAAGGCCCGCAAGGCGCTCGACGCCGCCGGTGTGGCCCATGGCTACCTGGAAATCGGCAGCTACTTTTCTCAATGGCGGCGGCGCAATGCGCTCAAGATGTGGACCGGCTGGCCCACTTTCCCCATGGTGTTCGTGCGTGGCGTGCTCGTGGGCGGCGCGGAAGACGTGACCCGGCTCATCGAATCGGGCGAACTGAAACGGCTGCTGGGCGCATGAAGCCGCAGGCCGAAGTCTGGCGCCTTGATGCGGGCGGCGCCTCGGTGGCGGTGCTCAACATCCCCGGTTCGCTCGAACGCCACCGCAGCTTCGATGTGGACGTGACGCTGGTGGTGCGCGTGCCGCAGCCGCTGGGTGGCGCCTGGCATTCGTTGACGGTGGAACTCGACGGCAAACAAAAGTGGACCCGCCGCATCGCCAGCAACAGCCCCGGCCAGACCGACGGGCTGGACTACCACTGCCGCATCGAACTGCCCACCGGGCGGGCGCTGCGGGTGCGCGCGGTGGCGGCGGTGTCGGGCTCTGTGGTGAGCCAGCTGGTGGTGGAAGCGCGGGAAGAACTGCCGGGCAGCTGAAGCCCGGGGAGGGGCTCCGGTGTCCACAAATCCGACGTTTGCGTGACCGCTGGTCGAAAGACCCTGTGCGCAACGCTGGACTCTCCCAAACGGGGTCGACCCAGCCGGCCAAGTGACCTTATGCTCGCGCGGTTGCAAAAGCCCCGACTGAAAAGTTCCTTATGTGTCAACGCACGGCAGGGAATTTGATGGCGCACTTTCACCGGTGCGCCTTTCTGTTTCGGGAACGGTCAAGAACCCTTTTCAGGCAGTTGAACATGAACAATTCGTCGCGCGTCTTGCGCCGGGGCAGGCCTCTGGCGTTGTGGTCTCTTCTTTTGGTAGCCACCTTGTGGCTCAGCGCTTGCGGCGGCCCGGCCGACGCGCAGGGCGGCCCGCCCCAGGCCCCGCCAGTGAGCGTGGCGCCCGCGGTGGCCCGCACCGTCTCCGACAGCGAAACCTTCAGCGGCCGGCTCGAAGCTGCCGAATACGTCGAACTGCGACCCCGCGTGGGCGGTGTGGTCGACAAGGTCCACTTCACCGATGGCGCGCTGGTGACCAAAGGCCAGCTGCTCTTCACCATCGACCCGCGGCCCTTCCAGGCCGAGGTGGCCAGGGCCGAGTCGCAACTGGCCGCCGCCCGCGCCCGCGCCGAGTTGGCCACCACCGAGGTTGCGCGCGCGCAGAAGCTGCTGGATGCCAAAGCCGTCTCGCGGCAGGAGTTCGACCAGCTCTCGTCGAGCTCGCGCACCACCGACGCCGACATCAAGGCCGCGCAAGCCGCCCTGCGTGTGGCGCAGCTCAATCTGTCGTACACCACCGTGCGCGCGCCCATTGCCGGGCGCGCCTCGCGGGCCAACATCACGGCCGGCAATCTGGTCAACGAACAGAGCGTGCTCACGAGCATCGCCGGTGTGTCGAGAGTGCACGCTTACTTTGACGGCAGCGAGCAGACCTTTCTGCGCATCCGCGCAGCCAACGAAAAGGCGCCTGCCGTGCGCATGGGCCTGGCCAACGAAGACGGTTTTCCTCACCAGGGCACGCTCGATTTTGTGGACAACCGCCTCAACCCACAGACCGGCGCCATCCGCCTGCGCGCCAGCTTCGACAACAGCAAAGGCCAGTTCGTGCCCGGTCTCGCCGCCCGCCTGACCATGGCCACCAGCGCGCCGTACGACGCGGTGATGGTGCCCGAGCGCGCCATCGGCACCGACCAGAGCAAGAAGTTCGTGGTGGTGGTGGGGGCCGATGGCCAGCCGCAGTTCCGCGGTGTGCAGCTCGGCGCCTTGCAGGGCGGCATGCGCGTGGTGGGCGGCGGGCAGCTCAAGGCCGGCGAAAACGTGGTGGTGGACGGTTTGCAGCGCATCATTCCCGGTGTGCCGGTGGCGCCGCAGGTGCTCAAAGTGGACGCGCAGGGCATGCCCGTTCCCGCCGCCCCCGCGCCCGCGCCCCAGGCACCGGCACCCGCCAACTGAGCGGAGCGCCACCATGGACATCTCACGCTTCTTCATCGACCGGCCGCGTTTCGCTGCCGTGTTGTCGATCTTCATCTTCCTCGTCGGCACGCTGGCCATCTTCCAGCTGCCGCTGTCCGAATACCCCGAGGTCGCGCCGCCCCAGATCGTGGTGCGTGCGCAGTTCCCCGGCGCCAACCCCCGCGTGATCAGCGAGACCGTGGCCACACCGCTGGAAGAGCAGATCAGCGGCATCGAGAACCTGCTGTACTTTGATTCGCAGGCCACTGCCGACGGCGCCATGACGCTCACCGTCACCTTCAAGATCGGCACCAGCCCGGAGGCGGCCGAAACGGCGGTGCAGAACCGCATCAACCGCGCATTGCCGCGTCTGCCCGAGATCGTGCGACAGATCGGCGTGACCACCGAGAAGAGCAGTCCCAACCTGACCATGGTGGTGCACCTGGTGAGCCCGGACAACAGCCGTGACGCGCTCTACCTGCGCAACTATGGTCAGCTCAACGTGCGCGACGATCTGCTGCGCATCCCGGGCATGGGCTCGGTCATCCTGTTTGGCGCGGGCGATTACGCCATGCGTGTCTGGCTCGACCCCACCAAGCTGGCTGCGCGAGGCCTCACCACCGCCGAGGTGGTGGGCGCCATTCGCGAGCAAAACGCGCAGGTGGCCGCCGGTACCGTGGGCGCGCCGCCCGCGCCCACCGGCACCGAGTTCCAGCTCGCGGTGAACACGCAAGGGCGGTTGACCACCGAGGATCAGTTCGCCGACATCATCGTGCGCGCCGAGCCCGCCACCGGCGGCATGATCCGCATCCGCGACATCGGCCGCGTGGAGCTCTCCGCCGGCAGCTACGCGCTGCGCAGCCTGCTCAACAACAAGGAAGCTGCGGCCATCGCGGTGTTCCAGGCGCCGGGCTCGAACGCACTGGCGTTGTCCAACAGCGTGCGCGAAACCATGGAGCGGTTGAAGGCGAATTTTCCGCCCGGCATGGACTACAGCATCGTGTACGACCCCACACGTTTCGTACAGACCTCCATTGAAAAGGTGGTGGTCACGCTGCTGGAAGCGATCGCGTTGGTGGTGCTGGTGGTCATCATCTTCTTGCAGACCTGGCGCGCGTCCATCATCCCGCTGCTGGCGGTGCCGGTGTCCATCGTCGGGACGTTTGC
>LNFM01013873.1_pt1 | contig 10120 bp, 4 predicted proteins | sample 596031 | NCBI WGS metagenome assembly LNFM01 (sample SAMN04254537, study PRJNA301005) | activated carbon metagenome | isolation source: dual media filters at the Ann Arbor, Michigan drinking water treatment plant | place: USA: Ann Arbor | reverse complement strand
GGCGTCGCTGCTCGTGCTCGGCGAGGCCTGCGGCACCGACGCGGAGCCCGCCGACCCAGCCGACCCAGCCGACCCAGCCGATGCCGCGACCGCCATCCTCGAACCGACGGCGAGCGGCTTCGTGGTGGCGGTCTGGGCCCGAACGGCCCGCCGCGCGACGGTTGTCGTCGAGGGCGTGCAGACGGTCGCGCGGGAGGTTGAGCTCGGTGAGTCGGGTAGCGGCGTCGTCGCGATCGGTGCCCTGCCGTCCGGAGAGGCGTGGGAGGTTCGGGTCTCCGTCGATGGCGTGGAGCTCGTGCACCGCGTACGCACCACTCCGGCCGACGACGATCCGCGAGCGGTGAAGCTCGCCGTCCTGGCGGATCTCGATCCCAGTCCCGAGTTCGACTCCGACCTCGTCGAGCACGTCATCGCCGCCGCCCCCGAGCTCGTGGTGAGCCTCGGCGACTTCCCCTACACGGACAACGGCCCGCCCGCGATGACGCTCGACGTGTACCGCGAGCGCCATCTCGAGGCGCGCCAGCATCCCCGGTTCCGCGAGCTGCTCGCGACCGCCGGCGTACGCGCGATCTACGACGACCACGAGTTCCGTAACAACTGGGACACGGCGCGGGCGGCCGCGGAGGCGGCGCGCTTCACGGCCGCGATCACGGCGTGGAACGAGTTCTTCCCCCTCGCCGAGGCCCCGAACACGGATGTCTGCTATCGCTCGTTCCGGTACGGCGCGAACGCCGAGTGCTGGCTACTCGATTGTCGCCGCTTCCGCAGCCGGAACGAAGATCCCGATGATGCGACCAAGACCATGCTCGGGGTCACCCAGCGCGACTGGCTCCTCGCCGGGCTCGCCGCCTCCACCGCGACGTGGAAGCTGGTCCTCACCAGCGTGCCGCTCGACTTCGCGCCGCCGGATGCGTGGACCGGCTTCCTGTCCGAGCGGCAGCTGATCTTCGATGCCGTCGTCGGGGTGTCCGGTCTCTTGTTCCTCAGCGCCGACCAGCACTACTTCGCCGCGCAACGCCACGCGTATGGCATCCGCGAGTTCCAGATCGGCCCGTTCGCGCGGGGCGTGGGACCGTACGGCGCCGAGTCGCCAAACGTGCTGTTCCGCGCGAGCACCTACAACGTCGGCCTCGTCGACATCTCGGCGACGACCCTGACCGTCACCGGCCTCGGCCCCGGCGGAGCACGCTTCTACACCGAAACGTTCACGCCCGCGGATCTGACACCGAAGCGTGGCACCTGACCCTCGCCCGGCCTGGCGGGCCGGCCCTGTGAGGAAGCGTCCGTCAAACGGCCGTCCTTCAAGTAAGCTCGCGGGATGCGCCCGCTGGTCTCGATCTCGTTAGCCCTCCTGGGGCTATCGGGGTGCGTGACCACCTACCGCGGCATCGCGTTCAGCGATCGGAACGGCGATGGCCGGCGTCAGGATGACGAGCCCGGCCTCGCCCAGGCGGTGGTCGCCTACGGCCACGGGGTTTTCGGGACCACGGACGAGAACGGTGGGTTCGATCTGACGGTGATGACGGGCGCGGAGGGCATCGTGTGGCTGCGCGTCCCCGAGGGCCACACGCCAGGACCGGTGTGGCAGCGGATTGCTTCCGAGACGCTGACGATCCAGCTCGGAGCGAAGCCGCTCGACCAGCCACCGATCAAGGGCGAGCCGCTCACGTTCGTCCTGGCGTCGGATTCGCACGTCTCGCCCCGGCAGACGTTTGGTCCGGAGTTCGGACAGAAGCTCGAGATGATGCAAAGCCTGGCGCCCTTGCCGGCGTTCGTCGTCGTGACGGGCGACATCACGCAGGACACCGCCGTCGAGGACTTCGACCTCGTCGACCTCGGCGTCAGCAAACTGCGGGTGCCGTACGTGCCGGTACCCGGGAACCACGACTGGTACGACGGCGGTGGCAGGTACGTCGCACGCAGCGGGCCCGACAACTACAGCTTCGACCTCGGCGGCGTGCACTTCGTCGTCTGGAACATGATGATGCCCGAGGCCGAGATCCACACGTATCTCGGTCTCGAGCTCGAGCGGGTACCGGCCACCATGCCCGTCGTGGCGATGTCCCACGCGCCTCCGATCCCCTCCCTCATCGCGACGCTGAAGTCGCTCGGCGTCGACTACGTGCTGTCGGGGCATACCCACACGAATCGCGCCGTGGATCACGGTGGGATGATCGAGCTGACGACCCAGCCGCTCATGATGGGCGGTCTCGATCAGCTGCCCGGCGGCTATCGCATCGTCACGCTGTCGGACGGCGAGCTCACCGCGTATCACCGCACGACCATCGACGAGCCCCAGATCGCGGTGATGACCCCGACGGCGGCGACCTGCGTGGCCCGCACCGGCGGACGCATCGTCGTCGCGGCCGAGCTCGACGCGAGTGTCCCGACGGTGCGGGCGGCGGTCGATTGCGGCGAGCAGGTCGCGCTCACCGGCGTCGGCGGCTGGGACTTCACCGGCACCCTGCCCGCGCTCGATCCGGGCTGGCACTCGCTCCACGTCGAGATCCGCACCGCGAATGGCACCCGCGAGGTCCGCACGTCGAGCTTCGAGGTGTGCGACGCGACGCCGACGCCGACGCCGACCGCGACGTGGCCGCAGACCGGCGGCAGTCCCGCCCACCTGGGGACGAGTGCGACTCCCATCGTTCCCCCGCTCGCGCCGCGCTGGACGGCGGCCGTTGGAGGTCATGTCGTCCACGCGCCGCCCGTCGTCGCCGATGGCGCGGTGTTCGTCACCGCGACGGATCTCGGCGATGGCACCACCGGCGGCCTCGTCGCGTTCGACCTCGCGACGGGTGCCGAACGCTGGCGCGCGATCACGCCGTTCCCGGTGCGCGGGGCTCCGGCGGTCGTCGGCACGGTCGTCGCCGTGGGCATGCTCGAGGGCACGGTCCTCGCCTTCGATACCCGCACGGGCGACGAGCTGTGGCAGGCCCCGCTCGGCGAAGGCATCGATCCGGAGGCCGCGAGCTTCTTCGCGTCCGCGGCGTCCGATGGCTCCGCGTTCATCCTCGGCAACCAGCGCCGCCTCGCCGTGCTCGACGCCACCACCGGCACTGCACAGTGGACCGTCGACCCGGTGCCCGATGGTCGCTATAGCCAGTCACTCGCCGCCGTCGCGGTGGCCGCGCCGAGCGCCACGGTTCCCGGCGGCGCCGTCATCGGAGTGTTCCATCGCGATCAGGGTGGCCTCGTCGCCTACAACCGCGACACCGGCACGGAGCGCTGGCGCAAGCTCGATGGTCAGGTCCTCGGCATCGAGGCCACACCCATCGTCGACGGCGACACGACGTACATCATCAACGGCGCCACCGATGTGACCGCCATTGCCACCTCCACCGGCGCCGCGCGCTGGAGCCGTCGGCTCGATCCGGCAGGATTCGAATGGGGCCAGGCAAGTGTGGGTACGCCGGCGCTCGCCAGCGGCACGCTCGTCGTCCCGACGATGCTGCGCGACCTCGTTGCCCTGGACGCCGCGACTGGCGTCGAGAAGTGGCGCTTCGCCGGCCGGCCGAGCCCGATCCGCACGAACCACTACTACGGCAAGAATCAGTCGGGGTTCGAGTCGGGCCCGGTCATCACCGGCGCGCCGGGCAACGAGCTGGTGTGGGCCGCGGATACGTCGGGCCGCCTCGTCGCGCTCCAGCTCGCGACCGGGGCCCTCGTCTGGGAGACGGAGCTGGGCGCGCCGGTCCTCGCGGGCCTCGCGGCGGTCGGTGACTGGCTCGTCGTCGCTTCGTACGACGGCACGGTGAAAGTGCTCGCGCCGACGACCCGCACCGCCACCCCGCCGGAGCCGCAGGTGTGTACGTTCACCGACGGCCCTGGCACCGATGACACCGAGGATCCTGCCGGCTGCTGCAACACGGATGGCAGCGCCGGTCTCTCCCCGCTCGTCGGCCTCGGCGTGCTTGGGTGGGTGCTGCGCCGCCGCCGGCGCCGCTCGTCGGCAACCTAGCTAGAGTCGGCTCTGCTACTTTACGGGCGAATCCCTCGGTACCATCGCTTGGTGGTCGACGATGTGGGTGCCCGCGCGCTAACCGCTCTCCTGATCGCTCTCGTCGCGTGTAAGGACAAACCTGCAGCCACGCCTCCGGTCTCCACGCCGCAGGATGCGAGAGCGCACGATGCGGCGACCACGCCAACGGCGACCACGCCGACGGCGACCAAGCCGACCGCGGCCAAGCCCAAGGACCCGGTCGCGTACAGTCAGGTGGAGGCGCTGGTCGCGTCGTGGATCGCGGCCCAGAACACGGGCGCGTTCGACGCGTACGCGGCGCTCTATGCCGACCCGTTCGCCGGCGTACGTCGCACGGGGAAGAAGACGGTCCGGCTCGATCGCGCCGGCTGGCTCGCGGACCGGAAGAAGATGTTCGCGCGCCCGATGGTCGTCGAGGCGGACCACGTCGTGATCGTTCCCATGGTCGGCCGGGCGACGGTGACCTTCGAGCAGACCTGGTCGTCCGGGAAGTTTCGTGACGTCGGACCGAAGGTGATCACGGTCGTCGAAGCCTCGGGCGGTCTGCGCATCGCCTCCGAGGAGATGCTCGCCTCGCGCATCATGCCCTCGCAGAGCGGGGCGGATCTGCTGTCGACGCTGTGGCTCGGCTACGACGGCCACGTGGTGCTGGCGGGCAACGTCGATATGGAGATCCTTGGCACGCCCGTGCTCCTCGACGGCCAGCTCGTCGAGCGCGATCCCGAGTGCGACAGCGATCCTCCCGACTACGAGCAGGAGAATGGTCGTTACTTCGACTGCCGCCACAGCGAGCCCGACATTCGCTGGGACGACTTCGCCGCCGAGGCCCCGATCAAGGCCGGCAAGCTCCCCGCCGCGCTGGCCGGAATCGCCGGCTCCGAGCTCGTCGGGTACACGGCCGCCGGCGCCGCGTGCAAGGGCACCGCGGGCGTCGTCGAGGCCTACGGCCAGCGGTCGACCACGCAGGAGCGCATCACCGCCAACGGTGACTCCGAGGTCGAGCTCGCGCGGGCCGTGCTCGAGCCCGGCGGCGTGTACCTGTCGGAGCTCGCGCCGTGCAAGGACTTCGCGTTCGCACGACCCGCCTCCGCACCAACGCCCGTGTTCTGGAAGCTCGAGGAGCTCACCGAGCTAAATGCCGAGCCCTACCTGAAGGAGCTGCGCGCCCACGAGTCGTACGGCGAGTGGTTCGACAGCATCCATGGCGGTTGGGCCGAGTGGGTCATGCAGGCCACGTCACCCGACGGCAAGATCCGGATCATCATCGCGGAGATCAACGGCGTGCGGAGCTGCGAGGAGGGTGTCGGCTTCCTCGGGCTCGTGTGGCGCGAGGTCGTCGCGTCGAGTCCTCCCGGCGAGCCCGAGCTCGAGCTCCTCTACGAGGACACGACGCGGCGCTTCGACGTGCTTGCCGTGGCTGACCTGGCCACGGACACGCGCCCCGAGCTCGTCCTGAAGGATGGCTTCGTGCTGGAGACGCCCGACGACGGCTATGCCCGCGCCGTGACCCTCGACTTCCCCGACGAGATCGCCGACTGCGTCTGTGACGCCGAAGGCTTCGGGTGCGGAGCGAAGTAGTGACGTGAGGCCTAGCGGACCTCGGCGCGCGCGGCGGCAATCTGAGCCGCCAGCTTCGCGTCGAGAATGAGCGGCGAGCCGTTCGGGTGCGGCTGCATGGCGACGGCGCGGCGGAGGGCATCGGCGCGGTCGGTGATGCCGTCGGCGTCGTTCGGGAGCGCCTTCACGGTGGCGTCGAGGCCATCGCCGAGGTCGGCCTCGGCGTCGAGCTCCTTGGCGCGCAGGAGCGGGAACGCGGAGATCGTGCCCTTCGTCGCGAGCTCGAGCGTCGCGTTCGAATCGTTGCAGACGCCGACGTAGCCGTAGCCGTCCGCCGGCATGCCCGCGGCCACCGTGGTGCGCTCGACGCGGTTGCGCTGGAGGTACGTCGTCGCGGCATCCAGGGTCGAGAGGAGGTACTCGGCGTCGGCGCCGGTCGTACCGGAGACGGTCGTCGCGGCCGACACGATCTCGCCGGTCCATGCGGGGCGCGTCCCCGTCTGGCCCCAGAAGGCCGTGCCGGAGATGCCGAGGTAGAACATCACGCGCGTGTTCACGTTCGGACCGCTGATGCGCCACGCGTGGTGGCTGTGCCCCATCGGGATGACGAACGTCTCGCCGTTCGACAGCGTGATGCCGGTGTCGAGCCACACCGGCCAGACGAGGTCCTTGTCCCCGACGATGGCGGAGAGGAAGTTCGCGTAGGTGCGCTCGTTGCGGACCTCGACGGAGTGACCCGACGCGAGGAGCGCGGCGAACAGCGCCTTCGGAGAGTTGATCGTCTCGCCCTTGAACGTCACCGACGAGCCGTTGTCGGCGGCGAGGGAGGTCAGCACCTGCGCGAGCTTGTCGGCATGCGCGAACTGGCAGGGCGCGAGGGTCGCGTCCGGGAAGTGGCCGTACTTCACGCCGGGGAGCCGGGCGTCGAGGTCCGCGGGGAGCGAGCGGTCCGGCGTGCAGCCGCCGAGGATCTGCTGGAGGTCACCCGTGATCACCTGGTCGGGCGCAGGCGCCTCGGCATTGAGGCCACCGAGCGCCGGCCGCAGCGTCGCGATCTGCGTCAGCGAGAAGGTCGGGAAGCGCTCGATGCCCTCGAGATCGGGGTCGGCGAGGATCGCGTCGAGCCGGGCCCCGAGCGCGGTCGCGGCGGCAGGATCGTGCACGAGGGCCGCGAGCTCGCCCTTCAGCATCTCGCTGAACGCGCCGCCGCTCTGCGCCTGGAGCGCGCGCACGAACGTCTTCTGATCGATCGAGCCGCGGGTACAGTTCGCCTTGCACGCCACTGCGAGCTCGACCTCGCCCGTCGCGCGCTCGCCCACGCCGAGCGACTCGAAGGTGCCCGCGAGGATGCGGTACACGCCGGCGCGCTCGAGCTTCACGGTCACGCTCGCGTCGTAGCCGTCGCCGCTGTCGTCATCCTCGGCGACGACCGAGCCGCCACCGACCGCGACGCGATCGCCGTTGCCGTCGAGCGGACCTTCCACGATCACGTAGCCGTCGTCGGCCTTCACATCGATGGTGAGCTCGGTGTTCCCGAACGACTCGACGCGGAACGCCGGCACGCGGCCATCGAGCGCGAGCGTCGTGCTGCCGCCGATGGGGGCCGGGCCTGCCTCGACCAGCTCGAACGCGCCATCGCCCTTGCCAGGCACCCAGTCACCGGGCGCCTTGTCATTGGGGTCACCGCCTGCGGAGCAACCGCCGAGGACGAGGACCGTCGTAAAGCCGAGAAGCCAGTTGCCGCGCATGCCCACGGCAAGTTGCAGTGGCCGTGCCCACGGGACCACGAGGATCCTCGCGAGGTTGGGAGCTCGTGGCTACCCGGCTAGCCGGCTGATCAGATCGTGCAAATCGCCCGGAGGGGCGGTCAGACCTGGAAGATCGCCGCGCCCCAGGTGAAGCCAGAGCCGAAGACCGACGACAGGATCCGGTCGCCCTTCTTCACCTTGCCCTGCTGGCGCCAGTAGTCGATCGTGAGCGGCACCGTCGCCGCGGTCGTGTTGCCGAACAGGTCGATGGTGTTCAGCACCTTCTCGGGCGGAATCTTCGCGACCTCGACGACCTTCTCGTTGATGCGGAGGTTGGCCTGGTGCGGCACGAACCACGTGATGTCGTCCCACGACAGGCCGGTCTTCGCGAGCGCCGCCTGCGTCGACATGACCATGCCGCGGACCGCGTTCAGGAAGACCCGCTTGCCGTCCATCTGCGGATACTTGATCTGGTTTTCGTCGCGGTTGTTCGCGTCGTAGCCGACATAGGGCGCCTTCGCGATCTCGAAGATCTTGAGATAGAGGTCCATCGCGCCGTTACCGTCCGCATGTGCCGACGTGTACATGATGCCCGCCTTGGCATCGTCGGTCTCCATCGGCCCCAGGACCATCGCGCCCGCGCCGTCGCCGAAGAGCACCATCACGTCGCGACCACGCGTCGAGTAGTCGAGCGAGTGGCTGTGGAGCTCCGCGCCGATGAGCAGGATGCGCTTGTACATGCCGGTCCGCACGAACGCGTCGGCCATCTGCATGCCGTACACGAACGACGAGCACTGCTGACGAATATCGAAGCACGCGCAGTTCGTCTTGTCGGCGATGCCGAGCTTCTTCTGCACGAACACGGCCGTGCCGGGGAAGTGAATGTCGGGCGAGAGCGTGCCCAGGATGATGCAGTCGATGTCCGTCGGCTGGAGGCCCGCGTCGGCGATCGCGCGCTTGGCTGCTTCGAGGGCGAGGTCGCTCGTCGCGGTGGTGCCGTCCTGCGGGACATAGCGACGCTCCTTGATGCCGGTGCGCCGCTGGATCCACTCGTCGTCCGTCTCGGTCTGCTTCGTCGCCTGGCGGACATGCTTCTCGTCGAGGAACGGAATCTCTTCGTTCTTGACGATGCGGTCGGGCACATAGCTACCGAGCCCCATCACCTTCGTGCGAATCATTTGGCGTTGGATATCGCTTTTCCGACGAGGCCTTCAAGAGCACCGCGCCAACTCTGGCGTTACACGCTGCGTTACGACAGGCTCGTGGGGATGCGTCTCGCGGTGCTCGCGCTTGGCCTGGCCGTGCTCGCGGCGTGGGTCATGCCCCCGTCGCCGCCGCCGAGTCCCCGCGACCTCCCCGGATGGGCGCTCTACGATCGCTACTGCCTCGCGTGCCACGGTGCGTCAGGCGATGGCCGGGGGCCGGGCGCGCCCTTCACGCGCACATCTCCGCGCGATCTGACCGCGGGCATCTACAAGTGGCGCTCGACCACGGAGCGGCCCAGCGACCAGGATCTGCGGACGCTGATCCGGTACGGGGCGCCCGGAACCTCGATGCCGGGGGCCGCCCTCTCCGACGGAGAGATCGCGGACCTGATCGACGTCGTGAAGGCGTTCGCCCCCGCCGCGTGGACCGGACCTGGGGGGGCCGCGATCACGATCGCGCCGGCCTCGCCCGCGAAGTCCGGTGCCGAGCTGTGGCACGACATGGGCTGCACGTCGTGTCACGGCAACGCGTCGCTCGAAGCTCCGCCGTACGATCTCGCGCGCGAGCCGCTGCGTCGCCCGCGCGATCCCGCGAGCGATCCGCGCGAGGCGGTGGCGCTCTCGATCACGACCGGCCTGCCGGGCACCGCGATGCCCGCCTATGCGTCGCTCTCCGCGGAGGACCGCTGGGCGCTGGCCGATTATATCGTCGCGCTGAACGCGGGCGCGAAGCCGTCGCGCGCGATGTCGGCGGGCGCGATCCGCCGCGACCAGGCGACGCGCATCCCGATCGGTCGCTGGCCCGCGGCGGATCCCTACGAGTCGCGCATCTTCGGCGGTGACATCGCGCCAATGGGCGCCCCGCCATCGACGCTCGCCCCGGCCCAGGCCCAGCTCTCGGCGAAGCAATGCGCCCGCTGTCACGCGAAGCAGTTCCGCGAGTGGACTCCGTCGCTGCACGCCCGCGCCACCTCGCCGGGCCTCGCCGCCCAGATGGCCCCGCTCGCGGCCGACGCACGCGCCTCCTGCATGCGGTGCCACGCTCCCCTCGCCGAGCAACTCACCGACGACACGCTCTACGCCGATGGTGCGTCCTGCGCGGGCTGCCACGTGCGCAACTGGACGCGTCATGGCCCTCCGCGCGTCGCCCCGTCGCTGCTCGCGAGCCCGTCGTATCCGCTCGTCGAGCTCGCCATCTACGAGCGCAGCGATCTCTGCATCGGCTGCCATCAGCTGCCGCCGCGCACGGCCGTCGCGGGCAAGCCGCTACTCGACACGTACCGCGAGTGGCTCGAAGGGCCGTACATGCCGCGCGGGGTGCAGTGCCAGCACTGCCACATGCCCAACCGCGAGCACACGTTCCTCGGCATCCACGATCCGGACACGTTCCGCCAGGGGTATCGCCTCGACGCCGAGGCCGTGCGCTACGAGTCGAAGACGATCGCCACCGCGCGCATCACCAACGTCGGCGCCGGCCACTACCTGCCGACGACGCCCACGCCTGCGGCCTACCTCATCCTCGAGCTGCTCGACGAGCACGGGGCTCCGATCGCCTCGACGCGCATCAGCAAGCGCATCGGCCGTGACGTCTTCCCCGACGCCGGCGGCTGGCGCGAAGGCTCGGATAC
>LNFM01013872.1_pt1 | contig 10120 bp, 11 predicted proteins | sample 596031 | NCBI WGS metagenome assembly LNFM01 (sample SAMN04254537, study PRJNA301005) | activated carbon metagenome | isolation source: dual media filters at the Ann Arbor, Michigan drinking water treatment plant | place: USA: Ann Arbor | reverse complement strand
TACTCGCAGAGGCGGAACAGATCCTTCAGCTTCCGCGGCGCGAACGCCGTGAGGAAGTCGAACAACGGGCTACCGTGCGACGAGACGTTGTGCTGCGCCAGATCGGCGATGCCAGGGTCCATCGAATCAGCCATGGATGTACTCGTTTCGCAGGTTTATCGGGTAGACGTCAACTGCCAACGCATGGCAGAAAGGTAGGCAGGCATGCCGCTGCAGATGGACTTGCGCGTGGGGCGCGCCGGCAATGGTACGCCCGTGTTTCTGGCGAGCGGAAACAGCCAGACGTTTGGACGCGTGTTCGGCGCCACGTGGGACGGCGATCGCGCGCTGTGGATGTACCCCGCGTTCTACCCCGCCAACGTGAAGGTCCTCGCTGACCTGCGCGCGCTCGCGAACGACGTCCGTGTGACGTTCTCCGACATCGCATTGCAGCACGTGCGTGCGCTCGAAAAAGTCGTCACAGATCTCGAGGAGAAGAAGCTGCCCACGGCGTTCGACTACATCACGCCGCCGTACGAGCATCAGGTCCACGGGCTCTGTCACATCTACTACAACCTGCGCGCGGCGTTGTTCTTCGACCCCGGGCTCGGGAAGTCGAAGATCGCCATCGACCTGCTCCGCCTGCTCCGCCACCTGAACGTTCGCGTGCAGGCGTTGGTGCTCGGGCCGAAGGTCACGATCCAGAACTGGGGGCGTGAGATTGACCGTCATTCGGGCGGCCAGCTTCGATGGGCGGCCATCACGGGCAAGCGAAAAGAGCGCGTGGAGGCCATCCACCGCATCGCTGGGGAGGGCGCAGACGTCGTCTTGGCCACGTACGACACTGCCAGAAGTTTAGGGGATTTGATGGTTTCCGCGTTGCCCTATCAGGTCCTCATCTGCGACGAGGCCCATCTCGTTAAGTCGTGGGACTCCGATCGGACCAAGTCGACGTGGGAGATTGCCCAGAAGGCGTCGCGTCGCGTCAACATGACAGGCTCCCCGACCCAGGGGAACCCGCTGGACCTCTACGGCCAGTACAAGATCCTGGGCGACTGTTTCATGCCCGAGGAGTACTACGCGTTCCGCAAGAAGTTCTGCGAGTCGCCGGGGGAGAACTCGCGCATCGTGGTCGGCTACAAAAACCTCGATGTACTCAACGCACGGACGACGTTTCTCTCATCCCGCAAGACGAAGGCCGAGTGCCTCGACTTGCCGCCACGCACGATCACCGACGTCGAGTACGTGCTGTCGCCCGTGCAGGTCGGCATCCACAACCAGCTGGTCAACGAAATGAAGCTCGACCCCGAGCTGCTCGCCGACCAGCTTGGACTCGACGCGACACGCCGTGCCCGCATGCCGCCGCGCGCTCGCATGCCCCACCGAGCGGCGACGTTGATGAAGCTCTTGCAGGTCGCGTCGGGCTTCCTCATCAAGAACGAGAGCGACCCGAGCTTCTGCGACAACGTCGAACCCGGTGGGTGTCGCTTCCTTCCGGCGTGTGTCGAAGAACGCATTCGTCCACGTACCTCTGCATGTCAGATCGATCCGACACCACTGCCCGACACGATCACCACGCTCGACGAGAATCCGAAGCTCGACGCGCTCGCTGAGTTGCTCGACACGCTCATGCACGACAACGACGAGAAGGTGATCATCTGGTGCGTGTTCAAGCGCGAGATCGCCATCGTCGCGCAGCTCCTGACCGAGCGCGGCGACAAGCATGTCATCGTCGACGGCGACACCGACGACGTTCAGGCACAGATCGACGCGTTCAACGATGACCCGACGGTACGTGTCTACCTCGCACAGGCCACGACCGGCGTCGGCATCACGCTCAACGTTGCGGCGAATACGGTCTGCTTCTCGTTGCCGTACACGTTGACCACGTACACGCAGATGCTCGATCGCAATCACCGCATCGGCCAGACGCGCGCGGTGACGGTGTGGCGGTTGATCGGACGCGGAACGCCCGAGCCTGCGATCGCCAAGCTGCTCGACAACAAGGTCGACGTCGACAACGTGTTGACCAAGAAGATCGACTGCCTCGTTTGCCCGCACGTGTTGCGGTGTCAGCTCGAAGGCGTCGAGCCGTTCGACCCCACGTGCATCTACCCTCGCAAGGTCGCGAGACCAACGATTCGCGCGCATGCGCTCAACGTTCTACCGGAGGATTCATGAAGATCGGCGTCACGTATGAGAGCACGGACATCGAGAAGCTCGTGCGCCTGGACCTCGTGCGCCAGGGCATGGACGTCGCCTCGGCGCGCATCGAGTTCGTCGACAACGAGGTGAGGGTCTCGATCATCGGCGTTGTGCCGGACGATCCTCCGCCCGTCGTCGTCGCGATGCCTCCGCCTGCGCCGGCGAAGACAACGCCGCCGATCCAGCCTCCACTCACAGTGGTCGAGGGCGGCAACCAGCCCGTCGACATGTCCGACGTGCTCGGCGCGTCGCGCAAGGTCGAAGCACAGACCAAACCTCTTTACCCCAAGGGCGAACGTGAGCTGATGGAGGGTGAGTCAACCGAGTTCCCCGGCGTACCGCGTCGATGAAGTTCTGCGAGACGTGTGCGGTTCCGACGGGTCGCTATGTGTTCTGCACCGCCCACGAGCCTCCCCTCACCCTGAAGGAGGAGCTGCAACTACTCACCGCTGACGAGTGGCGATCGCGCCATCCGTACCTTCCACGCCAACGCTGGTTGGCATTGTTCAAGGAATGACATGACCACAGGCCTAGAAGAAATCGACGAGATCCTTGACCCCTCTGTCGACGTCCCCGCGGACATCGAACCGGAGCTGGTCGACTTCCTGCCCCGCGGCTACCTGTCGCCGTCGCAGGTCACAACCTTCCTGAAGTGTCCGCACCTCTGGGAGCTGCAGTACGTTCAGAAGAAGCCGCGCGTGTCGAGCGCACGTATGTTCCAAGGCATCTTTGTCCACGAAGGCGTCGAGAAGGTGCTCAAGGAGCGCCTGGCTTCGGGCAAGTTGCCGTCGCTCGAGATGGCAACCGACGCGTTCTCCGACGCGTTCGAGAACGGCAAGAAGCACATCGAGGATTGGGAAGGCGACACCGAAGGCGCCGTGAAGGACACCGGCGTGAAGTGCACCAAGGCCTACTACGACGAGGCCGCGCCTGATGCGACGCCGGTGGTGGTCGAGAAGACGGTTACGACGGTGATCAAGTCGGCCGACGGTAAGGTGCGTCTGCCGGTGCTGGGGCGTCTCGATAGCTTGCAGGTGCAGGCGCACACCGAGCAGGAGTACCAAGACATCCGCGAGAAGCTCGCGCAGGGCGGCGCAGTCGGCGACATCCTGAAGCCGCTGCGCGTGCACGACCTCAAGGTTGTCACCGACAAGTGGAACGAGAACGACCTCGCGAACGACCTGCAGTTCATCACGTACGCCGGCATCGAACACATCCCCGATGTGCAGGTCGATCAAGTCGTGAAGGGCCGCGCGAAGGTTCCGCGGCCTCGCTACGAGAAGCTGACAGGCGTCATTACGCCGAAGCAGGTCGAGCACATCCGCAACGTCATGGAGGGCGTCGGACGCTCGATCGCGCTCGGCCACTTTCCGATGACCGATCCCAGCAACTGGTGGTGCTCGGAAAAGTGGTGCTCGATGTGGGCGCACTGTCGAGGCAAATGATCCGCTTCTTGTTGCGGCTGTTCGCAGCGCTGTTTCGCCAGCGCGTGAGATCTCACCTGCGCAGTGGAATTCAGGTCGTGGCGTACGCACGTCGACGCCCTTGATTCAGTGCAGCTCGCGGTGGTACGAAGGGTTTATGTCGCATACCCAGACCAACAAGCCCGCAGGCGCGATCGGTGCGCAGGCTGCCGCCGCCGCAACCACCAACGGAAAGCCCGCCGACGCGAAGCCCGCCGACGCCAAACCGACCGAGACGAAGCCCACCGAGGTCAAGCCCACGGACGCGAAGGCGACGGACGCCAAGCCCGACGACAAGGCCGCCGGTGGCGGTACCGAGGGCGCCGACGACAAAAAGAACAAGAACCCCAACAAGATCTACGTGGTGGTCGGCCAGGTCCACGAGTTCGAGACGACGGCGAAGGCCGAGAAGTTCCTCAACGGCGACGACGCCCCGACCGAGTATGCTGTCATCCGGGGCAAGAAGTTCGGCACCAAGAAGCGCGTCTCGCTCCGCTAGGAGGCACTTGTGGAAAAGTACGGAGTCGACGTTGAGACCGAAGAGGCGAAGGTCGCCTCCGAGAAGGCAAAGCCCGCGTGTCCGCGTTGCGGCTCCGCGCTTGCGTCCAGTGCTGCCTCCAACGTTCCGATCTGTCCGCGCTGCGGAACCGAGCCGTTCGAGCCGCACGAAAGCAAGACGTGAGCGGAGGCAAGCGCCGACGGGGTGGGCGCAGCGGCGTAGCTACGCGCGTCGCTAGCGACGTTGCGATTCGGCTACGCGACATCCGTGCGCTGTGGTGCGCGGTGCACAACGATCCCAACCACTCGATCACCGATCTGTCGGCGGAGTTCTACTACGCCGTCGGTGAGATCCTCGAGGGGCGGAGCGCGACAGCGCTCGAGCTACGCAAGATTGATCGAGCCCGCGTCGAACAACACGCGGAGGAGTAACATGACAATCACGCCGGCGCGCTTGCGCGCCTTGGGCACGTTGTTGATCGAGGCTGGCCTCATCGGCCTCGTCATTTGGCGACGCGTTGGAAGCGACCCCACACTGTCGCATCGCATCGCATCACTCGCTGCGCGGCTGAGGTCCCTGTGAAGGGGCTGACACTCGAGCAGCTCGTTGAACGCGACGCCGCTGTCACGTTCCCCGTGCGGCTCGAACTGCCGCTCGACGAGGAACCCCCGCCGCAGGTGATGGAGAACCTGCGCAAGCTCGGCAAGCTCGGCATCCTGAACGCAAGCGCGCTCCTGGCACTCGTAGGTCAGGCCCCGATCGATCCGGTGAATCTCGTCGGCACGTTGATGCGTCTGATGCCCGACGGCTGGGTGTTCTCGGCGTACGACTTCGCGATGATGCGTGTGCTCGCACGTTCGACCGAGAAGACGAACGTCGTCATCGCGGCGATGCACGTCGACTTGATGGGGGACGTCATCAAGTTCCTTGCCCAGAACAAGGCGAAGCAGCTGACGCTCTACAAGGAGTTCAAGGTCGAACCCAACCCCACGACGTGGGACACCGTGCAGGCACTCATCACGGAGACCATCGCGGCCGCAGAGCGCGAGGCGTACGAGTGACCTGCTAGAACGTTGCGTCTTCGGCGGCGAGCCCGATCTTGTTGCGCAGGTCCTCTTCGAGGAGGCGCATGCCGTTGATCTTGATCTGACGGATGCGCTCGGGACAGATGCCCATGATCGCGGAGATCTGCACGAGGTTGCGCGGGTCGTCCTTCACTCCGAAGTAGAGGTTCAGGACCGTCTGCTCACGGGCGGGAAGCCGTGCGATCGCGCCACGGAGCAGGGTACGGAGACGTTCGCCACCGTACGACGACGAGGGCTCGTAGTCGCTCTCGTCGGGCGTGTTGCGGGCGGCCTCGATGGTGACCACCACGCCTTCGGGCAAGCCCTGGTTCATCGCCTGTACTGTCGCGTTCTCGGGACCGTGCGCCTGCAGTGCCGCGCGATACGTGCGCGCGTTGCGGCGTTGTTCCTTTTGTCGATGGGCGGGCACGTGGACCAACGTCGACGACGAGTAGTCCTGCTCGGCCATCTCTTTCATCACCCACCAACCCGCGTACGTCAGGAAGCGGATGTATGGCTTGCGCTTCCAGTTGAACTTGTCCGCGGCACGCAAGAGGCCGAGGTTGCCGGCGGCGATGTAGTCCTTCACGGCCTCGGGGTCCTTGGTGCGTTTGTGCGCCTGGCGGACCACGAAGCGAAGATGGGACTGCACGATGCTGTCCCGCGCCCGGACGTCCTTGCGTGTTTGCCAGGCGCGGATCAGGCGCTTCTCTTCGTCCGGATCGAGGACCAAGGCCATTCTCGAGATCTCGGAGTAGTAGGCGGTGGATACACGCTCGGCGCTGGTCCCCATAGTCAGCGTCAAGCTAGCGTAGGTCGAATCCGCAATCAATCCCCACGATATTTGGGACGCTAGGGCTGGGGTGCGTTGTCGAGATCTCACGCCATCCCCAGCGTCTATATTTTCGTCACGTCGTGCTTGCAAACCCAAAAACTAGACCGCTAAAGTCACTGTTCGCATCTTCACATTCCAAAGGATAGGTACATGACAAATTCCAACGAAAACACCTCGATTGTCCCCGCTTCCAAGCCCGCGAAGGAGAAGCTGTCCTTGGGGCAGCGCCTGGTCCAAACGGACCCCGAGGAGCTGAACGCGATCGTCATCGAGAAGATGGACAAGCTCCTTGCGCTGGGCAGCGACGACAAGCTCTCTGCCGCACTGCAGCAAGCCGTCAAGGACCTGGCTGCACTGGCGTCGGCGATGAAGCCCGGCATGGAAGAGGTCACGACCGCGTGGCGCGTGCCGCGCGTCAACATCGTGCAGCCGACCTCACAGTCGGAGGCCAAGCCGGAGGCGGCCAAGAACGGCGATCTCTACACCACCGCGGGGCAGATCCTGCCGAGGCCGTTCGGGATCATCCCGATCTACTTCCACGAGGAGAACATCAACTTCCCCAAGAACGAGAAGAACCCGGCGTGCTTCTCGCCCGACGGTAAGCTCGGATCGCCGTTCGGCGAGTGCCTGAAGTGCCCGCACTTGCCGTTCGGCAAACAGAACGGGGGTCGCGGCGACCAGAACAAGACCGACTGCCAGAGCAACATCGTCTGTGTCGCGCTGACGCTCGACCTCAAGTCGGTCGTGATGATCCAGTTCGGCAAGACGAGCCGCAAGACCGGCAACGCGCTGCTGTCGCTCGCGGGGCAGCAGAGCTTCGTGTGGAAGCAGAGCTACCTGCTCGACACGGAGAAGAAGACGGCGGACGTCGGCGTGTACTACGTCTACAAGGTCTCACCGACGGGCAAGGACAACGAGGCGGGCGTGCAGACGATGGCGTACGCGCTGTACGACCTGTTCGTGGCGGAACGCAACCGTTCGCTGCGCGACCACTACGTGCGCCCGGCACGCGCGCCGCAGGCTGCTGCCGAGGCCGAGGGTTCGTTCGGCGGCGGTGCGCTCGACGCAGGTCTGGGTGATGCGGGCGGGGTCGAGCCCGACCTGAACGAGCCCCCGCCGCCGCCCCCGACGCCGACCTCCGCGCCGACGTCGGGAAAGAATCCGAAGACGTCCGCGAAGCCGATGTAGCGACGAGCCACCCGCGCGTTTGTTGGGGCACATGCGCGGGTGCCCTTTTCCCTTTCTCGCCGAGGTGGACGATGACTCAGTACGAGATTTCTGATCTCGCTCGCAAATACGCGCCGTGGTCCATCTCGAAGGCTGAGCTGGCCGAGGTGTGTCCAGCGCAGTTCCGTCACAAGTACCTGCTGAAGAGCGAGGGCGTGGCGACCGCAGCCAACTCCGACAACAAGGTCGGCATCGTCGCCCACGCGATCCTCGAGCATCGCGTCAAGGGCACGAGCAACGCAGAGGCGCGCAAGCTCGCCAAGGTCGACGAGCTGATGTCGACGGAGGCCGAGACGCTGCGCACGCTGCAGGACAACATGGACGCGTTCGTCCGTCGGTTCGACGCGTTCTGCAAGGCGGAGCACGTGAAGAAGATCCTCACCGAGATCCGGTGGGGCTTCACCGTCGACTACAAGCCCACCGGGTTCTGGGACAAGGACGTCTACTTTCGCGGCCAGCTCGACCTCGGCGCGGTCACTGGCGACGACACGCTGTTCGTCCTCGATCACAAGTCCGGCATGGCCAAGGCGATCGATAACGACGCACCGAAGAAGCAGCAGCTCCAGTCGTACGCCGTGCTGGCGCTGCCGAACATGCCGGAAATTACCGGCGTGCGCAGCGGCGTGCATTTCCTCCAAGGCGACAACCCCGATCTGCGCCTCCAGTGGATGGACTACATCCCGGCGGCGAACGTGCGGCTCGCGTACGCCCCATGGCTGTTCGGGCGCATCAACGAGTGCGCGAGCGCGCTGATCGGCGAACGTTTCGACGCGAAGGTCGCGAAGAAGAAGCTACGCGGCTGGCCTTGCCACTGGTGCAACTACCAGTCGCTGTGCCCCGACTACCGGAGGAAGTTCGGCAATGGGTGATCGCTACTGCTCTGTCGTCGACAGCATCAACTGCGAACGGCCGCCTGGATACCCAGGCTCGAACAGCTCGATGATCGAGTGCTACAGCTGTGGCGACGACACGTGCAAGTCGTGTTCGTCGGTGATCCTCTACGCGGCAGGCAATCACTGTCCGCGCATGGTCCGCATGTGCTTCAACTGCCAAGACATGCGAAAGGTCGGTCGTGCCGCGTAAGAAGGACAAAGACGATCAGCGAGTTTTGTTCTCACGCCTGCAGCGGGTGTGGACAGACATCCAACAGGGCGAGTGGCTGGCGCTGCTCGCGGAGGTCTCGCCCGAGTCGATGTTCGTGCGGCACAAGTCGCACATCAAAGGCCGCTGCCCGTTCCACGACGACAGCACCGCGAGCTTCATCGTCACGCCCGAGAAGGGCATCGTGAAGTGCTTCGGGTGTCACAAGATGTTCTGGAACCCGATCTACTTCATCGCTGCGCTGAAGAAGTGCTCGTTTGGCGATGCCATCCTGTTCGTACGCAAGCGCTTCGGCCTCAAGGCGTCGATCCCCGAGGCGCTCTACGAGAAGGTTCGCGATCACGAGGTCTACCAACAGCGCAAAGCGTCGCTGATGCAGATGTTCAGCATGACGCTGTTCCACGCGCTCAGCGCCTACGCCGCCGGCACGATCGACCAGGAGAATCTGTCGTGGGCGCAGCCCACCGTCGAATACCTGGTTTCCCGCAAGCTCGGCGAGAGCGCACCGAACGAGATGGTTGCTGCGGCGGACCAACCCGACGGTACGTTCGATCAGTTCGGCATCTGGAGTGCGATCACGGGACAGCAGTTGCTCGGCGTCTTCCCGCCGCTCGCCGCGGTGTCGAACCACTTCGGCGAGACCAGCGAGGAGTTCAAGTTCTACCGCTCGTACTTCGGGCAGTACACGGAGGGCTTCAAACACACCGGGTGGCTGGTGTTCCCGCTCAACGACGAGCCCGGATCGATCTGCCGGTTCAAGATGCGTGCGCCTGCATCGGGGGCCAACGGCGCGGCGCCGGACATGGCGTTCGTCGGTGACGCGTACGAGTCCGAGATGGGCGGCTTCCGTGGGCTGTACGGGCTGTCGTACTACAAGACGTACCTCAGCTCGGCGGAGAACGGCGACGACGCCGCGTACACCGCGCACCTGCACGAAGGTGAGTTCGACGCGCTCGCGGCGATCGCACAGCAGATTCGCAGGACGCAGGACGACTTCATTGCGCTATCGCTCGGCGGTGCGTCGGCACAGCCAATCGATCGCCTACTGACGCTCGGCGTGAAAAACGCGTGGATCGTCGGCGACCGCGACAAAGGCGGCAACAACTTCGCGCAGCGCGTACTCGACAGCGTGAAGTCCAAGGAACTGGGCGTTCGCGTCTTCCGATGGCCGGATCAGTACATCGACTGGCGCGACCCGACCCGCCCCGAGAAGCGCATCAAGGATCCGGACGACGCCATCAAGGAAATCGGATACCCGATGTGGCGTCGCTACGTCTGCGATCCGGACGCCTACTGGCAGCCGCACGAGTGGTGCTACGACCAGGCGGTCGACGAGATTCGCGTGGCGAACACGACGGACGTCCAGCAGATCAACCGCATCGCAAAGACGTGGGGCGGTCTGTTGCGCGACGAGCAGATCTGCAGCCTGTTCTGCGAGGCGATGGCCCGCAACTACGGGCTCGACGCGACGGTGCTCAAGCGCGACATCCGTGCGAAGGACGAGAACGAGGAGGGTTTCATCGAGCGCGTCGTGTCGACGTTGCGTGAGAAGTTCCACCCCGTCGGCATCCAGAACGCGGAGGGGCGCAAGCGCGTGCTCTCGCTGTGGAGCAAGGACAGCCGCTCCATCGACACCGTGGTGCTCAACGATCCTAAGAGCGCCGAGACGTTGATCGCTCGGTACTACGGCCCGATCTACGAGTTCGTCGGCGATCATATCGGCGACCCCGCGTTCATCGTAGGCGAC
>LNFM01013871.1_pt1 | contig 10121 bp, 7 predicted proteins | sample 596031 | NCBI WGS metagenome assembly LNFM01 (sample SAMN04254537, study PRJNA301005) | activated carbon metagenome | isolation source: dual media filters at the Ann Arbor, Michigan drinking water treatment plant | place: USA: Ann Arbor | reverse complement strand
GTGACAACATCGTTGTGACCATCGTTAAGATCGACCGGAACCAGATCCGGCTGGGCATCGAAGCCCCTAGCGAGATCTCGGTTTATCGCGAGGAGATCGCGCCCCCTCGTGAGTTCAAGGACCAGGCCGTTCAGGTCGAGAGCCGCTAATTGAACCTTGAACGAAGAGCGGAGGACGAACCCGGGCCCATCGTGGCCTGGGACGGCCAGACCGATCGCAGGAACTCTGCCGTTCGTTCGACCGCTTTCAAGGGGGTCAGCCCTACCAGAGCCCGACAACCGGGCATGGGCTCGGGCGTGACTGGCCCCTCATAACCCGCCTCGGCAAGGAGCCGAAGAAGTTCGGCCGTAAAGCCGACCCCCCGTTCACCCGGGAGGGCTCGGTCCGCGTCCCTGATCAGGGACCGATCCGAGTCAACCCCGGCGGGAAGGTCGGCGACGTGGACCCAGGCGACCTTCCGGACCCCCCAGGCCAGCGCCGTGGCCGAGGGTTCGCAGGCGGCCTGGAGATGGAAACCGTCCACCAGGATTCCCACGTCCGGGGCCACGGCCTCGACAGCCTCCAGAACCGGGCCGACGTCGCCCAACCTTGCGACGAATGGCTCGCCTGTCCCGGTCAACGCGGAGGCGACGCCGATCGCCTCCAGACCGAGGCGGATCTTCTGGCGAGAGAGCACCTCGGCGATCGCCCCGAGGCGGTCCTGGTGGAACGAGACCGCCGCGGCCCGGCTGTCATCCCCCGTCAGGGCCGCGCCCGCCGGAATTTCCGGCCAGACCCAGGTGCCCGTCCGCAGTAGGCCGAGCGCCGCGGCGGCCTCGGCGTAACGCTCCAGCCGGTCGAGGTCTCGACGGAACTCCTCCCCTGATCCTCGCCATTGAACGGGGAGCGGAAACGCCCCGCCGCGCAAGCCGGCGTCATCGAGCCTCTGCCGGACCTCGCGGACGTCCGCGCCTGAATCGACGAGGTCACGGACCAACAGGTCCACCCCGCCGAACCCCGCCGCGGCAGCCAGGGCGATCGTCTGCCCGGGCGAGAGGTCCAGCCCCAACGCTCTTGAGTTCAAGCATGAGTACATCGAGAATCCTCGGGTCTCGCCCGGGTGAGATCGGGTCCGGGGATCCTCCGAGGTTATCGGCCTGAAGCACTCGTGCCAAGTCGAGGCGCGTCGCCGTCCCGTTCCGCCTCCTTGGCGCAGTCGGGATAAGTCCTCAGAATCAGGAACCTTGAGCCGGTCCGCGCCCAAATGCGGACGAACGACAAAGCCCCCGGGTGCGGACGCGACGCGAGGTGAATGCTGCGATGGTCACAACCTGGATCGAAACCGCGGCCAAGGGGCGTCAGGGGGGGCCGGTCCGTGCCGGAATGTGGTCGTCGGTCGTCGTCGGCACGCACCCGATCGCCGCGAACCAGGAAGTCTGGCTCGAACTGACCGTGGACGACACGACGCTGGGCCAGTTGCCGGCGTACTGGAACGAGAACAAGGGGCCGAACAGCCTCTGGCACGTTCCGATCCCTCCCCAGGCGGTCGGGGCCCGTTTGCACTACCGGGCGGCGGTCCGCCAGGAAGGGGCCGAGCCGGTCCTCTGCGGCTATCAGGACACGATCGTCCGCCCGAACCTCCCCGACAGGACCGAGAACGACGAGTTCGTCTTCCCCGGCCCGGAGGGGCTGGTCGGGAACCGACGGATGACCGTCAAGGTGGACCCCCGCGGCTCGACCTATGACCTTTACTTCCCCACCGTCGGCCTGCACTCCGACGTGAGGCCGGCGCAGGGGGACCTCTCCAGGAGCCGGTCGAACTTCCGGGCGATCGTGGGCGGGCTGGCGGTCGGCCGTCGGCTCGACTGGTTCAGCGAGCGCCTCACGTGGGAAGCCTTTCAGCACTACATCGGCGCCACGAACCTGCTGATGACCGAGTTGAACTGGCGGAACGGGCCGGTCCGGGTCTTGCAGACCGACTTCGCCGTCTCCGGCGACCAGTTCCCCAGGACGGCCGGGGAGACCGAATCCCCCGGTCAATACATCAAGCGGTTCAGGATCATGAACGAGGGGCCCGACCCGCTCCGGACGATCTTCGGCGTCTACATCCACGCCGAGGTGAACGGGGGGATCGGTGAGCCCGGACTGAGCTGGCAGGACGGCGACCGCACGTTGCTGGCGACCAACCGGGGCCACGGCCACACGAACCTGAAACTCGCCCGCGACGCGACGGTCGAGTTCGCCATCGCCCTCGACGACAAGGGCGAGGTCCACTGCGAACCCACCGGGCCGAACGAAGCCATCTTGCTGCGTTGGATCGACCTCCCCGCGCAAGGGTCCGTGACCGTCGACCTCCTCGTCAGCGGGGCGTTCACCGGCTGGCGGGGGGACCCCGGCACGTTCGAGCACTGGCTCAGGCCGGCCCTCCGCTGGTTCCGGTCGACCGACCTCGACCAGGTCGAGCAGTCGACGGCACTGAGCTGGGACGCCTACGTCGAGCCGCTCCCCAACATCCATTACCCGAAACCGTCCTACGGCGTCAGCCTGCGGCGTTCGGCCCTGGCCGTCGCCCTCCACTCGGACGAGACCTGGGGGGCGGTCGCCTCCGCGTTCGACCGCGGACTGAACGCCTATTGCTGGCCCCGCGAGGCGGTGGTAATCGGCGGGACGTTTGACCGCCTCGGGCACCCCGAGATCGGCCGGCAGGTCTACCACTGGCTCGGCAGGGTCCGCGGCCAGAACCGGCCGTACTCCTACTGGTTCCAGAAGTACAGCATCGACGGCTACCCCGAGTGGGAGACCCCCGCCGCCGACCAGTCCGCGCTCATCCCCTGGGGACTTGAGCGTCGCTTCATGAGGACCGGGGACCTCGAGCTCGTCGAATCGTCCTGGCCGATGATCGAGCAGGCGGCGGCGGTCTGTCAAGGTGCGTCGAGGCACCCCGGGCTGCACCGGATCGACGGCTTGAAGCTCGTCAGTTCGGCGGGGCTCTGGGGGTATCGTTTCGGCGCATTCTTCTATACGAACTGTTGCGTCGTCGCCGGCCTGCGGGCCGCGGCGCGCCTCGCCGAGCGGCTCGACAGGCCCGCGCAGGCGGCCCGCTGGATGGAGCTGGCCGATGAGACCTGGGAGGTGGGGGTTCTGAGTGAGCACCCCCCCGGCCGCCCCGAACTCCCCGGCCTGGTCGACCCGGAAACCGGCCGGTTCCTCGACGCCCGACGGCTGTCGACCATGCACGGGATGTGGACCGACGCGCCCGAGAACCTGATCGAACGCTCGCGCTCCCTCGACATCAGCATTCTCGCCGTCGTTTGCCCCCTGGGATTGCTGCCGGCGAGCGACCCGAGGGTCGCCCGGAGCGCCGAGTCGATCCTCCGCAACAGCACCGTGGACGGCGACCCCAACGGGCTCTCGCGTTGGTCGCGCGAGCCGTCTCGGCCGGAACCCGGCATGGCCCCGACCGAAGCACACGCCCAGGATTGTTCGAGCCTGGCGACGCTCTGGATGGCCCGCTACCTGATCCAGCTCGGCCGGGAAACGGGCCAGGGCCGCCACTGGGCCCGTGCCCTGGCGATGCTCGACGGCGTCCTCGGAAGGCTTCTGCCGCTCGGCCTCGGCATGCGGACGGTCCCCAGGCTGACCGACCTGTCCGCGAGACTCGGCTCCACGGTCGCCTCAGGCGCCTGGTCGCTCCACGCGAGCCTGATCGAGACCCTGCTCGACCTCGGCGGCCTGGACTACGTGGCGGTCGGGAGGAAGCTCTCCCTCGACCCGGTGCTTCCCACCGCCTGGCCGCAAATGGGGATCACCCAGACATTTAGCTGCGGCGAGGTCTCGTTCCGATTGGAGCGGCCGATCGGCGGGACGATCCACCAGCTCACGCTGAAGACGAACCTCCGCCACCCCGTCAAACTTGAAGTGGGGGTCACCTGCCCGGGGCTAACCGACGTCGGCACCTGGGCATCGAAATCGAACGGACCGTCACCCCGCCTCCAGCCCAAGATCGGCCGGCTCACCTGGGACGTGGAACTCCCCGAGGGGGAGGGCGAACACTCCTGGACCTGGGGTTGATCGCCCTCACGGTGCCGACCGACCGATCGAAGGGCGTCAAGACCCGAGTCGCTCCCTGGCGAACGCCTCGGCAAGGTCGACCGCCTCGCGTGCAGGCGCGGACGAGAGCATCCAGACCCCCCGGAGCCCGGCGGTCGCCGCCCCCCCCGGAGGCAGGTCGAGGCCAAAAAGCGCATGGCGGGTCGTGTGCCCGAGGCTGTTGATCCGGCGGGCGACGGTGATCCGCCGGGAGAGGTCGCCGGGCCCGGCCATCTCGACATAGCTCAGGCCGTCGTCCCAGGGGCTCGGCAGGACCCTGGGGGGGAGCGGGCCGTCGGCCGGGGTCGGTAAGGTCGTCAGGTCCGACACGTCCCCTTCGCGGCCGTCGTAGCTCAGCGAGGCCGACGCCGCGTCGCGCGGCTCGACCCAGCGCCTGGGACGCGAGCCGGGGGCCTCCGGGAGCACGGAGATCACCCCGACTTCGAACCGGACGATCGGTCCCGGCTCGTCAGCCGGTAACTCCGCGACGATCCCCAGGTCCAGACCGTCCTCGCCCGAGGGTTCCCAGACGGCCGTCAGTCGGAGAGGACCGATCGCGCCGGTGACTTTCACACCCCCGGCCACGGCCTGGACGCCGTCGACAGACCAGGCCTTCAGCCCGGAAGGCCCGAGGGTCCCTTCGACCCCGAGCAGCGGCCCGACCGTCGCCTCCCCTGACTTGGCCCAAAGACCCACCGGAGTCCGACCGGTGTCCAGGAGCCAACTCCGGCCGCCCCATTCGAGACTCGGACCGTCACCCTGGTCGATCCACGAACGCGCCAAGAGAGATCCTCCTTCCGTGTCGCCAACGGAAAAACCCCGTCGACCCGTATTGCTACGGGCCGACGGGGCCGGAACAGAGAAGAGGCAGGGTATGAATGGGAGCAGTTCTCCCAGCGGACGTGTGTAGCCATGAAAGCTACCGTATTCAGACAGAGCCAAGATACGCCACGAGACTTCATTGTCAAGCATTCGACTGAAATAATCTGAAGATCCGCCCCGGGGTCCCCGAGCCGCCCCGTTCCTCGACGCTCCGACCGGCGGCGCGGGTCAGCGGACGATCCGGCCGATCCGGAACGAATGGGGCCCCGGGTGTTCGTCGCCGGGGAACTGATAGTACCTGGCGGGGTCACCCGGGGAGTCGAGGACGAAGCCGGGTTCCTCACGGACGAGGAGCCGGGTCGCCTCGGGTCGGTTCAACACGCCCTGGATCGTCCAGGCCCGGCGGACGCCGTCCCCGTGACGGATCACCATGACCCGTCCGGCGAGCGACTGGGCGTCCTCGATCACGGTGTCGGTCTCGAACCAGCCGCGCGACTCAGCTCCCGCCAGCCTGACGGCCCGGTTCACGGCCCCATTGGCGGCCGGCTGTGAGACCCGCTTCCCGGCGTACTCGGCGAAGGTGCCCCCGGCCAGCGCCATCCCGGCCGGGCCGAGGCGGACGGCGAGGCCGTCGGTCGTCAGTTCGCTCCCGTCCCCGAGCCGGACGGTCCGCGGCGTCCGCGGTGTCGAGTTGATGATCACATACTCGGGGCCTTCATCCGTTTCGATCAGGATGACGACCGTCCCGTCGGGCGAGGCGACCCGGCCCACCCGCCTGAGGGGCGGGAAGGGGGCCCCCGTCGGCTCGAAGACCGTGACGAACCGGCTGACCAGCGTCGACCCGTCGCCCGACCGCCTTCGAAGGATCAAGGTGCCCCGCTGGGTCCCGGCTCCGGCGGCTTCGGGACCGTCCGTCGCGTCGGGCGTGAGGGCCGTGATCGCGGTGAAAGGGGTCTCTCCGAGCAGGTGCAGTCGGACGCCCGCGGCCCGCGCCTGGTCGTCGACGAGCGTGGCGGTCGTCGGCCTGCCGACCGTCCCTTGCGCGACCGGGCGGACTTCCCCCATCGCCTGAACGAACCAACGGAGGTCCAGCGCGTAAGAATTCTTGACGGCGGTGAGTCCGGGGGGGAGTAAGGTGGCCGGGGCCGGCCCGGCGGCGGCCGGCGACGACCAGCGGGCCGACGATCCCGAGGCGCCGTGGAAGACCTGGTCGTGTTGCAGCCCGCCGTGAACCTCGAACAGGCTCACCGCGTACCGGGAGGACTTGCCCGCCGAGGCGACGACCGTCTGTCGGTAAAGGGTCGCCGAGTCGGGGTAGGCGCGTGAGTCGTCCAGGGTCACGACCTGGAAGTCGGGGTCGGCGGCGAAGAAGAGGAAGTCTCCGGAGGGGGCCGCCTCGTTCGCCCTCGCCAGTGACTCGCGGTGGTTCAGGCCGTCGATCAGGACCGTGTTGTGGCTGACCGAGGCCCGTTCCCAGCCGGAAGCGAGGCCGAGCTGTTCGTCGAGGTCGCCGAGCACGGTCCTGCCGCCGACGCCCAGCCGCAGCGCCTGCCGCTGGATGCGGTGCGGCCCCTGGGTCCCGAGGCTCCTCAACTCCAGATCGAGCGCGCCGTCCCCTCGGCCGACGGCCAGCCGGGCGACCCCGGTCCCCCCCAAGATTTTGGGGGAGCGCGGGGCGTCGCCGCGGGCGGGGGCGGGCCATGACGCCCGGAGGACATCGGCCGTGGGGGTGTCGGTCAACGGTGCCGACCCGGCCCCCCGGGCGAGCGCGAGCCAGCCGTCTCCGGCGACGGCGACGGGGTCGGCGGGCGAGTCGCGGAGCGTTACGGGGTCTCCGAGGAGTTGCCGGATCCAGCCTTCGAGCTGGTCGAGAACGCGGAGGTGGGCGGTCAGTGTGCCCTGTCTCCAGAATCCGTCGTGATAGAACCCCCGCTCGGCGAACCGGGAGAGCCTCGCGTTCGCCTCGCGGAGCAGGCCCTCATGGTTCAGGAGCCGGCCGACGGCGAGGATGCCGCGGGTCGCCCGGAGCGACGCCTCGGTGTACTCCTCCGGCTGCCCCGCGACGAACCGGGCCGACGCCAGGAACAGGTCCTTCTCGACCTTTGTACGTGGGTCGGTCTCGCCGAGGAGCTGGCCCGCTTCGTCCATCTCGACCCCGTCCCGGACCAGCGCATAGGCGATCACAAGGTTCAGCGGGACGTCGAGGCTCCCGGTCCAGTCCCATTTGGCGGTCCTGTAGCCCAGACGGTAAGGGGGGGCGAGGTCGGCCTGCTGGAAGTAGGCCTGCGAGCCGGGCTGGTCGACGTGCGTCGCGTAGGCAGGATAGACCTGTGCGAACCGCAAGACGATGACACATGCGAGCGTGGCCAGCCGGCGGCGTTCCTTCTCATCGGCCGACCCGCCGGCGCGGGCCGCGGCGTAGAGGGCGGCCTTGGAGAGGAACTCGCGGGCCTCGTAGTCGGCCCTGGCGGCGAGAAACAGCCGCTCCCCGTCGAACCGTTGCCGGCTGGCCTCGACAAGGTGGTAAGGATATTTGTGCGTGACGCCGGGCAGGACCTCGACGGCCTCCTCGGGGATCTGTTTCTTGTCGTCGGGCGCGGGGTACTTGTCGCTGGGGAGGGTCACCTTGCAGACCCGACAGGTGAGGCCCTTCGGCGTCTCGATCGACCAGGAGAGCGGGTCGCCAGACTCCTCGGCGTCGCAGGCGGGGCACCGGCAGAACCGGAGGCCCGCCTGTGTGGGGACGAGGTCGGCCGCCTGCTTCGGTTCGAGCTTGAGGAACGCCCGTGCGTTGGGGGTCGCCCAGAACCGGGCCTGCCATTCGTCGGGAACCTTGAACCTCGGGAACGGCGCACGGGTCGATGCCTCGGGCGCTTGCCCGGGCGCGCGGCCCGGCGGGCCGAGGCCCGACAGGAGGGCGAGGGCGACGGTCGAAACCCGGAGGAACTGGGGTGCGGTCATGGTCGTGGGGTCCGTCCCGTTTGGACCGGCCGTCCCGGCCGGTCGGGGTCTCTCTTACCCGTGGTCGGGGAGGCGGCGGAGCGCCACGTCTCTCCGGCCGGCTTCGAGCGTATAAAGCCCGACCGTGCCAAGGGTCTCACCGTCGGCGACGCTCAGGCTCCCTCGGTGGAGCCGGGCGACGGCCAAGAGCGAGGTCCGATGGTCCTCGCAGGCGAGGCCGTAGTTCTTCAGTTCGTGGCTGGTGCCGTTGCTCCAGGGGGCGGCGATCTTGAAGACCGCTGGCTTTCCGCAGCCGGCCGACGAGCATTGTGGCACGTAATGGAACGGGGGCCTCTCTTCCATTTGCGAAGCTCCGGGCCCCGGGCGGGTGTTCGGGGTGTGGCACCCGTCGCCCTACGGGCGCGGGGTCGACCGTGTCGGCTTGTGGGTCGTTCGGAGAGGTTCTAGAATCTTAGTCCGATGCCCAATCCCACGCAAGTGAAGCGATGGTCGCTGGTCTCCCTGGCCCTGGCGGCGGTCCTCTGGGGCCCCCTCGCGGCCCAGGCCGCCGCCGCCGACGCGCTCGCCGATTCCCTGGCCGAACTCGTAAGGCCCGACGTGATCGAGCCTTCCGACGACCCAGGGTCCGCGTTCGAGGCCCGGGTCGGCCCCGACTCTGTCGAGGAAAGCACCAGCGGCGCTCCGGCGACGCTCGACTTCCCGGCGGACCGGTTCCCCCGTCCGTCCCGCGTCGAGTCGATGATTCGGCCAGTGCACGACGCGCCCCCGCATCCCCCGCCGTTGTCTCGGCGGCTCGCAATGATCCCGGCCCTCCTGTTGTGACGGGTGGTCGTCCCGCGCGGACGCCCCACCACGTACCTCCCGATTCTCCACAACAGGAGAGAGAAAATGCGATCGATCCCCCGGTGCCGCGCCTGTCGTGGCTTCACACTCATTGAATTGCTCGTGGTCATCTCGATCATCGCGGTGCTGATCGGCTTGCTGCTTCCGGCGGTGCAGTCGGCACGCGAGGCCGCCCGGCGTGCCCAGTGCGCCAATAATCTCAAGCAGATCGGCCTCGCGGCCCACAACTATCACGCGACGCACGACGTCTTCCCGCCCGGTTACATCACGGGGACCGCCTCCGCACAACCCAATAGCCGAGAGACCGGCCCCGGCTGGGCCTGGGGGACCATGCTCCTGAACGGGCTCGAACAGCCCGCGATTTACAACTCCGTGAACTTCTCCCTCCCGATCACGGTCCCCGCGTCACTGACCTCACGGTCGGCGAAACTCTCGGTCTTCCTCTGTCCCAGCAGCACCGGGGCGGAGGGGCCGGCCCGGATCGTCGACCTGAACGAAAATCCGATCGGGGTCGAGATCGCCGCAGGACAGTACGTCGGCTCGGCCGGCCAGTGGGAGGTCGAGGACTTCCCCGCCGAGAACAACGGCGTCTTCTACCGGAACAGCCGGATCGGCGTCCGTGAGATCAGCGACGGCACCGGCCAGACGTTCCTGGCGGGCGAGAGGTCGCGGAACATCGCCGACGCGACCTGGGTCGGGGTGATCCCCGACACGGAAGTCTGCGCGAACCCCCGCTGGAAACTCGACGACTGTACCACCGCGAACGTCGCGGTCCTGGGGCACACGGGGCCGTCCCCCGGCGGGCAAAGATGGGTGGACGTGCCGAATTACAAGGGGGCCGGGCCCGACGACTACTGGAGCCTTCACCCCGGCGGCTGCAACTTCGCCTTCTGCGACGGCTCGGTCCGGTTCGTCCGCGAGTCCATCAACCCGAAGGTCTTCTCGTTCCTCTCCACCCGGGCCGGCGGCGAGGTGATCAGTAGCGACGCCTTTTGAGTCGGCGGTCCCGGATCCTTCACCGCGATTTCTCCGGCCGCCCATCGGGCCTGAATTTCCCGGCCGTAGGATGTCGACAACCCCGCCGGTGCGACGCATTCCAGAGCACCAGACCCCGGCCCCGCGCCCCTCGACCCGGCGCGGGGCCGGGGCACCTCATCCTGGTCACCGGGCGATCCGAACCGGGGCCGGCGTTGCCGGTTCGCGACGGATTTGCTAAGTTCGCGCCGAGGTCAGATCTCGCGACGGGGTCGGGGCAACGGAGGCTCCTCTTGTGATGGACCACGGCGACGGCCGGCCGGGAACGCCCGGACACCAGGTCTGGTTCCTCGGCGACTTCGACGACCCGTGGAGTTCATCCAGCTGAGCAGATCACGTACCGGATCGCTGCTGACCAGCTTGTTGAAGTCCGCTGCTTCAAGGCGTCGATA
>LNFM01018965.1_pt1 | contig 10122 bp, 10 predicted proteins | sample 596031 | NCBI WGS metagenome assembly LNFM01 (sample SAMN04254537, study PRJNA301005) | activated carbon metagenome | isolation source: dual media filters at the Ann Arbor, Michigan drinking water treatment plant | place: USA: Ann Arbor | reverse complement strand
GTGCCTTTTTCAAAACGGCTGGCTGCATCTGTTCTTAATCCATGACGGAAAGAAGTTTTGCGCAACGTAATGCCATCAAAAAATGCACTTTCCAAAAAAATATTTTTTGTGCTATTTGTTACGCCGCTGTGGACACCACCAAATACTCCGGCAATACACATTCCTTCTTTGTCATCGCAGATCATCAGATCATCCGACGAAAGTTTTCTTTCTTTTTCATCCAGTGTAATAAATGGGGTGCCTTCCGGCAGATTTTTTACTACTATTTTTTTACCGCCGATTTTATCTGCATCAAAAGCATGTAACGGTTGCCCGGTTTCATGCTGAACGTAATTAGTGATGTCGACGATATTATTAATGGGACGTAAGCCGATGGCTTTTAATTTTTGTTGTAACCATTTTGGCGATTCAGCAATGGTAACATTGGCAATGCTTACACCTGAATATCGGGGGCAAGCAGTTGCATTCTCAATTTTCACCTCAATGATAAGAGAGTTGTTATCAACTTTAAAGCCATTACCATTTGGCAGTTTTGGTTTTGCATCTTTTTTATCGTGGTGATTGAGATATGCACAAACATCTCTTGCCACTCCCCAATGGCTCATTGCGTCCATACGATTGGGAGTAAGCCCTATCTCATAAATAATATCGTTGTAAGGTTGAAAATAATCAACGGCCAATTTTCCTGCCGGTGTGTCGGCCGGTAATACCATAATGCCGGCATGAGATGTTCCTAAACCGATCTCATCTTCGGCACAGATCATTCCATGGCTTTCTACACTGCGGATCTTTGCCACTTTCATGGTTAAGGGATCACCAGTGCTGGGATAAATAGTAGTACCAACAGTTGCTACCACTACTTTTTGTCCCGCTGCTACATTGGGAGCACCGCAAACAATTTGCAAAGGTTCTGCTCCGCCCACATTTACTTTGGTCAATGTAAGTTTATCGGCATTAGGATGTTTTTCGGTGCTTAGCACTTCACCAATTACAAGTCCTTTTAATCCGCCTTTTACTTCCCGATGGAAGTAAGAATGCGGCTTAATCTTTCAGGGTCAACAGTTACAGGGAGATATTCACTGAGCCATTTGTAGGAAATCGTCATGTCCGGTAGCGTCTTTTTATTGTCAGCGAAGATAAAGGAAAGGTGCCAAGTACTGCTTACATAGATAACCGGAAGCTGTTTCCCTAGCTTAAAAATATCTCCTTACTTTTACGGCAGAACCAATAATAACTAACAACAATCTGATTTTATGGCGTATAATCTTTTAAAAGGAAAACGAGGAATTATTACCGGCGCATTAGATGAAAATTCTATTGCCTGGAAAGTAGCGGAAAAAGCACATGAAGAAGGAGCTACTTTTGTTTTGACCAATGCTCCTATTGCTATGCGAATGGGAGAGATCAATAAGCTGGCAGAAAAAACCAACTCTCAAATTATTCCGGCGGATGCTACCAGTGTAGAAGAGTTGACAACTTTGTTCACCCAATCACAGGAAGTGTTGGGTGGCAAAATTGATTTTGTTTTGCATTCAATCGGTATGAGTGTAAACATCCGGAAAAAGATACCTTATACTGAATCCAATTATGATTATTTCATGAAAGGGATCGATGTATCTGCAATGTCATTTCATAAAATGCTGGCAGTTGCCAAAAAATTAGATGCGATAAGCGAATGGGGAAGTGTAGTTGCCCTGACTTATATGGCAGCACAACGTACCTATCCATTCTATACCGATATGGCAGATATTAAAGCTATGCTGGAATCAATAGCCCGCAGCTTTGGTTATCATTATGGAGTGGATAAAAAAGTTCGTATCAATACTGTTTCTCAATCGCCTACCAAAACTACGGCGGGTACAGGCATCAAAGGCTTTGGCGATTTCTTCGACTTTGCTGAATCAATTGCTCCATTAGGAAATGCCAGTGCAGAGGATTGTGCTAACTATTGTATCACTCTTTTCTCTGATTTAACAAGAATGGTGACGATGCAGAACTTATTTCATGACGGCGGATATTCTTCTACTGGTGTAAGTAATGAGGTAATGACGAAGTTGGGAGTGGAACAAGGATAGTCTGGAGTCGTCAGTCGTTAGTTCGGAGTAAGGTCGTTGTGAAATGCCGAGTAGCGAACCTGCCTTTGCCGGCAGGCAGAAAGATGAAGTGTACGACGCAAGGAACGATGCTTAGGGAACCGCAGAAGATAAAATCAAATTGAAAAGCCTCCATTTACGGAGGCTTTTCAATTTATACGTCTCGTAGCTCGAAACTAACAGCTCGTAGCTATCTCTAATATTCATCTTCGTTGAACAGGAAATCATCCGTAGTCGGATAGTCGGGCCAGATATCTTCGATAGTTTCGTACACATCGCCTTCATCTTCCAGTTCCTGCAGGTTTTCCACCACTTCCAGCGGTGCGCCGGAACGGATAGAATAATCGATCAGCTCATCTTTGGTAGCTGGCCAGGGTGCATCTTCGAGGTAGGAAGCAAGTTCTAAAGTAATTTTGAATAAGGTTTTCAGGGTTAAAAGACCCGTAATTTTCCGCAAATGTAGTTGTATTACTGAATTTACCAAATCCTTATTGTTCACGGGCTATTAATGGGTTTTTTAAACAAAATCGCCGAGTTGCGGAAATGGAGTTTTGCCACCGGCTTGCTTTTAATGATATTTGATTTTATAAACCCACAATTGGCTGCATGATAACTGGAAAAAATATTCATAAACGGTACGGGACTGTAGAGGTTTTAAAAGGAGTTGATATAGCAATTGATAAGGGAGGAATTGTATCGATTGTCGGGCCTTCGGGTTCAGGCAAGAGTACTTTGCTGCATATTTTGGGCACACTTGACAAAGCGGATAAGGGTGAAGTGAGTATGAATAATACAGTGACCAGCTCTTTATCGGCCAAAAAAATGGCAGCCTTTCGCAACAAGCATATTGGTTTTGTTTTCCAGTTTCATCATTTGTTGCCGGAGTTTACAGCGTTGGAAAATGTAAGTATTCCGGGCTGGCTGGCGGGTAGAAAAAAAGCTGAAGTAAAAGAAAGGGCGGAAGAGCTATTAAAAATGCTGGGGCTTTCACATCGCATGGATAATAAACCGAACCAGATGAGTGGCGGCGAGCAACAACGGGTAGCTGTAGCAAGAGCATTGATCAACAATCCTGATATAGTAATGGCGGATGAGCCAACGGGAAATTTGGATTCAGCAAATGCGAATGAGCTGCACCAATTATTTTTTGAGCTGCGAAAAAAATTCAATCAAACCTTTTTGATCGTAACGCACAATGAAGAGTTGGCGAAACTTAGTGACAGGGTTTTGTATATGAAGGATGGGAAGATTGTTTGAAAGCAAGTATTAAATTTTTATGGGTGAAGGTTGAACCATGTTTTTAGTTCTTCCATTGTATTTGATGTTTTAGCGCCATCTGCCCACCAATCATGAAAAGTAAAAGGGTAGGTAATTAGTTTTCTGTTTACTCCAAGAGATGCAAGTTTCACAGCCATATTTGAGCTATTGTCTGGAGTTATAAAAAAATCTGCCTCGCCATGAAATAAAATTGTTGCTGGTGAAGCAGATGTAGCCAGATATTGTGGGCTACATTCTTTATATCGTTGTTCTGACGCAGCGGTTATTGGGTATAAGGAGACTCCTAAAAATGGTTGAAGAATTGAGTTAAATACAACAGGGTTGTAGTAACCCATTGCAAATAGATCAAGCGGCGCTGCCATTGATCCAGCTGCTTTTACTTTGCCATTCGTATTTCTGGTATATGCATATGATAATGACAAATGTCCACCAGCACTGTGACCGATTATATACAATTTTTGATTATTAAAAGTGTAAGTAGCAGCCTGCCTGAAAGTAAATTGAATAGCACTGTCAATATCATCCAATTGCATTTTAAAATTGTCTGGTTGATTTAATGTAAGCCGGTAGTTGATATTCGCTACTGCAAATCCCCGTTGTTTCATGCCATTTAGCATCCAGGTTAATTCACCTTTATCTCCTTGTGACCAGCCACCGCCATGAACGACAATAATAAGTGGAGTAGATGAAGTTCTTCCAGCAGGAAGTCCCAAGTCAAGTTTTTGACTGACATCATTTCCGTATGATAGATTTTGAATTGTTGTGTCTTTTAATGGTCCGGGTGGGGGTGGGGGTGGCGTAATTGTGGTGTCAGGCCGACAACCCCCTAATACTGATATTAGCATAGTGCATAGAACAAAAATATAAAGCTTCATAAAGTAATTTTTAACAATCATATTCTGACGATATTTTTGCTTTAAAAGTTTACAAAGCAATAGAGAATTTGTAAAGTTAAATAATTGGGGTAATGATTTATTGTATTCTCGGCTTCCACGGAATTTCTTCCACATTCATTTGATGCCCTGTATATCGGCTTAGTACAAACAAATAATCGCTGAGGCGGTTAAGATATTTGATGATGATGTTTTCCACTTCCTGGTCTTCTGCTTCCAATCTTACACAACATCTTTCTGCACGGCGGCACACACAGCGGGCAATATGCAAATGCGATAAAGTAGGATGACCTCCGGGTAAAATAAAATTTTTCATTGGAGGAATAGTTTCATTCATCCGGTCTATTTCTTTTTCTAATAGTTCAACATCAGTTTCCTTAAGATCAGGAATTTTCATTTTTGGTTCTTTCACTGGGTCGCAGGCTAATGAAGAACCAATGGTGAATAAACGATCTTGTACTTCGAGTAATATTTTCTTACCGGTATCATCCGTTAATAAATCTTTGCACAATCCAATATAAGAATTCAATTCATCTACAGTGCCATAAGATTCTATTCGCAAATGTGCTTTGGAAACTTTGGTTCCTCCAATTAATGAAGTAGTTCCTTTGTCGCCTGTTTTGGTATATATTTTCATTGCCATGGGAGAAAGCTAATTGTTTGTAGTTCGTTGTTCATTGCATAACCTGAACGTTCAAGATGTTTAACAAAGGTAAAATGTGTTTGGTTGTAAATTAATTAAAGAAGTTGATTAAACAGGAACGAGTGCTGAACTATGAACCATGAACTAAAATTCTTTTTCCATCACTCTCTACCACACCATCTCTTAATCGCACAACCCGGTGTGCATGGTTCGCAATGTCTTCCTCATGTGTAACCAAAACAATGGTGTTGCCCGCTGAATGTATCTGGTGAAAAATTTCCATTATCTCATGCGAAGTCTTTGAATCAAGATTACCTGTTGGTTCATCAGCCAGAATAATAGCCGGGTCATTCACTAATGCACGGGCAATGGCTACCCGTTGACTTTGACCTCCGCTTAATTCATTTGGTTTATGATGGCTTCTGTCGGAAAGATTGACCATATCCAGCACATGTTTTGCTTTTTCATTGCGGATCTTTTTTCCGATGCCTGCATATACTAATGGCAATGCTACATTTTCCAAAGCTGTTAAACGGGGAAGTAAATTAAATTGCTGAAATACAAAACCAATTTCTTTATTGCGGATATCAGCCAGGTCGTTGTCCTTCATTTGGCTTACATCGTAGTTGTTTAAAATATACTTTCCGCCAGTGGGAGTATCTAAACAACCTATTATATTCATCAGTGTGCTTTTTCCCGAGCCGGAAGGACCCATTAAAGCCACATATTCATTTTTAAAAATATTCAGGGAAATACCTTTTAGTACAGGAAGCTCTTGCTTGCCCATAAAATAGCTTTTGTGAATATTTTCTAAATGAATAATTCCCATTTTATTTCTTAATTACTTTGGGTACCATAAAAAATTGTTCATCGTGCAGCGGCGCATTTTTCAATGCTTCTTCCCGGCTTATGGATCCTTTTATTTCATCTTCCCGCAGCACATTTACTTCGGGGCTCATATGTAGAAGTGGTTGCACTCCATCCAAATTGAGCTCATTTAATTTTTCAACAAATGCTATCATCTGCTGCAGATCGTTTTTTACTTCCGCTTTCTCCGTTTCATTAAATTGTAGGCGGGAAAGATGAGCCAGTTTGTCAACCATTTCTTCATTTACTTCCATATGCAAATATAGTCAGGAGTCATTAGTCGGGAAACTTTCATAGCAGAGGCTCACTCCAGGCTCACTACTCATGGCTCCCGACTATTTTATTATCTTCGCCGCCTTATGGATATGCAGAAAAAAATAGTAATGAGCGGCATTCGGCCTACTGGGTTTTTACACCTCGGAAATTACTTTGGTGCCGTTAGAAATTATGTGCGGATGCAGGAAGAGTTTGAGTGCTACTTTATGGTAGCCGATCTGCATTCTTTAACTACTCACCCTGATACAAAAGAACTAAAGGAAAATGTTCATCGGGTTTTGTCAGAAAATATTGCCTGCGGACTTGACCCGGATAAAGTTGCGTTGTTTTGCCAGAGTCATGTGTATGAAACTTCAGAACTTTATCTCTATCTAAATATGCTGGCTTATAAAGGCGAGTTGGAAAAAACAGTAACGTTTAAAGACAAAGTTCGTCAGCACCCGGAAAATGTAAATGCAGGTTTATTGACTTACCCTGTTTTGCAAGCTGCCGATATTATTTTACATCGAGCATCGTATGTACCAGTTGGTAAAGACCAGGAACAACATTTGGAGATGGCCCGCAACTTTGCCAACCGTTTTAATCACCGGTATGGTGATGTGTTTCCCGAGCCACATGCTTTTAATTATGGAGACGAGCTGGTAAAAGTGCCAAGTCTAGATGGAACTGGTAAAATGAGCAAGAGTGAAAACCAGATGGCCACCCTGTACCTGAGTGATGATGATGAACTGATCTGTAAAAAAGTAATGAAAGCTAAAACGGATAGTGGGCCAACAGAAAAAAACTCACTTAAACCGGATTATATTGAAAATATTTTCGGGTTGATGAAACTCGTAAGCTCTGCTGAAACAATTGCAAAATATGAAGGTGACTACAACAATTGTGTTATCCGTTACGGTGATATGAAAAAGCAATTGGGAGAGGATATGGTGAAGTTTATAGCACCTATCCGGGAAAAGGCAGAAGGCATTCGAAATAACCCGGCTTATCTGAAAGAGGTAATGGAAAAAGGAGCCGAAAAAGCCCGTAAAAGTGCAAAGGCCACGATGGAATTAGTGCGGCAAGCAATGGGTCTCAATTATTTTGCCCCCAACCCCTGAAGGGGAGAAAAAAATTTTTCTTAAACCAGAATTCAATACTTTTATTCAATTAGATATTTTAATGTTTAAAAATTCCCCTTTAGGGGGTAGGGGTATGGCAAAAGTAAAATCAAAACCAAAGCATATAGCAGTGGCCGGTAATATCGGTGCCGGTAAAACTACATTAACTGAAATGCTTAGTAAGCATTACAAGTGGATACCGAATTTTGAAGATGTAGATCACAATCCTTACCTGATGGATTTTTATGAGGATATGCCCCGCTGGAGTTTCAACCTGCAAATATTTTTCTTAAACAGTCGTCTTCGCCAATTGGTAGAAATTCAAAAAGGTACTGAGACTGTTATACAAGACAGAACGATCTACGAAGATGCCAACATATTTGCGCCCAACCTGCATGAAATGGGATTGATGAGCAAAAGAGATTTTGATAACTATTTTCATTTCTTCCAAACATTAAAAACATTGGTGCAACCACCAGACTTATTGATATATCTGAATGCATCAGTACCGACACTGGTAGGGCAAATTCAAAAAAGAGGAAGGGAGTATGAAGAAAACATCCGGCTTGATTATTTAAAGAAGCTCAACGAATACTATAACAAATGGATCAGCGAATACAAAGAAGGCCCGTTATTAGTAATTGATGTTGACAAAAATAAGTTTGGCGAAAAGGATGAAGATTTTGGTGAGATCATTCGTAAGGTAGATAGCCAGTTGTACGGATTGTTTTAATAATCCGCATAGTCTTTATATTCTTCCAGCATCTTCTCTATTTTTTTCAGCCATTCGGCTTGCTTTTCTTTATTGATGCTATGGCGGGTTTCTCTATCGTAGTCATTTTGCGTTTCTTCTTTTTCATCCAGTATGTCCTGGTATATTTTCTTTAAATCTTTCGCATACGTTTTGGAGTTAAACTTGTATTCACTCATTTTCATATGCAGTTTGCGGGCAAAAACTTCTGCAATATCAAAATGGCCTTGCTCATGACTCAATATATAAGCTGTTTTGTGCAAACCCCAGGAACGGGTTTTTGAAAATCGGGATTGGATGGTATAGCTGAAGTTAGAATTTTTAATATTGTACTCTATTGCCAGGTAAGTTGTGGTGGATGCTGCTGCGTCACTATTTCTATCAACATTGCCTTTATAATCTGCCCAGGTAAGTCTTTTTGAACCATTCCAATCCAGCAATTCTTCATTAGCAGACTGTGCATGAGAAGTAGCCGGCTTGCTACCTAATAAGAGAAAACTAATGTAAAGGAGTAAAAATTTCATTGCTTGTAAACAACGTAAAGTCGCACAAAAAGTTATAAAGGAGGGCAGTAGTATCGTTAAAGTAAATAAAAAACCCCTGACACATAATGCCAGGGGTTAGTCGGTCAACCGTCCAAAGTTGCTATTTTATGCTTTTGGTGCGGCAGCTAAAACTTCTGCAGTAACACCATCAGCGTATTTTTCAAAGTTCTTTATAAACAATCCGGCAAGATATTTCGCTTTCTCTGTAAAGGCTATTTTATCCTCCCAGGTATTTATCGGGTTCAATACTTCAGCAGGCACATCAGGACATGCTGTTGGAATGGCTACCCCAAATATCGGGTCATTAATGAAATTTACATCATTCAATTTTCCTTCCAAAGCAGCGGTGATCATTGCTCTTGTATACTTCAATTTCATACGGTTTCCAACGCCATAAGGACCACCAGTCCAACCCGTATTGATCATCCAGACATCTACTTTATGCTCCTGCATTTTTTCTCCCAGCATGTGAGCATACTTGCCCGGATGCAAGGGAAGAAATGGTGCACCAAAGCAAGCACTGAAAGTTGGTTTAGGTTCTGTTACTCCCAATTCTGTTCCGGCAACTTTAGCAGTGTAACCAGAAATGAACTGGTACATCGCTTGTCCCGGAGTTAATTTAGAAATTGGAGGCAGCACACCAAATGCGTCGCAGGTAAGAAAGAATATATTTTTAGGTAAACCACCTATGGATGGTTCTTTAGCATTGCTGATAAAATGTAATGGGTAGGAAACTCTTGAGTTCTCAGTTATCGAAGCATCGTCGAAATTTATTTTATTGGTACCGGGATAAAAAGTAACATTCTCTACCAAAGCACCGGGGCGAATGGCATTAAAAATCTCTGGTTCTTTTTCTTCAGTCAGGTTAATTGTTTTTGCATAGCAACCACCTTCAAAGTTGAAGATGTTGTCTGATGTCCATGCATGTTCATCATCGCCAATTAATTTTCTATTGGGATCGGCGCTCAGTGTTGTTTTTCCTGTTCCACTCAAGCCAAAGAAGATAGCTGTATCACCATCTTCGCCCATATTCGCACTACAGTGCATACTCAATACATTTTTTTCGTGTGGTAAAATGTAGTTGAGAATGGTGAAGATGCCTTTTTTCGTTTCACCAGTGTATCCAGTGCCGGCAATTAATATCATTTTATGTTTGAAAGAAACAACAGCACCGTTATGTTGCCGGGTACCACATTCTTTCGGATCTAGTTTTAATCCCGGAACGGAAATAACATGCCAGTCTGCTTCAAATTTTTCTAACTCTTCTTCATTGGGCCGTAAGAACATATTGTAGGCAAACAAATTATTCCAGGGCTTTTCATTTATCACCCGAACATTCAAACGATAGCGGGGGTCGGCGCAGGCAAAACAATCTCTTACCCAGATTTCTTTTAAAGAGTCTAGATAGCTGGTAACCTTGTCGAAAATAATATCAAAGTATTTTGGCTCGATGGGGATATTGAAATCATTCCAATGAACGGAGTCGGCCGTGGTCTCATCTTTTACTGTAAACTTATCTTTTGGAGAACGGCCCGTAAACTCTCCTGTACGAATTACCAATGCACCAGTATCATTTAATACGCCTTCGCCAATGCGAATAGAGTCTTGTACTAACTCCTCGGGTGATGATTGATAATGAATAGATTCGGTATTTTTTAATCCGAGTTTCAGAAGGC
>LNFM01013868.1_pt1 | contig 10124 bp, 6 predicted proteins | sample 596031 | NCBI WGS metagenome assembly LNFM01 (sample SAMN04254537, study PRJNA301005) | activated carbon metagenome | isolation source: dual media filters at the Ann Arbor, Michigan drinking water treatment plant | place: USA: Ann Arbor | reverse complement strand
CGGCTTCGGCGTCAGCATGCCGTTTGCCGAGCTGATCGACCCGGTGCTGGTGCTGATCTACCTGGCCAGTGCGCTGCTGATGGTGTTTTTCACGGTCGCGGTCACCTGGGCCCGGGTGCCCGGTGAGCCGGGCGTGGACCTGCGCAACGCGGCCTTTGGCGCCCTCGTGGCGGCCTTTCCGAACACCGGCTTCATGGGCGTGCCGCTGCTGGTCGCACTGATGGGCGCGGGCGCGGCCGGGCCGGCCATCGGCACGCTGCTGGTCGACCTCGTGATCACCAGCGCGCTGTGCATCGCGATCGCCGAGGCCCAGCACGACCGGGACGAGGAAGTCGGTTTCGACGACGCGAAGGACCGCCCGGGCGCGGCCGCGGCCGCCCTGCGTTCGCTGCGCGGCGCACTGACCAACCCGCTGCCCTGGGCCATCGCGCTGGGCGCGCTCAGCGTCACCCTCGGCCTGGTGCTGCCCGGGCCGGTGGCGCAGATCGTCAAGATGCTGGGCGACGCGGCCACGCCGGTGGCGCTGTTCACGATCGGGGCGGTGCTCTGGCGCGCCGGTCAGCATGTGCACAGCCGCACGCCGGTGCGGCTGTACCTGCCGGTGGCCCTGCTCAAGCTCGTGCTGCACCCGCTGCTGGTGCTCAGCATGGGCGTGCTGGCGCGCGCCGCCGGCTTCGAGGTGTCGGCCTTCGGGCTGACGGTGCTGGTGCTGATGGCCGCGCTGCCGAGCGCCAGCAATGTGTCGCTGCTCGCCGAGCGCTACGGTGCCGACAACGGCCGCGTGGCCCGCATCATCATGGCCAGCACGGTGCTGTCCTTCGGCAGCTTCTCGCTGCTCGCCTGGATCTTCGGCGCGAGCGCCTGAGCAGCTCAGGCCGTTGCCAGCGCGCGGGGGAGCGAACGCGACGGGATGGGCTCGGGGCGGGCCGGTGCGCTCGGGCTGGCGAGCGCGGCCTCGAGGCTGTCGGCCGAGCGGTAGACGCCGCATCCCAGCGCCAGGCCCTGGTCGACCTGCACCACGTACGAGGCCTTGGGCTGCACCGCCCCGGTCTCGGCGTTGAGGATCTCGTACTCGACCCAGCCGCCCCGGGCGGCGCAGGCCCAGACATCGCGGACGAAGCGGTCGCCGTCGATGCCCGGCAGCTCGTGCACGCGGCGGCCCTCCCAGTCGGGCTTGCTGCCGTGCACGACGTAGCGGCCGTCCCGGTCGACCACGAAGATGTAGAGGTCGCGGTCGATGAAGGCTTGCTTGCGGTCGTGGAAGCAGCGCACCGCCTCGGCGAAGCCCAGGCTGCGCACACAGGCCAGGGCCTGTTCGACCAGCGCATGGGCCTCGTCGGCGCTGCCCTGGCGCAGCCGGATCGAGGCCACCGCGCCGCGCAGCCGCCCGGCGCGCTCGACCAGTTCCCGCGAGGCGCCGCTGGACTCCTCGACCATCTGCGCATTCTTGCGGGTGATCTCGTCCAGGTTGCCGACGCTCGCGCTCATCTCGCGCAGGCCGGTGCTCTGCTCGCCACTCGCGGTGGCGATGCCGCGCAGCCGGGTCGAGACATCGCGCACGCCGTTGACCACCGCATCGAGCGCGCCGCTGACGGCCTCGATGCGGGTGAAGGAGGTCGCGACCTGCTCGGTCGACTGGCTGATCAAGCCGCGGATCTCGCCCGCGGCAGCACTGCTGCGCTGGGCCAGTTGCCGGACCTCCCCGGCCACCACCGCAAAGCCCCGGCCCGACTCGCCCGCGCGAGCCGCCTCGACGGCCGCATTGAGCGCCAGGATGTTGGTCTGGAAGGCGATGCCGTCGATCACGCCGATGATCTCGGCGACGCGGCGGGAGCTGCTCTCCAGCGTGGCCATCGACTGCACCGTCTCGCGCATCGACTCGCCGCCGGCCTCGGCCTTGGCCCGCAGGCCGTGGGTGACGCGGTCGAGGTCCTGGGCTGCCTCGGCATTGGCCGCCACGGCCGAGCTGAGCTGGCCGACGGTGGCCACCGTCTGCCGCAGGGAGGCGGCCTGTTCCTCGGTGCGCTGCGAGAGCGACTCGCTGCTGCCGGCCACTTGCTGGCCCGCCTGGCCGACGCGCACCGCGCTGCTGCGGATCTCGGCCACCATGCTCGACAGCCGCTGGCTCATTTCCTCGAGCAGGCGTCCGATGTCGGCCAGCTCGTCGCGGCCCTTCACCTCGAAGCGGTGCGACAGGTCACCGGCGGCGACTTCGGTCACGCCCTTGAACAGCACGCGCAGCGCGCCGCTGAAATTGACATAGAAGGCCAGCGCCAGGTAGGCCACCAGACCGATGCCCAGCACGGCCGCCGACAACTGCAGCCAGGCGTCGCGCGTGAGCTGGTCCAGGCGGGTCTGCAGGCGATCGTCGAGCTCCTGCAGCACAGCGGCCTGGAAGCCACCCAGTGCGGCCATCGCCTTGCTGCCTTCATCGAAGTAGGCGGCGGGCGCGCCGTCGATCACCTCGGCACCGAAGACCTGCTGCGTCTTTTCGGCAAAGGCCTGGCTGCGCGCGAAGGCCTCGGTGGCGGACGCGGGCGGCTCGGCGCCGTTGCGGCGCAGCGCCTCGATCTTGCCCTGGGCATCGACCAGCTGCTTCCTCAGTGCCTCGATGCGGCCCAGGATCTGCACCCGCTCCACCGTGCTGATCTCGCCCCGGGCCAGCACCGCCGCGCCCTGGCCGCGCGCGACCCCGAGCACCTCCGACCAGGGCAGCGTGCGTTCGACCGCCAGGTCGACGAGGAAGTAGGTGGAGGCCTCCGGCTCGAGCAGCAGCCCCGAGCGCTCGGCCAGCAGCAGGATCCACTGGCGCAGCTGCTCGACCGCCTCGCTGTGCTCGGCAAAGGCTTCGTTGCGCTGCGCCGCGTGAGCCCCTTGCGACAGGGCACGCAGCCTGGGTGTCAGTCGGCCCCAGGCCGCATCGAGGTTCAGCGCGGGGGCGGACTGCACCCCCTGATCCAGCGTGGCAAGCGCCTTCTGCAGGCCGGACCGCGCCTCGAGCAGGGCCGGCTGCGCGCTGGCATCACCGGACAAGGCCCGGTTGGTCAGGCCGCGGTGCAGCTGCAGCTGGGCCACCAGCGCCGAGCCCTGGCGCAGCAGGACCACCCCCTGGCGCTCCGACCGGGTGAACGCCAGGTCGGCCTGGGCGGCCTGCCAGGTGACCGCGACCAGCAGCAGCAGGGGGAGCATCAGCAGCACGCCCATCAAGGCCATCTTGGTCGGAATCCGCAGGCGGCGCATCAAGGCGATCCCGGGCTTGAGCGCGATGCTGGTGAGTTTCATGGAGACCTCTCGAATAGGGCGACGACGCCACCGCCCGCACAGGGCGCACCCTCGCCATATCGGCGGCCGCCACACGGGCTTGAGCTGGATCAAGGCACCCGAACCCTTGAACTGCGGGGTGAAGCCGCCATGTTTTCGGCATGCCGCCCGGCCACGCGCCGTCCGGCCCGTCTCAACCCGAGGAGCCCACCATGTACGAATCGATGCTGAACTTTCCGGCCAGCGCGCTGGCCGACATCGAGCGCCTGCGCCGCGACTTCGAGCACCTGTTCCAGCCTGCCGGGCAGGCCGCCAGCATCCGCTCGGTGGCGGCAGGCAGCTTCCCGCCGATCAACGTCGGGCACACGCCACGCAGCGTCGAGGTCTATGCCTTTGCACCCGGGCTCGACGCCGGCAAGGTCGAGGTCACGCTCGACCGTGGCGTGCTGACCCTGGCCGGCGAACGCCTGCCCACCACCCCGGCCGCCGACGCCCCCGCGAACCAGCGCGCCAGTGTCTACAGCCGCGAGCGGCCGAGCGGCAGCTTCCGGCGCGCCGTCAGCCTGCCCGACGACATCGACCCGGGCAAGGTCGAGGCCCGCTACCGCGACGGCGTGCTGCACGTCAGCATCGCGCGCCGCGAGGCCGCGCAGCCGCGCCGGATCAGCGTCCAGTGATGCCGGCCCAGACCCGGCACCTCTTCCAGGAGCACACCATGAACATGCCCACCACGACCACCCCCCCGACACCGTCCAAGGCCAGCCCCGACACCACCGCGATGCTGCCGCGCGTTGACGTGCTCGAGGACGAAGGCGGCATCACGCTGCACGCCGACCTGCCGGGCGTCCCGAGGGACCAGCTCGAGCTCAAGGTCGACGGAGACACCCTGCTGATCGAGGCCAGCGTGGCCGCCTTGGCGCCGCCCGAGCTGGAGCCGGTCTATGCCGAGGTCAGGCTGCCGCGCTACCGCCGCGCCTTCACCCTGAGCCGCGAGCTCGACCCGGGCCGCATCGAGGCCAAGCTGGTCGACGGCGTGCTGAGCCTGCGCATCCCCAAGCAGGACCACGCCCGGCCGCGGCGCATCGAGGTTCAGCTGGGCTGATGCGGGCGATGGGACGCATCGGCCGGCTGCGTCTGGGCCTGCTGGCAACCGCACTGGCGGCCAGCATCGCGGGCCTGGGCGCGGTGCTCGCGCAGCAGCGGACCGATGCCGCACCACGGCCCATCACCCCGCGGGGTGCGCTGGCGGCGGACGAGCTGACCAACATCCAGGTCTTTCGGCAAAGCTCGCCCTCGGTGGTCAACATCACCGCGCTGGGGCTGAGCCGGGACCTGTTCTCGATGAACGTGCAGCAGGTGCCGCGCGGCACCGGCAGCGGCTTCGTCTGGGACGACGCCGGACACATCGTCACCAACTTCCACGTGATCCAGGGTGCGAACGGCGCGCGCGTCACGCTCGCCGACCAGAGCAGCCACCGCGCCCTGCTGGTGGGCGCCTTCCCGGACCGCGACCTCGCGGTGCTGAAGATCGACGTGCCGCGCGGCAGGCTGCCCCCGATCCCGCTCGGCAGCAGCCGCGACCTGCAGGTCGGTCAGAAGGTGTACGCGATCGGCAATCCCTTCGGGCTCGACCAGACCCTGACCACGGGCATCGTCAGCGCACTGAACCGCGAGATCGAGTCGGTGACCCGGCGCAGCATCCGCGGCGCGATCCAGACCGACGCCGCGATCAACCCGGGCAACTCGGGCGGGCCGCTGCTCGATTCCGCGGGCCGGCTGATCGGCGTCAACACCTCGATCTACAGCCCCTCGGGGGCCAGTGCGGGCATCGGCTTCGCGATCCCGGTCGACGAGGTCAACCGCATCGTGCCGCGCCTGATCCGCGACGGTCGCGTGCTGCGGCCCAACCTCGGCATCACCGTGGCGCCCGAGGCCTGGGCCCGCGCGCTGCAGCTGCCGCCGGGCGTCGCACTGCTGCGGGTCGCCCCCGGCAGCGTGGCCCAGCGCGCCGGCCTGCAGCCCTTCAGCCGCAACGCCGAGGGCGAGATCACGGCCGGCGACGTGCTGCAATCGATCGACGGCGAGGCGGTCACGAGCTTCGACGACATGCTGACCCTGCTCGAACGGCGCCAGCCGGGCGACCGCGTCACGCTCGGCCTGTGGCGCTCGGGCAAGACCCGCCAGGCGGTCGTGACCCTGCGCGACCACGAGGAGTGACGCGCTGCCCGGGCAGGCTGCGCGGCCCGGATCAGATCGCGAGCGGGTCCACATCGACCGCCCAGCGCAGGATGCGCTCATCGGCGGCGCTGCGCTCGCGCCGCAACTGGTGCAGCGCAGGCAGCCACAGCGCCAGCAGGCGCTGCAGGGCGACGCGTGAACTCGACTCGACCAGCATCTGCATGCGCTCGACATTGGCCACCCGCGCCACCGCCATCGGCACCGGCGGATAGACCAGCACCGCGGGCATCAGCGCCTGCGCCCCGGGCAGCATGGGCGCCAGGGCGGCAGCAGCCTGCAGGAAGGATTCGGCCGCGGCAGCGCTGCGCGCCTCGGCACGCAGCAGAGCCAGGTGGGCATAAGGCGGCAGCCCGGCCGAGGCCCGCTCGGCGAGCTGGCTCTCGGCAAAGGCGGCGTAGTCGTGCCGGGCCAGCGCGGCATAGAGCGGGTGCCGGGCGTGCCAGGTCTGGACCCACATCTCGCTGCCCGCGGCCTGCTCGGCGCTGCGTCCGGCCCGCCCGGCCGCCTGCATCAGCAGCGCGAAGAGCCGCTCCGGCGCCCGGAAATCGCTGCTGAACAGGGCGCTGTCGGGGTTGACCGCCGCGACCAGCGTCATGCGCCGGAAGTCATGTCCCTTGGTGACCATCTGGGTGCCGATCAGCACGTCGACCTCACCGGCGTGCACCGCGCCGAGGCTGGCCTCGAGCATGCCCTGGCCGCGCGTGCTGTCGGCGTCGATGCGCGCGATGCGCGCCGGCGAGCCGTCGGCCTGGCTCAGCAGCCCGCGCAGCTGTTCCTCGAGGCGCTCGGTGCCACGGCCGACGGCCGCGATGTCGGGGTTGCCGCACTCGGGGCAGGCGCGCGGCACCGGCTCGGTGAAGCCGCAGTGGTGGCAGCGCAGCGTGCGGTCGAGCTTGTGGAAGACGCGCCAGGCGCTGCAATGGGCGCAGCTGCTCTGCCAGCCGCAGTCGTGGCATTGCAGCACCGGCGCATAACCGCGCCGGTTCAGGAACAGCAGGCTCTGCTCGCCGCGCGCCAGCCGCTCGCGCAGGGCGGCCAGCAACGCGGGCGACAAGACCGTGCCGCCGGCCTGCTTCGGCAGCTGCGCCATGTCGACCAGGCGCACCACCGGCAGCGCCGCGCCGCCGATGCGGCTGGGCATCTCCAGCCGCAGGTAGCGGCCCTCGCTGGCGCGCTGCCAGCTTTCGAGGGAGGGGGTGGCCGAGCCGAGCAGCACCGGCACGCCCTCGAGCCTGCCCCGGTAGACGGCGAGGTCGCGCGCCGAGTAGCGCGCGCCCTCCTGCTGCTTGTAGGACGGGTCGTGTTCCTCGTCGACCACCAGCAGCCCGAGCCGTGGCATCGAGGCAAAGACGGCCAGTCGGGTGCCCAGCACCAGGTCGGCCAGGCCCAGGTGGGCGGCGAGCCAGCCGCGCAGACGCTGGGCCGGGGTCAGGCCGCTGTGCATCGCGACGATGTGGCGGCCGGCAAACCGGGCGCCGAACCGTGCCTCGAGCTGGGGCGTCAGGTTGATCTCGGGCACCAGCACCAGCACCTGGCGGCCGGCCTCCAGCGCCGCCGCCGCGGCACGCAGATAGACCTCGGTCTTGCCGCTGCCGGTGTTTCCATGGAGCAACACCGTCACCGCAGGCGGGGGCGAGCCGTCGGAGGACCTTTCCTCGGTGGCTGGGGCCGGTCGAGGCAGCAGCGCCCCGAGCCGCGCCAGCACCTGGGCCTGCTCGGGGCTGAGCTCGGGCAGATCGGAAGGGGCTGCGGGCGGCACCGGGCGCGGCGCGGCCAGCTGCTGATGCAGCCGCGCGATGCGGCGGGCCAGACGGGTGTCATCGAGCTTGCGCAGCTCCGGGGGCAGCACCGAGAGCGCGACCTCGCCGAGCCCGCGTTGGTAGTAGGCGGCACAGAAGGCGACCAGCCGGCGCCAGGCCGGCGCGAGCGGCGGGAGGCTGGTCAGCACCGCCGCGACCGGCCGCAGCACCAGGCCCGGGGGCGCTGCACCCATGGCATCGGCATCCGGAGGATCCCAGACGATGCCCGGCACCTCGCGCGCACCGAAGGGCACGCGCACCAGGCTGCCGGCCTGCAGGTCGGCCTCGGCGAGGTAATCGAGCGGACGCCCCAGCCCGCTGTGCTGGGGCGCCTCGACCAGCACCGGCAGCCGCATGCCGGTGGGTGCCACTTCGGCAGCAGGGGCGGTGGTCACTTAGACGTGGAACCTCATGCTCACCTCAAGCAACAGCCCTAAGTCGATGATTTCTCATGGCTTTTGGAGCTCTCCACCGATCCTGTGGATAACTTTGTGGGCAAGCTGCCGACAGCAGCGCTAACTGCTTGATCCTGTTGGCTTCGCCTTCCCTTGCCCGCTTTCGCAGCAGGGACGAAGATTCAATCAAATCAACAACTTAGCGATGTGCACCGATACAGACACGCTGCACCTCGGTGGGCTCGGTTCACCGGATGCGGGATCGCGAAAGTGGGGATAAGTCAAGGCCTGAGCGCGCGCTCACCGCAAACTTTTCTGCTTGACAAGGGGATCGGTGCGCGCTCCAGCACAATTTATGAGGCTTTCGGACCACCGAGGGATTTCCCGGGGCTGTGGTCCGGCGGCCAAAGATCAAGCGACCTGGCGCAAGCGTCGCGAGTGGCGGTGCACCGCATCGACCAGCACGTCCACGTGTTCCGGCGGGGTGTGCTGGCTGATGCCATGGCCCAGGTTGAAGATGTGGCCACCCCGGCCTCCGTCGGGCCGCTGCGCCGGACCGAAGCTTTCCAGGGCCTTGACCACCTCGGCCTCGATCGCCGCCGGCGGCGCGAACAGCACGTTCGGATCGAGGTTGCCCTGCAGGGCAACCCGGTCGCCGACCCGGGTGCGCGCGGCGCCCAGGTTGACGGTCCAGTCGAGTCCGAGCACCTGGGTGTCCAGGGTGGCCATCTCTTCGAGCCACAAACCGCCACCTTTGGTGAAGACGATGCGCGGGATGGGCACGCCGTCGTGGCTGGGCTTGAGTTGCGCCAGCACCCGGCGCGTGTAGGCCAGGCTGAAGTCCTGGAAGGCGCCATCGGCCAGCACGCCGCCCCAGCTGTCGAACACCATCACCGCCTGGGCGCCGGCCTCGATCTGGGTATTCAGGTACAGCGCCACGGCATCGGCGTTGATCGCCAGCATGTGGTGCATCAGGTCGGGCCGGCTGTACAGCATGCTCTTGACCAGCCGGTAGTCGTCCGACCCCGCGCCTTCGACCATGTAGCAGGCCAGGGTCCAGGGGCTGCCCGAGAAGCCGATCAGCGGCACGCGCCCGTTCAGCGCCTTGCGGATCGAGGTGACCGCATCGAAGACATACCGCAGCTTGTCCATGTCGGGCACCGCGAGGGCCGTCACGGCAGCTTCGTCGCGCACCGGGTGGGCGAACTTCGGGCCCTCGCCGAGCGCAAAACTCAGGCCCAGGCCCATGGCATCGGGCACCGTCAGGATGTCGCTGAACAGGATCGCGGCGTCGAGCGGGTAGCGCTCGAGCGGCTGCAGCGTGACCTCGGTGGCGTAATCGGTGTTCGTGGCCAGGCCCATGAAGCTGCCGGCCTTGGCGCGGGTCGCGCGGTATTCGGGCAGATAACGTCCGGCCTGGCGCATCAGCCAGACTGGCGTATGGTCGGTGGGTTCGCGCCAGCAGGCACGCAGGAAGCTGTCGTTGAGTAGAGGTGCAAACATCCGGGCATTATCACGCCCTCCATTTCCCGTCCGACCCAGGAGAAACACATGCTCGCCGAGACCATCCTGCACACCATCGGCAACACGCCGCATGTCCGCATCCAGCGCCTGTTCGGAGCCGGGCATCGGGTCTACATCAAGAGCGAGCGGGGCAACCCGGGGGGTTCGATCAAGGACCGCATCGCGCTGGCCATGGTCGAGGCGGCCGAGGCCTCGGGGGCGCTGCGGCCAGGCGGCACGATCGTCGAGCCGACCTCGGGCAACACCGGGGTGGGGCTGGCGATGGTGGCCGCGGTCAAGGGGTATCCGCTGGTGCTGGTGATGCCCGAGAGCATGAGCATCGAACGGCGGCGCCTGATGCTGGCTTACGGGGCTCGCTTCGAATTGACGCCGCGAGAAAAGGGCATGAATGGCGCGATCGCCCGGGCCCGGGCGCTGGTGAGCGAGCTGCCCGGTGCGTGGATGCCGCAGCAGTTCGAGAACCCGGCGAACATCGATGTCCACGTGCGCACCACCGCCGAGGAGATCGCCGCCGACTTCCCCGGGGGCATCGACGCCCTCGTCACCGGCGTGGGCACCGGCGGGCACCTCACGGGCTGCGCCCAGGTGCTGAAGGCGCGTTGGCCTCAGCTCAAGGTGTATGCCGTGGAACCGGCCGCGAGCCCGGTGATCAGCGGCGGGGCGCCGAGCCCGCACCCGATCCAGGGCATCGGTGCGGGCTTCATCCCGGCCAACCTGCACACCGCGCTGCTCGATGGGGTGATCCAGGTCGAGGCCGAAGCGGCCCGTGAAATGGCACGCCGCAGTGCGCGCGAAGAGGGCATGCTGGTGGGGATCTCGTCGGGCGCGACACTGGCGGCCATTGCCCAGAAGCTGCCCGAACTGCCGCCCGGCGCGACGGTGCTGGGCTTCAATTACGACACCGGCG
>LNFM01013867.1_pt1 | contig 10125 bp, 13 predicted proteins | sample 596031 | NCBI WGS metagenome assembly LNFM01 (sample SAMN04254537, study PRJNA301005) | activated carbon metagenome | isolation source: dual media filters at the Ann Arbor, Michigan drinking water treatment plant | place: USA: Ann Arbor | reverse complement strand
TTACTGTAGACCATACTTTCCCGGAAAAAGGTAAATTTGTCGGATTGGTGACAGTAACAGGTGGTGCGCAGGATTATGTGTCACGCTTTCCGTTCTCAGTAGGGGAAGGTCGTCCAACACCTAAATCGGCAATAATTGCACCTATTGTACTTGTGCTTGCAATTGGCGTTTTCTTCTATATGCGAAGCAAACGCAAATCAGATAATCAAGCTGCAGCTTAAAATGTGGTGAATCTGTAATTTTTATAAAGAATGATCGAGTTATTGATTCTTAACTATAAAAAAATGCAGGATATAACAAAGTTGAAGAATTGTGGGGAAACTAATGCATGATAGCGGTCATTGGAGTTTGGAGTGGAAAGGTGGCCGCTTCTGTTATATTGTTAGCAATATTAGCACTATTATTTCAAATAAATTCTGTGATGGCGCATGCTGATTTGGTTAAATCCGATCTACCCCGAAGAGCTGCTCTCTTCTTACCAAAAAATAAATTCAGCTCTGGTTTAATGAAAGAGGTAGAGGGATTATTTTCATCCGTTGCAGTATTGACTCAAAAAAGAATTCAATAACTGAAAACGGTCTGGGAGCTATTGCTGATAACCCAAATCTATTAAATTTACCTCAATTAGAGCCAGACCATTATGCAGTCCACTACCGTGTAATGTCTACTGACGGACATGTCATTGAATAAGTTTCTTATTTTAGTATAGAAAATAAGATGTGATAAGAATGATATGAGTGATTTCTGGAATTGCACGTTGGTTTTAACTTATAGAAAACTTAATTTTTATATAAGACTTTGTTTTAATAGATTTTTCATAATTCTAGCAGCTAGCATTGATCGGTTTTCCAGATTTAGCGGAAAATTGTGGCAACAAGGTATTGATTGAATATATGTTATTCACTGCAGTACTTAACCTTGAGTCATACAGGAAAAAAAATCGTGAAAAATATTTTTTTCAGTAATTTTTAAAATTATTACAGATTCACTGCAATTCGATAATACTGTAAATGTTTGTGTTTAAGGTTATCACTGAGATCAATAATACAGTTGTTTCTGTAATCTCCACTACGGCACCTGCCGTATCACCGGTTGTTCCGCCGATTCGTTGAAACATAAGATGGCGCAGAAACAAAAAAGTAATGACTGAAGTCAGTGCTAGCAATAAGTAACGGAGGTCAGTTAGTAGAAGCATGGACAAAAATACGGCAGAGAGAATAGAAATACTCCATCTGCTCGGCTGATTAGCTGCCAATGATGAGCCTAATCCATTATTTCTGACGTATGGAGTGGTTAGAAACAATAGTAACAAAAGTGTTCTGGCGAGGATAATGGCTAACAATAAGGCGATCCACTCATTTTCGATGACCAAGGTATAAAGCGCTGCAAACTTAAGCAATATGATTAGTACGATTGCCACTATGCCAGCCGGGCCGCAATTCGGATCCTTCATTATCGCCAGTGTTTTTATTCGATCACCCATGCCACCAATCCAGGCATCTGTACTGTCTGCTAGCCCGTCCAGATGTAATCCCCCAGTTAGCAATATCCAGAAAGTGACTAGTAACGCAGCAGTTACTAGTGGCGGTGTACTACTCAATAGCCAACCCAATCCAATGAGTAAGAACCCGATGATCAAGCCAATAAGTGGATAGAACAGTAATGAATAGCCAAGGTCTTTCTCGCTTGGTTGTGTCGTCAGCCTTACGGGTAGTCGAGTCAAGAATTGCACGGCAATGAGAAATGGTTTGATCATGCGTTAGGATCGAAAATAAGCGTTGCTTGATGAGGTTTGGTTTGTTCTATAGAGACATGTTTGATGTCGGCATGATTAACCTCAAATTCCAATAAACGTTCAACAGGATGCTGTTGAATATGACAAATAATGACACGAATCACGCCACTATGCGTAATGAGTAAAATTCTTTCACCAATGAATTGCTGCTGAACATCATACCAAGCCGATAATACGCGCGCTTCAAAATCGAGTAAATATTCGCCATTAGGCGGTGGATAGCTCAGAGGATTTTGCCAAAAACGGGACAAAGCTTCAGCATTGGTTTGCATCAATTCGATCGCAGATCGATCTTCCCACTCGCCAAAATGAATTTCCTGTATACGACTATCTTTTGCTGCGGGTATCGAATATCTTTGTTCCAAAGCGTGCGCAAAGTGTGCGCATCTTACTAAAGGAGAAGTGATGATCTGTTGCCACTGAATCGGGGCCTTTTCAATGGCATTCCACATTTGTGCCCAGCCAAGTTGAGTTAACGGATAGTCCGTGCTGCCGCAATAGCGATTATTGTTCTCAGTTTCACCATGTCTGAGAAGATCAATATAGGTTGTCACGGCTTAGAGGATAAGTTTTTCTGAGAAACCTGTGCTTCTGAAAAAGTGGCCATTTCATTGTGTAACTTACAAGCCATGTTTAAAAGATTGCACGCGATTGCAGCACCGCTACCTTCACCCAATCGCATATTCAGGGCAATCAACGGCTTTGCATCGAGTGCGTTGAGAATCCTAGCATGCCCTGATTCTGCAGACTGGTGGGAATAAAAGAACCAGTTCTTACACCCCGGGAAAATATGCTCGGCAGTTAGTGCAGCAACGGTACTGATAAAACCATCAATTAGTATCGGGAATCCTGATTGCGCGCCACGAATATACGCGCCGGTCAAAGCAGCAATCTCAAATCCCCCGATACGTCGAAGCGCATCCAAAGGAGAGTCAACGAGTGGGCTATGCAAAGACAATGCTTCTGATATGACATTGATTTTACGGGCGATGCCATCACTATCAAGACCGGTACCGGAACCAGTCAGCAGCGCAGGCCGCTCATTCAGTAAGACGCAAGCTAGAGCAGAAGCGCTTGTGGTATTGCCTATCCCCATTTCTCCCCCGATAAACAATTGCTTATTATTTTGTTGTGTGCGCTCAATCACCTCAAAGCCGACATTCAATGCCCGGTTCAGTTGATCCCAAGTCATCGCAGGTATATGGGTAAAATTTGCGGTACCTGGTCCAAGATGATAGTGCTGAATGTCTGTCAACGACTGAGTATCGTGCACTGTTCCTAGATTAATGATTTCCAACGAAGCACCCAGAGCACGTGCGAGAACATTGATAGCGCCGCCACCACGCGCGAAGTTTCGTATCATTTCGCTGGTGACCGATTGCGGAAATGCTGAGACGCCTTCCATAGCAACACCATGATCTCCGGCGAAGATGGCAATGTGCACCTGTTCAACGCAAGGTTGCGAAGTATTCTGCAATGCAGCGAGTTTAATAGCAATTTCCTCGAGTTGACCGAGAGAGCCGGGCGGTTTTGTCAGTTGTGCTTGGCGAGTTTGAGCTAACCGAGACATTTCCTGATTTGGAATAGCTAATGGTTCATTCAGCCAGCTAGGTGTAATTTTTTCGGTCACACATGTTCTCCTTTGAGCATCAAGGGTAACCCGGCAACAGTTAAAACCACTTGCTCACAGTGGTGCGCGATTTCCTGATGTAGTTTACCGGCTTCATCACAATAGCGCCGGCTCAGTTCGCCCATTGGCGTGACCCCCATGTTTGTTTCGTTGCTGACTAGAATGAGTTTTCCTGTTAAATAAGGGAGTGCCTTAAGGAATGCTGTGCGCTCAGTATCAAATTTTGATGTGTCTGGATGGATCAACAAGTTGGTCAACCAGAGTGTCAGGCAATCGACTAGTAGGCAATGGTCATTATCTGCTTGCTGGATCAGAACGGAAGCTAGCTGCAAAGGCTCTTCAATAACCCGCCAATGATCAGGACGCCGTACTCGATGCGCAGCAATTCGCTCGCGCATTTCATCGTCTTCGATAGTGGCTGTGGCGATATAGGTAACCGGGAGCAAGCTTTCTGTGGCTAATCTTTCTGCCAATCGGCTTTTCCCTGAACGAACACCGCCAAGAATCAACGTTCTTGTAGCGCTCATAGAGTATTCGCGCGCAAGTTGAGTAACCGATACAAATGCGCAGTATCCAAATATTGATCAATGCAATCCGCTAAACGATCAATTTGAGCTTCACGTATCGCATGGTAATCGAGCATATCTTTTAATTCACCTAATCCGGCCCAAGTTAGTAATTCGCTGCAAGCCAGGGGAGATTCAAAAATGCCATGCAAATAAGTGCCCAGTATCAGTCCATCGCCGCTGATTGCGCCATCATCACCGTGCGTCAGACGAACGGAGGGCTGATAGTGCGTATAATAGGTGGCGATACCTGCATGGATCTCATATCCTGTTACGGTTGTATTATTTAAGGTCAAAGTTCCCTGCGTGTTACGCAGTAATTTTTCTGGTTTCAGAGTTGTTTCCATATCGAAGAAAGCAAACCCTTGCGTGTTACCAGCAATACCTTCTAGGCCGTCTGGATCATGTATAAGCTTTCCCAGCATTTGGAAACCACCACAAATGCCTATCAGTTTTCCACTATAGCGTAAATGCCGGTGGATCGCCAATTCCCAACCTTGTTCGCGTAGCCAACCTAAATCAGCACATACGCTTTTGGAACCTGGCAAAATGATCAAATCGGCAGGTGGGATGGTTTCTCCGGGACCAATATATTGTAGATTGACCTGTGGATGCAAGCGCAGCGGGTCAAAATCAGTGTGATTACTGATGCGTGGTAAAGCTGGGACAATAACTCGAAGATAATCCTGCCCCCTAGGGACAATAAAGTCAGTTGTATGTGGTAAAGCATCTTCCGCTTCCAGATGTAAGCCCTGTAGGTAAGGTAAAACACCCAATACCGGCTTTCCGGTATATTGTTCCAACCAGTCTAGTCCCGGTTGAAGTAATGCGATATCGCCACGAAAGCGATTGATAATGAAACCTTGGATGCGCGCCTGTTCAGTTTCGCTCAATAGAGCCAGCGTGCCCGCTAAGTGGGCAAAAACACCGCCGCGATCAATATCGGCAATGAGAATCACTGGACAATCGACCGCTTCCGCAAAACCCATATTCGCAATATCGTTGGTGCGCAAATTAATTTCTGCCGGAGAACCGGCCCCTTCAACAATAATCTTGTCGTATTTTGCGATGAGCCGCGAATGCGATTCGAGTACTGCCTTCAATGCGATTGATTTGTAATCATGAAATTCGCAAGCGTCCATGTTGGCGATGGCATGACCGTGAATGATAATTTGCGCATTTTTATCCGTGTTGGGTTTCAGTAATATCGGATTCATGTCGGTATGAGGTGCCAATCCGGCAGCCAGTGCTTGGATTGCCTGAGCACGGCCGATTTCTCCGCCGTCGCACGTAACGACGCTATTCAACGCCATATTTTGCGGTTTAAACGGTGCAACACTCACATTCTGACGTGCTAGCCAGCGGCATAACGCGGTCACCAGCATACTTTTCCCAGCATCTGAAGTGGTGCCTTGAATCATGAGGGTTTGAGTGTGCATGGCCTCTTAGTATATGTAATGGGCAGTGAGTATTGGTGGGTTATGTTCAGCGTATGTGGGGAAGTATAAATTTGGTTCTTATTGATACGGCCCACACGAAACCCTGTGCTGCGCGCTTAGAGAGCAGAAAAAACATACCCAGCGTTTCTATGAGAGTCTGTTGGATATTAATGAAGGGGGTTATATGTCGTCAAACCATTATTGTGGCAATGAGGTTTGTATCTGAACTTGCTCTTGCTTTAACATACTTATCAACTGGTGCTGTTGCGCAGAATCGAACTGCGGACCTACTGATTACGAATTCTAAAATGTACTGTTTTACATTGTTTTAATATCTTTGAATAATCTTTAATCTCATTGTTTTATATTGATTTTATATAGTATGTTGTTTTAAACTCCTACCCATAGTTTTACGCCTACTGTCTACATAGTGTCTACATGGCGTCTACATGAAAAGAGATTAAAACGATGACCGCTATTACAATCCAAGCGCTTCCGCACAAAATCACAAAATCACTAAGTCCTATGTAGATAGATTGTCTACACCAGAATCTGGTCAAGCTTTTGTGCGTGATTCTGAACTAAAAGGCTTCGCCGTCCGTGTCACTTCAACCGGCACCAAATCATTTATCCTCGAAAAGAGGATTGATGGCAAAGTTAAACGATTAACCCTTGGCCGTTATCCTGAGTTAACAGTCGAGCAAGCCAGAAAAGAAGCGCATAAATTGCTGGGGCATATTGCTGTAGGGCGTAACCCACCTGCTGAGAAAAAACAAGAAGCTCTGAAAGGCACGACACTACAAGAAGCCTTTGAGGATTTCATCAAGGTCAGAAAGAATCTTAAACCCCGAACTCTTTATGATTATCAGCGTGTAATGCAAGTTGTGTTTGCTGATTGGCAAAACAAAGCAATGCTGGAAATTGGTAAAGACATGATCGCCAAACGCCATAGTAAGACCGGTGCTGAACGTGGCGAAGCCTATGCCAATCTATCCATGCGTTTCTTACGTGCTTTATTCAATTTCGCCATTGCACAATATGAAGATGGCAGCGGTCATGCCATCTTACGAGAAAATCCCGTGATGCGTCTCACCCAAACTCGCGCATGGTATCGGGTAGATCGTCGTCAAACAGTTATCAAACCTCACCAGCTTGCCCCTTGGTATCAAGCCATTCTATCTCTAAAACAAGATACGACTACTAACCAGTCCGCACTGGTGGCTGATTATCTTTTATTTCTGCTGTTCACTGGATTACGACGTCAGGAAGCGGCAACCCTGAAATGGTCAGACATTGATTTGAATGATCGGTCTTTCACATTGACTGATACCAAGAATCGAGAACCGTTGACACTACCGTTAACTCATTTTATTTCCGATCTGCTGAGAAGTAGAAAGGCCGCAACAGATTCTGAATATGTTTTTGCTGGGGATGGTAAAGCAGGATATCTAATTGAACCCCGTCGGCAGGTGCAGAAAGTCACCGAATTATCCGGTGTATCGTTCACGCTTCATGATCTGCGCCGGACTTTTATCACGGTGGCCGAGAGTATCGATATATCCGCTTATGCACTCAAGCGACTGGTGAACCATAAAATGACCAATGATGTGACGGCGGGTTATATTGTTAATGATGTGGAGCGCTTGAGAAAACCGATGGAACAAATATCAGCGCAATTATTGCGACACTTTGAAATCAATGAAAAAAAGAAAGTACTGAAATTTCCTGTTCATCAGAACTCTTGAATATAATATTTTATAACTTATAATATGCGCGAACCATACAGCTTATTGATACGGTCTCAAGCCAAGAAAAAACTACAAGGTTTGCCCAGATCAGAGCGATTCAGGATTGCCGAGAAACTGGAACAACTTGGTCGTAACCCTGATGACAGTTCGTTGGACATTAAGAAACTGGAAGGTGAGCCGTACTTTCGATTAAGAGTTGGTAACTGGCGTATTATTTATGAACGGCATGATGTCGTTAAGATTATTGCTGTTGAAAAAATCAAACCGCGTGGAGATGCTTACAAATGACATTACAAAAAATAAAATCCATTCATGGAAAAGATGAATATGTCTTGTTGCCTGTGGCGATTTATCGTGCCCTGAAAGATCAAATCGAAAAAGAATTGGCTGCTTGTGAGACGAGCCAAAGTGCTGAGCAAGCTTATGAGCCGTTTATTCTTGAAGATTATGTCGATAATCCTGTGGCCTTGGCACGCATCAAAGCAGGTATTACCCAAGAACAGCTTGCACAGCGGCTTGGTGTCAGTCAAGCCTATGTTAGCCAGATCGAACGCCATACCCATGTGACCAACAAAATGCTTAAACGAGTACACAATGCTATCTGCGGAGAAGGATAACGTGAAAAAAAACCACCCGGATACAATGTCTGAAGCTGACTATGATCAGCTTAGTTTATTCTTGGATCGCTTTAATCATGAACTGGCAATGAATCTGGAAATGTTGGATGGTTTCTTTACAGCTTTGCACTGCTCCCCAGAAATAATGCCGCCAAGTACCTATTTACCAGAAATCTGGGGCGACGGAGAAATGCCTGATCATGAAGCCTTTGAAAATGATCAGCAAGCCGAAATATTTGTGAAACTGTTATTGCGTCATTGGAATGATGTTTTGCACAGATTAACAAATGAGAAAGTTTTTTTGCCTATCATTTTCAGTGATGAGTCGGGCGAGACTTTTTCCGGTAATGATTGGGCAAAAGGATTTATGCGCGGCACAGAATTTCATCGCGCTGACTGGTTGGATTTGATGGATAACGAAGAAGAAGGCGGTTCATTGGTAGCTATCTTTGCGCTTTTTTACGAACATGACCCTGATCCAAGCATGCGGCCATACAAAGAACCAGTTAGTGAAGAATTGCGTGAGAAATTATTGATAAATCTATCAGCTGGTGTGATGCACATTTATCGTTATTTTGAGCCTCAGCGAAAAATGGCATCACAATTAGCAAAACAAACAGGCACACTGCGTCGCGAACAAGCAAAAACAGGACGTAACGCCCCCTGCCCTTGTGGTTCCGGAAAAAAATACAAAAAGTGTTGTGGGGAAGTAACGCTGCATTAGATGAAACAAATGCATGGTGCACCAAAAACAAACTACTTGAGAAGCTACGTGCTGCTATTGACTAACAGAATTCTGAATAGAAAAAGCCCAATGTATAACGACAATGGGCTTCCTTTGAACCTAAGCAAATTTAGGCATAAATTTTCTGCATCGGTAAGCGTGTTTTATTTTTAAACGTACTGCCAATTACAAGATAGCTCAGAAAAAATACCGCTCCTAAAAAGAGATCAGCCTCTACCCAGTTTACATCGGATTGTAGTACTGAAAACGAAGGCAAATCACCAAATAACATAAGCCCGATCATGGGCACAATCCCGAATAAAATGAAAATGAATTTTACAGCTGTGTAAAAAAAATTTTTATTTATTTTCATGTGAATCTCCTACTTGGAGGTTTATCGAAGCTGTTTAAAATGACTTTACAATAATTAAGATAGCATACTTCACAAAAAGTTCACAATTTATATACATAAAATTCACATTTGTAAAATTGATATGCAGAACTAGATACGAAATCTCGATTCTTCTTACCGAATCGCACTTTGTGTGGTGGCAGTCTGTCAAGAGCGGCAAATCAGCATAACAACAAAAACCGTTCTCAAGTACGGCAAGCCATTAGCCGTCAATTGAATGTATTCAATTACCACCGCAAATGCCCCGCTATGTTTCTTGATGATAATCCAGATTATCAAACAGTCTGGCAATTAGCTCATAATTGGGCTGATGCCGATCCAGACAAAACCGATACCAACGCGATTTCACCCAAGCTTAGAGAACACATTATTCGGCTAATACTTGCCATACGTAACAAAAAAATTTCTGCGCGAACACGCAAACGCTCAATTTTTATTGATGATTCTGTTATTTCTGTGATAGTCGATACACCTCATTATCTAAAAACCCTGAACTGCTTATTAAAAGATGCAATTAATAAATCCTATCTGGATTCGCTGTATGTCAAACGTGAAGAAGTAATTGAATTGTGCATCAGGTCTCATTACGACCTACCATCTTGTTGGATGCCTAAATATCTACCTGAGGGACAAATAGTTACTAAGGAAGCTAAAAACTACCGGCCAGCTGATGAAATGGAAGACCGGATTCGTTGCAAAGCAATAGCCAGCACCATATGGGAACTTGATCCAGCTATCCACCCTAACCATATCGCTCGTTCTAAAATACTACAACGAATTGGCAATGGTGCTCAATATGACATAAGTACTATTACTGATTGGATCGCCGAGCTTGATCCACAAATAAACAATAGAAAACCAGGGCGACCTCCTAAAGCAAACTATTCAATTAAATTAGAAATGGTCCCTCAGTCCAAAAAATAGCTGTTCAGTTTTCATTTGATTAATTTAAACTGAGAACTGTCAGAACCAGCTCCAGAAAAGGATCTATAAAACTTTATGCTTCTTTGTCGTTGACATTAAATACTCCTCAGTCAACTGACCCTTTTTTATTTCTCTGCAAGTTGCAGCAGTATTGATTCCATATTAACAACTCACGGAGTCAATCATGCAAACCCCACTACTCACTACTAAACAAGCGTCACAAATCTTAGGCGTCAGTATCGCATTCCTGGAACGAGACCGCTGGGCAGG